>Ga0070741_10019582_pt1 | contig 10787 bp, 8 predicted proteins | sample Coa_R1_4_FD_66440 | JGI IMG/M metagenome (GOLD analysis project Ga0070741, IMG submission 66440) | Surface soil microbial communities from Centralia Pennsylvania, which are recovering from an underground coalmine fire - Coalmine... | ecosystem: Environmental > Terrestrial > Soil > Unclassified ... | reverse complement strand
CGGTCACTGGCAGTTCGACGGCGCCGCGTCGGCGATCGATCAGCTCGAGACGGCCGGCGTCCCGCGCGATCGGATCTTCGCGAGCGGGCTGTGCACGGCGTCGCACCGCGACCTGTTATGCTCGTACCGCCGCGACTGGAAGGATGCCGGACGGATGGCGGCCGTGATCCGCGCAACGGGACAACGATGATTCGACGACGGGCGTGGTATGCAGCGGCGTTGTGCGCGGTGGCCCTCGTGGCCGGCGCGCACGGGCAGTCCTCGTCCACCGCCGTCGACGAGCAGATCGAACGCGGCCGCCAGCTGCTCGACCATCGCGAGCCGTTCGACGCGTTGAAGGCGTTCCAGCGCGCGAACCAGCTCGCCGGCGGCAAATCGGCCGAGGCGTACCTCGGCATGGCGCGCGCGATGCAGCGGATGAACCTGCTGAAGAACGCGGTCGAGGCGTGCCAGTCGGCCATCGATCTCGCGGCGGACAACCCGCGCCTGCTCGCGCGCGCCCACCAGCTGAAAGCCGAGACGCTGCAGGCGCTCGGCCAGATCGCCGAGGCCGATCGCGAGCTCGCGCTGGCGCGCGAAGACAACCCGCGCGCCGGGACGGTCATCGTGCCGCCGCCGGCCGACCACCTGCAGCCCGCGCCCGCCTTCACGCTTGCGCCGGCAAACGGCCGGCCCATTTCGCTCGAATCGCTGCGCGGCAAGGTCGTGCTCCTGGACTTCTGGGCGACCTGGTGCAGTCCGTGCCTGCGCGCGCTGCCGACGGTGCGCCAACTGCAGCAGACGCACGCCGGCGATCCCTTCGTGATGGTGAGCATCAGCGCCGACGTGCAGCAGCGGAAGTGGCACGACTTCGTCGGCGCCAACGGCATGGTGTGGCCGCAGTACTGGGACAAGGACCGGCGCATCCGCGATCTGTTCGGCGTGACCGCGATCCCGACCTACGTGCTCATCGATGCCGACGGCATGGAGCGGCTGCGGGTGACCGGCTCGGGCTTCAACGATGCGCGCGAACTGAACATCGAGATCGAGCGGCAGGTCGCCGCGCGCCGGGCGTCACCCTAGCGTCCAGAACTCGCCGACCAGACCCACCGACGCGAAGATCCATTCGGCGGCGTCGGGCGGCCGCGGCGTCCACTCCTCGTCGGCGCGTCCGGCGTACCAGGCGCGCGCGAGCTGCCAGACGCGGTCGAGCGGCACCACCGCGCCTTTCGCGATCGCGCGGGCAGCGCACCACCGGTCGACGTGCTCCTCGTCCCGGAAGAGCAGCAGCGTCGATCAGGTGAACGCGATGTCCTCCCAGAACCGCCGCGCCGGCACCGCGAAGTGGACCAGGCCGCTGCCGCGAAACAGTCCGGCGCGGACGAAGAACGAGAGCGGCTCGTCGCAGTCGGCGCACGCGGTCGTGCACCGGCCGTCGCCGACCATCGCCAGGATGCCGGCCGCGTCCCACGCGCAGTTCGCGAAGTAGGTCAGGCCGCGCGCCTCGACGGGGAACGGCGTCTCCACGCCGGAGAACGGGTGCGCCATCCAGATGTCGGTCGTGTTCGGGCGGAGGACGAGCGCGTGGCGGTCCGCCAGGCGGCGCAACGCGTCGGCGGCGGCCGGTTCGTCCACCTGCGCCGCGGCCGCGAGCGCGGCCAGGCCGGGCGGGCGCGTCGTCTCGATGATGTGTCGATAGACGGCGGTGCGAACCCGCCGGTCGAGCGGCGTCACCCGCGATCCATCGCGGCGTTGGCGAGGCGATCCGCGTGCGCGTTCAGGGCGCGGCCGACGTGCTCGAAGGTGACGCGGCCGATCTGGCGCGCGAGGCCGCGCGCGTCGGCGTGCAGCGGCTGGAGCCCGGCGTTCTTCACCTTGTAGTTGCCGAGCATCTGCTGGACGAGCAGGAGCGAATCGGAGCGGACGTGCAGTTGCCGCGCGCCGTGCGCGAGCGCCCACCGCAGCGCGGCGAGCAGGCCGCGGTATTCGGCGACGTTGTTGGTCGCCGTCCCGATCGCCTCGGAGAACTCTTCGACGAGGTCGCCGTCGGGGCGCTCGATGCGCACGCCGAATCCCGCCGGCCCGGGATTGCCGCGCGCGCCGCCGTCGATGTACGCGACGAACGACCCGCCGTCGGGGATGGCGAAGAGATCGGGCTGGTCCGGGCTCACTGATGCTGGGAAACGGCGCCGGCCGCGGGCGCCGGCGCGGGCGTGCCGGCGAAGTACAGGATCCGCTGGCAGCTGTCGCACTGGATGATGCTGTCGTTCTTCCGCACGTTGTTGAAGATCTGCGGCCGCATGCGGACGTGGCAGATCGTGCAGATCTCGTTGCGCGCCTCGGCGACGGCGACGCCGTGGCGGCCCTTGGCGACGCGCTCGAAGGTCGCCAGCACCTTCGGATCGAGCGCGGCGGTGATGGTCGCGCGCTCGGCGGCCAGCCGCGCGATCGAGGCCTGCAGCTCGGTCGCCTCGGCGGCGAGCCGTGCCTTCTCGGCCTCGATTGCTTTCTGCTCGTCGGCGAGCGCTTTTTCGGCGCGCTTCACGGCCGCGCTCTGCTCGTCGGCGTCGAGCATCAGCTCGAGGATCCGGTCCTCGAGCGATTTGATCTCGGCCTGGGCGAAGCCGATTTCCTTCTGGATGGCGTGGTATTCCTGGTTGGTCTTGACCGCCATTGCCTGCTCGCGGAACTTCGAGAGGCGGCCCTGGTGCATCGCCACGTCCTTCTCGATTTCCCGGCGGCTCGCCTGATTGGCCGCGACGCGCGCCCTGGCGTCGGCGAGCTGCTGCCTGGCGGTTTCGAGCCGCGCGTCGAGCGCGGCCGTCCGTTCGGGCGCCTCGGCGAGGCGGCGCTGCGCGTCGTGCGTCGCGGTGTCGAGTTTCTGCAGCGCTATGACGCGTTCGAGATCAGGCAGCATCGGGGACGCGGACATTATAGTTCGCGTAGACTGGAGCGCGGGCCCATAGCTCAATGGTTAGAGCAGCCGGCTCATAATCGGCGGGTTCCAGGTTCAAGTCCTGGTGGGCCCACCAGGAAACTGGTCAGTTGTGAGTTGGCGAGTTCGCGAGTTGGAGACTTGGTGAATTCAATCACCAAGTCTCCAATTCACCAACTCACCAACTCACCAACTGACCAATTCACCAACTCCCCAATGGGCTACGACGTCCGACCCTCCAAGAACGCGCGCAGCTTGCGGCTTCGCGAGGGGTGGCGCAGCTTGCGGAGCGCCTTCGCTTCGATCTGCCGGATGCGCTCGCGGGTGACCGCGAAGCTCTGGCCGACCTCCTCGAGCGTGTGCTCGCTGCCGTCGCCGACGCCGAACCGCATCTTGATCACCTTCTCCTCGCGCGGCGTCAGCGTCTTGAGGACCGACTCGGTCTGTTCCTTGAGGTTGAGGTTGATCACCGCTTCGGCCGGCGACACGACCTGCCGGTCTTCGATGAAGTCGCCGAGATGCGAATCCTCCTCTTCGCCGATCGGCGTCTCGAGGGAGATCGGCTCCTGCGCGATCTTCAGGACCTTGCGCACCTTGCTGACGGGAATGTCCATCCGCTTGGCGATCTCTTCGGAGGTCGGCTCGCGTCCGAGCTCCTGCACGAGCGCGCGGCTGGTGCGAATCAGCTTGTTGATCGTCTCGATCATGTGGACCGGGATGCGGATCGTGCGCGCCTGATCGGCGATCGCGCGCGTGATCGCCTGGCGGATCCACCACGTCGCGTACGTCGAGAACTTGTAGCCGCGGCGGTACTCGAACTTGTCGACCGCCTTCATGAGGCCGATGTTGCCTTCCTGGATCAGGTCGAGGAACTGCAGGCCGCGGTTGGTGTACTTCTTCGCGATCGAGACGACGAGGCGCAGGTTGGCTTCGACGAGCTCCTTCTTCGCCTGCTCCGCCTTCCACTCGCCGTTGATGATCACCTCGAGCGTCTGCTTCAGCTCGTCGGGGGACTGCTCCAGCGAATCGGTCGTGGTCTTGACCTTCGCCTTCAGGTCCTTGACCGTCTTCTGGATGTTCTTCTTCTCTTCGTCCTTCAGCTTCGTCTTGCGCCCTTTCGGGTTCAGCGTGCGGTTCCACGCGTCGATCTCGCGCTGGATCGCCTTCACCCCTTCGACGGCGTCCTTCATCTCGTCGATCAGGCGGCGCTTGACCGACTCGGTGAACTCGATCTTGCGGATCGCGTTCGACACCTCGATCTGCGCGCGCATCGCCGCCCACTTGGCGCGGCGGTACTTGCGCTTCTCGCGCTTCTCGGTGCCCTTCGGCGTCGCGTCGAGCTTTTCCTTCAGCTTCTCGTAGTTCCCGCGCGCCTTGCGCACGGCGTCGATCTGCTTCTGGACCTGGCGGCGGCGCTCCTCGATGCGCTCGTCGGTGATCTCCTCGTCGTTGAAGATCACGAGCTCGCGGATCGTCCGCTCGCCGGTGTGCAGCTGATCGCCCAGCTCGATCACCTTCTTCGCGATGAGCGGCGTCCGCGAGATCGACTTGATCACCGCGAGCTTGCCGCGCTCGATGCGCCGGGCGATCTCGACCTCCCCCTCGCGCGTCAGCAGCGGCACGGTGCCCATCTCGCGCAGGTACATCCGGACCGGGTCGTTGGTCTTGTCCAGCGCGCCCGGCGTCAGATCGAGCTCGAGCTCCTCGGCGCCTTCGGCCGTCCGATCGATCGGCTTGTCGTCGCGGAGGTACTTCTGATCCGAGTCGATGACCTCGATCCCGGCGCTGCCGAACGTGTTGAAGAGATCGTCGAGCTCGTCGGAGGAGGTGATCTCCGACGGCAGCATCTCGTTCACCTCGTCGTACAGCAGGTAGCCTTTTTCCTTCCCGATCGTGATGAGCTGGCGGACTTCGTCGTACTTCTCCTCGATCGACAAGTCGCCCCCTACGTCAGTTGCTCGATGCGGTGCATCAGCTCTATCTTTCGATGCCATAAGTCGTCTATCTCGTGTCCATGTTGACTGGCCCCCAGCTGCTGGAGCCGGTCGATTTCGCGTTGAATGTCCGCCCGTTCCCGTTCCCATCTGAGCCGTTTCAGTGCCCGGACGCAGTCGGCGGCCGGTGCTGGAGGCGTGTCGCTGGCAGCAATGCTCGTGACGAGTTGCGCGTTCACCGTACTTAGACGCTGCAGCAGCGTGGATGGTAAGAGATCTGCGGGCGTTTCGTGCAGTCCCCGGGCCAATTCCAGGATTTCGGCGCCCGCCAGCCCTTCCAGGTCCTCCTCGTCGAGTTCCGCGAGCGCCTCCACCGCCTCGGGGGTCTGGTGAACGAGCCCCCAAATCAGCGCCTTTTCCGCCTGTTTGAGCTGCCCGAACGAGGGCAGTTCCCGTGCCGTGACCGTGGTCCGTTTTTGAACGGCCGCCTTGCGAATCTCGGCACGCACGACCTCCTCGGTCACCCGCGCCTTATGCGCGATGCGGTCCGCGAACTGGTCGCGCCCGGCCGCGTCCGGAATCCGGGCCGCGACGCCCAGCATCTCCTCGAGGAACTGGCGGCGCGTGTCGTCCCGCCTCAGGTCGCGTCCGCTCGCCGCGCGGTCCAGCAGGTACTCCAAATACGGCCGCGAGCCGCGCAATCTTTCACGATACCGCTGCGGCCCCTGGCGCCTGATGAACGTATCGGGATCTTCTCCTTTGTCCAGCACCGTGACGTTGACGTCAAACCCTTCAGCTACAAGCAGTTCGCACGACCGCGCCGCCGCGCCCTCGCCGGCCGCGTCCGGGTCGTAGCTCAGCACCACCTTCGAGGTGAACCGCCGCAGCAGCTGCGCCTGCTGGGCCGTCAGCGCCGTGCCGCAGGAGGCGACGGCCGGCGCCGCCTGCGTCTGAAACACCTGCGCGAAGTCGAAATACCCCTCGACGAGCACCGCGAAGCCGGTCTTGCGGATGTGGCCCTTGGTCAGGTGCAGCCCGTAGAGCGTCCGGCCCTTCGAATAAATCGGCGTCTCGGGCGAATTTAGGTACTTCGGACCGCCCTGTTCGGCATCCATCTGACGCCCGCCGAACGCGATCACGGTTCCGGTGTCGCGGCAAATCGGCACCATCAGGCGATGACGGAATCGGTCGACGGCCTCGCCCGATTCGCGCTGCACGACGAGGCCGCTCTGCACCAGGATCGGGAGCGCGAACCCCTGGTCGAGCAGTCGTCGCTTGAGGCCGTCGCGCGGGTTCGCCGGCGCGTAGCCGAGCCCGAGGCTCTCGACCGTCTGCGGCGCGACGTCCCGCTCTTTCAGCTGCTGCCGGGCGCGTGCGCCGCCCGGCGCGGCGAGCTGCTCGCGGAAGTACTCGGTCGCGATCTCGTGCGCCTTGAGCAGCGCCTCGCGCAGCGCCGTGTCGCGCCGCGAGTCGTCCGAGCCGCCCTCGGTCATCTCCGGCAGCGATACGCCGAACTTCTGCGCGAGCAGCTTGACCGCGTCGGGGAACGCGAGGTTCTCCTGCAGCTCGAGGAACTTGAACACGTCGCCGCCGCGCTGGCAGCCGAAGCAGTGGAAGAACCCTTTGTCCGGGTTGACCGTGAACGACGGCGTCTTCTCGCTGTGGAACGGGCACAGCCCCTTGTACGTCGTCCCCGCCCTCTTCAGCGGCACGTACTCCTGGATCACCGTGACGATGTTCGCGTGCAGCTTCAGGTCGTCGATGAACGGCTGGGGGAATAAGCCCATGGCAATTGGTAAGTTGGTGAATGGGTAAGTTGGCAAATCAATTACCAAATTACCGATTTACCCAGTTACCAAATTCCCCCTTTCAATCCTTCAACTCCACCACGGTCACGCCGCCGCCGCCCTGCTCGGGCGGCGCGGTCGCGAACCGGGCGACCAAGGGATGCTGCTGCAGGAACCCGGTCAGCGCGCGCTTCAACTGGCCGGTGCCGTACCCGTGAATCAGCCGGACGACGCGCTGATCGGTCAGCAGCGATTCGTCGAGAAAGCGCTCCGCGCGCGCGATCGCCTCGTCGACGGTGCAGCCGATCACGTTCAGGTCCGCCGCGGTCGTCTCGCGCGGCTGCAGGTCGACGTTGACGCGCACCTGCGCGTGCGCCGGCGCGGCCGACACCACCCGCAGGTCGCGGACGCTCGCGCGCATCCGCTTGCCGCGGACGTCGAGATCCGCGGTGCCGTCGTGCAGCGCGGTGACGGTCGCTTCGAGTCCCAGCCCGCCGACGATGACGCGGGCGCCGATCGCGAGCGGCGCGGCGCTCGCGGTCGACGCGGGCTGGTCGCTCGCGGCCGGGCCGGCCGCGAGCCGTGACGCGGACGCGTCGCCGTCGTCGCCGCTCTGCACACGCGCGGCAATCGCGTCGACCGCGGCACGCGCGGCGGTGCGCGCGGCGCCGGTCTCGCCGGTGGACACGAGCCGCGGGGCGCTCGCAATCGCCGCCGCCTTCGCCTTGAGCTCCGCGATCACCTCGTCGATCTGCTTGCGCGCGGCGCGCGTCTGCGCGTCGAGCTGCTCCGACAGCCGCGCGCGCGCCGTCTCCTCGCGAAGGCGCAGCGCGTCCTCGCGCTGCCGCAGACGCGCTTCGACCTCGCTCAGCGTCTCGCGCTGGCGCGCCGCGAGCCGCTGCTCGTGGTCGAGCGCGCGCATGTCGCGATCGATCTTCGCCAGGTGCTCCGCGAGCTGCGCCTCGCGCGCGCTCAGGTTCTCGCGCGCCGCAAAGACGACCGACGCCGGCAGCCCGATGCGCGCCGCGATCTCCAGCGCGAGGCTGCGGCCCGGCGACCCGTACAGCAGCTGGTAGGTCGGGGCGAACGTCTCGGGATCGAACCCGAAGGCCGCGCTCGTCACGCCCCCGGTCGTCGACGCGTACGTCTTGAGCGCGTCGTAATGGCTCGTGGCGATCACCGTCGCGCCGCGCTGCTTGAAGTGATCGACGATCGCGACGCCGAGCGCGCCGCCCTCGATCGGATCGGTGCCCGATCCGATTTCGTCGAGCAAAACCAGCGCCGGCACGGCGAGCGCCCGGTCCATCGCCGCGATGTTCGAGATGTGCGCCGAAAACGTGCTCAGGCTCGCTTCGATCGACTGCTCGTCGCCGATGTCGGCGAAGAGCGATCGGAACACCGGCAGGCGCGATCCGTCGGCCGCCGGGATCCGAAGGCCCGACTGCGCCATCGCCGCGAGCAGCCCCGCGGTCTTCAGCGCCACCGTCTTGCCGCCCGTGTTCGGGCCGGTCACGAGCAGCACCGTCGCCGGCGGAATCACCTTGATCGTCACCGGCACCGCGTTCTTCACCAGCGGATGGCGCGCCGCCTGCAGCTCGAACGCGCCGTCGGTCGACAGCGCCGGCTCGATGCCGTCGATCGACTCGGAGAACCGCCCGCGCGCCTGCAGCACGTCGAGCTCCGTCGCCGCCTCGATCGTGCGCGCGAGGTCCGCGGCCCGCAGCCGGAACGCATCGGTCAGCGCCAGCAGAATCTTCCTGACCTCCTCGGCTTCCTGCTCCTCGAGGGCGACGATGTCGTTGTTGATCTCGACGGTGCTGAGCGGCTCGAGAAACAGGCTCGCGCCGCTCGTCGACGATCCGTGCACGATGCCGGGGATGCCGCTGCGGTGCTCGGCCTTGACGACGAGGACGTAGCGGCCGCCGCGTTCGGTGACGACCTGCTCCTGCAGGTACTTCGACGTGTCCTTTCCGCGCAGGTACGATTCGAGCGTCGTCCGCAGTCGCATCCGCTGCTTGCGCAGCCGGTCGCGGATCGCCTTCAGCTGCGGGCTCGCATCGTCGACCACGTCGCCGGCCGAATCGATTTTCGAGCGGACGTTCGCCGATTCGCCCTTGAACGACGCCGCCGGTCCGCTGGCGGCGTCGAGCAGCGGGAACGACCCGGCCGCGTGGCGGATCGCCGCACGCGACTGGTCGACCGAGTCGAGGAACGCGACGAGCGCGAGCAGGCGCGTCGCTTCGAGCGGCCGCCCTTCGACCGCGAGCGCCGTCAGGATGGCCGGCAGCTCGCTCGAGGCGCGCAGCGGGAACAGCCCGTTGGCAGCGATGAAGCGGGCGGTTTCGCTCGTCGCGGCAAGCAGGTGCGCCACGCGCCCGTGGTCGGTTGACGGCGCGAGCTGCGAGAGGCGCTCCGCGCCCATCGGCGTCAGCGCGAAGCCGACGACCGCCTCGACAATGCGATCGAACTCGAGGGCGCGAAGCGCGCTGGGCTGCATGGAATGGGAAACTTCCAATTCTATCGCGGCTGACGCCCGGCGGCTAGTGGCAGCGGCGCGGGCCGACCAGCCCGCCGGCCGACCGGTCCTACGCGTGATTGATCATCGACGCGACGGTGGCAGCGCCAAAACCGTTATCGATGTTGACGACCGCGACCCCCGAAGCGCAGCTGTTCAACATCCCGAGGAGCGCGGCGATCCCGCCGAAGCTGGCGCCGTACCCGATGCTGGTGGGCACGGCAATGACGGGCACGTGGACCAGACCGGCGACGACGCTCGGCAGCGCGCCTTCCATGCCGGCGACGACGATGATGACGCGGGCCGAGGAGAGGCGCTCGCGCTCGCCCAGGATGCGATGGATGCCGGCGACCCCGACGTCGTACAAGCGGCAGACGTCGTTGCCCATCAGCTCGGCCGTCAGCGCCGCCTCCTCCGCCACCGGCAGATCCGACGTGCCGGCCGCGGCGACGACGATGCGGCCTTTACCTGGCGTTACATCTTCCTGACGCAGCGAGATGATGCCTGCATCGGGGTAATACGTCGCCTGCGGCACGACCGCGCGAACCGCGGCGTAGGCGTCGGCATTGCTGCGCGTCACCAGCAGGGTGGATCCGCGGCCGACGATTTCGGCGGCAATGGCTGCGATTTGGGCAGGTGTTTTGCCTAGGCCGAGGACGACCTCGGGGAACCCCTGGCGGAGCGCCCGATGGTGATCGACGCGCGCGAACCCGAGATCCTCGAACGGCCGGGCCCGAAGCGCCTCCAGCAGCCGTTCGTGGGCGATGGCGGGATCGACCGCGCCGCGAGCGACTTGTTCGAGCAGATCCAGGAGCTGTTTGTTTGACGTCATTCCAGACCCGACAGTAATATAAATGATTGCACTCGTAGAACATGACGCCCGTTGAGACGCTGACGCTCGCCGCGTATTTTTTCGTCCTGATCATCCTCGCGATTTACGGCTGGCACCGGTACTACCTCGTCTGGTTGTACATGAAACATCGCGACCGGCAGCCGAAAACGCCGCCGCCGCTCGATCCGGCGCCGGTCGTCACGATTCAGCTGCCGCTGTACAACGAGCTGTACGTCGCGGATCGGCTGATCGGGGCGGTGTGCGCGATCGAGTATCCGCGCGAGCGCCTCGAGATCCAGGTGCTCGACGACTCGACCGACGAGACGCGCCACGTCGCGGAGCTGGCCGTGCGCCGCTTCGCCGCGCAGGGCATCGACATCAAGTACTACCACCGGGCGGATCGCGCCGGCTACAAGGCGGGCGCGCTCGAGGCCGGCATGCGCGTCGCGCGCGGCGAGTACATCGCCATCTTCGACGCCGACTTCATCCCGACCGCCGACTTCCTGATCCGGCTGATGCCGCACTTCGGCGACCCGAAGGTGGGCATGGTGCAGGCGCGCTGGGGGCACATCAATCAGGACTACTCGCTGCTCACGAAGATCCAGGCGATCCTGCTCGACGGGCATTTCGTCCTCGAGCACGGCGGGCGCAACCGCAGCGGGCGCTTCTTCAACTTCAACGGGACGGCCGGCATCTGGCGCCGCGCCGCGGTCGACGATGCCGGCGGCTGGCAGCACGACACGCTGACCGAAGATCTCGACCTCAGCTACCGCGCGCAGCTGCGCGGCTGGCAGTTCGTCTTCGT
>Ga0070741_10019581_pt1 | contig 10788 bp, 8 predicted proteins | sample Coa_R1_4_FD_66440 | JGI IMG/M metagenome (GOLD analysis project Ga0070741, IMG submission 66440) | Surface soil microbial communities from Centralia Pennsylvania, which are recovering from an underground coalmine fire - Coalmine... | ecosystem: Environmental > Terrestrial > Soil > Unclassified ... | reverse complement strand
CGAGATTATCTCGCATTTGCAAGCGCTTGGCGGCGACGTCCTGCGCTATCTCGTGCCTTTTGTCTTCGTCCTGAGCATCGTGGTCTTCTTCCACGAGTTGGGCCATTTCCTCGTCGCGCGCCTTTGCGGCGTCCGAATTTTGGCATTTTCGATCGGATTTGGGCCGGAAATCGCCGGATTTTATGACCGGCACGGCACGCGTTGGAAAATCGCGGTGATTCCGCTCGGCGGCTACGTCAAATTCTTCGGCGACGAAAGCGCCGCCAGCACCCCCGACAAGGCGCGAATCTCCTCCATGGATGAGGCGGAGCGTGCCGAAAGCTTCATCTTCCAGCCGGTGATCAAGCGCGCGGCCATCGTCGCGGCCGGCCCGATCGCCAATTTCCTTTTGGCCATCGTCATCTTCTCCGGGATCTTCATGCTGTTTGGCATGCAGACCATGAGCCCGCGGGTTGACGAGGTGCAGCCCGACAGCCCGGCCGCCGCCGCCGGCTTCCAGCCCGGCGACATGGTGCTTTCGATCGGCGGGGAGAAGATCGACAGCTTCTCCGACATGCAGCGCATCGTCTCCGACAGCGCCGGCGACAGCCTCAACATCAAAGTGGAGCGCAACGGCAAAGAGGTCGACCTCAAAGCCACGCCCGAGCTGCGCGAGGAAAAGGACATATTCGGCAATGTCCACCGCATCGGCTTATTGGGCATCAAGCGCTCGCCCGCGCCCGGTGACGTGAAATTTCAGCCGGTGTCGCCGCCGCGGGCGGTCCTGCTCGGCGCCCAGGAGACCTGGTTCGTCGTCGACAAGACGCTGAACTATATCGGTAAGGTGATTATCGGCCGCGAATCGGCCAATCAGCTCGGCGGCCCGATCCGCATCGCACAGATGTCCGGACAGGTGGCGAGTGTCAGCTGGGTGGCGCTTATCCACATGGCGGCAGTGCTGTCGGTGTCGATCGGTTTGCTGAACCTGTTTCCGATCCCGCTGCTCGATGGCGGCCACCTTTTGTTCTATGCGATCGAAGCTTTGCGCGGCCGTCCGCTGTCGGAACGGGCCCAAGAGGTTGGGTTTCGTATCGGTTTCGCAATCGTTTTGATGTTGATGATATTTGCAACGTTCAATGACATCGTGCATCTGGCGACGTCCTAGGGGCGGGCGTCGCGATCTGGCACAAATCGGACGGAGGATAGCCGAATAGGGCACGCGTTGATCGGGGCGACGAGAACGTAGAGCAAGAGCGTAGGGGATGTGAGTGACCTGCCAGTTTCGGGGCGGCCACGAAGGGGAATAAGGGCGCTTTGCGCATGATGAAGTGGGTGCGGGTAAAACCGGGGCTTGTCGTGGCCGGCATGCTCCTCGCAATGGGTTTGTTTGGCTTCGCGTCTGGTTGGACGTCTGGTGCGGCGTCGGCCGCGCCGCGTGGCGCGGGCGCGACCGAAATCGTGGTCGAAGGCAACCGCCGGGTCGAGGCCGACACCATCCGTTCATATTTCAAGGCGGCGCCCGGCGAGCGGCTCGATGCCGCACAGATCGATGCCGGATTGAAGGCGCTTTATGCCTCCGGCCTGTTTCAGGACATCCATGTGACCCCGCAGGGCAACCGCCTGATCGTCACCGTCGTGGAAGCGTCGGTGATCGATCGCGTCGCCTTCGAGGGCAATCACCGGATGAAGGACGAGCAGCTCCTACAGGAGATCCAGTCGAAGGCGCGCGGGGCGCTGTCGCGCCCGGCGGTGCAGGCCGACACCCAGCGCATCATCGAGATCTACCACCGCAACGGCCGCTTCGACGTCAGCGTGACGCCGCAGATCATCGAACGGCCCAACAACCGCGTCGACCTGATCTTCAAGATCAACGAGGGTGAGAAGACCGGCGTCAAGGCCATCAACTTCGTCGGCAATCACGCCTACACGAACTGGCGGCTCAAGGAGGTCATCAAGACGGCGACGTCGAACTTGCTCAGCTTCCTGCAAACCACCGACGTCTACGACCCCGACCGCATCGAGGCCGACCGTGACCTGCTGCGCCGCTTCTACCTCAAGCACGGCTACGCCGACGTGCAGATCGTCTCGGCGACCGGCGAGTACGATCCGGCCAAGAAGGGCTTCATCATCACGTTTACGATCGAAGAGGGCCCGCTCTACCGCTTCGGCGCCATCGACGTGCAGTCGAATGTGCGCGCCGTTGATTCGAGCTCGCTGCGGCCGACCCTGCTGACACATCAGGGCGACACCTATAACGGCGAGGGTGTGGAAAAGACCGTCGAGAATCTGACGGTCGAGATGGCGCGGCGCGGCTATCCGTTCGGCACGGTGCGGCCGCGCGGCGATCGCAATCCGCAGACCCGGACCATCGGCGTCGTCTACGTCGTCGATGAAGGAACCCGGGCCTATATCGAGCGCATCAACATTCGCGGCAACACGCGCACTCGCGACTACGTGATCCGGCGCGAGTTCGATATCAACGAAGGCGATCCGTACAACCGCGCCCTGATCGATCGCGCCGAGCGGCGCGTCAAGAATCTGAATTTCTTCAAGTCGGTGAAGATCACCAACGAGCCGGGCTCGGCGCCCGACCGCGTGGTCGTCAATATCGACGTGGTCGAGCAGTCGACCGGCGACTTCTCGGTGATGGGCGGCTACTCGACCGCGCAGGGCTGGATGGTCCAGGTCTCGGTCTCCGAGCGCAATCTCCTGGGCACCGGCCGTTTCGCCAAGGCATCGGTGACGTACGGCCAGTACATCCGCTCCGCTGAGCTGAATTTCATCGAGCCGTATTTCCTCGATCAGCGGATCGGCGCCGGCCTCGACCTGTTCGCCAGGCAGACGCTGCCGAACACCTACTTCTCGTACGGCACCGAATCGATCGGCGGCACGCTGAAGTTCGGCATTCCGCTGCGCGAAGATTTCAGCGTGCAGCTGCGTTACTCGCTCTACACGCAATCGATCGACCTGCCGTCGCTGCTCAACGACTGCAACAACTTCAGCACCGATAATACGTTGTGGACGCCGGCATTCCTGCAGGCCACCGGCAACAACCCCGTTCAGACCAACTGCCTGCTCTACGGCCAGGCATCGCTGCCGATCCGCGTCGAGCTCGGCGAAGGCGCGACGATCACCTCGAGCGTCGGCTACGGCTTGATCTACAACACGCTCGATAACAACAAGGATCCGACCAACGGCATGGCCATCAACTTCGGCCAGGACTTTGCCGGCGTCGGCGGCGACACCCAGTACATGCGTTCGAGCGTCGATTTCCGCGGTTATTACGAGCCGGTCTCCGATCTCGTCAGCCTCATTCACCTGCAGGCGGGCAACATTCTCGGCATCGGCAACGACAGCGTGCGCATGCTCGACGACTTCAAGATGGGCCCGAACCTGGTGCGCGGCTTCCAGCCGGCCGGCATCGGCCCGCGCGACGTCACCAACTATCCGTTCGGCTACGGCACCGGCGATGCGCTCGGCGGCACGATGTACTGGGGCGCCAGCGCCGAGCTGCAATATCCGCTTTATTTCCTGCCCAAGGACTCCGGCTTCCGCGGCGCGGTATTCGTCGATGCCGGATCGGTGTGGGGCTACAAGGGCGAAACCTCGAGCCCGGCAACCGGCGAAATCAACGGCGTGATCAACAATCCGCTCGTCGGCTCTGTCGTTTGTAATCCGACGCCGTTCCCGCAGGGCGCCAAAGGCGGCGGCTGCGCCTTGCTCTACACTGACGATGCCAGCGTGCGTCTGGCGGCCGGCGCCAGCTTGATCTGGAACTCGCCGTTCGGCCCGCTGCGTTTCGACTTCGCCTGGCCGATCATGAAGCAGTGGTACGACCGGACCCAGTTCTTCCAGTTCGGCGGCGGAACGCATTTCTGATGCCGTCGGGCGCTTCGCGAGCGGCGGACGCCGGCCGCGCGGCCGGCGCGCAGGTTGATGCGTCGGCGCGGCTCGAGGCGGGCGTGACCATCCAGCCCCTGGCGGCGGTCGGACCTCGCGCCGAGATCGGCGCCGGCACCGTGATCGGCTCCGGCGCCGCAATCGGCCCCGATGTGCGTATCGGCCGCAATTGCGCGATCGGCCCCGGCGCCACCATCCTGCACGCCTTGATCGGCGATCGGGTCGTGATCCATCCCGGCGCCCGCATCGGCCAGCCTGCATCGTCCGGCGCGGCGGGCGGAGGCGAACCGCGGCGCGCAGGACTGCCGACCGGACGCGTCATCGTTCAGGATGGGGTCGAAATCGGCGCCAATTCGACCGTTGACCGCGGTTCGGTTCGCGACACCGTCATCGGCGAGGGCACCAAGGTCGACAATCTCGTCCAGATCGCCCGCGACGTCGATATCGGCCGGCACTGCCTGATTGGCGCCCAGGCCGGAATCGCACGTGGCGTCATGGCGGCAGACTTTGTCATAATAGGCCATCAGGCCGGCGTGACCGAGAATGTGACGATCGGCGAAGGCGCGATCATTGCCGGGCAAAGCAGCGTGCGCGGCGATATTCCCGCCCACGCCGCCGGCAAGTCGGACGAGGGCGGGCCATGAACACGGCCACGAGTACGGAGACGGTCGAGGCCGCCCAGATCGGCGAGATCCTGCGGCTCCTGCCGCACCGTTACCCGTTCGTCATGATCGATCGCGTCGTCGACATCCGCGGCGACGACGCCGGCGTCGGCATCAAGAACGTCACCATCAACGAGCCGCAATTTCTCGGCCACTTTCCGGACAACCCGGTGATGCCCGGCGTGCTCTTGATCGAGGGCATGGCGCAGACCGCCGGCATCCTGGTGCTGCGGCGCACACCGCTGGTGGAGGCGCGCGCGGTGTATCTCTTGACCATCGACAAGGCGAAGTTCCGCAGGCCCGCAGTCCCCGGCGACCGTGTCGAATATCACGTCAAAAAATCCATGCAGCGCAGAAACATGTGGTGGTACAGCGCCGAAGCCAAAGTCGATGGCGCACTGATCGCCGAGGCGGTGGTCGGCGCGCTGCTCGGTGAGGCCGCGTCGTGATCGATTCGACCGCGCGCGTCGCCGATGGCGCGCGCCTTGGCAACGGCGTAGAGATCGGGCCTTATTGCGTCGTCGGACCGCAGGCCGAGATCGGCGATGGCGCGCGCCTCATCGCGCATGTGCATGTCGCGGGCGTCACCACGATCGGCGCCGGAACGGTCGTGTATCCGTTCACTTCGCTCGGCACGCCGCCGCAATCGGTGCACTATCGCGGCGGCGCGACGCGGCTGGTCATCGGCCCGCGCTGCGAGGTGCGCGAAAGCGTCACCATGAACACCGGCACCGAGGACGGCGGCGGCGTGACCGAAGTCGGCGAGGGTTGCCTGTTCATGGTCGGCTCCCATGTCGGCCACGATTGCCGGGTCGGCAACAATGTCAGTTTCGCCAACAACGTGGTGTTGGGCGGGCATGTGCGGGTCGGCGACTTCACTTTTCTCGGCGGCCATGTGGCGATCCACCAATATGTGCGGATCGGCGAAGGGGTGATGATGGCCGGAATGTCGGCAGCGCGCGATGACATCATCCCGTTCGGATTTGCCTTGGGCCAGACCGGGGCCCTGGTCGGATTGAACGTCGTCGGTCTCAAACGCCGCGGCGCCACGCGGGCGCAGCTGCACGCTCTGCGCCGTGCCTATCGGGCGCTGTTCTTCGGCGACGGGCGGCTTGCCGACCGGGTCGACGCGGTCGCCAGTGAGTTCAACGGCGATCCGCTGGTCGAAAAGGTCGTCGCCTTCATTCGCGACGGCGACAAACGGCCGCTGATGCAGCCGGCTCGCCGCCAGCGTTCCCATGACCAGCGCGACGATGATCCCTGATCCGCAGCCGCCACTGGGCGCGGTTGGCGCGCCGCCCGATGGGCGGTCGATCGCTCTGATCTGCGGCGGCGGCGCCTTTCCGGGGGCAGTGGCCGATGCAGTCGCGCGGCGCGGCCTGCGTCCGGTGATGTTTGCGATCCGGGGCTGGGCCGAGCCGAAGACGGTCGAGCGCTATGCGCATCACTGGATCGCGCTTGGGCAGGCTGGGAGATTTTTTCGGCTCGCACGCGCCGAGCAATGCCGCGAGGCGGTATTCATCGGCGCATTGCTGCGGCCGCCGCTCACCAACATTCGCCTCGACTGGTACACCCTGCGCCATATACCTGCCATCGCGCGTGCGTTTCGCGGCGGTGACGATCGTCTCCTCTCGGGCATCGCGCATCTGTCCGAACAGGGCGGCGTGCGTATCATCAGTGTGGCCGAGGTGGCACCCGAGGTTCTTGTGCCCCAAGGCGTGCTCGGCCGCCATCAACCCACGGCGCGCGATCGCGCCGATATCGCCCGCGCGCTCGGTTTGATCGCGGCGCTCGGTCCGTTCGACGTCGGGCAGGCCGCCGTGGTTGCCGACAATCATGTGCTCGCGGTCGAAGCGGCCGAAGGCACCGACAATATGCTCAGCCGTCTGGTCGAGATGCGGGCGCAGCGCCGCGTCACCGCGGCGCCGGTGACCGGCGTGCTGGTCAAGGCGCCGAAGCCCGACCAGGATCGCCGCTTCGACCTGCCGGCCATCGGCCCGCAAACGATCGCCAACACCGTGCGCGCCGGGCTCGGCGGCATTGCGGTGGTCGCCGGTCATACGATGATGGCCGAACCCGCCGCAACCATTGCCGCGGCCGACCGGGCCGGGATTTTTCTAGTCGGCGTCGCGGGGGACGGGGCGCAATGATGCAGCCGCCGCAGCCGCGGTCCCGCACGATCCATCTGGTAGCGGCTGAGGAATCCGGCGACGCCTTGGGCGCAGCTTTGGCGCGGGCCCTTATCGAAACGGAAGGGAGCGCCGTTCGGCTCGGCGGCGTCGGCGGCCGCGGCATGGCGGCCGCAGGCATCGCCAGCCCGTTTCCCATCGACGATCTGTCGATCATCGGCGCCACCGCCATCCCGCGCCGTCTGCCGGTCATTTTGCGCCGTATCCGACAGACCGCCGACGCGGTGATCGCCGCGCGTCCGGATGCGCTCGTCATCATCGACAGCCCGGATTTCACGCACCGCGTGGCGCGACGGGTGCGCCGGCATGCGCCGTCCATCCCGATCATCGATTACGTGTCGCCGACCGTGTGGGCATGGCGGCCATGGCGGGCCCGTGCCATGCGCCGCTACGTCGATGGTGTGTTGGCGATCCTGCCGTTCGAGCCGGCGGTCCATGAGCGGCTCGGCGGGCCGCCGTGCGTCTATGTCGGCCACCCGCTGATTGAGCGGGTGGCGGAGCTGCGGCCGAATGCCGATGAGACGCAGCGCCGCCAGAGCGATCCGCCGCTCATTCTGGTGCTGCCGGGCAGCCGCGGCAGCGAAATTCGCCGGCTGCTTGCGATCTTCGGCGCCGCCATAGGCCAGGTCGCGGCGCGGGTCGGCGCTATCGATCTCGTGCTGCCGACCACGCCGCACCTTCTGCAGCGCGTGCGCGAGGGCGTCGCCGGCTGGGCGGTGCAGCCGCGCCTCGTCGTCGAGCCGGCTGAGAAGTGGGCACAGTTTCGCAAGGCACGCGCCGCGCTCGCCGCCTCCGGCACCGTGACGCTCGAGCTGGCGCTCGCCGGCATCCCGACGATCGCCGCCTATCGGATACCCGCTATTGAACACATTGTCGCCCAGGCCGCACGGTTGCCGGAATTATTCAGCATCATCCTCGCCAATCTGGTGATCGGCGAGAAAATAGTTCCCGAATTCCTGCAGCGCGACTGCACGCCGGACAAGCTCGCCGACGCACTGCTGTCGCTCCTTGCCGATACGCCGGCGCGGCGGCGCCAGATCGAGGCATTCGGCCGTCTTGACTCGACCATGGGTGTCGGCACGGCTGCGCCAAGCAGCAAAGCGGCCGCCATCGTGCTCGACTTGGCGCGGCGCGGCCGCTCTGCCATGACAGACATCCGCGGAAATGCCCCGTCATGGTGAAACGCAAAACCTCGCAGAAGAAACCGTTGCGTGCCGCCATTACCGGCGTGCACGGCTACCTGCCGCCGGACGTGCTGACCAACGCCATGCTCGCCAAGATGGTCGACACCAGCGACAAGTGGATCGTCGAGCGTACCGGCATTCATGAGCGCCATATCCTCAAGGGGGCAGGGCTCGGCACCTCGCACATGGGCGCCGAGGCCGTCCGCGGCCTGTTGAAGAAAACAGCGACCCCGGCGAGCGCGGTCGATCTCTTGATATGCGCGACCACCACGCCCGATTTCGTGTTTCCATCGACCGCCAATCTGATCTGCGACATGGTCGGCATCCGCAATATCGGCAGCTTCGACGTGCAGGCGGCCTGCTCGGGTTTCGTCTACGCGCTCACCATCGCGGCGCAGTTCATCGCTGGCGGCCAATTTCGAAAAATCGTCGTGGTCGGCGCCGACAAGATGTCGGCGATCATCGATTATACCGACCGCGCCACCTGCGTGCTGTTCGGCGACGGCGCCGGCGCCGTGCTGATCGAGCCCCACCGGCGCTACGGCATCATGGACACGCTGCTCCGCTCCGACGGCGCCGGCATGCCGCATCTGCACCAGAAAGCCGGCGGCAGCCGCATGCCGCCGAGCGCCGAGACCGTGGCCAAGCGGCTCCACTACGTGCACCAGGAGGGTGCCTCGGTCTACAAATTCGCGATCGCCCGCATGGCCGACGTCGCCGTCGAGCTGATGAAGCGCAATCGCCTCCTCAGCGAGGACGTCGATTGGCTGGTGCCGCACCAGGCCAACAAGCGCATCATCGAGGCCACCGCCGAGCGCATGAAGCTGCCGCCCGAGCGGGTCATGCTCACGATTCATAAATTCGGCAACACCACCGCGGCCACCATCCCGCTTTGCCTATGGGATTACGAAAGCAAGCTCAAAGCCGGCGACCGCCTGCTCATGGCGGCGTTCGGCGGCGGCTTTACCTGGGGCGGCGTGTATTTGACGTGGGCGTATGATGGGAAGCGCGAATAGCGAAATGGCGAATAGGGGAATCGCCACTCGCCACTCGCATCACTTCCGTTTCGACATCGGCTGGTAGTCGCGCTGCGGCGCGCCGCTGTAGAGCTGGCGCGGCCGGCCAAGCTTCTGGTGCGGGTCCTCGATCATTTCCTTCCACTGCGCGATCCAGCCGACGGTGCGGGCGAGCGCGAACAGCACCGTGAACATCGCGGTGGGAAAGCCCATCGCGCGCAGCGTGATGCCGGAATAGAAGTCGACGTTCGGGTAGAGCTTTTTGCTGATGAAATACTCGTCATGCAGCGCGATGCGCTCGAGCTCCATGGCGACGTCGAGCAGCGGATCGTTGCGGCCGAGCTCGTGCAGCACCTCGTAGCAGGTCTTCTGCATGATCTTCGCGCGCGGATCGTAGTTCTTGTAGACGCGGTGGCCGAAACCCATCAGCCGGAACGAATCGTTCGGGTCCTTGGAACGCTTGATGTATTCGGGGATGCGGTCGACGCTGCCGATCTCGCCCAGCATCTTCAGCGCCGCCTCGTTGGCGCCGCCATGGGCCGGCCCCCACAGGCAGGCGATGCCGGCGGCGATGCAGGCGAACGGATTGGCGCCGGTCGAGCCGGCGAGCCGCACCGTCGAGGTCGAGGCGTTCTGCTCGTGATCGGCGTGCAGGGTGAAGATGCGGTCCATGGCGCGCGCCAGCACCGGATTGGCCTTGTAGTCCTCGCACGGCACCGCAAAGCACATGCGCAAAAAGTTCGAGGCGTAATCGAGCTTGTTGTCCGGATACATGAACGGCTGGCCGATCGAATATTTGTAGGCCATGGCCGCGATCGTCGGCATTTTGGCGATCATGCGGATGGAGGCGATCATCCGCTGGGTCGGATCGGTGATGTCGGTGGAGTCGTGATAGAACGCCGACAGCGCGCCGACGCAGCCGACCATGACCGCCATCGGATGAGCGTCGCGCCGGAACCCCTGGAAGAAACGGCTCATCTGCTCGTGGATCATCGTGTGATGGATCACGCGATCGACGAAATCGTTCTTCTGCGTCGCGTTGGGCAGCTCGCCGTAGAGCAGCAGATAGCAGGTCTCGAGGAAGTCGCCGTGCTCGGCCAAATCCTCGATCGGATAGCCGCGGTAGAGCAGGATGCCTTCGTCGCCGTCGATATAGGTGATCTTGGATTCGCAGGAACCGGTCGAGGTGAAGCCGGGGTCGTAAGTGAACGCGCCGGTCTCGGCATAGAGCTTGCTGACGTCGATCACCTCCGGGCCGATGGTGCCCTCATAGACCGGAAACGACCAGCTCTTGTCGCCGAGCGTCAGCTTGGCGGTCTTGATATTGGCGCCGGATTTAGCGTCCATGATCATTCATCCTCGATGCAGGGCAAGTCGGAGTCTTGCTTAGGCCGCGCGGCGGGTGCAGCGGCCCGACAGGCCAGTGGGGTAGCTCAAGCCCGTGTGCACTGCAAGATATGGGCTCCCAACGGCACTTGCGAGGGTCCGCGGCCGGTCAGCGCAGGTGCGCTCGCGTCAGCCGGCCTGCGCTTTGGCCTCTTCGACGCCAACCTGGTCGGCGATCCGCCCCAGGCTCTCGTCTTTGCCAAGCACCGCCAACACCTCGAAAATGCCAGGCGAGGTGGCGCGGCCGGTCAGCGCCGCGCGCAGCGGCTGGGCGATCGCGCCGAGCTTTAAACCTTTGCGCTCGGCGAGGCTGCGCACGGCCTGCTCGGCGGCTGCGGCAGTCCACGATGCAACGCCGGCAAGCTCATGGGCGCCGTCACGCAACAGCGCCCTGGCATCCGGGTTCAACAGCGCCTTGGCCTTGTCGTCGAGCGGAATGGGCCGCGCGGCGAACAGAAAATGCGCGCCGTCG
>Ga0070741_10019580_pt1 | contig 10789 bp, 8 predicted proteins | sample Coa_R1_4_FD_66440 | JGI IMG/M metagenome (GOLD analysis project Ga0070741, IMG submission 66440) | Surface soil microbial communities from Centralia Pennsylvania, which are recovering from an underground coalmine fire - Coalmine... | ecosystem: Environmental > Terrestrial > Soil > Unclassified ... | reverse complement strand
GACGCCTCCGTCGAGGAGCTTGGCGATCCCGGGGTGATTCAGGCGCGCCAGGATTTGGCGTTCCGCCAGGAAGCGATTCCGGTACCACTCCGAGCGCAGCGACCCGCGCAGAACTTTAATCGCTACCCGCTGCACATACTGGCCGTCGTCCCGATACGCGCCGTACACCGTGCCCATGCCCCCCGAACCAATGATTTCGGTGCACTGATAGGGACCAAACCGCGGCAGCGAGGCCGATGTCTCTGCCACGTCCTTCGCCGTTAGAGGAACGGCTTTGCGCGTTTCGTCATACGCTGCCAACAGCGAATCGACTTCGGCAAAGAGTTCCGCATTACCGGAGCATTGAGATGCGAGCCAGGCCGTGCGATCCACAGTTGCTGGCAGATCCAAGGCTCGGCCAAATAACTCCTGAATATTTTGGATGCTGGCCACGACGAGATCCTCACCCTACTTCGCGCGAATCGGCAGTGTTTTTCTCAAGTCGTCTTCAGTTTTGGAAACATGTGGCGGTAAAGCCAAGCCACCCCGAAATCGATTTCGCGGCCAACCGTAGCCTTTGAGATTCCCAGCACGTCGCCAGCTTCTTCCAGAGTGCAGCCAAGAAAGACCCGCAGTTCAAGGCAGCGCACGACACGTGGGGCCACGGTTTCCAATTCCCCCATGGCTTGATCGAGTGCAACTACATCTTCGTTCGAGGCGTTGATCCAGGCGAGGTCCTCGTGTAATGGGACGCGTTCATGTGCGGCCGGGCGCTTCTGCGCGCTGTAGCGACGCGCGTGGTCCGCGAGGATTTGGCGCATCATCATGGCTGCGAGCGTATAAAAATGTTGACGGCTCGCTACTCGAACCGATTTCTGACGGGCGAGCCGAAGATAGAGCTCATTCACCAGGGCAGTGGCTTGCAGAGTATGATCGGGCCGTTCGCGGTGCAGATAACCAATCGCGATCGCCCGGAGATCCGGGTAAGCCAGAGGCACCAGGTCGGCCAAGGCAGCCCGATCCCCTTCGCCCCAGCGCCCCAACAGGGCGGTGATTTCGCCCGGCACCCGATTGGGCTCCATGGTAGGTCTAGTGTCGCACAAATTCGACGGCAGAAACGGTTCCCCAAAGTCCCTCCGCACAGCAGTACCAGGACCTTCTTTCGAGAACGTGAACGGGATGAGAAAAATCGGATCGCTTTTCGCGATGTGGGGTGAGCCCGGAAATCTCTTAATCGAAAGACGAACGCGCAAGCCCAGGAGGTTTAGCAGTGAAACGATCGTGCCAATTTATTGATGCCGTGAAGTTATTTCTTTTCTTGCTCATGCCGCTTGGCTTACTTTCGGCCGGGCCCGCCAAGTCTAAACCCCAAGGGGCGACGGCACTTTTGCCGCTGCCTCTCAGTTTTGAGGCCAACCGCGGACAAGCCGATTCATCGGTAAAGTTCGTTTCCCACGGCGCGCTGGCCGGCCCTGGATACACACTATTTCTGACCGCAGACGGCGCGGTCTTCGAGTTCCCCGATCCGGCGAAGAGCGGCGCGGCCATGGTCAGCATGAGACTCGCGGGATCGCGAACTGCGCAAATCTCCGCCGCGGACCCTCTGCCGGGCAAAGTCAACTATTTCATCGGCAACGATTCGAAGAAATGGATCACCGGCGCGCCGACCTACGGCAAGGTCGATTACAAAACGGTTTACCCGGGCATCGATCTTACCTTCTACGGTACGCAGCAGCAGATCGAATACGATTTCGTGGTGGCGCCCGGCGCCGATCCCAAGCAGATCGCGATGGATTTTTCCGGCGCCAAACCGAAGCTCGGTTCGGGTGGCGACTTGCAACTCGCGGTCGATGGCGCCCCGCTCACGTTGCGCAAGCCGGTGGTCTATCAAACCATCCGCGGCCAAAGGAAGCGGATCGCGGGCGAGTATAAACTTCACGGCAACCGCGTCCAATTCACACTCGGCGCGTACGATCACGGCCAGGCGCTGGTGATCGATCCGGTCCTCGTCTATTTGAGCTACTACGGTGGACCTCTTGGAAACATCTATATCGGCTACTCGCAAACCGCATGCGCGCAATGTACTGCAGAACCCGCGCAGGGAGTCGCGGTGGACAACGCGGGGAATCTGTACGTAACAGGCACAACGCAACCTGCGTCCGTTCCGATCGTGAACGCTTACCAGCCGGCCCCCCACCTGACAAACCCGACCGGCTACATGGCCTTCGTGGCCGAGATCAACCCGACTGCTTCGGCACTCGTTTACTCGACGTATCTTGGCGGTTCCCTTGAACAAAGGGGGTCTGCGATCGCGGTCGATTCGAGCGGGGCCGCGTACGTTACGGGCGAGACGCATTCTAACGATTTTCCGGTGACCGCGGGCGCTTATCAGACACGCTGCAGTGCGGCGGCCGGGCCGAACGGCACAGTTATATCGGGATGCGGTTTTTTTAGTCAAAACGCGTTCCTGACGAAGCTGGCTCCCGGAGGCGGAAGCCTGGTGTATTCAACCTTCCTGGGTGGGGGCGCGGGCGCCGACGCCGCCAACGCCGTGGCCGTCGATTCTCAAGGGAGGGCGTATGTGGCGGGAACTTCTGGTGACGGGTGCAATTCCAAATTTCCCCTGCCCGGGGGCAACGTAGCAGGACAAGATGTCCTATTTTGCTTTCCGGAGACAGCCAACGCGCTGCTTCCGCAGTCTTTGTATGACGCCGGGGTCCATCCCAACGTCAACACCTCGGGTGGCGCCGCCTTCGTGGCTGTGCTCGACGCCGCCGGAGCGAACCTGCTGTACTCGACGCTCTACGGAGACAAGAACGTCACCTGTTGCATAGGGACATACGGCACGGGCGTTGCAGTTGATCCGGCGGGCAATTTCTATTTGACCGGGCTTGGGCAAAGTCCGAATCTACCGACCACGCCCAACGCGTTTCAACCCACCGGCACCAACAACCAAAAAAACGGCGGCGCGGTTGACCGTGGGTTCGTGGCGAAGTTCGGTCCGGTCACCGGCGTTGGAACGGGCGCGCCCTTGATCTACGGCACGTATTTGGGAGGGACCAGTTTGACCGAGGAGGGCTCGGACCAGGTTTCGGGAATCGCTGTCGACGCTTCGGGAAACGCGTATATCACTGGCTACACTCAATCCTACGATTTTCCAGTAACGGCGGGAGCCAATAACACAAATAGCTGCACGGCGACCTCGTTTTGCCAGAACAACGGATTTCTGACGAAGATCAATCCAGGCGGTACCGGATTGGTATGGTCGACGCTGGTGGGGGCCCTCCCGGTGGCCCAAAGCGGCGGAAGCGGCACTCTGTTTTTAATAGGCGCACCGCGCGTGGATGCCGACGGCAATGTGTACATCACCGGCCAAGGCGCTTACAATTTTCCGGTGGTGAATCCGCTGCAACCGGCCGCGGGGGATCTACACGGCGGCGTGTTCGTTACGAAGTACGATCCTACGGGCAGCACGATTTCCTTTTCGACGATTCTTTACAGCCCCGCGGGCGCCATACTGTGGCCGGGCGGAATCGATGTCGATTCCCAGGGAAATATTTATGTTGGAGGATACTCCGACGCGGTGGACCTCCCGGTCACCGCCGGTGTCTTCCAGCCTACGTCGAATAGCGGCAATGCTCGGGGAGGGTTCCTGGCCAAAATTCAAAAGCCGGGTACGGCGCCGACGATCAACGAAGTGGATAATGGCTTCAGCAATATTCCCAATTCGCCGATTCAGTCGGGTGCCTGGGTGGTCATCAAAGGCAGCAACCTATCGAACACCAACCCCGGCCGCGGCTGGAATGGCAATGAAAATTTCCCCACGTCCATGGACGGCACCAGCGTCACCATCAACGGCAAGCCGGCTTTCCTCTACTACATCAGCCCGACACAACTGAATCTCCAGGCGCCGACCGATAGCACCGTGGGACCCGTCAATGTGATTGTGACCAACAACGGCAACAGCAGCGCCCCTGCCACGGTGCAATATCAAGCCAGCGCGCCGGCATTGCTGCAATGGGGCGGCGGACAATACCCCTATGCCGAGATCACCCGGAATCCGGACAATGCCTACGTCGGCAATCCCGCGGTGGTGCCCGGAACCATAGCGGCGAAGGCCGGGGATATTCTCACGCTTTGGGTCACAGGTTTAGGCGCGACCAATCCGCCGTTAGCTGCCGGCCAACAACCCCAGCCCGTGAACGGCAACCTTCCCACTGTGACTACCGCCCCTACGGTGACTGTCGGGGGCGTGAATGTCACCGTGCTTGGATCGATTCTCCGGTATGCCGGCCTGTACCAGGTGAACGTCCAACTTCCCGCATCTGTGCCGACCGGCAACGTACCGATCCAGGTGATCCAAGGCAGCTTTCAATCGCCGGACGGTGTACTGATCACTGTGCAGTAAGCCGGCGCACTGGCAGCCCACCGAGTCCCGGGGCTGAAACAGCGACGGATCTAGATCTCATTTTGGCCGGCGGACATCGGGTAAGCACGAAGAAGCGCACTCCGGCTTTCAACCAGGAAAGCCTTGGCGAGGTCTGTCGGGTGGCAATTGCACTGATCCCGCAGCGCTGTAAATACATAATGTAAATATGAACGATGGGCTACAACGTGGGGTCCGAAGAAGGCGCGGCGCAATCTTGCGATTCACGGAATTGCGTTCGAAGATGCTACCAGGATCTTCGAAGGCCCCACGCTGGAGAGGGTGGATGATCGGTTCGAGTACAGCGAGGCGCGTGTGTACGCGATCGGAGTCGTGAATGGAATCGAGATCACGGTAATTTATACCGATATCTTCCCGGAAGAGGGTCGGATCATTTCGGCATGGAAGGCAGAACGACATGAAAGGGAAGCGTACTGGAAGAGCATCAAGCAAGGAGGGCACTGATTGGAAGGGCCTTCGCGCGCGGAGCGATCGTCAAGTCCGGCGCGGGCTGGAGAGCGACCCGGAGGCGCGGCCGACCGACGCGAACTTCTGGAAAGAGGCGCGCGTGGTGCTGCCGCAAGCGAAGCAGACGATCACGATCCGGCTCGATGCGGACCTGCTCGAATGGCTTCGGAAACAAAAGGGCTATCAGACGCGAATCAATGCGGTGCTGCGGACGTATATGGAGGCGAATCGGGCGGCGGACAGCACCCGTTGAAAGTGAACATGTCATTTGTCCTTGTTCCACGTGAAGGTGAAGGTCTTCAAGTTAATGCATGGAACTGGCGTCCTACGCTCGAGTTCTTGCTTGCTGAAAACCTGATCAGCGGCCATGAGCATCAATTACTGGGTGCAAACGGGTGTCGGAGCTGTCTCCGCAGAATTGGCCCTCCAGATCGCGGACGCGATTGAGCGCAGATTCGCCACGATCAAACCCGGCGAGCGGGTCCTCTATGACCTCAGCCTGACCGCCGCCCCCAAGAGGGAAGTGATTTTCACACCAGAGGTTAACCCAAGACCTGCTCGACCTGTACTCAATGAGCTATGAATGGCTTGTCCTGTTTAAGGATTTCTGTAGAGCGTCGAAAGGCTTCAAGGTCCAGCAGAAATGAACCCAATCACTCATTCCCGGCCAGGGCGCTACGCTTTCTTCCGAATGGGAAATAAATCCCGAAGCCGATGAAGAGCCAGACGAAGAAGCGCACCCAGGTTTCGAGCGGGAGGGCGGCCATCAGAACCAGGCAGAACGCGATCGAGATCAAGGGGAGCACCGGGGCGCCGGGGACGCGGAAGCCGCGCTTGCGGTTGGGTTGGGTTTTGCGCAGGACGATCACGCCGGCGGAAACAATAATGAAGGCGAAGAGCGTGCCGATGTTGGCGAGATCGGCTAAGGTGCCGATGTCGAACAGGCCCGCGGGAATGCCGACGAAGAAACCGGCGATCCAGGTGCTCACGTGCGGGGTGTTGTGCGTGGGGTGCACCTTCGCGAAGAACTTGGGGAGCAGGCCGTCGCGAGCCATCGCGAACCAGATTCTTGCCTGGCCGTATTGAAAGACCAGGAGCGAGGAGATCATGCCCATCAGCGCGCCGACGTCCACCCATTGGCGCACTCCGTTATAGCCGAGCGATTTGAGCGCGTTGGCTACGGGGGCGGCGTTGTTGAGCGTGTTCCAGGGGGCAATGCCGGTGAGGACGAGGGAAACCGCGATGTAGAGGACAGCGCAGACGACCAGAGTCATGATGATGCCGAAGGGGAGGTCGCGTTGCGGGCGCTGGCATTCTTCGGCGGCGGTCGAGACGGAGTCGAAACCAATATAGGTGAAGAAGACGATCGCCGCGCCGGTCATCACGCCGGGAAAGCCGTTCGGCAGGAAGGGGTGCCAGTTCGAGGTGTGGACCGCGCCGGCGGCGCCGATGACGAAGATCAGAATCGCCGCGATCTTTACCGCCACCATGACGTTGTTCGCGCCCGCGCTTTCGCGCACGCCGATCACCAGCACATAAGTGAGGATCAGCAGAATGATCAGCGCCGAAATGTTGAACCAGGCGCCGGTGAAATGACCGGCTACGAACGGCGGGTTTGCCAGCTTCGCGGGCAGGTGGATGTGGAACGTGTTGTCGAGGACATCGTTCAGATAGGCCGAGAAGCCGACCGCTACCGCCATGTTCGAGACGGCGTACTCGAGGATTAAATCCCAGCCGATGATCCAGGCGATGATCTCGCCGAGCGTGGTGTACGCGTAGGTATAGGCGCTGCCGGCGATCGGGATCATGGAAGCCAGCTCGGCATAGCAGAGCGCGGCGAAACTGCAGGCGAGCGCGGTCAATAAAAACGAGAGCGAGATGCCGGGGCCTGCGCCTGGGCGGCCGGCGGTGGAAAGCGCACGCGTGCCGTGGAGGATGAGGTCGAGCACGGGCGCGTTAAAGATGGAATCGTAGCCGCGCACCTCGCCGGCGGCGGCGGTGCCGGTGAGGATGAAGATGCCGGAGCCGATGACCGCGCCGATGCCAAAGGCGGTGAGACTCCAGGGGCCGAGGGTGCGGCGGAGTTTGTTGTGTGAGTCTTCGGAGGCGGCGACCAGGGCGTCGATGCTCTTCGTGCGGAAGATGCTCACGGTAAGGAGAAGGCCGGCCCGGGGGCCGCGAGAGCGCGCTATCGCGGCCGCGGACGAGGGCCCGATTGCGGGCAGCTGTCCGCCCTAGAGTCTTAGCGCTTGCGCTGGCCTTGCGCCTGGTGGCGGATCTTTTTCTTGAGCGAGCCGCGAGCCACGCCGGCGGCGCGCTTCGCCTTGGGTGTAGCCTTCTTGCGGGCAGCGCGTTTCAGTTTCTTGCGTTCGGTTTTATCGGTAACAGTCTTCGTATTCATCAGTCTCTTTTTAACCCTGCGTACTTTTCCACGAGCTTCTTTAAGCCGTGCTGAGGAAAGTTCACCGTGATCTTAGCATTTTCGCCCTCGCCTTCGCGGCGCACCACGGTGCCTTTGCCGTATTTGGGATGTTCGACCGTCATGCCGGTGCGCGCGACGCGTCGGGGCGGCGGGGCCGGCGGCGGCAACGGCCTGGTAGGCAGCGCAGGGCGTGGCGGAATCACAGGCGCCTGACGCGGCGACGGTTTGGGCGGCGGCGCCGGCCTGGGAGCATTGAAGGCGATGCCGCGCTCGCCAAAAAATTGCGAAATGTTCTCGAGCGAGTTGTAGGTCTTGCCGGTATAGGTGTTGCGCCGCGCCGACTGCCGCACGTCCCAGCGCTCACCGGTGAGGTCCACTTCCCCGGCCTCGTCCTGTTGCGGGCCCAGGTTCACGAAGAGCTTCTCGGGGATTTCGCCGAGGAACCAGGAGGGTGTCGAACGCTCCTGCTCGCCGCCGCCGAAGCGGCGGCGGTATTTCGCCCAGCTCAGGACGAGGCGCTTCTGCGCGCGCGTCATGCCGACATAGCAGAGCCGGCGTTCCTCTTCGAGCATTTCTTCGGAGTTCATCGAACGGCTGTGCGGGAACAGGCCCAGCTCCATGCCAGCGATGAAGACCACGGGAAATTCCAGACCCTTGGCGTTGTGCAGGGTCATGAGGGTGACCGGCGCTTTTTCGTCGAAGGCGTCGGCTTCGGCGACCAATGCGGCGTGGTCGAGGAAATCCCAGATCGTTTCACCGCGTTCAACGGCTTCGGCCGCGGCGGTGATCAGCTCGTCCAGGTTCTCCTGGCGGGCTTCGGCTTCCGGCGTTTTCTCCTGCTCGAGCATTTTGCGATAGCCGGTGCGGTCCAAAATAAACTTGATCAGGTTCGGCAGCGTTTCCGAGCTTGCCACCAGTGCGATCTCCTGGACCACGTTGCGGAAGGTCACCAGAGACGATTGCGAGCGAGTCGAAAGCTGTTGTCCGTCGATGATGCTCTCAATGGCGCTCCACAGAGTCAACCCTTTCTCGCGCGCCACCGAGTCGATCTGTTCGATGGTGGTGCGGCCGATGCCGCGTGCGGGCGTGTTGATGATGCGGAGCAGGCTGATCGAATCGGTGGTCGAGACCGCCAGCTTCAAATAGGCGATCGTGTCCTTGATTTCAGCGCGTTGATAGAAACTGAAGCCACCGACAATATTGTATTTCCGGCCGTAGCGGCGCAGCGCCTCTTCGATCTGCCGCGACTGGAAGTTGGTGCGGTAAAGGACGGCGATGTGATGGTTGGGATGGGACTCGAGCTGCTTATCGATGGAATCGGCGATGAACAGCGCCTCATTTTCGGCATCGAAGGCGGGATAAACACCGAGCAGATCGCCGGCTTCGGATTCGGTCCAGAGCTTCTTGCCTTTGCGCGCCTTGTTGTTCTCGACCACCGCGCCGGCGGCTGCCAGAATGTTCTTGGTGGAGCGGTAATTTTGCTCCAGGCGGATGATTTTGGCGTTGGGAAAGTCGTGCTCGAAATCGAGGATGTTCTTGATGTCGGCGCCACGCCAGCTATAGATCGACTGGTCTTCATCGCCCACCACGCAGACGTTCTGATGCGATTGAGACAGCAGGCGCATCAACTCGTATTGGGTGCGGTTGGTGTCCTGGTATTCGTCGATCATGACGTAGCTGAGGCGGCGATTCCAGGCGTCACGGGTAGGCTGGTCGTGCTGCAGCAGGCGGACGGCTTCGAGCAACAGATCGTCGAAATCGAGTGCATTGGCAGTGCGCAGGTCCTTCTCGTAGGTCTCGAAAACGGCGGCCAGGCGTTCCTGCTCTTTGTTGGTGGCGGTGCGGTAGAAATCCTGTGGCGTCTGCTTTTGGTTTTTGCCGTGGCTGATTCGCGAAAGACAGGCGCGGTATTGGATGAAGTCCTTCTCGTCCAGGCCCATGTTGCGATAGGCGGCCTTGATGATGAGCAACTGGTCGTCATCATCGTAAATACTGAACCGGGGCGTGAAGCCGGGCCGGATCGCGGCCAGCGGGGCGCCATCGCGGCGCAGCAGCCGGACGCAAAACGAATGAAATGTGGAGATGTTGGGCCGAGAGTCGAGATTGTGGTCCTGCAGGAGGTCCGCGACGCGATCGCGCATTTCGCCGGCGGCTTTATTCGTGAACGTGACCGCAAGAATGGCGGAGGGCGGCACATGACGAGAAGTGATGATGTGGGCGATACGATGCGTGATGACGCGGGTTTTGCCGCTACCGGCGCCGGCCAATATCAGCAGCGGGCCTTCAGTCTGGGTTACGGCCTCGCGCTGCTGCGCGTTCAGCCCCTTAAGAAATTCCATGGGTTGCGGGACTCTATCGAGTGTAACACGCAGTCCATTCCGAGCCGCCTGAAATTCAAACCCGATTCAATTCGGATCACTGCCGAAGGATATGAATCTCGCCCTTGCCCCAGACGGTCTGGCGGCCGACTCCGGTCCATCGCGCGGCGCGCAGCCAGGGCACAAATTCTTGCAGTACGCCGTGGTACTCGGCTTCGCCGGTAAAGCCGCCGAGGGGATGAGTTTGGCCGGTTCGGCTGGAAGTGCGCGCGGCATTTTGCCACGCGAGATCGCAGCGGTGGAGGATGACGGAGTTCGCGCGCTCGCCCATGCCGCGAAAATCGAATTCGAGCGGGCCGGGGCCAAACAGTGCGCGCAGTGTGGCGATTCGATCGCGCACGCGAGCGAACAGCACGGCGAATTGGGGACGCTCCAACAGGCGACCGCCCGACTTCAGTTCGGTTGGGGTCACAAAATGTATCGTAATTTTCTCGACCGGCTCGATTTCGGGGGTAAGCGGCAACGAGCAAGGCCCGGCAAAACTCAGTTCCCCATTCAGGCCGAGCGACTCGATGCGGTCCAACCGTGCGCGGCGGCGGCCGGGTCCGATTCCGGTGGTGGCCCATTTCGCAAATGCCTCCTGGAAGTGGGGCAGGGCGGGCTGCTGAAGGTCGAACAAATGCAGGTCGAAGGAGAAGAAACTGTCAGCTTCGGCGGTGAGGCCGTCCAGGTGGGCGGCACGGAAAACAAAGGGGCGCGGCCAGTCGGAGAGACCGCTGGGAGCGGGTCCGAGATCGCGGCCGGGCTCGAAGAGGCGCGCGTAAAGGCCAGGTGGCGCGGTTTTCCGCAGGAAGATCCCGCAGGCCCCGCGCAGCATGTTGGCGCTGCCCCCCGGCGGGAAATCGACCGCGTCGAGAGCTTGGAACTGAAACCGAAACCGGTAGAATTCAAACGTTGGCACGGCGCTTGCCGGGGAAAGCGGCTCCCTGTTGTATAATGGTATGGCATTTGACTCTTGGTTTCCGCTTTCGACAAATGGGGGGCTGCGTGAATTCATCCGCAACCCCCTTTTTTTGTTCAGAGCGACAGAGATCAGGGGTGTATTTCCAGTTAGAGGAACAAGGCAGATGAAAGAAAAAGGTACGGTGAAGTGGTTCAACGCAGCCAAGGGCTACG
>Ga0070741_10019579_pt1 | contig 10789 bp, 9 predicted proteins | sample Coa_R1_4_FD_66440 | JGI IMG/M metagenome (GOLD analysis project Ga0070741, IMG submission 66440) | Surface soil microbial communities from Centralia Pennsylvania, which are recovering from an underground coalmine fire - Coalmine... | ecosystem: Environmental > Terrestrial > Soil > Unclassified ... | reverse complement strand
ATTTCCCGCCATGTCCCATACACCAAACGGACTGACGCCCGATGGAAAATGGGTGACGGGCGTGGTGCCGCCGAGTCCCGTATCTGCTGTGTTCGCCCGCCCGCGTTCAAATTGATTGCCCCAAGGAAAATTGCGCGCATCGTTCGCCCCGCGCGCGGCATATTCCCATTCCGCTTCGGTTGGGAGACGATAGTTGTATTTGCCGCCGCGCGTTTGGCTCAACCAATTGCAGAACGCTACCGCTTCGTACCACGATACGCCGACAACGGGATAGCGCGGTTGATTCAAGCGCGGCTCATGCCAAAAGCCCGGGGCGGGTTCGGCATTTCCACTCGTCAATCGCCCGCGCTGCCACTTCCAGCCCATTTGCGTCCAATGCGATTCAATTTCATAGCCGCGCGCCGCGATGAATTCCGCATATTCAGCATTCGTCACTGGATATTTGCCGATTGCGAATGCGTCTACCTCTACGCGATGCTGTGGCGAAGCCTCACGTAGGCGCGGCTCCCCCATCAACAAAATCCCGCGCGGAATTTCAATAAAGTCCATCAAGCTTCTTAAACCTTCGAGGTCTCCAAGACCTCGAAGGTTTCTGGGCAGAGATTACACTCCATAAATCAGCGGCAAGAGAATTCCAAATAGTATCAACAGCAAGATGACGAGCAGCAGACCGACGCGCGCAAAATCGTTAAACTTGTATCCGCCGGGGCCCATTACGAATACATTCACAGGATGACCTAATGGAGTGAGAAACGCCATTGAACTTGCGAGCGCCGTTCCTAACACAAAGGTAAATGCGTTTCCGCCGATGACTTGCGCTGTCGTCAAGGCGATGGGCGCAAGAATGGTGATGGTCGCCTGCCCGGTCATTACTTGCGTCAACAGCATCGTAATGAGCATCAACGCCAGCAGGACGACGAGGGGGCCCATGCTGCCGATGAGATTAACAATTCCATCCGCAATCCAGAGCGCCGCGCCGGTCTTGGTCATGGCAACGCCAGCAGGCAGCATTCCCGCAATCAAGAAAATTACACGCCACTCGATTGCTTGATATGCTTCATCCATCGTCAGTGCGCCGACGAGCACCGCCGCCAAACCGCCTGCCAGCATCGCTTCGGCAACTGGCAGCACGCCAATGGCGCTTAATCCTAAAACAATCGCCATAATCGCGACGACCCATTTTGCTTTCGAGCGACGGACGTTCTCCTCGCCAATCGTCGTCAGTACGATGAAATCGGGTTCGCTTTGAAGCAATTGCGCGCGCCGGCGGGGTCCCAGCACCAACAGCGCGTCGCCCGATTGCAATGCCATATCTCCGACCCCGACACGGCGCGGTCGCCCTGCGCGCCATATGGCAATCACGTTCAGTCCATATTTTTCGCGGAAATGGATTTCGCGCAGCGTTTTGCCAACCGCGTTCGAGCGCGGCGATAGAATCACCTCGAATAGTCCGATATCTTCATCTTCGATTCGGGTGCCCAACTCGGTCGAACCATCGCCATCGGCAGCATTTGGGTTCAACACCTCCAAGCCGCGCGCACGTAACGATTCGAGCTGTTCTTGACGCGCTTCTAAATACAACGTATCGCCTGCGTTCAAGCGCGTCGGCGGCGGCGGGGCGAGGCGCGATTTGCCATCATATAAAATCGCAATCACGTTCACGCCCAAGCCCGCGCCCAATCCTGCTTCGGCGAGGGTCATTCCTGCTAAAGGCGAATCGCGCTGCACGCGCGCTTGAAACCAGCGTTCACGCAAGCTATAAATATCGGCGAGCCGTCCGCGCCCGGCTTGCATCATGCGTTCCCAATCGGCGGGTGCGCGGTGCGGCAACAGTCGGCGTCCGATGAAAAACATATATAGCGTGCCAACCACAACCGCTGGGATGCCCATCGGCGCGAACGTGAGTAAATTGAACTGGGGGAGATTATGGTCGCGCAGCGTGGCACTGGCGAGAATGTTGGTTGTCGTCAAGAGTGTTGCCATGCCGCCAAGCAAGGTGCCGAATGCGAGGGGCATCATCAAGCGCGAGGGAGAAATTTTACGCTCACGCGCCAAGCCAACCGCCGCAGGCATCAAGACCGCGCCCGCCGCGATATTATTCATAAATAACGAGAGGAATGCGCCGCCGAGCATCAGCGCCAGCATCATTCTGCCTTCACTTCTGCCGCCCAGCCGCACGAGCGCGAGACCGAGCGTTTGCGTCACGCCCGTTCGTTCTAACGCATCGGTGAGAATGAACACGCCGAGAATGGTAATGACCGCAGAGCTGCTAAAACCGGAGAGAGCTTCGAGGGGAGTCAGGATTCGGCTGACTGCGAGGGCGACCAGCACCAGCAGCGCAACGAGGTCAGCACGTATCTTTTCGGTGATAAATAACGCTGCTGCAATCGCGAGAACCAATAAAACAAATGCCGCCGACGGAGACATTACGACATCCAATTGAGCGCATATCAAAACACTTTTTATCAATCATCGTTGGCGAAATTTCAGCTTACTCACGCATTTCAGCCTACACGAAGAGCTGTTTTGATATGCGCTCATCACTCAAGGGGGCGAAAACCGCGACCGGAAATTTCGCTCGCGGGCATAACGACGACAAAGCCTTGTGGGTCCACCGCGTTCACCGCGCGTTTCAAATCATCAATCTCGGTTTCGGTCAGCGCGCAAATGAGTACTTCGCGCGCTTTTTGCGTGTACATCCCTTCACCCTGCAACGCCGTTACCCCACGATTCAAATCTTGCATCAACTTTTCCGCCACCGCCGGACCTTTTTCCGTAATAATCATCGTCATAAATTCATCGCGCCGTGCGCGAGGACGCTGCCAAACGCCTGTGCCGTATACCCGATCATTCGCGCTCGGTCGCAATACGCGGTCGAGCCCCAATCCGGCAAAGACGCGCGGTTGGTCTAACACTTCGCCTGTTGCATCATGCAGCGTCATTGTCAGCATGGCGGTGATGAGCAAAGTGGCGACGACAAGACCGACGACAATCAGGACACTCTCGCCCGTGATAGGACCAATCGAGGCGCGCCGGACAAATTCAGCGAGCGTTGGGGCAGGCTCGGGCAGAGAATATAACTTGAACAGCCAAACGAGGATCAGGATGCCAAAAATCGCCAGATAGTTTCGCCGCAAGCGTCTGCCGACTGCTTCGAGGTTGCTGATGGGAAATTTTGGGCGCAGGATGGAAGTTGCTAACGTTTCTGCCCAATCGGGCGAGGGTTTGAACGGTGGCACGAGCATTGCCGCGAAAAAATCCGTTTCCAACAATCGTACGCGGTACGAAAACAATTCAAAATAGCGATAGCGTCGCGCCTCGATCCACAAAAAAATCAAGATCAGCAGCATGTCAATCAACAGGGCGGCGTGCGAATTATTGGATGAGGCGAGCGCGAATGAAATGACCGCCGCCGTCGTCACAATCGCCCAATTGGTCGTCGCATCGAGACGATTGCGCCACGTATTTGCGCGCTGAATTTCGCCGCGATAAAAATGAATCATCGCAGTTGTAAATTCTTGCGAGCGCAAATCGTAACCCCGAAAGCGCCAGACGGGGTCGCGTATCGGGCGTTCGTTCGTTTCGTTGCCGTTCGGTGGTGGATTGGCTGCCATAGCTATCCCTCGTACTTTCTTGCCCTTTGCCTGATACGATTGTAGCACTGACGACAATGCATCACAACCAAATCTCGTCGCCAACTCATTTCAAAAAGCCTCTTGCCTTGTCGAGCTTGCCGTATTTCTAATTCATTCTCGGACCTATCTAGGCGCGCATTCTCTTTTTGAAATGAGTTGTATAATTCTTCATATGTCTGCTCTCGACGAACAAATTGCGCTGTGGACGCAGCGCCTGCGCGCCATCGCGCAAACCGGCCTCGCCTTTGATCCGCCGGTGTATGACCGTGAGCGCTATGATGAAATGCTCCAGCTCGCTGCGGACATGGCGGCTACGCGCGATTCGCTTCCACCGGATGCGAAACTTGCCGAAGCGTTGTACGAAAAATGGCGCAGCCAGATACAATCTGGCGTGGCCGGGTATATTACGCCAAAAGTCGGCGTGGGCGCGATTGTCTTTAACGAACGCGATGAACTGTTGTTGATTGAACGCACCAGTCACTTTTGGCTCTTTCCAACGGGTTGGGCAGACATCGGTTACTCTCCCGCCCAAGTCGCGGTCAAAGAGGTGTTGGAAGAAACGGGCTTGCATGTCGTCCCCGAACGAATTATCGCCGTCTACGATATTCGCAATCTGCTTGAACAAGAACTTGAGCAACAGCTCTATAGTATCGTCTTTTACTGCCGACTCGTCGGCGGCGAACTGGTTACACGCGCCCATGAAGCACTGAACGCAGGTTTTTTTTCTCGCAATGCGCTACCATCCCCGCTGGCTCGCGCCGAGCTCGGTTGGGTTGACCATGCGTGGGCAGCGCATCGTGGCGAATTGAAAGATGCGTATTTTGATCCGGCTGGGTATTAAACCCGAAGGGGTCTCGTCCGACAAACTGCGTCGGCGACCCTTCGGGTTTAATACCAGAACTCATGCACACTCCTGACATTCTCATTATCGGCGGCGGCATCGTCGGCGCGGCGAGCGCATTTTTCTGTTCCCGCGCTGGACTGAAAGCTACCATTCTCGAAAAGCGTGAAGCGTTAGGGCTGCTCACCACCTCCGCCTCGCTCGCGGCATTTCGCGCGCAGTTCGCCGAACCTGAAAATATCGCCATGATGCGCGAAAGCATTGCGTTCTTTGAAAACATTCGTGCAGAAACGGGCGTGCCTGACGCTGACATTGGCCTGACGCAGCAAGGGTATCTATTTTGTACTACGACGGAAGCAGGCGCGGCAAATGCGCGGAAACGGGTAGCATTACAGCAGAGTTATGGCTTGACTGATGTTGAATTATGGGACGGCGACGAGACGCGCCGGCATTTCCCGTTTATTAGTCCCGATGTCATTGCGGCAACGTTTCGCGCGCGGGACGGTTGGCTTTCACCGAATGATTTAACCAATCTCTATGCGCGTGCCAGCGGCGCACAAATCATTTATGAAACGTTCGTCACCGACCTCATCTGTCAGGGCGCGCAACTGCTGGGTGTCAAAACGAATCGCGGCGAATATCATGCGCCGATTGTGATTCTTGCCGCTGGTCCGTTTACGCGTCAATTCGCACTGCGCTATGGCTTGGATTTACCAATTACTCTTATTCGACGCCAACACGCCGCTATTAAAGAAAACGCGCGCATTCCACATCATGCGCCGATGACGATTGACGCAGACACGGGCGCGCACTGGCGACCTGAAGGGCGCGGCGCAATTCTCGCGGTCAATACGGACGAACCGCCAAGCGAGCCGCTAGAGCATGTTCAACCCGATTGGGAATTTCCCGCGCTGGCGCTCGATGCAGTCACACGTATCACGCCGTTTTGGGATGAGGTCGCGCAGAATTTACGTAAAGGCGATATTGACGTGCGCGCGGGACAATACGATATGACGCCCGACGCTAAACCAATTATTGACGCACATCCTGAAATTCGCGGGCTGTACGTTCATTGCGGATACAGCGGTCACGGCGTCATGGGCAGCGCAGCTGGCTCACGTATCCTGTCTGATTTGATTACTGGAAAACAATCTCGCACTGAAAATCCATTTGGTCTTGCGCGCTTTGAAAATATGGACCTACGCGCGCTAGAAAAACTGGTGCTTTAGTTGTTAGTTGTTAGTTGTTAGTCGTTAGTCGTTAGTCGTTAGTGGGTAGTCGGCGGACAGCGGATAAAGAAAGCGGTGACGTGTCATCGCGCATCCCGCCTAGGATAAACATTGTGCGCGATCACACGTCAGGATAAGCGGATGATAACTGCTAACCGTCGTTCGTCGTCCGTCCTTCGTCGTCCGTCGTCTCTATGAAACTCTCAAATAAAGTCGCCCTTATCACGGGTGGGAATCGTGGGATCGGACTTGCCACCGCACGCTTGTTCCTACGAGAAGGCGCACGCGTCGCCATCATCGGGCGCGACGCACATGCGGGCCAAGCCGCGTTGGAACAATTGCATCAACATTCATCCGAAACAGACGCTATTTTTCTCCAATGCAATGTAACACGCGCAAGCGAGTGTGAGCGCGTTGTGCAAGAAACTGTACGCGCTTTTGGGCAGCTTGATGTTCTCTTTAACAATGCGGGCATCATTCTCCGCAATCGCAATATCGAAGCGACTACTGAAGACGAATGGGATGCGACGATGGATACGAACGTTAAGAGCGTCTTTCTGTTGAGCCGCGCCGCGCTGCCGCATCTGCGCGCGGTAGGCGGAGGGGCAATTATCAATACATCGTCATATATCGGGCTGGTGGGCGCGCCGGGTCTGGCCGCGTATGCTGCCAGCAAAGGCGCGGTCGTCAATCTGACGCGTTCGATGGCGCTTGATTATGCGCGCGAGAATATCCGCATCAACTGTATTTGTCCCGGCAGCGTGGAAACGGATATGATTCACGCGGCATGGCAGCTCTATGGTGATGTGGACGAAGCGGCACGCGTGTGGGCAGCCAAACATCCGATGAATCGTATCGCCTCACCGGATGAAGTTGCGCGCCTCGTCCTGTTTCTTGCGAGCGAGGATTCTAGTTTTATTACCGGTGCCGCTGTTCCGATTGATGGGGGTATCACGGCGGGTTAAGACCCGAAGTGGTTTGGGTCTTAAGCATTTATGCTAAAATTATGGAATGCAAGCCAGGCAGAACGGTTTATTGCGCTTGACATGGCGCGCGACAAAATTGATTACGCGCGTGAGCTATCGAATGGCGCGGCGCGGTATTGAACAGGCTATCACGCGCGTTGTGCCTCAAGCGCAATACGATAAAAAGAAAAAAACTGATCAAGACGACTGGGCAATGCCACCTGTGAATCCAAAATTACGCGATTGGCGCGTGTGGAGCGCTGACCACGTTGAAGACAAAACAAACCAGACTGAACCGTTACATTGGAGAACGAAAAAATAAAGTATGAGCAGACTTGCAGGGGATCAATTTCGGGAATCATCGTTTCAATCGTCGGAAACCGCTGCAGAAAATTTGCACAACCTGTTTCCGGTGGAAGAATGGCGCGCATTTTATTGGACGCTGGAACGCAACGGCAATCTAACGACCGCGCACGCGGTGATGCATTTGCCGCGCGGCTTGGGTGAGGTGACTGACCGCGTATCTATTGGCGAAAACGGCATTATCGAGCATGTGCGGCGATGGGGCGTAACGCTGCGCGGCGGGATTGTCGAAGCGCTTGGTTTTGACCTCGACGCGCTCTTGTCGCATGACCGAAAACGGTTTTCGAGTGATGATGCAGAAGCGTTGCACTTGACGACGATGCTTACGCATTTCGATTTGCCCGGTTATTTTATCGTTGCCAGTCAGGAACATCCGTTTTTGCTCTTTGACCCCGAAGGGGATTTAAAAGGCAGCGACACGCACTGGTTCACGCACGCTGGCGCGCTCGCGTATCTTGTGAGTGATGGACAAATCAAAATCAGTTTCGATCTCGTGTGGCAAAAAGATAAAGACCTCTATTACAAGGTCATGCAGTGGTTGAACGAAGAACTGGACAAGAAACGCCATGACTGAATTTCCATCGCGTCGTTCGGTCGTCCGCGCGCTGCACGGCATGGTTGCCACGAGTCAACCGCTCGCCGCCGTCGCAGGCTTGCGGATGCTGCTCGAAGGCGGCAACGCGATTGATGCGGCAATTGCGACTGCCGCGACGTTGAATGTCGTCGAACCGATGATGACGGGCATCGGCGGCGATATGTTTGCGCTCGTCTGGATTGCGCGCGAGAAAAAATTGTATGCGCTGAATGGTTCGGGACGCGCGCCCGCCGCGCTACATCTCGCCGAGGTTCGTAAACGCGGCACGACGCGCGGAATGCCGACGATGGGCTGGCTGTGCGTGACGGTCCCCGGTGCGGTGGATGGTTGGGCGACCCTGCTGGATCGTTTTGGCACAATGAAATTTGCTCAAGTGCTCGCGCCTGCAATTGATTACGCCGAAAATGGCTTTCCGATTTCCGAACTCACCGCGCGCACGTGGGCGGGCGACCAGCCGAAACTCGATATGAATCCTACCGCCGCGCGCGTATATCTCAAGCGCGGCGAAGCGCCACAGGTTGGGGAGATTCACAAGCAGCCCGATTTGGCGAAATCACTGCGCGCGATTGCCGAAGGCGGACGTGATGCGTTTTATCTTGGCGAAATTGCCGAAAAAATTGTCGCCCACTCGCAGCAGACGGGCGGATTTCTCTCGCGCGCCGATTTTGAAAATCATACTTCGACGTGGGACGAACCGATTTCAACAACTTATCGGGATGTCACGATTTACGAATGTCCGCCGAATGGACAGGGGATTATTGTTCTTGAAGCGTTGAACATTATTGAAGGATTCGATCCCGAAGAATTGGAACACAACAGCGCGGAATATCTGCACCATATCGCGGAGGCGTTAAAACTCGCGTTTGCGGATGGACTGGCACATATTGCTGACCCGCGTGTTGTGCCTGTGCCTATCGAGCGGATGTTGAGCAAAGAGTACGCGGCCGAACGCCGCGCGTTGATTGATGCCGAACGCGCCCGCGAACATCCGCGCACTGGCATTCACGCCAGCGATACGGTCTATCTTTCCGTTGTGGACAGCGAGCGCAACTGCGTTTCCTTTATCAACAGCTTGTACGACCATTGGGGTTCGGGCATCGTCGTGCCGGGTACGGGCATCGCGTTGCAAAATCGCGGCGCGAATTTTTCGCTCGACCCCGATTCGCCGAATGTGATTGCGCCGAACAAGCGTCCGTATCACACGATCATTCCCGCGATGGCATTTCGCAACGACAATCCGTGGTTGAGTTTCGGCGTCGTCGGCGGATTTATGCAGCCGCAAGGACACGTTCAGGTTATACTGAACATGGTAGATTTCAAAATGGACCCGCAGCGCGCGCTCGATTCCCCGCGCCTCCGCATTCACGGCGATGAAACTCTCGCGCTCGAAGGCACGTTCGACAATGACACACGCATGGCGCTGGGGCGGCGCGGACACCGCTTGCAAAACGACGAGTCAAGCACATTTGGCTGTGGGCAAATTATTATGCTCGACCCAGAAACGGGCGCGCTGGCAGGCGCGAGCGACCCGCGCCGCGATGGTATGGCAGTTGGCTATTAATTTTTCTCAAAAAGGATTCGTATGAGTGACAATAAAAATGGACAAACCGAGCTTTCGGATTCCGCAATTCCCGAACGCGCAATCAACAAAGTAGATTCGACGCAGGAACCCAAAGCGCCGAAACGCGTCTTGAGTATCAACGCGCATCCCGACGATCAAGAATTTACCGTCGGCGGCACATTGGCGAAATGGGCGCGCGCAGGGACCGAAATCATTACGGTCGTTATTACGAGCGGTGATGCTGGCTCGAACGAGCGCACTGACGCGACGATGACGAAAACGAAATTGGCAGAACTGCGCGAAGAAGAACAGCGGCGCGCGTGTGCGGTGTTGGGCGTCAGGGAAACGGTGTTCTTGCACTATTCCGACGGTACGCTGCAACCGACGCTTGACCTGCGCCGCGATTTGACGCGACTTGTTCGGAAATTCAAGCCCGATGCGGTGATGTGTGGCGATCCGACGGCGCGTTTTTTTGGCAATAGCTATATGAATCATCCCGACCATCGCGCGGCGGGCGATGCGGCATGTGACGCGGTATTTCCCTCTGCGGGGACACGATTTATTTTCCCAGAACTGCTTGCAGAAGGATATGAACCGCACGAAGTGAGCCGTGTCTTTTTACACGGCTCCGAAAAGTCGGATGTGTGGATTGATATTTCGGAAACGCTCGAAACCAAAGTCAAGGCGCTGCGGGAGCATGTGAGTCAAATTGGGGATTGGGACCCGATGGAGCGGATGCAGGAATGGGCGCGCGATGAAGGTAAAGAGCGCGGGATTGACTGCGCCGAATCTTTCCGCGTGATGATTCTGAAAGAGGAAAAGGTTTCTGAAGAAGAGGAACGCGAGGCGAAACACGAATTTGTCGAAGCGGAACTATAGAGACGCCATGGCATGGCGTCTCTACGAACAAAAATGCCGTGCATTGCACGGCATTTTTGTTTCATTTAATTAGCGCAATCTCTAACGCTTCTCCCACACTTTTTGCGCCGACGAGTTGAATCCCGTTCGTCTTGCCCTCGAGCGTTTGCGCGAGGGCGCGCGGGACGAGGGCGCGTTTGAAACCGAGCTTGCCCGCCTCTTTGATGCGTTTCTCCGCCGAGGCGACATTGCGTAGTTCCCCGCTCAACCCCACTTCACCCATCACCGCCATGTCATCCCACACGCGGTAATCTTTGAAGCTCGAAGCAATGGCAACCGCGACGCTCAAATCGGCGGCGGGTTCGCTGATTTTCATCCCGCCGATGACGTTTACAAAAATATCCTGATTGTAGAGTTTCAAGCCAACGCGTTTGGTCAGCACCGCCGTCATCAGCAAGAGCCGATTCATATCAATCCCGTTCGTCGTGCGGCGCGGCAGACCGAACGCGCTCACGCTGGTCAACGCTTGAATCTCAACCAGCAGCGGGCGCGTTCCTTCCAACGTCACGGCGATAGAATTGCCCGACGTGTCTGATGCGCGTTCGGAAAGAAATGCTTTGGACGGATTTTCGACTTCGAGCATTCCTTCCTGCGTCATTTCAAATACGCCCACTTCATCGGTCGCCCCGAACCGATTTTTCACCGAGCGCAGCAGACGGTAGGTCTGATAGCGTTCGCCTTC
>Ga0070741_10019578_pt1 | contig 10789 bp, 8 predicted proteins | sample Coa_R1_4_FD_66440 | JGI IMG/M metagenome (GOLD analysis project Ga0070741, IMG submission 66440) | Surface soil microbial communities from Centralia Pennsylvania, which are recovering from an underground coalmine fire - Coalmine... | ecosystem: Environmental > Terrestrial > Soil > Unclassified ... | reverse complement strand
TTGGAGGGATGCTTCATGCGCTTGGACCAGGTCATTTCGCTGACGTGGACCAGTCCCTCAATGCCCTGCTCCAGCTCAACGAAAGCCCCGTAATCGGTAACGCTGATCACGCGGCCGCTCACATGCGCACCCACAGGGTAGCGGTGGGAAGCGTCCAGCCAGGGGTCAGGCGTGAGCTGCTTGAAACCCAGCGAAACTCGCTGCTTGTCCTTGTCGAACTTGAGGACCTTAACCTGAATCTGATCGCCGACGTTGACTAGATCGCGGGGGTGAGTGAGCCGTCCCCACGACATGTCCGTGATGTGAAGCAGGCCATCAATACCGCCGAGATCGACGAAGGCGCCGTATTCGGTGAGGTTCTTGACGGTGCCGGTGAGCACCGCATCCTCGTGAAGCTGCTCCATGATGTGGGAGCGTTTTTCGGTTTGCTCCTGTTCCAGCAGCTGCTTGCGAGACACAACAATGTTGCCGCGCTTTTTGTTGAGCTTGATGATCTGAACATCGAAGGTTTCAGCCTTCATGCCTTCCAGATTGCGCACCGGCCGGAGATCTACCTGTGAGCCGGGCAGGAAGGCGCGGGCGCCATGGATATCCACGGTCAGACCGCCCTTGATGCGCTCCACCACTCTGGCCTTGATCGGCGTTTTTTCGTTGTACGCCTTTTCGACATCGTCCCAGGCACGGAGATGCCGGGCCTTCTGGTGAGAAAGGTTGATATAGCCTTCCTCGGTTTCACCCTTTTCCACCATGACGTCAATTTCGTCACCGGGCTTGACCTCGACGTTACCGTCGGAGTCCTGCACTTCGGAAATAGGCACCATGCCTTCGGACTTGGCGCCGATGTCGACAACGACGTGGGCGGACGTGATTTTCAGCACGGTACCTTTGAGGACACGCTCCTCGCTGGTGCTGAGTTCGGGTTCAGGGGTGAAGGTTTCCAGGGCGGTGGCAAAATCTTCCGTGGTCATGGGTTGTTTTTCGGCTCGAATCGGACCCGGGCTGGGCCGTTCAGAATTTGGAGTATTCTCGGGGTGGGGAGGCGTCTCTGGCTGCGACGCGGCTGAAGATCCCGCAGGTGATTCCTCGGTAGTGGAAGTGAAATTCAAATCGCGAGCTGTGTTGTCATCCAACAATGATATTCACTGTGCTGCGCGCGGCACGGAATAATTCCACGACGCGGCGCTTACCGGGGAAAACCTTAGGGGTGATTGGCCTGCACGTGTTAACGCTTGGCAAATCTTATGGCCGGACTGTTGACGCGAGCCCTCGTCCCAAGGACCCTTCGACTATAGCAATCGCTTCCAAACAGTGTCAAACGATGCGCAGGTAAATTGTTCATGAAAAACCTGTCTGCCGTCCGCGCAAAGGCCCATGGCCATTGGGTTTTCGGATTTGTCAAGCGCAAACGCCACCCTGTCCTGTGACGCTTCGAATGTTACCTTTGATCTGATACTCTGCCCCTCGAAATGGATTACATTTTTACGCCCTGGCGCTACGCCTATGTGACCGGCACGGGCAAAAGCACGAGCTGCATCTTTTGTGACGCCTTGAAGGCCGGGAATGACCGCGAAGCATGGATCGTCTATCGCGGGCAGTACAGTTTCATCATCCTGAATGCGTTTCCCTATACCTCGGGTCACATCATGGTCGTTCCTTACGAGCATGTGGACGAACTGCAAAAGCTCACCTCCGATGCAGCCCACGAAATCATTGACCTCTCACGAAAAATGGAACGCGTGCTGCGCGAGATCTACCATCCCGAAGGCGTGAATTTGGGTATGAACATCGGGAAAGCAGCCGGAGCCGGAGTAGCCGGGCACATCCACATGCACGTGCTGCCGCGCTGGACGGCCGATTCCAACTTCATGACCGTGGTCGGCGAGACCCGGGTTCTTCCCGAGAGCCTGGAAATCACGTACGACCGCCTGCTGCCATTCTTCGCGAAAAGCTAGGCTCACCCCAGATCACAAGTCGGGTGCTCTGGGATTCTGTGTACCCGTGGTGACCGGGAGCGAGGCCGCTCCGCCGTACTGTAACGCATCTCACGTGTGCGCGGAAAATTCATACAAGGAGAGCGGCATGGCGCATTACGGTACTCTGCGGGAGTTTGAATTTCCAGGCGAAGTGGACGATGTTCGTGGTTCCACCGTGTACGACCTGGAAGGAGAAAAAATTGGGAAGATCGATGATGTCGTTCTGGACCACAGCACCGCGCAGGTGAAATACGCGGTGGTGGACAGCGGCGGCTGGCTGAAGAGCAAAAAGTTCCTGGTTCCTGCCGATCGCATCCGGCCGTGTGGTGAGGACGAAGACGAGTTCACGGTGGGTGTCACGAAGCAGCAGGTGGAAAGCTTCCCGCCGTATGATTCAGAGAAACTAGAGTCAGAAGAGGATTGGAAGAAGTACGAGAAAGAATACGACAGCGGTTGGCATGCGGGTCCGGTGCAACACCGTCATGGATCGGACCACGACATCACTCCTGAACCGGGCGAGATGCCGGTGAGCGCAGAGGCGGACCGGGAGGCGAGTGAAATCGAGCGGAGTGCCGACGTCACGCCGGAGCGCATCGAGAGTAAATTTCCCGCGGCGGAAGAAGGCTCCGGGAAAATACACATGGAACCAGCCGGAACCACGGTTCGGGCGGAGAATGCGGCCTACGGAACGGCCCCGCTGAGCGGCCGCTGGTCGCGCTTTGAGGAGGAAGTCAGGCGCAACCAGAAAGACATTCTGGCGCAATGTCCGACGTGCTGCGGAAGCACGCGGCGCGAGGTTGCGTAGACATAGATCGTTTCTCACCACGGAGTCACAGAGACACGAAGGGAAAGTCCTGTTTCTTTATTCGTGTCTCAGTGCCTCCGTGGTGAATTATTTTAGAAGTGCCACCAGCTCGTTCTCACCAATCACGTTCACGCCCAACTCCCGGGCTTTGTCGAGCTTGGAGCCGGGATCAGCGCCGGCCACGACGTAATCAGTTTTTTTGCTGACCGAGCCTGTAACTTTTCCGCCTGCGTCCTCGATCATCTTCTTGGTTTCGTCACGTGAATAGTTGGCGAGCGTTCCGGTGATCACAAACGTCTTGCCTTGCAGCTTGGTGCCACGCTCTTTTTTCGTTCCGTGAAACTGCAAGCCGGCCTTGCGCAGCTGGTCCACGAGCTCGCGATTTTTGGGTTCCTGGAAAAAGTTGTAAATGCTTTCGGCGATGCGTGGGCCGACTTCGTTGACTTCCTGGAGTTCTTCGACGCCGGCTTCAATCATGGCGTCGAGCGAGCCAAAGTGTTGCGCGAGGAATTCCGCAGTGCGCTCGCCCACGAAGCGGATACCCAGGCCGTAGATAACGCGCTCCAGCGGGAGTTTGCGTGATGCCTCAATTTCATTGAGCACGTTTTGGGCGGACTTGTCGCCCATGCGTTCTAGTTTCAGCAGGTCTGACTTGGTGAGGAGGTAAATGTCGGCGACATTCTTCACCAGCCCGCGTTCCGTGAGTTGGTTAACCAGCGCATCGCCCATGCCTTCGATGTTCATGACCGAACGCGAGGCAAAATGCAGAATGCTTTCGCGAAGCTTGGCGGGGCAATTCACATTGACGCAGCGATGATCGGCTTCGCCCTCGACGCGCACGATTTTTCCGCCGCAGACGGGGCAATGCTCGGGCATGTGGAACTGGCGGTGTCCGCGCGGGTGGTCCTTGTCGTCAATGACCTTCACCACTTTCGGAATGACGTCCCCGCCACGCTCGACCATCACCCAGTCACCGATCTTCACACCGAGGCGTTCGATTTCATCCTGGTTGTGTAGAGTGGCGCGGCTGACCGTGGTACCGCCGATGGGCACAGGTTCCAGAAAAGCCACAGGAGTCAATTTGCCGGTGCGTCCCACCTGGACGTTGATGTCTTCGATCTGCGTCATACCGGATCGAGCCGCGTACTTGTAGGCGATGGCCCAGCGCGGCGCTTTGCCGGTATAGCCGAGTTCGTGCTGCAGACGAACGTCATTGACCTTGATGACGACGCCGTCAATTTCGTAATCGAGCTTGTCACGCTGGGGCTCCCACTGGTTGATGAAATTCCAGACGTCATCAATGTCGTGGACGAGCTTCCAGGTACGGTTGACCTTGAAACCCGCTTCCTGCAAGGCTTCCAAGGCTTCGCTGTGTTTCTTGAAATGTGCGCGGCCATTGACCAGTAAGAAGTAGGAATAGAAATCGAGCCGACGTTGAGCGGTGATACTGGGATCGAGAACGCGTACGGCGCCGGCGGCGGCATTGCGCGGGTTGGCAAATTTCGCCAGGTTCAGTCGCTCGCGCTCCTCGTTCATGCGCTCGAAGGATTTCGTAGGGAAAATGATCTCGCCTCGTACTTCGAATTCCTGCGGCAGGCCAGCTTCCTTCAAGGCAGCCGGAGAAATCGACAGAGGCACCGAGCGCACCGCCTTGACATTCAAAGTGACGTCTTCGCCGATAGAGCCATCGCCGCGGGTTAAACCGAGCACGAGTTTGGATTTTCCGGGTTCCATCTGGTCTGGCCCATAGCGCAGCGCCATGGACAGCCCGTCAAGTTTCAACTCGCAGACATATTCGACGTCCTTACGTCCGCTGAGTTCGTGGACGCGCCGCTCCCAGTCGCGCAGTTCCTGCTCGTTATAGGCGTTATCGAGCGAAAGCATAGGGGAAGAGTGCAGCACCTTGATGAAGCCCTCGCGGGGCTTGCCGCCCACCCGCTGGGTAGGAGAATCGGGCGTGATGAGCTCAGGATGAGTGGCTTCCAGCGCCTTGAGTTCGTTCATCAAGACATCGAATTCGGCATCGCTGATTTCGGGATCGTCGAGAACGTAGTAGCGATACTCGTGATGGCGGAGCTGTTCCCGCAGGTCATCAATGCGGCGCTGCACATCTTTGACCGCGGTGGCCATGCCCTCAATTATAGGTGACACCTGTTGAGACACAGTCCTGGCGCAGGGTTGACGGGTGGGGTATAGTTTCGCGGTTTATCCGCTCACAAAATTCAGGAGGGATTATGAAGCTCACGCGCATTATTGCGCTTCTCGCATTGTTGTGCCTGCCCGGATTGCTCTTTGCTCAGGACAAACCAGAGGCCAAGGGAGCTGCGAAGGCAGCCGGGGCTCCGAAGGCAACGGCAAAACCACAAGGGATGCCCATGCCCGCTACCGATCCGGAGATGAAGAAACTGTCCAAGATCATGGCGGGTACCTGGACAGTTACGGAAACCGCTCCGCCTTCAGAGATGATGCCGAAGGGCGGTACCGGTCACGGTGAGGCCGTCATCAGTCGTGGGCCCGGAGGAAATTCGCTCCTGCAGAATTACCACTCGCAAAGCGCGATGGGTAAGTTCGCAGGACATGGAGTGATCTGGTATGACCCGCAGGACAAGGGTTTCAAGAACATCTGGTGCGACACCATGACCCCAGGCGGATGTGCGATGTTCAACGGGACGGGGAAGTGGGAGGGCGACAAGCTGGTCTTCAGTGGCACGCAGGACATGATGGGCAAGGCGGAGCAGGTGAAAGAGACAATCAGCGATGTAACGCCCCACTCGTTCACGTTCACCATCGAGTCGGGTGCCGACGCGAATTCGATGAAGACTTTCATGACCCTAAAATATGCAAAGAGAGCCGGCGGTGCGGCGGGGATGAAGAGTGAGGAGAAAGCGCCGGCCAAACCGTAGCGGGCTGGAAAAAATGAGGGCTGCGGCCGTGCAGCCCTCGTAATCCTCTGCAGAGCGGTTAAAGATCCGCGATATTGAATTTCACGTCAGAATTCTTCCACGCCTGATCAAATTGTTTTTGCACGAACTGGGCATCGTAGGTGCGCTTCTGCGCCTGCAACGCTTCGTGGAGACCAAACAGGGACCGGGGATTACGCGGGTTCTTGGCCAGGTCCTCCCGGAAGATTTTTTCTGCTTCCTGGGAATTGCCACTGCGCAAGAGCGCCGCGCCCAAGGATTCGCGCACCGGGAAGTACCAGTCGGGCGGCTCACCGTAATTCAGCGCGTCCTGGGTAGTAACGGCTTCGCGCAGCATGGTCATGGCGGCAGCGTCGTCATGCTTCGCGGCCGCAATCTTCGCTCCCAGAACGTCCGTTGCGATTCTCAGGATGTTCTTCGACTTATTGTTGAACGGCATGGAAAAGATCGCTTCCGGCGGAGTGGCCTGGTAGGCGGCGTTGACGGCGTCGTACTCTTTTTGCGCTTCTGCCAATTTGCCGGTAGAAGCGAGCGCCATGCCGCGAGCGTAATGCCAGACCGTGGTGGTGGTTTTCAGGCTGGCATCGGGCTGCGGTAACGCGAGAACGTCATTCCACTTCTGGAAGCGAACCATCACCGCCATGGGAATGGTCATAAATCCCTCGAGCGGAGGCATGGCGGAGATCGCCGGAGCGACGTGGTCGCGCAGACGTTGTGCGGCATCAATAGCCTCGGAATAACGGCCTTCCATGGCGGCGGTGATGGCGATGAAGTGCAGGTTGTGGCTGTAGTACATCATCGGGTAAATGCCGCCAGCACCGCTGCTCCTGATGTAAGCCTCGTCTACTTTGGCAGCCGCCTGGTTTGTTTTCACTGCGGCATCATAGTCGCCGGTGCGGATGTAAACGTGCGCGGGCATATGAACGATATGACCGGCATTGGGTGCGAGGGCGGCCAAGCGGTTGGCTCCGGCCAGAGCGCGGTCTGGATTGGGCGACGCTTCGACCGCGTGAATGTAGTAATGCACGGCGCCCAAATGGTTGGGATCGCGCTTGATAACGGACTCGAGCGTCGCGACGATCTCGTCGGTGCCTTCTTCCGGCGTGCCGTCCAGATGCCACAGACCCCAGGGGTGCAGGGTCATCGAAGACTCGGCAAAAAAGGTGGCTGCGTCCAGGTCATCGGGAAACTGTTTCGAAAGCTGGCGCATGGCATCGCGATAGTCCTCTGCCGCTTTGCGGCGGTCAGCCTTGGGATCCGTAGGGAAGCGCTTGGCCATTGCGCTGATGTAGGCGCGTTCGCTGGCGGAGGCATTTGAGGAAAGATCTACGGCCTTCTGAACGGCCTGGTGCGCCTGCAGGAAGCGCTCCTCGCTGGCTGGATCGTTGTAGTTTGGGCCGACGGATTCGGCGATGCCCCAATAAGCCATGGCGAGCTTAGGATCCAGTTCGGCGGCATGTCGGAATGAACGCTCGGCTTCGGCGTGATTAAAGGCATAAATGAGGCGCAAACCCTGATCAAAGAATTGTTGAGCTTCGGCGTTGCTGGTGGTTACGGGGTGGTGCTGGTCGCCCAGACCTTCGATCATGGTGACCGGCCGGTCGACAGTAGACATGGGGTGCTGCTGGGCAAGAGCCACAGTGCACAGCAGCAGGACGAGGCATGTGCATACACGCTTCATGTTCCCTCCTAGCAAATGACGGTCGGATATGCCCCTAGGGACAAAAGGAGTTGCGGAACAGGGTATTCATGTCGGCTCGGCAATGCAACCGCTATCAGAATGCTGCTAATCTGTATAGGAACGACCGGCGGGGGAAGCGATACATGCGCAAGGCGGCGCTTATCTACAACCCGGTATCGGGCAGCCAGCCGGAGCGGCGCGTGGCAGAGGTGGAAATCGCGGCGGAAGCACTGCGCGCGGGCGGGGTCAACGCCATTCCCATTGCCACGGAAAATCCCGGCAGCGCGGGGGATCAGACCCAACGAGCCATCGCCGCGGGTTGCGATGCGGTGTTCGCTTGCGGAGGCGATGGCACCGTCAACGAGGTGGTGCAAGGGCTGATTGCCAGCCGAACGACGACCGCTCTAGGCGTCATTCCCCTGGGTACGGCCAACGCGCTGGCACACGATTTACGCATTCCTCGAGATCCTGCCGGGGCGGCACGGTCAGCCTTGACTGCGGAGCGCCAGAAGATCGCAGTGGGACAAGTGCAGTGCCTGAGCCTGGACGGGAAGCCAATCACGCGGTACTTCGTGGTGGCCACCGGGATCGGCGTAGATGCGCACCTGTTTTACAAACTCAATTTCCAGCTGAAACAAAAACACGGGATGGCGGCGTATTATGCGCAGGCGGCCAGCCTGTGGTTCACGCATCATTTTGCGTCGTTCGAAATTCTTTTTGGGTCCAAGGACGAAGGTCCACGGAAGGAAGTGGTTTCGCAGGCACTCGCGGTGCGGATCAGCCAATTTGGAGGCGTTCTGAAGCGGCTGGCGCCGGGGGCGGCGTTGCGGCGAGACGACTTGCGGCTGGTGATCTTCAAGACCGCCAGCCGGGTGCCGTACATCCTGTATGTTCTGGGCCGGTTCCTGGAGCAGGAGTGGCGCGTTCCCGGGGTCGAGCTGGCAGATACAACGCACATGATTTGCCGACCCTTGGGTCCAGACGGGCAACCGAATGGGTCAGATGTAAAAAAACGAATTTACGTGGAGGTAGACGGCGAGCTGATCGGCACGCTGCCTGCCGATATTTCGATGGCGCAAGATGCCATTACCCTGCTCGTTCCACAAAAACTTGCGACCGTGAAGGCGACTGCCAATCTAATTCCTGCGGCAGCTTCGCCGTCATCCTGAAAGTTTCTCCGACAATTTGGAACCACTTACTCATTTCCTGACCGGCGCTTGCATGGCGCGCGCGGGGCTGAATCGCAAGTCAGCGCTGGCCACCACGACCCTGGTGATCGGTGCTGAAGCAGCCGATATGGACGTGATCGCCAATGTTCGCGGACCGGTCGTGGGATTCGCTCATCACCGCGGTATCACGCACACGTTTGTCGGCGTGCCACTGGTGGCCGCAGGCGTGGTGTTGTTCGTTTACGTCATGTACCGCTTGCGGCTGCGCTATCGGCCCCCGGCCAGGGCGATTCAACCTCGATGGGGAATGCTTTTCTGGCTGGCGTGCCTGGCAGGACTTAGCCACATCGCGCTCGACTTCACCAATAATTATGGGGTGCGGCCGTTTGAGCCGTTCTCGTACAAGTGGTACTCGTGGGACATCGTGTTCATCATCGAGCCGGTGCTGCTGCTGATTCTGCTGGCGGGCCTGCTGCTCCCGAGTTTCTTCCGCCTGATCAACGAGGAAATCGGGCCGCGGCAAAGAGGTCCGTATGGCCGGGGCGCTGCCATGCTGGCGCTGATCGGGATGATCGCAGTGTGGGGCGTGCGCGATTTCGAGCATCGACGCGCCGTGGCGGCCCTGGAAGCGCAGCTCTATGACGGCTCCCCGGCCGTGCGTGTTTCCGCTTTTCCTTATTGGGTGAATCCGTTTCGGTGGTATGGGGTGGTGGAAACGCCGAATTCATATCAGCGAATGCTGGTGGATTCGTTGACGCCGGAGGTTGATCCGCTCGGCCAGACTGAGGTGCAATACAAAGCGGAGGAGACGGCGGTCACACGGGCTGCCAAACAAAGTTATCTCGGACGGGTGTATCTCGATTGGGCACGCTACCCGGTGCTCGAGACGCAGGAGCTTGAGCCGCCCGGATCAGGGTACGTGGTCCTATTTCACGACGCGCGCTTTATGTATCCCGGCCGGTTGCGGGCCACGTTGACCGCCCGCGTGTACCTGGACGAGAGACTGAACGTGGTGGGGCAGAGATGGGGCGTCAGGTGAGGGAACCAGTATTCAGTACCCAGTACTCAGTACCCAGTAACCAGTAACCAGTTGTCAGAATGGCTCTGTGGGGTTGGAGAATGCGACCTGACTCTGGAAACTGACAACTGAGAACTGGTCCCGACAACTGCTTGACGGCACTTAGCTGCAGGGGCCACAATCAATGGTTTGGTGAGGTGATTATGCTGGCCTACTTGTTCATCCTGATTGCGATTGCTTTCCGTTTTGTGCCGCATCCACTGGCGTTCACACCGATCGGAGCCGCATTGTTGTTTTTTGGCGCGAATGCGCCGCGCAAACGCTTCTGGGTGCCGCTGGTATTATTTGCCGCTGCCGATGTGATCCTCACCAAGTTGGTGTATTCGTACCCTTTCTCCTACGACGCTTTTGTGAACTGGGCGTGGTACGCCGCGATGCTTTTCCTCGGAACATGGCTGGGAGGAAAATTCCGGGCGGGCCGGATCACGGTTGCGGCGCTCACCACCTCAGTTTCGTTTTTCGTGGTCAGTAACTTCGCCGTTTGGTTGTTCTACCGAAACATGTATCCGATGAACCTGGGTGGACTGAGCGCCTGCTTCGCAGCCGGCATTCCGTTCTTCAAGAACGAAGTGGCAGGAGACCTGGTGTTCAGTTTTGTGTTCTTTGCGACGCCGTTGTTCCTGCGGATGCTGATAGGCGACGGGGCCACGCGAGATGCGCAAGCCTAAGGGGCATTGGCTTTTAGTCGGTGGTCGTTAGCTCGCTGCTCACTCCTATACTTCGATTTCCGCGAGAACTCCCCTCTGCAGACGCCTTGCCGTGCGGAGTCTGCTTAACGCTCGACCACGCTCTTCACGCCGCGCTTTTTTCTGCGCCATATCAGCAAGGCAATGAGTATCGCGAGAACGATGCCGATCAACAGCGGCATGTGATGGAGGAAGAGGCGGCGGACGATGTCCATGGCTTGCGGTCCAAACTTAATCACCAGCAGTGACAGGGCCAGAAAGCGCACAAAGCGTCCGGCAAAAATCGCCAGCAGGAAATGTTCGAAGCGCATTTCAAACGCGGCGGCCGCCAGCACGAATAGCTTGAAGGGAAACGGCGGCGGCATCATGGCGGGAAACATAAGCGCCCAGAATTCGTGCCGGTCGAAACTGGCACGAATCTTTTCGAACTTCGCTTTGGGCATTTTTCTTTCCAGAAATACCTCGCCGCCCTTGTA
>Ga0070741_10019577_pt1 | contig 10789 bp, 8 predicted proteins | sample Coa_R1_4_FD_66440 | JGI IMG/M metagenome (GOLD analysis project Ga0070741, IMG submission 66440) | Surface soil microbial communities from Centralia Pennsylvania, which are recovering from an underground coalmine fire - Coalmine... | ecosystem: Environmental > Terrestrial > Soil > Unclassified ... | reverse complement strand
AAGGCTGCGGACGGCCTGCTCCCGCTCGACGCGGTCCTTGCCGTTCCGCTTGGCGCGGTAGAGGGCGCGGTCGGCGGCGGCGAAGAGCGCGTCGGCGTCCATCTCGTCCACGCGCTCAGCGACTCCGAAGCTGCACGTGACGTGGAACGCCTCGTCGCCGGCCTCGATCAGCCGCGAGGAGAGCGAGATCCGGATCCGCTCGGCGAGGTGCGCGGCGCCCTCGCCGTCGGCGCCGGGCAGGAGCAGGACGAACTCCTCGCCGCCCCACCGCCCGGCGACGTCCGACTCGCGGACGGTCTCCCGCAGCAGCGCCGCGAACTCGCGCAGCACCTCGTCGCCGGCGGCGTGCCCGTGGAGGTCGTTGACCGCCTTGAAGCCGTCGAGGTCGGCGAGGACGAGCCCGAGGGAGCGGCCGTAGCGGATCGCCCGCGCCACCTCGCCGTCGAGCCGCTCGACGAACGCGCGACGATTGAGGAGACGCGTGAGCGGGTCGTGGTCGGCCAGGAAGCGCAGCTCGTGCAGGTGCCGCCCGGAGACGAGCGCCGCCGCCGCGTCGTTGGCGAAGATCCGGAGCGCCTGCAGTCGGTCGGCGGACGGGAGCAGCCGGTCATCCGGGTCGTCCACCCAGATCAGGCCGAGGAGGCCGCCGTCGCCGTCGCGGAGCGGCACGAGCAGCCAGTGGCGGTTCCACGCCCAGGGCCCCCGGCCGTTGAGCTGCGACGCGTACAGGGCTCGCCCCGGCGGGAAGCGGCGGCGCGCCTCCTCGTTCGGCAGCAGGTAGCACCCCTCGCGTAGGAACGTGCGGTCGAGGAGGGGCTCGACCTCGTGCAGGTAGAGCGGCTCGACGACCGCCGGATCGTCGAGGCGCCAGCCGGCGGTCGCGTGGGGCACGAGGCGGCCGGTCTCCTCGTCGACGAGCGTGGCGCAGACGTTCTGGAAGCCGAGCGCGTCCCGGATGGCGGTGCACACCCGTCGCAGGATCTCGTCGGCCGCCGCCTCGCCGGTGAGCCGCGACGATACGGCGAGCAGCTCCTCGAGCGCTCGCCGGTGCCGCGCGGCCTGCGCCGCCTCCTGAGCCGCCTGCACCGCGAGCGCGGCGTGGTCGGCGAGCGCGACGAGCACGTCGAGCTCCTCGTCTGTAGGTCTGCGTCCGCTCGCGGGCTCGTCGAGCGAGATGATCCCGAGCAGGTGTCCGTCCTGGTGGCGCATAGGCGCGAACAGCGCGTCCTCGGGGTCCCAGGCGTCCGGATCTCGCCCCCGCTCTCCCCGCGGAATGTAGGCCGTCCCCATCGCGGCCCAGTCGACCGCGCCGCTCGGGATCACGTACGCGCCGCGGCGGAAGAACTCGGGCGCGAGCAGCCGGTCCCAGTCGTCGCTCCTTCTCACCTGGCCGACGAGCGCCTCGCGCGCCTCCTCGTTGCCGTACACGGTGGTGACGCAGAAGTCGTCCCACTCGGGCCGGTAGAGGTTGATCGCGACGGTGCCGTAGCCGAGCGACTCCCCGATCGCGCGCGCGATCGCCGCGAGCAGCTCGGGAAGCTCCTCCGGCGCGCGGAGCAGGCGCGTGACCTCGAGCAGGCCCCGCAAGGGGGAGATCGGGGGAAGGGATGGGGTAGCCACAGCACGAACCTCGTCCACATGTGTCATCGGCAGCGAGCCGCTGACTCATGAGTTGTCAGCTTGGCAACTCCCTCGAACGAAGGACGCCGCACCCCCGCACGCGGCGGCGCTGCGCCCCAGGCAGGGCGTGGGTGAGAAGCCCGCGCGCCTCTGAGACGCAGGTCTGAAACGCGGGATCGACGCCGGGAGGGACGGACCGCGAGCGGTCCGCCCCTCCCGGCGCGGTCAGCTCTCGCTGCCTTCGCCTTCGCGGCGCGGACCGCGGCCGCGGCCGCCGCGGCGCCGCTCGCGCTCGCCGCGGGGCCGCTCCTCCTCGGAGGGCCGCGGCGGCGCGTTCTTGGCCCGCTCCACGAGCTCCTCCGGCTGCACGAGCTGGCCGTTCTCGTGCTTGGCGATCAGCTTGAGCCCGATCCGGCCCCGCGCACGGTCGACCTCCTGCACGACGACGTCCACGACGTCGCCGCGGCTCATCACGTCCTCGATGTGCCCGATCCGGCCGGGCCCGACGTTGGAGACGTGCAGCAGCCCGTCGGTGCCCTTCTTCAGCTCGACGAAGGCGCCGAACTGGGTCGTCTTCACCACCTTGCCGGTGTAGGTGTCCCCGACCTCCGGCTCCTTGGTGAGGGCGCGGATCGCCGAGATCGCCGCCTCGGCCTTCGTGCCCTCGGTGGCGTAGATGAGGATCGTGCCGTCCTCTTCGATGTCGATCTGGACGTCGTGGTCGGACTCGAGGCCGCGGATCGTCTCGCCGCCCTTGCCGATGACGAGGCCGATCTGCTCCTGCTCGATCTTGATCGACGTGATTCGCGGCGCGCTCGCCGCCAGCTCGGGCCGCGACTCCGGGATCACCTCGAGCATGCGGTCGAGGATGAACTCGCGCGCGCGCCGGGCCTGCGCGAGCGCGTCGCGCATGATCTGCTGCGTGACGCCGGTGATCTTGATGTCCATCTGGAGCGCGGTGATGCCCTCCCGGGTGCCGGCGACCTTGAAGTCCATGTCGCCCAGGTGGTCCTCCGCGCCCTGGATGTCGGTCAGGATCACGTAGTCGTCGCCCTCCTTGACGAGGCCCATCGCGATGCCGCCCACGGGCGCCTTGATCGGCACGCCGGCGTCCATCAGGGAGAGCGTCGAGCCGCAGACCGACCCCATCGAGGAGGAGCCGTTCGACTCGAGCGTCTCGGAGACGATGCGGATCGTGTACGGGAACTCCTCGGGCGTCGGGATCACCGGCTCGAGCGCCCGCTGGGCGAGCGCGCCGTGGCCGATGTCGCGCCGCTTCGGGCCGCGCATGAAGCCCGTCTCCCCGACCGAGAAGGGCGGGAAGTTGTAGTGGTGCATGTAGCGGCGCTCCTCCTCGAGGGAGAGGTCGTCGATCCGCTGCCCCTCCTTCGCGGTGCCGAGCGTGAGCGAGGAGAGGATCTGCGTCTGGCCGCGCGTGAACAGGCCGGAGCCGTGCGCGCGCGGGTTGACGCCGACCTCGATCTCGATCGGCCGGATCTCCTCGGTGCCGCGTCCGTCCGGTCGCCGCTTCTCGACGGCGATCTTGCGCCGCACCATGTCCTTGTAGATCGACTCGCACGCCTTCTTCGCGTAGGAGCGCGTCAGGCTGTCCTTCACTGGCGGGAGCTGCTCGCCGGTCTCGGGGTCGATCGCGGCCGGGCCCACCGGGAACGGCAGCTGCACCTCCTCCACGATCCGGTCGAAGAGGAGCTGGCGCTTCGCCGCGCGCAGCTGCTTCGAGTCCTGCTCGGCGTCGGTGAGCGCCCGCAGCTCCTCGCCGAACTGCTCCCGGACCGGCCCTTCGACTGCGAGAGCGCGCTGCTTTTCGAGCAGCATCGCGAGCGCCGAGCGCACCTGCGTCTGGCGGGTGATGTCCTCGTCGGTGGACTCCATCGTGATCGGCGGGCACAGCCGCGCGGCGAGCTCATCCACGAACGCGCCCGCTTCGCGCAGCCCGACCTCCTGGATGCGCTCCCAGAGGGCCTGGCCGTGCTCGCGCTCGAGCTCGTCGTACAGGTCGAGGTCGAGCCACTTCGGCTTGCCCGCCTGGCGGCGCAGCTCCTCCTGCGCCTCGCAGAGCTTCACGATCTCGCCGTGCGCGAGCTCGAACGCGGCGAGGATCGTCTCTTCGGGCACCTCGTGAGCGCCGGCCTCCACCATGGTCAGCGCCTCCTTGGTGCCGACGACGGTGAGGTCGAGCTTCGACTCGTCCTCCAGCTCCCGCAGCGTCGGGTTGACGACGAGGTTGCCGTCGATCAGCCCGATCCGCACGGCGCCGACCGGCCCGAGGAACGGCAGCGGCGAGATCATCAGGGCGGCCGAGGCGCCGTTGATGCACAGGATGTCGTGCGCGGTGACCATGTCCGCGCTGAGCACGGTGCAGATCACCTGCACCTCGTTGCGGAAGCCCTTCGGCCAGAGGGGCCGGATCGGGCGGTCGATCATGCGCGCGGTCAGGATCGCCCGCTCGGTCGGACGGCCCTCGCGCTTGAAGAAGCCGCCGGGGATCTTCCCGGCGGCGTACATCCGCTCCTCCACGTCGACGGTGAGCGGGAAGAAGTCGGCTCCCTCCCGCGTCTCGGGACGCCCTTGCGCGGTGGCGAGCACCATCGTGTCGCCCGAGCGGACGACGACGGCGCCGTCCGCCTGCTTCGCGAGCTTGCCGGTGTCGAAGGTGACCTCCTGGTTGCCGACCCGGACGGAGACCTGCGCCCGGCGCTCGGTCGCGATACTCATTCGATTGTCCTCCACTCTGCTCGTGCCTGTGGAGGGCGGGAGTTTGAGTCAGCTCCCCGCTTCCGGGGCAAACCCCGAGGGAGCTCGCTCAAACCTCCGCCCTCCGTCAGCGGTGTGGGAGCTAGCGGCGCAGGCCGAGCTCCTTGATGAGAGCACGGTAGCCCTCGAGATCCCGCTTCTGGAGATAGTTCAGGAAGCGGCGGCGGCGTCCGACGAGCTTGAGCAGCCCGCGACGCGAGTAGTGGTCGTGCTTGTGCGTGCGCAGGTGCTCGGTCAGCTCGTTGATCCGCTGCGTGAGCATCGCGATCTGCACCTCCGGTGAGCCCGTGTCGGCCTCGCTGCGTCCGTGCTTGGCGATGATCTCCCGCTTCTGCTCCTTGGTGAGGGCCATCTCGTCTCCTTCTCTCGTCGCCTCCCGAGCCTCCGCCCGCGGCGCCAAGGAACGCAGCGCGAGCCGAGGCTGGGTCGCGGGTAGGGTAGCGGAATCTCGCATGGGAAGCGCGATTCCGCGAGGGGAGCTGGCCGAGATCGTCCGCGAGGCGCGGCGGCGCACGGGCGTCCCGGGGGTCGCCGCCGGGCTCCTCATCGGCGGAGAGGTCGAGCTCGCAGCCGACGGCGTGCTCGCGCTCGGGCGCGAGCAGCCGGTGACTCCTTCGACGCCGTTCCGCATCGCCTCGGTCACGAAGTGGTTCACGGCGTCTCTCGCCGCGCTCTCGCTCGACCTGGACGCGCCGCTCGCGGCCGGGCCGACGCCGCGCGCGCTGCTCTCGCACACGGCCGGCTGGCGCTGCGAGTCGCCGGAGCCGCTGCCGGAGCCTGCCCGCGGCCTCTGGTCGTACAGCAACGCCGGCTACCGGGCGGTCGGCGAAGCGTGCGCGGCGGCGTGCGGGCTGCCGTTCGCGGAGGCGATGCGGGCGTGCGTGCTCGACCCGCTCGGCCTCGCGGCGACCTCGTTCGAGGAGCCCGCGCTGCACGCGCTGGGGCACGTCCAGGCGGGCGAGTCGGGCCAGCGGCCCGTCGACGCCGACGCGTATCCGGTGGAGCGGCTGCCCTCCGGCGGCCTCTGGTCGACCGTGGGCGACCTGCTCCGGTTCGCGGCGCACCAGCTCGGCGGCCCGGGACCGCTGTCGGAGGCGCAGCGGGAGATGCTGCGGGAGCCGCAGGCACGCGCGCTCGGCGCCCGGTACGCGCTCGGTTGCTGGACGCGCGAGCTGGAGGGCGAGCGGGTCGCGCTCGACCACGAGGGCTCGGTCGCGGGCTACCAGTCGCTGCTGCTGCTCCTTCCCGGCGAGCGAGCCGCCCTCGCGGTGCTGACGAACAGCTGGCGCGGCAGCGCGCTCGTCCGTCGCGTCGTCCGCGACCTCGGGCTCGTGCCGCGCGCTGGCCGCCGCGGCGCCGGGGACGAGGGCGTGGAGCCGGGCCGGTACGCGCTCGACGGCGCCGAGGCGATCGTCGAGGCGACGCGGCACGGCGCTCGTATCACCGAGGTGGAGCGCGATCCGGTCACCGGTACTCGCATCGCCCGGTCCGCGGTCGCGGCCGAGCCGCTCGGGGACGGCGTGTACGGGCTGGCGGGCGGGCTGCTGATGAGCCACCGCGTCGACTTCCCGCGCCCCGGCGTCGCGCGGGTCGGCTGGGTGGCGCTGCCGCGGGTCGGTCGCTGAGCGTCCCGTGCGCGACGTCCGGCGCAGCGTCGCGCGCAGCGCCGGCAGCGGGCGGAGCCGCACGAGGAGCACCCAGCGCTCATCTGCGCAGTTCCGCCGCCGAAGGGCTTCGCGTGCACCTCCCCGCACGCGAGACAGCGCACCGTCTCGAGACCCCGAACGAGCCTTGCCTCACCCATGCCCTCGAAGACGCCGAGCGCAGGGGAGGCGTGCGAGGTCAGATCGGCCGCGACGCCTGGCGCGCGCGCTCGACGTCCTCCCCGATCGCGGCGACGAGCTCCGCCTCCGACCCGAATCGCGCCTGGTCGCGGAGCCGCTCCCACAGCTCGACGACGAGCCGCTCGCCGTAGAGGTCGCCGTCGAAGTCGAGCAGGAACACCTCGACGCGCCGCTCGACGCCGCCGTAGTGTGGGTTCGTGCCGATCGACACCGCGGCCCGCCGGCCGAGCGCCGAGCCCGCGTACACGCCGTCCCGTGGAAGGAGCAGCCCCGAGGGGACGTCGAGGTTCGCGGTCGGGAACCCGAGCGCCGTGCCGCGACGGTCTCCTGCGACCACGACCCCCTCGAGCTCCGGCGCGCGGCCGAGGAGGCGCGCCGCGCCGACGACCTCGCCGCTCGCGACCAGGCGGCGGATGTGGCTGGAGGAGATGCTCTCGACGAGGGGCACGCGCCGGACGTCGAAGCCGAGGCGCTCGAGCAGGTCGAGGTTGCCGCTTCGCCCATGGCCGAAGCGGAACGTGTCCCCCGCGGCCACGACCTGCGCGCCCGCCGCGCGGAGGACGTCCTCGGCGAACGCCTCCGGCGACAGGGACGCCAGCTCGCGGTCGAAGCGGAGCAGCAGCACGTCCTCCATTCCAGCCGCCTCGAGCAGCTCGAGCCGACGGCGTGTCGTCGTCAGCAGCTCGACGCCGTCTCCGACGACGCTGCGCGGGTGCGGATCGAACGTGATCGCCGCTGGACGCAGACCGGCCGCCCGCGCCGCCTCGAGCACGCGCAGGTGCCCGCGATGCACGCCGTCGAACGTGCCGATGGCCACCGCGCGCCGACCCGGCGCGAGCTCCTCCGGACGGCTGGCGACCTTCACGTCGCCGCCGCCCGGGCTGCCTCGATGCGGGCGAGCACCTCGCGCTCCGGCAGGAGCCGTCCCGGCTCGAACGCCGCGGGCGCGACTGCGTCCTCGACCGAGAACGGTCCGACCTCCGTCCGCCGGAGCGTCACGCAATGCCCGCCGAGCGCGTGCGCGATCGCCCGGACGTAGGTGCCGGAGCTGACCCGCAGGTCGAGCTCGACGCGCCCTTCCCTATACGCGATGACGTCGAGCGCGTACACCGTCGAGCGGCGGAGCGGCATCTCCACCTCGACGCCGCGCCGGGCCAGCCGGTATGCGCGCTCGCCGCCGATCTTCACCGCCGAGGCGGCGGGGATCGGCAGCTCGATCTCGCCGCGGAGGGCCGCGAGCCGCAGCTCGAGCTCGTCTCGCGACGGCGGCGAGAGCGTCTCCACGACCTCTCCCTCCGGGTCTCCCGTCGACGTACGGCGGGTGAGGTCGATCTCGGTGCGGTAGCGCTTGTCCAGGCCGATGAGGCATGAGGCAAGCCTAGTTGCCCTACCGGACAACACAAGCAGGAGGCCGCTCGCGAACGGGTCGAGCGTGCCGGCGTGCCCCGTGCGGGCGCGCGTCACTCGCCGGATCTGCGCCACGATCGCGAACGAGGACGGCCCGGCGGGCTTGTCGACGAGCGCGACCCCTGCGGGCTCAAGCGCGCGCGGCGGCACGTTGCGCGAGGAATCCCTGCCGGACGAGCTCGGTGATCTCGGTCACCGAGGCGTCGCTCGAGAACCCGGCGGCCTGCCGGTGGCCGCCGCCGTCGAACGTGCGCGCGATCGCCGACACGTCGAGCTCGTCGACGCTCGCCCGCAGCGACACCTTGCGCGCGGGCCCGCCGTCGCGCGGCGGCTCGCGGATCAGCACCGCCAGCTCCGCCCCTTCCACGGCGCGCAGGTAGTCGATGATGCCGTCCGAGTACGGCTCGGCCGCACCCACCTCGGCGAAGTCGGTGCGCAGGAGATGGGAGACGACGATGCGCCCTCCTTCGAGCACCTGGGCGCGCTCGAGCGCACGGGCGAGGAGCTTCAGCTTCGCGAACGCCACGGACTCGTAGACCTGCTGGAACACGGCGTGCACGTCCGCCCCGGCCTCCACGAGCTCGGCCGCGAGCCGAAGCGCCTTCGGCGTCGTGTTCGTGTACTGGAAGCGGCCGGTGTCGGTGACGACGGCGATGTAGAGCGCCTCCGCGAGATCAGGCGTGAGCGGGACGTCCAGAGCGGCGAGGACGTCGCGGAGCACCTCGCCGGTCGAGGAGGCGTCCGCGACGACGAGGTTGACGTCGCCGAAGCGCGTGTTGTCGTGGTGGTGGTCGACGTTGAGCACGAGCGGCGCCTGCGCGACGACCTCCGGGTCGCCGATGCGCTCCGCCTTGGCGCAGTCGACCGCGACGAGAACGCGCTCGGCGGCGTCGGCCGGCGCCGTGCGGACGAGCGCGCCGAGCGGCATGAACCCGTACTCGTGCGGGAGCGGCGTGTCGCCAGCGAGGTACATGACCGCGTCCTTGCCGAGCGCGTGCAGCGCGAGCGTCGTCGCGAGCAGCGAGCCGAGCGCGTCGCCGTCCGGGTTCTCGTGCGTGACGACGAGGAAGCGGTCGTGGCTTCGCAGCGCGTCAGCGATCGCCGTCAGGTCAGCCGTCGTCTCCGTCATGTACGTCCGGGGCGAGCTCGTCGATGAGTCTCGTCATGCGCACGCCGCGCTCGACCGACGGATCGTACTCGAAGGTCAGCCGCGGGGTCCGCTTGAGCCGGAGCTCCCGCGCGAGCCGCGCCTGGAGGATCCCGTGCGCGGCGTCGAGGCCGATCAGGCTCGCCCTGCGCTTGCGCGCGGAGCCGAGCACGCTCACGTAGACCTTCGCGTGGCGGAGGTCGGGAGTCGTGTCCACGCCCGTCACCGTGACCAGTCCGATCCGCGGATCCTTCAGCTGGGGCAGCGCCTCGGCGAGGACCTGGCGCACCGACTCGTTCACGCGCCGCATGCGTTCGCTCATGGGTCCATTGAAGCGGCTTTCTCGCCCGAGCCGCCCCTCCCTGCGGCCCGCGTCCGGTCGGGACATGTCCCTCCGGGCGCGCACCCCCGCCCTGGGTGGGGCCGCGGTCCCTCCGCCCTCGGCTTCGACGATACCGGGGAAGCCGTGGCGCCGGGGTCGCACCTCCGTCGCACCGTGCTCGCAGCTCCGTCCCGACTCCGTGGCGACTCGCCGCGAACGGCTCGCCGCCTCGCGACCGGCCCTGCCCTGCGGACGGGCATGCCGCCCGGCCGCAGCACCGCGCCGGCTCAATCGTCGGGGTCGACGAGCACGCGCTCCGCGAGCGCCACCTCCCACTCCTGGCCGCGCAGCCAGCGCTCCGCCTCGTCGAGCAGCCGCTCCGCCTCCCGGTGCTCGCGGGCGACGCACGCCGCGGTGATCCGCGCCCGCTGCCAGGCGTCGTGGTGGTCGACCTCGGCGACCGAGGCGCCGACGCGGTTCTGGAGCTGCGCCTTCGCCGAGCGCAGGAAGCGCCGCTTGTCCTTCAGCGAGCGGGCCTCGGGGAAGCGAAGCTCGCACGTCAGGATCCCGACCCAGCCGCTCGCCACGGTCGCATTCAACCCCATTCTCCGGGGCGTCGCCCGCTCGGCGCTCCCCCCGAAGCGCAGCCGCCGCCGGCTGTCCGCGTCGTCGAGCCCCGCTACGAGGCGGACGCCGAGGGCGCCTCGTCCAGCGAGGTTCGCTCCACCTCACGCGTCTCGAACACCTCGAGCACGTCGCCTTCCTTCACGTCGTTGAACCCGTCGAGGAGGATGCCGCACTCGAAGCCCTCGGCGACCTCGCGTACGTCGTCCTTGAACCGCTTGAGCTGGGCGATCGTGGTCGTGTAGACGACCGTCCCGTCGCGGACGATGCGGACGTTCGCGCCGCGCCGCACGACGCCGCTCGTCACCATGCAGCCCGCGATCGTGCCGAGCCGCGAGACGCGGAACAGGGCGCGCACCTCGGCCTCGCCGATCGTCTCCTCGGTCGTGACGGCCGACAGCTTCCCGACGAGCGCCCGCTCGATGTCCTCGGTCAGCTTGTAGATGACGTCGTAGGTGCGGATCTCCACTCCCTCGCGGGCGGCGAGATCGCGCGTCTCCGCGTTCGGGCGGACGTTGAAGCCGACGATGAGCGCGTCGGAGGCCGAGGCGAGCATGATGTCGTTCTGGGTGATCGCGCCGACGCCCTGCTGGATCACGTTGAGGCGCACCTCGGGGTGCTCGAACTTCTGGAGCTCGGAGACGACCGCCTCGACCGAGCCGACGACGTCGCCGCGGACGATCACGTTCAGGTCGGCGACCTCGCCCGCCTGGAGCTGCTGGAACAGCCCCTCGAGCGAGACGCCGGTGGGGCGCGCGCTCGCGAGCTGCTCGCGGCGCAGCCGCTCGGCGCGCCGGTTCGCGAGCTCGCGCGCCTGGCGCTCGTTCTCGACGACCCGCGCCAGCTCGCCCGCTGCCGGCGGCTTGTCGAAGCCGAGCACCTCGACGGGGTCGCCCGGGCGGGCCCTGTCGAGCTTCTCGCCCCGGTAGTTGTAGAGGGCGCGCACGCGGCCGTGCGCGTCGCCGGCGACGATCGCGTCGCCCACCTCGAGCGTCCCCCGCTGGACGAGGACGGTCGCGATCGGGCCGCGGCCCACGTCGAGGCGGGACT
>Ga0070741_10019576_pt1 | contig 10790 bp, 13 predicted proteins | sample Coa_R1_4_FD_66440 | JGI IMG/M metagenome (GOLD analysis project Ga0070741, IMG submission 66440) | Surface soil microbial communities from Centralia Pennsylvania, which are recovering from an underground coalmine fire - Coalmine... | ecosystem: Environmental > Terrestrial > Soil > Unclassified ... | reverse complement strand
CGAGCTTCGGAAACAGTGGAAACCACCCCAAACTCCCTCACGCCCCCGATCCCAATCTGATAATCTGAGACCTCTGCGAAAGGCCGTTTGAGATGTTTGCTGTGATGTTGATGACGCGATTCAGCGGGAATTGGATTAGACCATGCGCGCGGGGCGGCGCTCGGAACCGGCGTTTGGACCGGTTTGGTCTGCGTCGCAGCCGGGGAATTGTTCAACGAGACATGGAAGTTGCTCAATAAGCCAAACCGAGCCCCGGAAGATGACGCTCGCATGATTCACGCAGCTCATGCTTCACGGTTCCATTGGGAGTTCGTAGGCTCTGCCGAAAACTTTGCCATCGGCGAGTGGCAGGTTTCCAGGGTCCATGCAGTTCTTCAACAGGCCGATGCGGCGCTGTATCATGCGCGGCGTTCTCTCGACATTGCCACGCTTCACAACCTGAGTCCGTTCCACATGGCTTGTGCTCACGAGGCGATTGCAAGAGCACTTTCGATCCATCATCCTCAAGCTGCGGCGGAGCACATCGCAACGGCACGCAGAATCGCATCCGAAATCACTGATTTGGAAGATAAGAAAATACTCGATGACGACTTATCCAGCATACACGTGCGGCATCGTCCGCCACAAAAACGGGACGACTCCGATTGAGAAGTGAGCGTGCCATTACCGGAGCGCAGGTTCATCCGTTCAGACGCGCTTGATTATTACGATGGCGGGGAGTGAGACCGTAGCATGCCTTTTCCACCGAAACTTAGCGCGGGTGACGAGATTCGAGTGCTGGCGTTGTCGCGGTCTCTTGGTGGCGTGATGCAACCAGGCGGATTTACTGAAGACGATGTTCAATTTGCCGCCCGCAGGCTGGAATCAATTGGATTAACGGTCAGTTTTGGACGCTGGGTGGAGGAGTGCAACGCACATCTAACCGCCTCGCCAGGCCACCGACTTCAGGATTTTCACGAAGCCATTACCAGCGCATCGGTAAAGGCGATTCTTGCCGTTACCGGCGGCGTGAGCGCCATTCAATTGCTGGACGGCCTCGACTACGACCTCATTGCCGCGCATCCGAAGATTCTTTGCGGTTACTCGGACATTGGGTACCTGTGCAATGCCATTTTCGCCCGCAGTGGAGTGGCGACCTATTACGGGCCGAACTTTACCAGTTTTATGATGAGGCAAGGGGCCGATTACACACTTCACAACTTTCGCGAGTGTTTGTTTGGAAATTCTCCTTTGGCTCTGAACCCGGCGGACAAGTGGAGTGATGACACTTGGCATAAAGATCAAGTGAACCGCACCTTTCATCCCAACGAAGGCTTTTGGGCAATTCAGGACGGTAAGGCTGAAGGCACCATCATTGGCGGAGGTTATTGGAGTTTGAATATGCTTCAGGGCACGAAATATTTTCCGTCTTTACAGGAATCCATACTTTTTCTTGAACATCCGGCGGAAGGAAAAGCGACCTTGATGGGATTGGACAGCGGATTACGCGCAATCTCGTTCCAGCCGGGGTTTTCGGAAGTTCGGGCAATTGTTATCGGACGCTTTGCGAAGAGTGGTGGTGTGACCCGCGAGAATCTCACCGCACTTATCCGTGAGATTCCCGCGTTGAACCACTTGCCAGTGGTCGCCAATTGTGATTTCGGACACACTACGCCAATTGTCACATTGCCAATCGGAGGTCGCTGTCAGTTGCACGTGGATAAAGGCACGGCATCGATTAAACTCATAGCTCATTAAATAGAAAAGCTGTTTAGTCGAACGGTTTCGGCCTCTGTTTCTTGCCAACGCCACGCATACGGGTTCGAGCGCGCTTAGCGGCAATGGTTTGTTTGCGGAAATCGGCACAGAATTTCAATTTGATGCCTTCTCAACTACCAGCATTTCAATTGGCATATTTGTGGGAACAAGTTCAAGGCCAGGCTGGTCAAGCAGCGCCTGTTTCAAACCATGATGCTGCGGTTCATTCCGATTCCATTGGGGATTGATGTCGAAATTTTGTGTGAGTCCTGTTTGGCCAATGACAGGGATTTTCAGAACCCCTTCAAGATAAGTGGCGAGTGCCGATTCGCCCGACGCAGCCGTGGTGATCGTTGGCGAAAGAATGTAAGATTTCGACGGCTGCGGGTATTGATCCGGCATGAATACGTTAATATTACCTACAGTCACCAGCGACGAAGTCCGTTGCCGACCGGTGAATCGCTCGCAATCAGCACCCTTCATCCCTCATCGGGCCGTTTCCGCAAGAACGGTAATATGGTCGCTGTTTCTGGGAATCGTGCTGCTTTGTCCCGCGCTGCTCTTTGTGACGCTGTTTTCCGGTTCATTCCTTGCTCCCACTCAGCAGGACACCCTAAACATCGCGCAGTTCCCCGTGACCGTGGTGCTCCTGCACGATCTGCTCGGGCCGCTGCTGGAAGAAGTAGTTTATCGCGGCCTTTTCCTGCAATTGGCCCGGCGATACATGCCGGCCTGGATCGCCATCGTTCTGTCGTCGACGGTTTTTGCCGCAACGCATTTCATGAAGGGCGCGGCGGTTACTCTGCTCGCGTTTCCAATGGGATGCTTGTTTGCCTGGATGACAGTGCGGACGCGTTCACTCTTTCCGGGCTTCTTGTGTCATGCGGTATTCAACTACATGGCGACGTTGTCTGTCGTCGCGGGGTTGTTCGGCACGAGTGAGAAGGTTCTGGCGATGGCACCCAACACAAGATTCCCGGTGACAGAACTGTTTCCTGCCTGGTGGATTGTGCTATCCATCGTCATGGCCGTGATCTCCTTCGTTATGCTTCGCCGCGAATTTACCCGGCGCGCGCCGGCAACCGACGCGGAAAGACAACCCGCGCCAAACGCGATCTGAGGTCTAAAACCGCCGCCAATGGATAACACCGCACATGAGACGTTGTTCGCCAAACTGATGAGAGAGCATATGGGTATTCTCCTCAAAACCGCGTATGCCTTCGCCGAACCTTCAGACCGCGATGATCTCATCCAGGAGATGCTGCTCGCGGTCTGGCAGGCTCTTCCGGCCTTTGACGAACGCCGTTGCAAGCTTTCGACATTTCTTTACCGCGTCGTAAACAACCGCGCGCTGAACTGGAATCGCTCGAAGCGGCGTTACACTCACAAGCTGCGGGCATTCCAGCATTACCCGCGCCTGGCGTTGAACGCCACCGATGTCGATTCACAGGCGGCGCGGCTGGACTGGTTGTACGCATTGATCCGGGAATTGCCGCCACTCGACCGCACCGTGCTCATGCTCCATTTCGATCGGTTGAGCCACAAGGAAATCGGCGAGGTGACGGGATTGTCCGAGAACAACGTTGGCGTGCGATTGCATCGCATCAAGCGCTGGATCGCGGAACAGAAAGGACCGAACGATGAACTTTGAAGCCTTGGAAAAAGCGTGGCAGAAACAAATCGTTGCCGGCGGCACGCTGCCGTCCGAAGCGACCGCAGCGCGACTGAGACGCGAGGTCGCCGGCGCCCAGCGCCGGATCCGTGGCGGCATTGCGCTCGCGGCGTTCGTGTGGTTTACCGGTTGGGCCGTGACCATAGCCGCCCACTTCACCTCCATCAAACCGCTCACTCCCGTCGCGGCGCTCGCAGATGTCGTGAACGCACTCCTCCTCATCCTGTTCTTTGTCCGCGCCTTCCGCTCCGCGCGAGCCGTGCGCAACGAAACCGCGGCGCTGGGTGGAACCATGCGCGAATCGGTCAATGCCACTCTGCGGACCGTGGAACTGCAGATCAATAACGCGCGCATCGCTGGCTTCGCCATTCCCATCGTCATCGCCATCAACGCCTGGATGTGCATCGCCAAATACCTCGCCGGCGATCTCCCGGGTTTTGGCGCCGCAGTGGGAAGCGCGTTTCTGGCCGGATTCGGCACGGTGATTGGTGCCGCCATCTGGCATCGTTACCGCATGCATCTGGCTCCACGTCGCGGGGAACTGAGGGCAATGCTGCAAACACTTGGGAACGGGAACTAACAGAAAACAGCACGCCCCGCGCATCGCGATCGCCTTTTGCGTCGGTGCTTCCCAAAACGGCCTTCCTGCAAGCCCTCTGATTATGCCGAGTCCAGAAATAGAAAATAGCCGTGCTCCCGATGGTTCCTGGCGAGGGCTGTTGACAACGGCGGCAGCGTTAAGAGTGACGGAGGAAGAGCCACGGGAAAAACCCGGTCAGCATTCGCGCTGGATTGCAAAGGCGGACTCCTCCTACAATCCGTGGCTCTTATGACTCCCTTCCGTTCGAAAACGGGCCGCGGCCTGGCGGTTGGTCTCCCGATTTTCCTTCTCGTTGCCACCTTAACCTGCCGCGCGGACACGCCTGCGAAGGTGGACAAATTGTTTGCCCAATGGACTCGTGCCGATTCGCCCGGCGCAGCGGTGGTGATCGTCAAGGACGGTGCCATCGTCTATCAGCACGGCTACGGTTGCGCCGATCTCGAGCACCATGTGCCGAACACGCCGCAGACGTTGTTCGATATCGCGTCGCTTTCCAAACAATTCACCGGGCTTTCCGTGGCGATGCTGGTTCACCAGGGCCGGCTCTCTCTCGATGATGATATCCACAAGTACCTGCCCGACCTGCCGGATTTCGGAAAGCCGATCACGATCAATAACCTCGTGCGTCACACGAGCGGCCTGCGCGATTGGCCCGAAACCCTGATGCTCTCCGAATGGTACGGACCGATAACTCTCGATGTCATTCTCGAAATGGTCCGGCGCCAGCGGGAGCTGGATTTTGCGCCCGGCGACGAGGAGCAATACTCCAATACCGGCTATAACCTGCTCGCCGCCGCCATCGCCAGGATCACCGGGCAATCGTTTCGGAGCTGGACGGAAAAGACCATATTCCAGCCGCTGGGCATGACCAATTCCATGGTTTGCGACGATCCCGCCGAAGTCATCAACAATTGCGCAAACTCATACGCGCCTGCCGGGGATGGGAAATTCCAACGCGTGGTGAGCCAGTTGTCTGCCGAGGGCTCCAGTTCCATTTTCATGTCAGCCGAAGACATGGGAAAGTGGCTGCTCAATTTTGAATCGGGACGCGTCGGCGGAAAGGACGTCATCCAGGCGATGCAGCAGCCGGGGAAATTGAACAACGGCACAAGGGTCGACTACGGCTTCGGCCTCGGTTTGGGCGTCTATCATCGAATACCGAGGATCACCCACGGCGGCAGTTGGGCCGGGTATCGCAGTTTCATGATGTGGATGCCGGAGAAACGATTTGCGATCGCCATCCTTGCCAACACCAGCGACATGGACACCTACGACGTGGCCATGAACATCACCAGCCTTTACCTCGACATTCCCGCTCCCGCCAAATCGAAGTCCGATGTCAGGCCGTCCGCGGCATTCAAACCCGATCCTTCCAACTGGAACGCCATTCTGGGCACGTACCGCTTGGCCCCTGGCCAGTTGGTCACCATTACGCGTGAAGGCGATCAACTGCTGACGCAGGCTACTCATGAGGAAAAACTCAAGGTAACACAGGTGTCGGAGACCAATTTCTGGGTGGAAACGAACGGACCCGCGTTGACCTTCGTTCGCGACGACGCCGGCGCGGTGAAGAAGCTGTCCTACCACGGCATCAACGCAGAGAAATTGACCGTGCCTGAGCTGACGCCGTCGCAGCTTGCCGCCTACACCGGGGATTATTGGAGCGAGGAACTCGGAGTTGTGGCCCATCTGGAAGTTCACGACGGCCGGCTTGCGCGCCGCTCGCGTTTCGGAACCTGGATAATCCTGTTGCCCACGGGAACGGATGTTTTCGATTCGGATGCCGGCGAGTTTTCTGTGCGCTTCACACGAAATGCCGCGTCCGAGGTGATCGAATCCTCGGTGTCCGGCAACCGCGTCCGCAATATTCGTTACCGGCGAATCACCCTGCCCAAAGCGCAACCCGCAGCGCCAGCGATTTAAAAAATCGATTGGACAACTCCAACATCTCTCCGGATTCCCCACTCTGCACTCCGCATTCCGCACTCCACAGTAACGTCTCGGCGAGACCGTCGGGATTAGTGGGCTGGCTTGAACCTCGCCAGTCGCGAAACCTGCCTGGCCTGACGCATCACAGAGCTTATTGATCGCGCCACTGTCCCTCGCAACAATAAACGGGCGGCATCGGCCGGATGACCTTTCCGCACCGCCGCCGCGGCATCTTCCATGGCCACACCCGCGTGCATCAGGGCGCTGGCGTTGCGATAGCAGGACATGATGCAGGCGTTGCAGCGGTCGCGGCAATCCGGGATGCGGTCGAAGTCAAACACCGAGCCCAGCGGTTTCGACCACGCTTCGCAACGCCAGATGTTCAGGTCCCAATCGAGGTAGAAATACTTGTGCCCGCCCACGCAGGCGAACTCCTCCGGCTCGCCCCGAAGGTGGTGCTGCACGTCCTCAAGCGCCGCGGTCGGATTCTGCACCGGGAAACGCTTCTTCAGGCTTTTGATCGCGTCAATCGCGCGCAGCAACTCTTCCGTTTCAAAATTGATGAGGGCGGAGTCAGCGTTGTACACGAGCGACGATGACCCGAGCGGATCGCGGCGCGGGCAGGAAAAGGTCACGGCGTCGAAACCGAGTTGCTGCAGGAAGTTTGGCAACGCTTGATAATCCACCAGGCGGCTTACCGTGACCGAGGCCAGCGTGGGAATGCCATGACCGCGCGCCGCCGCCAGGCCTTGCCGCACCCGGTCGCCCACACCGGCCAGTCCGCGATTGCGTTCGTGTTCGGCCAGTGAATGGGAATCGATGGAAACCAGGAGCGTGCCGAGACCCGCGGCCGCCAGGCTCTCGATTTTTTGTGGCAGAAACCAGCCGTTGGTGATGACGCCCGGCTTCATCCCGGCGGCGCGCGCGTCGGCCACCATGCCGTCTATTTTGGGATGCATCAAGGGCTCGCCGCCTTGAAACGTGACATAACGCACGCCCCGGCGATGGAGGATCGGCAGCGCGCGGGCAAATTCCGCCCGATCCAGCCAGCGCTTCTCCTTGACCAGTTGCTTGTCGTAGGCGTACGAGCAGAAATTGCACGTCGCGTTGCAGGCATTCGTTACCGATACATCACACACTCCCGGCACGAGCCGGGGAGCGGCGGTTCCTTCCCTTGTGCGCATGTTGTCCCTTGGTACGAAAACGTTCTGCTCCGCAAATCCGTGAGAAAACATCGCCACCTTCTGAATTTCACGCAAACCCGGCGTTGTGGGATGAAACGTGCCTCTGGACACGGGCAACTTCCTGCAATCGTGTCGCACCATGCCACTTCTGCGCCCACGCCCGATCCGGAGCACATCCCCACTTTGAATTTGGCGCCGCCGGGGAATGTTGAATCAGGAAGATTCGGTTATGAAGAAACTGCTCATTCTCCTCGCCGCCACGGTCCTGCTCGCCGCCGGTTGCTCCGGATCGGGCTCGGGGACATCCCGCTGGGACGGAAACGACAATGGTGGCGACTCAAGTTCAGGCTGCGGATCCGGAGCGAACTACTCAGGCGGCGGTTGAAGCCCGGCATATGCCGATCGTCCGAAGCTTTCTGCCCCAGCGCGAAATTCCTTCGCTCTAAGCTGAAGATCCCCTCACCGCCGAAATCCAGCCGGTCCCCAGACACCCCAGTTCATTGCGGCATCTTCGTTCATTTCAGACGACTCCACCTCTTCATTGGCGATCTTCTGCTGCTCAGCAAGCTGCTGGAACCGCTGGTATTCGGCCTCGTTCCCTACATACACGACGCCCGCCTTCTTGTCCGCGTATGCGTAGACCACCCTCCCATTCCTTTCCAGCCGTTGAATCTTATGCGCCGGCAGCGATTCGTAGGACGCCTGTTGCTGCGGCGTGCTCGGTGTCATGGTGTGGAATCCGGCCGCCGACAGCAGCGATTCAGTGTCGTGCTCCCGGTGTGACGCGCAACCGGAAAGACCCGGCACGGCTCCGAGGGCGATGAGGAAGACAATATACGTCGCGATGATTTTTGTTGATTTCATAAACTCAGGTTCGTTTTTTCCCGGCCAACAGGAGCGCAGCCGGGCGAGAGCGGTAAGAATGGTTTTCCTTTCCGTGGAAGTCTGTTTCTCCTCTCCGAGCTAATTCTTCCCCATGGCCATCACGGAACAATGGGGTCTTCCCTGATGCGGAGGCGCTCGCCCGAAACTCCGCTCACCACCACATTCCTCCCGGTCCCCAAGCCCCCCAGCTCATCGCAGCGCTTTGATTCATTCGGGCAGCCTGCATCTGTTCATTGGCAATTTTCTGCTGCAGTGCAAGTTGCTGGAATTGCTGGTAATCCTGCTCGTTCCCGACATACAGCAGCCCGGTTTTCTGGTCGGCATATACGTAGACTGCCTTTCCGTCCTTATCCAGCCGCTCAAGCTTATTGGGCGGCAGCGACCCGTAACAATTCTGCTGCTCTGGCGTGGAGGGATTCACGGTGTGGAACCCGGCGGCCGAGAGCAGGGATTCCGTGTTGTGGACTCTGCTGCTGGCGCAACCGGACAGTGCGGGCAAGATACCTGTCACCGCGAGAAGAACGACATAAGGTGCGATCATTTTGGAAAGTTTCATAAGATCAATGGGGTTTGCGCGGGGCAACCCGCTCATTCCTGGTTTATGGCGGCACCTGGATCGAAGAAATCAGGCGGATCAGTTCGTTCGCGCGATCCTTTACATAATCAGGCGTCGGCGCGTTCATGTGCCCGCCGGCCATCTGCAATGCATGGTCGAAAGCGGCCTTGTAATCCGCGTACGCCTGGTCCACGGCCTGCCTTTGTTGCAGCGTCAATCTCCCGAAATAGGCGGCATTCCGGTACCCGGTCATCTGCCACGACACATTGACGTAAGTCTGGTTGAGCGTCCGGTAGCTCGTGGTCGGTTGCGATTCGCAGCCCGTCATCAGGCTGGCCGAGAAAAGCGCGATGGCCAACAACGCCAGTAATGAATTCGCCGGTTTCACGAAGACTCCATTTCCCCTTCAATTAAGCCTTCCCCACCAGCATGGGGCAACAATGGGGTGTATCCCGTGGAAATTCCCAACCGGCCGTCCCGACCTCAGTTCAGCGCCTTGCGGCGGAAGGAGAGCCACGCCGCAAAGAGAAACATCGCCGTGTAAAGCCCGCCGTAAATGGTCGTCAGCACAAAGTCCGCCCAGTCGATCAGGCCCTGGTTTTTGACCACTTCCTGCCGGACGTCCATCCAGTCAAGGTGCGGCAGGAGAAAATAGAGGCTGTAGATGGTGGAGCGGAGCGGCTCCCTGTATTCAAGGGCAATGTTGCCCAAATAACGTCCCATCAGCAGCACGCCGACCACCAGCAGCAGACAAAGCGTGGCATTCGATGAGGGCGCGCTGATAAGCAGCGATCCCAGCAGCACCAGCGCGATGACGATGGCCAGGAACACCCATTGCAGCCAGAGTGCCTGCAATTCAAGCAGGACCGGCCATTGATGTTCCTGCGAGGCGCTCACGAGCCCGAGGCAGAAATAAAACACCAGCAGCGCGATCCCCATCGCCAGCCAGCAGCCCAGGAATTTTCCCACCACCACCTGCGCGCGCGTCACGGGCTTGGCCAGCAGCGGAAATATCGTGCGGCTGTCGCGTTCTGCGGGCATTTGCCGCGCGGTCATGCCCACGGCCATGAGCAGGCTCGAGATCCAGATCAACAGGAGACAGACTTCCTTGAGGTCCTGCACGATTGTTTCCCGTTCCTTGAGCAGCCCCGCCAGCGCCATCACCACCCCGATCAATATCGTCAGCACGAACACGACATAAAAATCCTTCCGGCGGTAAAGTTCCTTGATGACCACCTGCGCCAGGGCCAGTACCGTTTTCATGCTTGCGGCGACGGCTGATAGCCGATGATCTTCAGGAAAATCTGCTCGAGGTTGGCCTGGTACTTCTGGATCAGGTCACTGACGCGTCCTTCCACCTTCAATTGTCCCTGGTGCAAAATCGCCACGCGGTCGCATACGGTCTCAACTTCCCCCAGCTCATGCGACGAGAAGAACACCGTGCGGCCCTCGTTTTTCAACCGCTGGATGATCTCGCGCACCTTCATGCGGCCGATCGGATCCAGCCCGCTGGTCGGCTCGTCGAGGATCAGCAGGTCGGGATTGTTGATAAGCGCCTGGGCCAGACCCACACGCTGTTGCATGCCCTTCGAGTAACTTTTGATGAGCTTCTTGCGGGCATGCTCCAGTTCCACCAGTTTCAAGAGCTGATCAATCCGCTTCTCCGTCTCGGCTTTCGGAATCCCGAATACCCGGGCGTAAAAGCGCAGCAATTCCTCCGCGGTCAGGAATTTGTAATAATAGGTGAGTTCCGGCAGGTAGCCGATGCGCTGGCGGGCGATCGGTTCCCGCACATCCACGCCGAAGAGTTTGGCCGAGCCGCTGGTGGCGTTCACAAAGCCCAGCAGTACATTCATCGTGGTGGTCTTGCCGGCGCCGTTGGGTCCGAGAAAACCGAACACCTCGCCGGTGGATACAACCAGGCTCAGCCCGTTGACGGCCAGCTTGGCCGTCTGCCCGAGGCCGCGAGCCGGGTACTCGACGCGCAAATCTTTGATTTCCAATATCGCGTTCATGCGCTTCGGCGGGTGCGCCGATGTCCGCAGTTTAATATCGGCGGCACATGACACAACAATGAATTTATTCTTTTGATCGGGCGCGGGAGAGAGTGCGTCGCGATGCATGAAGACGAAAAAGGCTTTGGAACAACATTCCAAAGCCTTTTCGTGTGCTTGAATTGTCCTACTGGAGCAGGTGAGTGCTCGACAGGATCTGGCAAACGGGAGC
>Ga0070741_10019575_pt1 | contig 10790 bp, 6 predicted proteins | sample Coa_R1_4_FD_66440 | JGI IMG/M metagenome (GOLD analysis project Ga0070741, IMG submission 66440) | Surface soil microbial communities from Centralia Pennsylvania, which are recovering from an underground coalmine fire - Coalmine... | ecosystem: Environmental > Terrestrial > Soil > Unclassified ... | reverse complement strand
GCACAGACCGCTGACTGCGCCGCGCTGACCCATCAGGCTCTCGAGTTGAGCGGGTTCAACCAGGCGGTTGGCAGCATTACTGCGCTCTTCACCTCAGACAATTTTATGCAGCAGTTCCGGGGAAGCGAATCCGGGGAAGAGTTCATCGCTATGATGAAGCCAATTGTGATGAAGCGATTTGAGCCAAAATCCCTATTGCAAGACATCCAGAACCGCGTGGCTGCCCGCTGCAATGCTGAACAGATGGCGCAAACTGTCACTAAGCTGCAAACGCCGCTCGTGGCCAGAATGGTGGCCATGGAGGCCGCAAGCAACACGCCTGAAGGACAAGCGAAGCTGAAGAGATACATCAACATTGCAAGGACCGTTCCGCCCACTGACGATCGTATGGATGCGCTGGATGTTCTTGATGACAGCGCAGGCAACAGCGATTTTGTGACCGATGTAGCTATGGCAGTGACGCGCGGCTTGATGACCGGAGCAGGTGCGCCGCCAGACGTGATTAGCCAATTTCAGGCCCATCGCAAAGACCTGAAAGCCCAGATGCTAAACAATGTTGAGATTTCCATGAGCGTTACCTATCACGGCGTGACGCGGCCAGAGTTGCTGCAATATGCCAAAGAAGTAGGCGCGCCGCCCCTGAAGGGCTTCTTTGCACTGGTGAATAAAGAGTTCGTTCAGATCGTGGAAGAACGCTCTCAGGGTGTTGGACAGGATCTGAAAAAGATGGTGGAAGCGCGTAAGAACTAGCTGCGGAAAAAGTCCTTGATGGCCTGCTTCATCACCTCGCGGCCAGTATCTGCGATGGCCTTGGTGAGAGGAATCTCTTTAGGACAGACCTCAACGCAGTTCTGCGCGAAACCGCATTCCTGAATGCCGCCATCGCCCATTAATGCCTGCAGGCGTTCATGCTTGAGCGCTTTGCCGGTGGGATGCTGGTTGAAAAGCCTCACCTGGGCAATCGTGGCGGCGCCAACGAAACCAGTGCTCTCATTGAACTGCGGACAGGCCTCCATGCAGCAACAGCAGGAGATGCAGCGGGAAATGGGATACGCTTCTTCCTGCTCCGTGGGGTAGATTCGCAGACCCGCGCCGAGATCGTATGTGCCATCCACGGGCACCCACGCCTTGACGCGCTTTAAATTTTCAAAAAGCACGCTGCGGTCAACGGCCAGATCACGCACAACCGGGAATTTGCTGAGAGGTTCAACCGAGATGGGTTGGTTAAGCTTATCCACCAGAGCGGAGCAAGCCATGCGGGCACGGCCATTGATAAGCATGGCGCATGAGCCGCAAACTTCTTCAAGACAATTGGAATCGTAAGCGATGGGAGTGGTGGGTTTGCCGTCGCGCGTCACGGGGTTGGCGGCAATTTCCATCATGGCGGAAATCACGTTCATCCCCGGCTTCCAGCCAAGCTCAAACTCTTCCCAGCGCGGCTTTGCCTGGGGATTTTCCCGGCGCTTGATCTTGAGTATGACGGTCTTGGCCATCAGCTTTTGGTCTCCCTGACCTGATGAAATTTGAGCATTGACATGAGCGCATTCAGCAGCGTGATGCCGGCGAATGCCCAGTACAGCCAGTCATGCTGCTTGATGCCCGCCCACAACAAAATCACGCCAATCACGAAAAATATCGTGGCGACGTTGCGGTAAAACTTCGGCGATACGCCTTGTAATTCCATTTTCTAAGTTCAGACCAAGCGAGGATGACTACTCGCTGGATATTTTTTAATTCTACGTGTTTCCTTAAGACCATTTCCGGCTATATGGCTCTCTCGCTACGCTCGGGATGTTAAAAATCATTTCGCCATGTCATACCTTCGCGGCCGCGGCGGCAGCAGTGAAATATCCACCGGCTCAAATTCAAATCTTGGCTCGTCGGCGTCCGGAGCAAAGTACGCTTTGGTGGTCTTCAAAAAATTCTTGTCGTCACGCTCAGGGAACTCCGGTTTGTAATGCGCTCCACGCGATTCATTCCGCCATGCAGCGCCCTGCGCGATCACGCGCGAAAGCTGCAGCATGTTGTAAAGCTGCCGGGTAAAGGCGAATGACGTGTTGGCCCACTGGCTTTTATCGCTGAGATTGATGTGGTTGAAGCGCTCCAGCAATTCCACCAGCTTAACGTCGGTCTGCTGCAGGTTTTTGTTATAGCGGATCACAGTGCAGTTGCGCGTCATCAACTCACCCAGCTCACGCCAGATCCGGAACGGGTTTTCCGTTCCACTGGAGGTCATGAGGCGAGTGTTAAATTCCTCTTGCCGCTTTTTCTCAGAATCAAATACATGGCTGCTCACGCCGTCAGCGGATTTGCTGTTCTTGGCATAAAGAACAGCTTGCGGGCCGGCCACAAATCCGCCGTGGATACAGGAGACCAACGAGTTTGCGCCCAGGCGGTTGGCGCCATGAATGCTGAAGTCGCACTCGCCGCAGGCGAAGATGCCTTTGATGCTGGTGGCCTGGTTGTAATCCACCCAAAGGCCGCCCATGGTGTAATGCATGCCAGGAAAGATCTTCATGGGCACGTCGCGCGGATCATCGCCCACAAATTTTTGGTAAATCTCCAGAATGCCTTCCAGCTTGCGGTTCAGCGTCTCACGGTCAATGTGCGTCAGGTCGAGATAGACAACCGGCTGGCCATCAATGCCAAGATCGTACTCGTAAACAACTTTGTGGATAGCGCGTGTCGCTACATCACGGGTGACCAGATTGCCGTACTTGGGATACCACTCTTCCAAAAAATACCAGCGCTCGGATTCGGGAATGCTCTTCCAGTCGCGCTTGTCGCCTTTTTGCTTAGGCACCCAGACGCGGCCGCCTTCTCCGCGCGCCGACTCCGACATTAGCCGCAGCTTGTCCTCACCCGGAATCGATGTCGGATGCACCTGGATAAATTCGCCGTTGGCGTACAAGCATCCTTGCTGGTAGAGCGCTGACTGTGCCGATCCGGTGCAGACCACCGAGTTGGTGGACTTGCCAAAGATAGCGCCAATTCCACCGGTCGCCATGATGACCGCGTCCGCTGGAAAGGTGTGGACCTCCATCGTGTGCAGGTCCATGGCGCAGATGCCACGGCAGACGCGGTTTCCATCGAGCACCGCACTCAGAAATTCCCATGATTCATGCTTGGTGACTTTGCCTTCAGATTCGTAACGGCGTACCTGCTCATCCAGCGCGTAGAGCAGTTGTTGGCCGGTAGTTGCGCCCGCAAAAGCTGTGCGATGGTAGAGCGTGCCGCCGAAGCGGCGGAAATCCAGCAGGCCTTCCGGCGTGCGATTGAAAGTCACGCCCATGCGGTCCAGCAGATCGATAATCCCCGGCGCGGCCTCACACATGGCTTTTACAGGTGGCTGATTGGCCAGGAAGTCGCCGCCGTAGACGGTGTCATCAAAATGCTGCCAGGTGGTGTCACCTTCACCCTTCAGATTTTTGGCTGCGTTGATGCCGCCCTGCGCGCAAACGGAATGGGAGCGCTTGACCGGAACAATGGAAAACAAATCCACGTGACCGCCGGCTTCAGCGATCTTGATGGTCGCTGACAGCCCGGCGAGCCCGCCGCCTACGACGATGATTTTAGGAGCAGTAGCCATAATCTCAATTCAATTTCAAAATTCTCTTTACTTCACGCCTTCCGACTGCTGCGAAACCGGGCGCAGTTGCGCCGGAGTATCTTTCCATTGCGGGCGGAAGAATGCCGCCGTCGTCGCTATGCCAACGGCGATGAATACAAGCGCAATCACAATGCAAACCCGTCCAAACCATTTGCGCGAGGTTTCACTTACGGTGATCCCCCATTTCGCGCAGAACAGATATAGGCCATAAGCAAAGTGCCACGAGGCAGCGATGATTCCGATCACGTAAAAAGCAAGCGCCCACGGGTTTTGTAATTCCACCTGAACCTTGTGGAATGCCGCCTGCGAATTTGTTAGCAGGTGAATGCCGGTGAAGCGCATGGTGTAGGTGTGCCAGAGGATATAGACAAACGTGATCGCGCCGGTCCAGCGCTGCGAGGCATACATGAAGTTACCGGCCCACGGATAATCGCTTACGTTCGATTGCCCACGGAACCAGATATAGAACCCATACAGAGAGTGGTAGAGGAGCGGAATATAGATGCCGACAATCTCCAGGGCCAGCACAAAGGGCAATCCGGTGAGAAATTTCACCTGCTCGGCATAAGCGTGCGGCCCGTTGGTGGCAAATGCATTGGAGATGAAATGCTCAATCAGGAAAGCGCCGACGGGAACAATCCCGCTCAAAGAATGCAGACGCCGCCACAGGAAAGAGTGGCCTTGACCTGCACGAATTGGAGGTACTCCGCGAGCGACAGGCGCGGTGACACTTGCCATGAACTGCTCTATGCTCCGATAAACTCTAAAGCAAACTCTTTATTATGAAACGTCAGAGTGCTTGCGGTCAAACAGCGCGCCTGGATGGACAACGACAAATTTTCTAATAAATTCCAACTGCTTGTTGCGCGACGCGATGACAGCGAAAACTTTTGTTATGGCATCTCTGACGGCGGCAGTATCTGCATGTCTTGATGATTTTTATCGCGCCAGTAGATCTTCATGCATTCGCCGCGCTCCTGGGGCGACCATCGGCTCCCATCTGCAAATGTCACAGACTGTGGAAACACAACCCAGCCCAAAATGCTTTCATAATGCGCCATTTGATTAGGCATGGTGATAAGCGTGGTTTGATTTGGACTAACAGGCAGAGTGATTTTCCAGGCGCCCGGCGCATTGGTTAAGTGATTCAAACCGACAGCAACGTCGCTCTCCAGCGTAATTTGCTGTATCGGGTTTGAGGTGAGGTTCTTCAGCGCCATCTCAAAATTGGGCTTGCCTGACCAGAAATTTGCCTCGCCGAACCCTACGGGACAGCTTCGCGGATGTGCAGGCTGGATTCTATACATCGCCACCATCCCTGCCTCAAGATGATCGGCCACATGGCACTGGAACATCCAGGTGCCTGGATTATCGGCAACCATGTCAACGGTCTCTGTTTCCCCCGGCAATAGCGGAATCACATCTTCAGGCCGGCCACGGAACATGACAGTTTTACCGTGCCAATGCGCGGAGTGGACGTCCCGCTCATTTCCCATGGCTGCCAGATACCAGCGAACCCGCTCACCCTGTTTCATCACCAATCCAGGCAGATTTGAAAAGATGTATCCGTTGATTGAATGGTAAAGTCCCTCTTCATCGTTGGGATTGCGTGTTTCTTCAGCGTCCTTCAACTGATCGAAGACCATGAAAAGGGTGATGAATTCCCGATCGACATCAATTGGGCTTCCATCAGGCTTGGCACGCCCTCGCGCGGTTACAATGATTGGCCCAATCAAGCCGCTGTTTGTTTCTGCCGGCTCGTTGACGTGACCATGATAAAGCCAGAGCCGCGAGCTTTCTCCAGGAGGCGGAGCGCTGCCCGCGTCAGCAAGCCATCGATAAGTAAAGTTGCCGCCGGGCGGCACCGCAGCTCCAGGCAAGTTGCTGGAGTAAACGGCCCCTTCATTCTGCTTGTCATAACGGAGGCCGTGCACGTGGATGCTGTGATACCCGGATGCCAGATTGCGAAAATGCACTATCACCGTGTCTCCCACTTCAGCACGGATGATGGGACCGAGGATTCCCAGCCATTCAGGCTGCGGCTTGCGATGGGAAAAAGTGCCGTCGGTGTACTCGATATATCTGGTCTTTTTCCAATGCGGATGGAGGCCCCACGGATAAGGAACATCCTCTCCGTGCATCAATTCCAATCCACTGGGAGCGTAATTCCAATCCACTACTTCTGCGGCAATGTAATACTCACGCACGTGGCCAGCGGATTTTTGCCTGTTCTTGCCAAAAGCCCAAGGAGCGCTGGACAAAGCAAAAAGAGCGATTAAAACAAGGGCGCGCAAGCTGTGGTTTTCCATCATTGGCAGACGATGTTTAAGTTTACTTGATTGAAGACTGAGCTTGGTGCGAGATTTCCTGACGTCACGGCTCAGAATCTTTGAATTGCTCAGAAACTCCTATAGACAGAGAGTCCAGTCAATGAACAGTCGACGCTCAGGGGATGCATTGACTGCTGCGCTGGGCAGACTTTAGCTTGAGAACACAGGGAAGCCCGTTGAAGAGTTGTTCACAGAAAAGATCACATCATCCGATCGGAACGCCAAATGTGCACGGCATACTTGTTGGCTGTGAAGGAGGAGAAGGCGGAGTGGCCCACGGACCTGTGCTGGTAGTGAAATCAAAAAACTCGCTCATGTCCGGCATGGAAGCGTCTCGCTTTGTGAGACTGGGCATATTAAAGCGCGTTTCAATCATTTTGAGCGCAGCCGTGTAGTCCATTGGGGTATGCGAGACAAAGTTTTTCTTGGAAAACGGCGAGATCACGATTAAAGGAACACGGAAGCCGGTCAGGGTGAAATCGCCCGGCTGGTTTGTGGGCGGCATAATCGGCGCTATGCCGTCAGGGCTTGGGACAGGGATGGGCGGAACGTGATCGTATAATCCGCCACCTTCATCAAAAGTTTCGATCATAACACTGTCTTTCCACGATGGGCTGTTCATGAGCGCATTGACCAGTTTGGCGGCAAATCGTGCGCCAAGCTGGATGTTGCTCTTCGGATGCTCGTCCACGCCGCTGCTGCTGGTCTGGTCGACTTCGATTCCTGTTTCTATATATGCAACCTGGGGCAGGGTCCCATTTTGAACATCGGTAAAGTATTGGCTCAATGGCACCACGTTTGCGTGATGAGCGTTGAAATAAGTGAAATAAGAAAAATAGGTATGCCCATCAACTGTATAGATCTTCCAACTGATGTGGTTCTCATCCATCAACTCAAAGATTGTTTTTGCCGTGATCTGCTGGGTTGGAGGCACCACAAGCCCCTGTGAGGTTGCTGCCATCCAATAAAAGCGGTTAGGATGCGTGCGCGTGGGAGCCGGAGAAAACCAACGATCAGACGTGGCAAAGTTCGCGGCCATGAAATAGTAAAAAGGCAGATCGGAATCGTCGTAAAAGCCCATGGCGCGCTTGCCGGTAAAATCCGTGAAGTTCGGCTCGCCGTTCACGAATGAGTCGTGAGCAAATTTTCCTTCGATGTAGGCGAACCCATCCATAGTGAAGACGCCTGAGTTGGTGTGAAACAGGTTCCAAATACGGTGAGTTTCATTCCAGGATGGCGTCAGGTTTTCTGAACATGCGCTCTGCATGTGGAAAGCTTTAATCGGTGGTCCAGGCTGCGGGAATGTATCTGGGTCGAAGCTGGGCGTTGAAACGTTCGTTGGGGTCTTGTCTGTGCCGGAAGTCCAGGTATCAACATCCTGAGGGAGCGGAGGCGTTTGCTTTGCCCGATACGCATTCAGTTGGCCGAAATAGTGATCAAATGAACGGTTCTCCTGCATAAAGAGAATGAAATGGTTCAATGAATTCATGCTCGCTGGTACAGGTGTGGGTGTTGGCGTGGGAGCCGATCCTGAGCCCGTGCCCGAACCGCCAAGGGCGCCACAGCCCGCCAGAAAAAGGAGAAGTGATATAAGGGCAGAAATTTCGAGGGATGGGAACAGCCGCGACTTCATAAACAACACTCCAACCCCCAGTCGGTCAACGCTGGGTGGACGACCTAAAAAATCTTAAGCTGTGATAGCTACTGCTGGTTGCAGGTTGCCTAAGCTGCTGGCCGGGTATGGGCTTCTCTCTAAATTAGGCCACAATTTTTTACAAAACTTTTGAGAAGAGCAGGTCGCATTGGGTTACTACTAACACAACGCGTTGGGTTGCTACTAACCCAAGTAGTAAATGTAATAATGTTTTGATACGTCGAAAGCTGACTTTGGTGATGGGCTTATGACTGCTTTTCTTCAGGACCTCCGCTATGCTCTGCGCCAGTTGCGCAAGTCGCCCGGATTTGCCGCATTGGCAATAGTGACTCTGGGGCTCGGAATCGGCGCCAATACAGCAATGTTCACGGTTGTAGAGAGCGTGCTGCTGCGGCCTTTGCCGTATGCCAATGCAAGCCGTTTGGTTTTTATCGGCCCAGCCGATCAAGAAGGGTTCGGCGCAACCTCCTGGGTTACTTATGAAGATGTGCGCAATCAGGCACAAAAACTTGAGAATGTCGCGCTTTTTTCTTTTGACGTTGGGGTCGTGCAGGGCAAAGACGGATCTCAGAGTGTGGTCACGCCGGGCCTGACCCCAAATGCCTTCAAGTTGCTTGGAGTGCCCCCGCTCTTAGGCAGGACGTTTACTGAAGATGAAGGTAAACCCGGCGGACCGCCGGTTGTCCTTCTTTCTGAAGGGCTATGGCGGGCCGCTTTCAAGGCAGATCCGGAAATCACGGATAAGACAATCCGCGTCAATGGGAAACCCAGGGCGGTTGTAGGGGTAATGCCCTCACGTTTCCGTTTTCCGGAAGCTATGGGCGATGATCTGCACAAGGGACTGTGGTTGCCGATTCAGCCGACTACAGAGATGCAAAAAGAGCGCGGCAGTCATTTCTTCTTAATCATCGCCGGCCTGAAATCCGGCGTTACCATGCAGCAAGCGCAGGCAGAGTTGAATGCTATCGCGAAACATATTCAGCAAATCGATCCGGAGAAAGGAAAAAACATTGCTTTCCGGATTGCCAGTTATCACGACGCGCTAACCGGGACGGTCCGCCCCGTGTTTTGGGTTCTTGAGATCGCGCTGGCGCTGGTTCTGGTAATTGCCTGCGTGAACGTGACGAATTTATTGATCGCACGCTGCCTCGGCCGCCAGCAGGAGTTTGCCGTGCGCGCTGCTCTGGGCGCCGGCCAGTTGCGGCTGGTGCGACAGTTGTTTATAGAAGGCAGTGTGCTGAGCGTGCTTGGCAGTCTGGTGGGTTTTGCCCTGGCCTGGATTGCAATTTTAGCGGTCCACAAGCTGCCTGCGGACAAGATTCCTCTGAGTGAAGATATCGGCGTTCATTGGCCGGTGGTGTTGGCCCTGGCTGCGATTGCAACCTTGACAACCATTCTTTCCTCGCTGCTGCCTGCCCTCTTTGTTGCCCGGACTGATCCGCAGCCGGCTTTGCAGGCTGCTTCACGAGGCGTGGGTACTCGCTCATTCGGCGCGCGCGTCAGCGGCTGGCTCGTTGCCGGAGAAGTCGCACTCTCTGCATTGCTACTCATTGCTACCGGGCTGCTGTTTCACACACTCTGGAACCTGGAGCACGCGAAACTTGGTTTTGATGTGACCCGAGTTACTTCATTTAGCGCCATGCCCGCTGACGCAGCCGGCTTTGCCAACATGTCTGTAGCACAAAAAGACAACGCAGAAGAGACTTCGGTGGCAACGTTGTTTTATCAGCCCACATTGGAACGCCTGCGCCATGTGCCTGGTGTGCAGGAGGCGGCCTTAATCAGCGCTCCGCCGCTGGCTGATATCGACATGAATACCAGCTTTGAGGTTGTTGGTAGGCCCAAGGACCCGAACAGCCCTCTGGAGGCGAGAATATCTTCCGTAAGCGATGGTTATGACAAGGTGATGGGTACGCCCGTGATTCGCGGCCGGATGATCAGCAACAGTGACGGTCCAGGTGCTCCATTTGTAGTGGTCATCAATGAGACCCTGGCACGCAAGTACTTCGCCGGTAAGGATCCGATTGGACAGCAGATTGATCTGGGTAAGAAAGACACGGGTGCGGTCAAGCCGTACACCATTGTAGGTGTGCTAGGCGATCAGGTTGGTAGCGGCGGAATTTCACGGCCAACGCGTCCTTTGCTCCTGGTTCCGTATGAACAAGTTCCGTCGTCTTCTCTCTACTATCAGCTTTTGATTAAAACCATTGTCTTCTTTGTCGTAAAAACGCATGGAAACATCGCTGTGGCTCCGGCCATGCACGATGTTTTTCGCCAGACCGCGCCGGACTTTGCCCTGGACAATTTTCAAACCATGCAGGAGGCAGTAAACCAGAGCAACTTCAGCCAAAGACTGGGACTGTATTTGATCGGCGCATTTGCCGGGATTGCCGTCTTGATGGTGGTCGCCGGCCTCTATGGTGTTTTGGCGCAGTTGGTGAGCTATCGGCGGCGAGAGATCGGCGTCCGCCTGGCCCTCGGCGCGACCCGGCAGAGGATTCTGCGGATGTTTCTCCGCCAGGGCACTACCCTGGTGATCACCGGACTTGTTCTGGGTACCTTGTTAGCCCTATGGCTTGGACGGCTGGTAAAGAGCTACCTTTATCAGGTGAAGACACTGGATGGAATGACCTATTTGGGAGTGATCCTTCTACTGCTGATTGTCGGAATTGCCGCAGCGCTCATCCCCGCGCGCCGCGCCGCCTCAGTTGAGCCGGTTGAGGCGCTTAGAGATGAGTAAGATGCCGGACATTCCGCAGAGGTCTGGGTAGTGGCTAGTTTTAAGTGGGATTTCATCGCTGCGCGATGAAGGTCTACCAGAGATCCGGCTTTTGGTCTCTTGATTGGAGTGATAGTCTATCCAGTCCCCAAAAGAGGCCGTTATGCCCCTAATCAGCCAATCTAATTTTTTGAAGTTTGGATCCTCTCTGCTCGTAGCTGCGTTTTCCCTTGGTGCGTCAGCTCAGAATACGCCCCTGGAGAAGCAGGTCAACTCAGTTTCTTCTGATGCTCAGGCTTTGTACCTCGATCTGCATGAGCATCCGGAGTTGTCATCGCATGAAACATGGACGGCAGCCGAACTGGCCACACGGCTGCGCGCGCTGGGTTATGAGGTCACAGAGCACGTGGGCGGCACTGGCGTGGTTGGCGTTTTGAAGAATGGCCCTGGCCCCACGGTTATGCTGCGAACAGAACT
>Ga0070741_10019574_pt1 | contig 10790 bp, 10 predicted proteins | sample Coa_R1_4_FD_66440 | JGI IMG/M metagenome (GOLD analysis project Ga0070741, IMG submission 66440) | Surface soil microbial communities from Centralia Pennsylvania, which are recovering from an underground coalmine fire - Coalmine... | ecosystem: Environmental > Terrestrial > Soil > Unclassified ... | reverse complement strand
CGTCGGCATGTCCGCGCCGCCGATCGGGATGATCAGCAGCACCCCAAACAGCAGCGCCAGGCCGGAGAAGATCGGAAAAATCCAGGTATCGGTAGGAACAAAGATCAGCCGTACGCCAAGCGCCGCAGCCAACGCGAACAACCCCAAATTGACCAGGTTCTGATTTTTGTAGGTGATGGGACGCTGCGGCAAGACCTCCTGTAGTTTGCCCATCGCCATCAGACTGGCGGTGAACGTCAGGAATCCGAGCAGCGTCTCGATGATGAGCGCCACGATCACGAAGCCGTGCGGCGTCTCGCGATAGAACTCGGCCGTGCCGACCAGCGCCGCCGCCAGCGCGCCGCACGCGTGCGAGAGCGCCGTCCGCTGCGGCACCGCTGTCATCGGCATGATGTACGCGATCGGTACGCCGACAGCACTGCCGATCAGAAACGCCGCCAGTATCCATTGCCAGTTGAAGATATCGCGCGAAATCAGTGTGCCGCAGATGGCCAGCAACATGCCGATTTCACCCGCAAACACGCCGCGCCGCGCCGTGGCCGGCGAGTTCATCCACTTCAGCGACAGTATGAACAGCGCGGCCGACACCAGGTAAATGTAAACGACCGCGCCGCTCATTTCCCACCCTCGCGCTTCTTGAACATCTTGAGCATGCGGTCGGTAATCAGAAACCCGCTGACGATGTTCGTGACTGCCGCGGTGATCGCAATGAACCCGAGCACTTTGCTCAGCATCGTCGCGCCTTCCTGACCGGTGATGAGGATCGCGCCTACCACCGAGATCGCCGAGATGGCGTTGGTGAGCGACATCAGCGGCGTATGCAGCAGCGGCGAAACTTTACGAATGATTTCCAGGCCGACAAATGTGGCCAGCATGAACACATATAAATCAAGACCGAGATCCATGATTCTCCTGGCTAACGATCGACCGCCTGCGGCGCTTCGACGCCCAGGCCGAGCAGTTCGCGCACCCGCGGTTGGGTCACCTCGCCCGCGTGCGTGACCAGCGTCTCGCGCACGATCTCGTCGCCGCGATTCCACTTCGGCTGGCCTTCCTTGAGCAGATAATTCAGGAACGTAGCGATGTTGCGCGCATACATCTGGCTGGCGTGGTACGGAATCGTCGAAGGAAGGTTCAGCGGGCCGACGATGCGGACGCCCCCTTCCTCCACTTCTTCGCCCGGCCGGGTCAGTTCGCAATTGCCGCCGCGCTCGGCGGCGATATCCACCAGCACCGAACCCGGAGCCATGCGGCGGACCATTGCAGCGGTGACCAGCACCGGCGCTTTCTTGCCGGGCACGGCGGCGGTCGTGATAACAATGTTCTGTTGGGCCAGCACGTCGCCCAGCAGTTCGCGCTGCCGCCGATAAAAATCTTCGCCCATGGCCTTCGCGTACCCGCCCTTATCCTCCGACGCCGAAGCTTCCAGGTCGAGTACGACGAACCGTGCGCCGAGGCTCTCTACCTGCTCGCGCGCGGCCGGTCGAATGTCGTATCCGCTGACCACGGCGCCCAGCCGGCGCGCGGTCGCGATGGCCTGCAATCCCGCCACGCCCGCGCCGATGACGAGCACGCGCGCGGGAGTGATGGTTCCGGCGGCGGTCATGAGCATGGGCATCATGCGCGGCAAAGCGTCGGCGGCCATCAGCGCGGCCTTGTAGCCGGCGATCGTAGCCATGGAGGAGAGCGCATCCATGCTCTGCGCGCGCGTGATGCGAGGCATCAACTCCATTGAAAACAAGCTGACCTGGCGATCAGCCATGAGGCGGACGCTATCCAGCGCGGTGAGAGGCTCGGCGAAACCAATCACGGTCTGGCCCGGACGCATCATTGTCGCGTCCTGCTCGCCGGTCTCAGGATTAGCCCCAGGCGCTCGCACCTGCAACAGAATCTCGGACCCGGCGAACACTTCCGACCGCGAGCCGCAAATGCGCGCACCCTTTTCGGCGTACTCTGCATCGGGGAATCCGGCCTCGCGCCCCGCTCCCGATTCCACCAGCAGATCCACACCGCTCTTTTTAAAGGCTGCAATGACGCCCGGAACCATCGCCACACGGCGCTCCCCCGGGCAAGATTCGACGACTACACCTACCGGAATGGCCAAAGTCTGTCTCCAGGAATCCCCTTTAGGTCGTTAAATTGCATCGTAGCAAAGTCCGCGGCGGTAACCGTGACAGGAAGGTGAGGAAATCGAAGTGCAGATGCGCGGGCGAAAGCGCCCGCCCCACCACTCTTTACCGCCGGACGGAAAGAAACCCGCTGACGTTCTCCCACAAGAGCTGCGGGAACGACTTATCCAGGTAAGAACGAATCGAGACGTAGCATTGGTCGCAGCGATTGCGGGCCGTGAATTCACGGATCATCCGCTCGCGGTCCTCGAGCGCGTACCGTTCGAACTGCATCGAGCAGGGCTGCAGCGCTCCATCACTGGTCACGACCAGAAACCGCATGCCGGCCTTACACCCGGGCGTGCCCGCGTTCTCGAAGTATCGGCGCGTAGCGGCGAGGGTAGTGGGTGCATTCACGATCCAGTTCGTCCGGTCACGGCGCGAGTCTATCCGCTCCAGTTCCCATCGCAGCGTGTCCAGTTGATCGGGATCGTTCAGGAAATACTCCTGGCACCCCGTCCGGCGCGGCGAGTACGAACTGAAGCAGATGTTGACGCCCCACTCCTTCGCTCGATCGGCAATCGCCGGAATCTCCTCCAGGTTCTCGCTGGTGATGCACGTATTCAGCACGATGTCGTCATGCCCCTGCGCCGCTAACCGAGGGATGAGCCCGCACAGGTGATCGTAGAGCCCGGGATGCACGCGGAAATCGTCATGCCGCCGGTCGGGAAAATCGAGGCTCACGGAAAACTGGTCGACCCCCGCCGCCCGCAACTCGCCGTACAGCCGTTCGTTCATGAGCGACCAGTTCGAGACCAGAATCGTGTACGGAAGCCCCGTGTTCGACTTGATGTTGCGCACGATCTCCACCACGTCTTCGCGCATCAGCGGTTCGCCGCCCGAGACCTGCACCACGCAGGGCCGCAGCGCATCCATATAGCGCCGGTAATCGGCGGGCCTCAGGTTGCGGGAATCGTCGCGCGGGCCGCCGTGGTCGCAGTGTTTGCACCAGCAGGTGCAGGAGTCGGTCACCTCGAACGAGACGACGATGGGCCGTTTGGCGATCCAGTTCAACGACCCCCTGCCGATAATGTGGAGCGATTGAGCGAGGGGAACTTTTCGCACCGTGCCCAAATTAGCAACCGGCATGCGGCTTTGCAACAATTTGAAAGATGCCGAGATTCGTCCTCATCGAAGCGCCCTTCCACATGGGCCTCGAAGACACAGCCGTGGGCCGTGGACCTTCGCGATTCCTGCAAGCCGGCGCGGATCGGGCGCTGGAATCGGACGGCGTGCCGGCGGAGGTGTTACACGTGCGCAAGCGCGACGCGACGACCAGCGGCCTCGATGCCATAGTCGACATCAACCGCCAGATCCGCACTGCCGTCCGCGACACCATAGCCGGAGGCGGCTGCCCGGTCGTGCTGGCCGGTAATTGCAACTCCTGTCTGGGCACGATCGGCGGCATGGAATCGGACAGAGTGGGCATAGTCTGGCTCGACGCCCACGGCGACTTCAACACGCCCGAGACCAGCCTCAGTGGAGCGCTGGAAGGAATGGCGCTGGCCGCGGCGGTCGGCCATTGCCACGACGATCTGCGCGACCGCATCGGCATGGAACGCCCCGTGGACGCGCACAATGTCCTGCTGCTCGGCTGGCGTGACCTGGACCCGGATGAACCCGCGCGGCTGGCGAACTCGGGCGTAACCACCCGCGGCGCACACGAACTGTCCGGGGCGGAATCGCTGCTCGTGGAACTCCGGAACCGGGTGGATGCCGTCTACGTGCACCTGGACGTGGATTGCCTGGACCCCTCGGAATCGCCGGGCGTAAACTTTCGCGGACCGGGAGGCGTGCCGCTCGATTGCGCCGCCGAACTGCTGGCCGCCCTCGCGCGAGAACTGCCGATCGCAGCCATTGCGATCACGAATCACAACCCCGACTACGATCCCGCGGGCAAAACCGCGGCGGCCGCCGTGCGCCTGTTGCAGGCTATGGCTTCAGCGTTCCCTTCGCGCGCGCCACGTTGAGCAGCGTGGGATAGAACTGCACGAAAGTATTGTCGACGGCGCCATGCTGCGAGTGGCACGAGTAGCAAGAAGCGGTCGCGGGAATCTGCTTTCCGGTTTCCGATCCTTTCCCGAAGCCGTAAAAAGTCCACTTGCCGCCGCTCTTCACCTCAGCCTCGATCGCCACCAGGTCCGTCTGAAACCGCCCGCCGTTGTTAATTGACCCCTTTGATTGTGAAGTGCGCACCTCCAGCACAAACGTAGTCTGGTCGGGCCACTTGCCCGTTTCCAGGAACGCCTGATAGGCGGCGCGATTGACGAATACGTTGTCGAAGTGCGGCTCGCGTTCGTGTGCCGCGTCGGGCGAACCATAATTCATGCCCAAGCCCGAAGTCACGAATACCCACTCGCGATAATCCTTCGGAAATGGAAGCGATCCGTCAGCGGCCGGCAAAACCGCCGCGCAAGCAACAAGCAGAAGAAGTCGCCGCATTCAGCCAGTATCGCATCAAAGCTTCAGCTCCCAACCGTCGCGAAACATCGGCTTGACGTAGCGGTTCGCTTCCGGACTGTTGGTGAACCGCAGATTCTTCGCGTCCCACTCCAGCTTGCCCGGCACCCGGAAGGCGATGACCGCCAGCGTCAGCCATTCCGCATACGGAGCCGAGATGCTGAAGTCGGAGCAGCCCGGATCGCCGCCCTTGCACGCCCGCACCCAATCCAGCATGTGCCCGGGAGACCGCGTCAGCAACTCCGGCGGCAGCACGTAATCCTTCCAGCGTGATGCCGGCAGGAGGTGCACACCTTCCCCGCGGCTGGAGGTTGCCATGATCCCCTTGGTCCCGATGAACACGGCTCCGTTGCCCGTGAGGATTCCCGGCTGCGGCCCGTCGCCGCGCGTTCCAAAGACGCGCACACCTGGACCGCCCGCGCCCTGATTCGGATTGCGCGGCGCAGTGCGCCCCCCCTTGCGCTCGCCGTCGGATCGCGTCCGCCCGACCCCCGGCCGCCCTTTGTCCGCGAGGTTGTTGACCGGCGGCAGGATTGTCTCGTTCTCCATCCCGGGCACGTGATACGCCTCGGGATCGCCGGGCTTTGCCGAATCGTGATAGAAGACCTTCACGGCCGGCATCCCACCCCGCGCCGGGAAATCCAGCCGGACGATGCCTCGTTCCGGGTAAGTGAATCTGCTCTTGCCCACAATGGACGTGCACTCGACGCTTGCCGGCGCTCCGAGTTGCAGCGCCGTATGCACGGGTCCGGCGGTATGGGTGGCCCAGTTACCGATCTGCCCCGTCCCGAAATCCGGAAAGCCGCGCCAGTTGTACGGCACGTAATAGGAACTGAACGGGCGCATGGCTGCCCCGCCGATCCACAGGTTCCAGTCGAGCGTATTCGGCACCGATTCCTCGGGCGGCGCTTCCTGTAGCCCGGTCGGATGGGTGCCGGGCGTAGCCGAAATGTGCGCCTCCAGCACGTCGCCGATCGCCCCCGACCAGACGATCTCCGCCGCCACCCGGTTGCACTCGTGGGAGAATCCCTGGTTGCCCATTTGCGTCGCCACTTTGTACTTCACCGCGGCATCGCGCAGCAGCCGCGCTTCCCACGGCGTGCGCGTCAGCGGCTTCTCGACATACACATGCTTGCCCCGCTGCATGCACGCCAGTGCCGCGGTGGCATGCATGAAATCCGGAATCCCGATCGTGCAGGCATCGATGTTTTTGCCCTCTTTGTCGAGCATCACACGGAAGTCTTTGTACTTCGGCTGCTTCTCGAACTTCTTGAAATTGGCACCGGCGCGGTTCTCGTCCACGTCGCACAGCGCGACGATGTTCTCCGTCCTGGCCGCCTCGTTGAGGTCGACGCCGCCCTGCCCGCCGCAGCCGATCGCGGCCACGTTCAGCTTGTCATAGAAGGGCTTGTACCCCAGCGCCCTGAGCGACGGTACGCTGCCGAATCCGGCTGCCGGGACCGCGCCGGCCAACAAAGTCCCGAAGAAAAAGTAGCGTCGCGAAATGCCATCGTATGCCATATTCACCATTGTCGTATCGGACAGCATGGCGGTTGTCAACACGATTTGCGCGTCCCCCTTCCGTCCGCGTCGGGGATTGAGACTGCTTGACCTGAATATCTCCTACTGGTAGCGTTGAGGTGTTCGAGGAGCGGTTATGAACAGACGCAGATTCCTCGCCACAAGCGCGGCGGCCGTCGCCCCTTACGTGGTTCCCTCCCGGGTTTTCGGCGCGAATGATCGTATACAGGTTGGCTTCATCGGCGTGGGCGCCCGCGCCCGCTGGCTGATGCAATACTTCGGCTCCGATTTGCCGGATGCGGAGATCGTGGCCGTGGCGGATTGTTATCTTCCCCGCTGTTTGGGCCTGGACGCCGGCCTGAAGGCCACCCCTCTGCCGGATAACGCCGGGTGTTGGGCAACCTACCAGAATTATCGGGAGATGCTCGAGAAGGAGAAGCTCGACGCCGTCTGGATCGAGACCACGACGCACGCCCGCGCCCTGATCGCGATCCATGCCATGCAGGCGGGCGTCGACGTGTACGCGGAGAAGCCCATCTCCCTGACGATAGCGGAAGGCCGGACTCTGGTGCGCGCCGCGCGCCGGTACAATCGCGTCTTTCAGGCGGGCAGCCAGCAGCGGTCTATACCGATCAATCGCTACGCCAGCGAACTGGTCCGGAGCGGGAAAATCGGCAAAATTCAATCGGTGATCGTGTGCAATTATCTTCCCGGCCTCGATTGGAAGCCGCTGTCCGGGCAATCGGTTCCCGAGGGCATGGATTGGGACGCCTGGTGCAACCAGACCGAACTGCGCCCGTACCACCTCGAGCTGCACCGCCGCTGGAGCAACTGGGTGGACTACGACGGCGGCGGCCAATCGTGGGGCGTATCGGGATGGGGTACGCACGGTCTCGACCAGGTTCAATGCGCGCTGGGCATGGACGACACCGGTCCGGTCGAACTGTGGACGGAGGATCGGCGCACCCTGGACGAGGCCGATTTCCCGCTCGCCAAGAACGCGCTCTGGAAGCCGGTGCTGGACCGCAAGCCGGTAGTCCTGCGATTTGCCACGGGCACGCTCGTAAAGCTGGAAGAGCCCGGGAAGAACAGCCACGCGCAGCTTGGCGGGATCTTCCTCGGCGAGAGAGGCCGAATTCACATCATTCGCGGGAATTATACGGCCGACCCGCCGGAACTGAGGGATGGCGCACCCGATCCGACTCCGGAAGGCAAGGGCGAAGACGTTTTCCATCTCAAGAATTTCCTTGACTGCGTTCGCACCCGCAAGAAGCCCAACGCGGACGTCGAGACCGCGCATCGGGCGATGAGTCTGTGTCACCTGGCGAATATCTGCCGCAAGCTCGACCGGCGGTTGCGCTGGGATCCCCAAGCCGAGAAGTTTACAGGCGACGCCGAAGCCAACGCCATGCTCGCGCGCGTCAGGCGGAAAGGATACGAACTCCCGGAGGTCTAACCGGTACGGCTGGGCAGCAGCGCGGTATCGTGATATCCGGCGGGTGCCCGATAGCTACTCAAGGCGCTTGGCTTCAAATGGCCAGACTTGGCCGATCCCGCGCACTTTCAACTCTCCTTTGAGGCTGTCACCCTCGACCGTGCCATCATAAATGATGGTTCTGAGGCCCTTATGGCCTTCAAAGGACACCTTGAAGCTGAATTTGTTGCCGTCCACCTTGCCGTCGCTGATGTCGACGGCCTTGCCGTTCATCTCGACTGAGCCGGTCAGCACGCCGCCGTCGTTTTTCAGAACGAACGTGGTCTTATTCGTGTAGCTCCTGCCGTCCTTGGAATCCATGTGCATCTCGGCAGTCCACTTGCCATCGATGCCGCCGGCCATCACAGGCCGACAGATAGCGGACAGAACCAGCATCGCGAATACCAGTGCTTTCATGAAGACACAACCCTCCTTCCTTGTATGAACGCACCGTGGAGCAGAAAAGTTCGCGCGGTGAAGTTTAATCGCCCCGACGATAAACGATCCTGCCCGCGCGCAACGTGTACCGGACCTCTGCCAGCGCGCGAATGTCGCGCGCGGGATCGCCTCCCAACACCACCAGATCCGCCGGGAATCCGGGCGTGATCCGGCCGGCCCGCCCGGCGCCTTCGAACCGGCCGGCCGGCGCTGTGGTGAGCGCGGCGAGGATCTGCCGGAAACCCATGCCTGCCTGCGCCATCAACCTGTATTCCTCACTCGGGTCGGGGTCGATCGCGCCCACGTCGGTTCCGAAGAGCACCGCGCCCCCGGCCGCGATCCAGGCGCGCAGTTGCCCGACCTCCGCGTTGACGGTCTGGTCCTGTACCGAGATGCGTTCGTGGCGCATGTAATACTTCCAGATCGTCAGGGTCGGGGTCAGCGCCGCCCGGCTCTCCTTGATGGCCCCCAGGATCGCGTCGTCCCAGCCGCCCGAGGACGGTGTAGTGTGCGCGATCACGTCAGCTCCGGCGTGCAACGCCGTCAGGACGTCGGCCCCGTTGTTCGGATGCACGAACACGGGCTTGCCCGCCCGGTGCGCCTCACCGGAGACCGCGGCGATCCCGCCCTCGGGAAACACGCTCTTCGACGGCGCTGAGGCGAACACCTTGATGCCGTCCACACCCAGCTCCAGGAGTTTGCGGGCCGCTGCTGCCGCCTCGGCGGCCGTCGACACCTCGGCACCCGGCGCTTTCATCCAGCCCATGAACCCGAGGCTCGCGTCCGGAATGCCTGGCTTCTGCGGCAGGAGCCCCTGCCCGGTCGAGTAAATCCGCGGCCCCGGAATTTCGCCCGATTCGATGCGGTCGCGCAGCCGCCGCGTATTCTCCCAGGACGACGACAGGTCGAAGACGCTGGTGAACCCGTACCGCGTCAGCATCTCCTCGAGTTGCCGGCCGAGTTCGGACGACGGAATCCCGCCCGCGTTCGCCCATTTGCGCTCCAGGAAGTGCACATGGCTGTTCCAGAATCCGGCCGTGACGGTGAAGCCCGTGCAATCGATCGTTTTCACGTCGCGCCGTCCGCGCAGAACCGCCTTGCCCCCGACTGCCGCGATCTTGCCGTCGACGATCAGCACCACGCCGTTGCGGATGGGCTGATCGGCCGGGCTGGTATAGATCGTCCCGCCGGCCAATGCCAGCACGGCTGCAATCCCAAGCATGGGATTACGTTACCATCGTGGGGGTAATGACGAAGCTCCCCCTCGTTTTCCTCGCGCTTTCCGCCATTGTCGCCGCCCAAACCGCCGAGGAGCGCACGATGCAGTTCGCCGGCCGGCCGCGCACGTATCGCGTGCACATCCCACCCCGCTACGACAGCTCGAAAGCGGTGCCGCTGGTGATCGGCTTTCACGGTGGTGGCGGCACGAGCCAGACCGCGGAGAGGAGCCTCGGATTCAATCCCCTCTCGGATCGCCACGGATTTCTGGTCGTTTATCCGCAGGGGCTCGACAATCACTGGAACGACGGCCGCGTCGGCGCCCGCTTCCCGACGACGAACAGTCACGACGACGTAGCATTCGTGCGCGCCCTGGTCGACGAGGTGTGCCGCAACTGGAAAATCGACCGGCGGCGCATCTATTCGGTCGGCAACTCGAACGGCGGCTTCTTTGGAAACCGGCTGGGATGGGAAGCATCGGATATTTTCGCGGCGATCTCGGCCGGCGCGGGCACGATCGGAAAAAACGTCGAGGCGAGCTTTGCTCCCAAGGGACCCGTCGCGATTCTGGAATTCCACGGGACGAAGGACCCGATGGTGCCCTTCGAAGGTGGAGAGGTCGGCGACCGGGGCGGTACGGCGATCGGGGCGCGCCGGATGAACGAACTCTGGGCAAAGGCGAACGGCTGCCCCGCGGGGCCGAAGGTCGAGGAACTCCCCGGCGCAAAAGTCACGCGTGAAACGTACTCACCGTGCCGTGCCGGGGCGGACGTCGTGTTCTACATCGTGCACGGGGGCGGTCATGGCTGGCCCAGGCAGGCAACCGCGGGGATCGATGCAGCGGAGATCTCGTGGGAATTCTTCGCGAGCCATCCGAAGCAGGATTTCCCGGCGGAGCGCTAGTGTCGTCGTGTTTCAAGGTGTCTGCCCGGCACTGTGACTAACCCAGCACTCGCTCGATCTCATCCGCGGCACGCGCCGCGCCATTCTCACTCCGCACGTTCTCTCCAATAGCGCGGGCCGCAGCCGCGAACGCCGAGTCTTCCAGTAATCGCCGCAGCGCGCCCTCCGCGCGCGCGGCATTGTAGCGCTCGCGTGGCAGCACCAGTCCTGCTCCGCGGCGCGCGACGCGCAGCCCATTGTCGAACTGATCATGCGCGAACGGCACGACGAGCATCGGCCGCGACGCGCGCATCGCCTGCGCCGTTGTGCCGATCCCGCCCTGATGCACGTTAACGGCGGCGCGCGGAAAGACCGTCGAATGCGGCGCGTATTCCACGGCGATGACGTCCGGCGGCAGGACCTTCGGCAGCGCCTGGGGCAGCCGGCCCGTGAGCAGCACCGCGCGGCAGCCGATCCGCTCGACCGCGGTCAGGCTCTGCATGTAGAAATCACCCGCCACGCCAACTGCCGACGACCCGAGGGTGAACACCACCGGCGCCGGACCATCCGCCAAAAACCGTTCCAGCTCGGGCGCCAGTTCGTGGCAGCCCAAATCGCGATCATAAAAC
>Ga0070741_10019573_pt1 | contig 10790 bp, 10 predicted proteins | sample Coa_R1_4_FD_66440 | JGI IMG/M metagenome (GOLD analysis project Ga0070741, IMG submission 66440) | Surface soil microbial communities from Centralia Pennsylvania, which are recovering from an underground coalmine fire - Coalmine... | ecosystem: Environmental > Terrestrial > Soil > Unclassified ... | reverse complement strand
ACTTGTCTCTTGACCTGCTCGAAGCGTTGAAACAATTGGCGCAAGAGGACAAGCGTTCAATCAATAGCGAGATCATCTGGATATTGCGCGAATATGTACGAAAGAGGAAAGGAGAGCACAAACATGATCAAGTCGTTTAAATACTGCTTGTATCCCACGCGCAAGCAGCGCGAAGCTCTCCAGTTCACGCTTGACCGCAATCGCGAACTCTACAATGCAGCACTTCAAGAGAGACGTGATGCCTGGAGAATGAGCAAGGTGAGTATCACCTATAGTATGCAATCAGCTCAATTGTCAGAGATCAAAGAGATCAGACCTGAATATAACGAGATTTATTCTCAGGTGTTACAGGACACCTTAAAGCGGGTAGACAAAGCATTCAAGAACTTCTTCCAGCGCGTGAAGCAAGGGGAAAAAGCCGGATACCCCGTTTTCAGGGATATGATCGCTATGACTCATTCACCTACCCACAGATTGAGAAGCTCAAGGGCAATCCAACGGTTCGCATCGAAAATGGAAGGGTCATTCTTACCAAGATCGGGCAGATCAAAGTCAAGCAACACCGACCGATGGAGGGGAAGGTGAAGATCTGCACGATTAAGCGTGAAGGCGACTGCTGGTACGTGGTGTTTACCTGCAAGATTGAAGCGCAAACACGGCTGCCGTACACCGATCTTGTCATTGGCATAGATATGGGGCTCAAGCATTTCATGACGGACTCAAATGGTGATGTGGTGGATAACCCCAGATTCTTTCGCACGTCTCATGGCAAACTCAAGAAGAACCAACAGAGGTTGGCAAAGAAGAAACGCACGAGTCATCGGAGAAAGAAAGCCGTGAGGCTGGTCGCCAAAGCGCACAAAAAGGTGCGCAACCAGAGGTGTGATTTCCACCACAAGCAGGCCCGCATCTTGGTCTCAACCTTTGAGACCATCGTGTTTGAAGATCTCTCAATACACTACATGGTCAAGAGACCAAAGGCCAAACAAGACGAGAAGGGGAACTATCTTCCCAATGGTGCATCTGCTAAAGGAGGTTTGAATAAGAGCATCTTAGATGCTGGATGGGGAAACTTCATCGAACTGGTCAAGCACAAGGCAGAATGGGCCGGTGTCACCGTCATGCAAGTCGATCCAGAGAAAACCAGCCAGATGTGTAGCGCTTGTGGGAAGGAGGGTGAGCATAAAGACCTCAGCATACGCACACACATGTGCGTTCACTGTGGTGTGGTGCTCGACCGCGACCATAACGCCGCACTCAACATTCTTGACCGAGGGCTCGGACGGAGCCCACGCGAAACTGTCACTACGGGTACGTTCCGTGAGACTGCTGCGTGAAGCCCCTGGCAAATGCTATGGGGAGTCGTCACGATGCTTTGGCAATAAAAGCGGACGGGCACAGATGAACCAGAGCGCACTCTTCGCACAGGGGTTTGCGAGCCTGACAAATCGCGCGACCATGAAAAATAAGCAAGTGTGAGAGATCGAGCCAATCTTTTTGTGGCACGATGCGCATAAGATCTTGCTCGACCTTCACCGGATCATCGTGTTTTGTCCAGCCAAAGCGCCGTGTGAGACGGCCCACATGGGTATCCACAACAAATCCCACCACGATACCAAAAGCATTGCCCAGCACAACATTGGCAGTTTTGCGCGCAACACCTGGTAACTTCAGCAATTCTTCCATCGTACGTGGTACTTCTCCGCCATAATCAGTAATAATATGTTGTGCGGTAGCACGGATATTCTTCGCCTTGTTACGGTAGAAACCTGTTGATTTGATATCTCGCTCAAACTCTTCCTGACTGGCGTTGGCGTAATCTTCTACACTTCGGTACTTTTGAAAGAGTTGGGCCGTAACGATATTAACACGCTCGTCGGTGCATTGCGCAGAAAGTTGAGTCGCAACGAGTAACTCCAACGGGTTCGAGAAGTTAAGCGAGCACTTTGCGTCTGGATAAAGGCGGCGTAGCTCGCTAATAATAGCATTTACCTGCTCTGGCGCTCCCGGTTCTGGTCCTGTATAGGCTGGTGGCGATGCGAGTCCCATAAATCCTCTCGTTTGCTGCTAAATGTCCTGGATTGCAAACTGTTCGCTAGATCGATCCATTGCAAGCAGATTGTTAATTCATTCATTCATTCATCGTTAACGTAGGCGATTATGGCAGAATTTGTGGCATAATGTCAAGCAGTAGGGCTGTTCTGAAACGCAGTGACGTAGGTCCACGTAATAGTGTTGAGATAGTGTTGAGGTGTTTGTCCTTGCTTCCAATGATGGCTATAATCAGTGTAGAGAGGTACGTGCGATTCACATTCAAGGAAACGCCAATTATACCGCAAATTGTACAGCGTATACAATTTGCAACACCAGGGAAGGAAAGAGAGCGTGGCTAATACAAAACGAAGTTACTCTGAAGAGGACAAGGAGAAAAGAGAGAAGCTCAAGAAGGATATTCTTGCAAGCATCTTTCGCGAGCGTAAACAGCCCAAAAATTTGCGCGAACTCGGCCTCAGTATAGTAGGAAATCTTCCGTCAAATATCTCAATGGTCCAGGGCATGATGAAGACTGTGAACTGGAAGGCTGCTCAGCAAGAGGTGCTTGATGGGCTGAGTAATGTCGTGGTCATTGTTGGTCAGCCTAACACGGGAAAGAGCACGCTCTTTAATAAAATAAAAGGACAGATGCTCTCGCCCGTATCTCCACAGTCCGGCACTACGCGCACTCTGGTGCGTACCGATTTTGGCCCATTTACTCTGGTAGATACGCCTGGGCATTTGCCGGATGTGATGCAAAGCGGTATGGATCAAGCCAGCGTAATCGTCTTCCTCATCGATGCCTCAAAAGGTATGCAAACACAAGATCGCGACCTGTATGAGACTATCAAGAAGCTGAAGAAGCCGACGATTATCGCTGTAAACAAGGTCGATTCCCTCAAAGGCGGCGAAAGCGGCGATCAGTTTGCAACTGAAGTGGCAGTCATCCTTGATTCGCCCGGTGTTATTCCCATCTCAGGAAAAACCGGTGAGAATGTCGCTGAGGAACTGATCCCGGCCATCATCGATGCCAGCCCGGAAGCTGCTCTGGTGATTGGGCGTGAGCTGCCTGCATACCGCTACGAGGCCGCGCAACGCATTATCCGTAATGCCATGCTGGTCAGTCTCGCAGCTGGCATGGAACCTATTCCTTTTATCGATATCCCAATCCTTTTGGGGACGCAGGTGCGCCTGGTCTTGCGTCTCGCCGCTTTGTATGGCGAGCCACTGGATAGTGCTGATGCCTTGAAGCACGCTCGCAAATTGATCGCGACGCTCATTGGTGGAATAGGGATGCGTTATCTTGCTCAGCAAGCTGCTAAAGTGGTGCCCTTTGGTGGCGATTTCATTGCTGGAACCATTGCTGGGGCTGCCACCTGGTCTATCGGTCAAGTCGCGCTTGAGTTTTATGAGGGTGGCAAACATCTGAGCCCGCGTAACCTGCAACAACTTGCTCTGGGTTTCTACCAGCGCTTCCGTCACGAGCATCCAGACCAGGAGCTACAAGACTTGGCTCGCAAAGAACTCAACGGGCATGAGCCTATTCCTCTGGAGAAGCCAAAAGAAGAAAATATATTGGAAGAAGGGACGGCATAGCATCATCAATGCAGTTTCCCTATGATCGCTATGAAACACTAGCCGAGCCACTTACTGTCTATTATCCCACGGGCGAAGATGAACTCGCCCGTTGGGTATTTCAAATCGTCGAAAAGGCTATCAGGGTGTTGACTCCCTGGCTGGAACAACCTATGCCTGATCTAGAAATACTGCTCGTAGATGCAGCTGATTGGCAGCTTGTCCCACACGATGAGCCAGAAGAAATTGCTACTCCTCACCCTTATTGGACTGATATTACCACTCCTCCCTGTCTGGTAGTGCCTACGGAGATCGACATCATCTTTGGTGAGATGACACCAGAGAAGCTTGCTTTCATGCTCTATCAAGAACTCGCCCTGGCCTTCCTGGAGCAAGACCCGCGTCCCTGGCCGGATGACAGCCCCCTGTGGGCTGATGAGTGGCAATTTAAATTCTGCGCATTATGGCTTTCGCACAGCCTTAATGGACAACAGGGCGTTGTCAATCAGGACTTGCACGAGCAATATGCTGATATTTTTGAGCCTGAGCCAGATGGCAAAACTCCCGTAACTGTTCGTGGTTTCGATTGGTACGAAGATACCTCCCTTGAAGAGTATTTGTGCTACGAACTACTGCTTGAGCAGTTTGCCGCCGATCTGCTCAAACAATACGGCCCTGAAATACTTCCCCGCTTTCTTGCCCTTTACCGTACACCTCAAAGTGGCCTGCTCAGTGATGATATAACTGAGATGCTGGCAAGCGTTCTTGGCCCCGGCGGCTCCGAGTGGCTAGAAAACCTCGTCTATTTTTAAATACAACAAGCAAGTTCTCTACAATCAGGCTGCGCCTGATTGTAGAGAACTTGCTTGTTGTATTTGCTTATCCTTTGACCGCTGCTGCGGTTGAGCCTTCGATGAAGTAGCGCTGGAAGACGAAGAAAAGGATCAGCACTGGAATAGCATTGAACATGGAACTGGTGATCAGCAAATTGTACTGTGTATAGTGGGCATTCTTGAACTGGAAGAGCCCTACCGGCAGCGTCCACATATCGCGGCTATCCAGCACGAGCAATGACCAGATGAATTCGTTCCATGCTCCCTGGAAACTGATGATCGCGACGGCGGTGAGCGCCGGTTGCACCAGGGGCAGGATAATCTGGATAAACGTGCGCCAGCGGCTCGCCCCGTCGATCCATGCCGCCTCCTCCAACTCTTTAGGTAAGCTCTTCATAAACTGGACCATTAAAAAGACGGAAAAGGGTTGTACCATCATTGGCAGAATCAGTGCCCAGTACGTATTAATAAGATGGAGATTATTAATAATCAGGTATTTGGGGATGATCGTAACGGGCATAGGAATCATCATGACTGCCAATGTTGTTACGAAGATAATTTCGCGCCCACGGAAGCGCATGCGCGACAATGCGTAGCCCGCCATTGCTGATAAGAATACGTTCAGGACTGTTACACCTACGGCAAAGATGGCAGAATTGAGCAACCAGTGTGAGAAGGATGGATCTCCTAATATCTCTACGTAATTGTCTATCGTCCAGGCTGTAGGGAAAAGACTTGGTGGAAAATCCAGGATATGTTGCATCGTCTTGAATGTCGAGAAAAACGAGAAGATGAAGGGACCCAGAGAGGTGAATGTAAAGATAATCAAAAGCGCATAGACAAGTATGTGATGCCAGCGGAACTTGCTGGCAGGGCGTTGCTTTGCTGCTATCTCCACATGGCGTATTGCCGATTGTGCCTGTATTTGTGTTTGTGCCATAACCTTCCTCCTTATTGCTTCCCAGGATCAATGATGCGGCGCTGGATGATAGTAACGATAAAGATGATGATGAAGAGAATTACCGACATCGCAGCCGCATAACCGAACTGATTATCCACCAGAGCCTTATTATAGATTTCTAGCAGAGGCGTTAGCGTCGAGTTCAAGGGGCCTCCATTGGTCATGAACTTGGCCTGGTCAAACATCTGGAATGAGCTGATCGTGCCAAGTGCCACGATCAAGAAGATGGCCGGGCGTAAGAGCGGTATAGTAATATACCAGAAGGCTCTGAAACTGCCTGCGCCATCTACCTCTGCCGCTTCGATCAGTTCTTGTGGAATATCCTGCAAGGCGGCGAGAAAGAAGACGCTATATGTCGCCGCTGTCGTCCAGATGTTCAGTAGCATAATCGCTGGTAGGGCAAACGTAGGATCTTCCAGCCATTGTGGCCCATGGATGTGGGCTACAGAAAGGAGATAGTTGATCGCACCCTGAGGAGCATAGAGCCAGAGGAAGATCAGGGAAACCGCAACCGACGAGGTGACTGCTGGGAGGTAGAAAATGGTGCGGAAAAGTCCCCTCAAGAAAGGTGTATTCTGCAATAGCACTGCTAAGATGAGTGCCAGGATCGTCTGTCCGCTCACAACAACAACGGTAAATTTGACGATATTAATCATCGAGGTCCAGAAGTCGCTATTGCTTACGTCGGATAGTTGCTGAAAGAGCAATGAATAATAGTGCAGTCCGACAAATTGCGGCGTAGTAAAGCCAATATCGACTCTAAAAAAGCTCAGCCCGATCCCATAGAGCGAGGCGAAGATAATAAATACGCCGAGTACAAAGAGGTAAGGCGCGAGAAAGAGGTATGCTGCAAGCGTTTCACCGGGCCGACTTCCTGCATCATTCCTCAGTCCACGCTGTTGCCTACGCCTCCCCTTTGCCTCCAGTGGTGGTGCCGAGCCCACAGAAGGTGATGCTGGTTGCGAAGCCATATGTATACTCCTTAAACTAGCGATGCATGCCCCATCTCTAGGCTTTCGCAAATGGGGCATGCATCGTTTATTTCAGTAGTCAATGTCTCTCAGAAAAAGCGTTCTTCTGAAGGAGTGTCACGCCCCCAACTCATTGTTGACTTGCGCGGCTGCATCCTTGAGCGCAGTCTGTTCATCCGCCTTGCCCAGCAAGACTTTTTCTATGGCCTTCTGAAGCCGATCATGGATGATAGTATCCTTAGGTCCATAGTAGTCAGCATAGCTGTAGTTGGCCGCGTCAAACAGGACCTTGAAGCCTGGATGTTGTGTAAAGTACGGAGCATTCGCCAGGCTCTTTAATGTTGGCAGTGCGAAACCTGCGTTCAACTGGCTCTCCTGCACATCTTTTCCAGTCATGTACTTGATCAGTTCCCAGGCTGCTTCTGGATGCTTGGTACCAGAATAGGCCGACCACGCGTTGGTGTAGATGAGGTCAGCACGCTTCCCTGTGGTGGGATCTACCGGCACCGGAGCAATATCATACTGCACATTCGGGAACGTGCTTGTCATATATGGAATGAGCCAGCCGCCCTCAAGGGCCATTGCCGCTTTCTGCTTGCCAAAGGCATCACCTGCCCATCCTGCGCCTACCTGTGTTGGAAGCGCCCCAGCATGTTGCTTCTGGAAACTGGCGTAGAACTTCAGAGAATCTATTCCTGCCTGGTTGTCAAATGCGGCCTGGGTGCCATCCTTGTTCAGCACCGAGCCTCCTGCTGCGAACAGGAAGGCTGCCCAACGTGACGCATCTGCTGGCAATGTAATACCATAGATGACCTTGGCCGGGTTATTGGTATCATGGGTGAGCTTTTTTGCATCCGTAAGCATATCATCCCATGTCCAATTCGCTCCTGGGAACTGCAGGCCAGCGGCCTGAAACATCGTCTTATTGTAGAAAACTCCCAGAGAATTCCAGTCTTTCGGTAATCCAAACACCTGGCCGTTCTTGCAACTAAACGGTGAAAGCAGAGCAGGATAGTAATCCGACGCTGGAACGCTATCTTTCGCCATATATGGCGAGAGGTTAAGTGCTTTGCCATTTGTTATAAACTCACTGGACATAGCTGGACTCAAATAGAATACGTCCGGTACTGTGCCGCTGGCAACATTGGCGCGCATCTTGACTGCATAGTCTCCTGTGATCGGTGCCCAATTAAGCTTGATGTTAGGGTGTGCTTGCGTAAACTTGTCCAGATTTGCTTTCACCAGTGCATCTTCGGCTGGCGATGAGGAGAAGCCTGAGACCGTCAGGGTGATAGTGCCGCTTTCAGGTGCAGCAGCTGTAGTATTCGTATTCGCGGGGCAATCGATAAAGCTGGTCGCTCCGCTTAGCCCTTGCTGTGCTCCTCCTGAAGTCCCACTACTGCCGCCGCTGGAACTGCCACCACCGCTACCACACGCGGCCAGTAGTATCGTAAAAATAGTGAGGAGAAGGGTAAGGTACCGTTTCATAAAAACCTCCTGGTTATGTGTCTCTTCAATGAAACACTGCTCAAATTTTTGTGCAGATTATGCGATAAAAAATTTCTATAGAAATTACACGGTTTTACGACTGCAAACGAATACGCCAAGTATTATTGAGCTTTCCAGTGTTTTCTCGCGAAGTTAAGCCCATGTTTTTGAACATCTACTCTTTTATGGGCGATTACCCATCAACCTTTCCCTCCGCTAAAAAGATCTGTTAAAATGTGCTGGCGATGGAACCTATTTGGCCTTCTATCCCTAATAACACTGGAATGGACAGGTAGGTTACAATTGAGAGCAAATGTGATTTGGTCAAATTGACAAGTTTCATGGTGCTCGAATGGCTCTTTCTTGAGAGTTACAAGCTTATTCTGGGATGGTTGTTTATGGATACTACTGATCACGTGTGGAATGTTCCACCGGACGATATCACGCTGCGAGGAAATGAGGTTCATATCTGGCGAGCCTCGTTAAATCTTCCCGTATCGATGGTTCAAGATCTCAAGCCTATCCTTAGCGCGGAAGAAGTGACGCGAGCTGAGCGTTTTTATTTCGAGAGAGATCGTCATCGTCATATTATTGCCCATGCTTTGCTACGTATACTGCTTGGTCGTTACCTGGGTATTGAGACCGGTCAGATACGTTTTTCCTTTAATGCTTATGGGAAACCCTTTTTAGATTTAGATCTGGGCCAGGATCTCTCTTCGCGAGAAACGACCTTGCACTTTAACCTTTCGCATTCGCACGAACTGGCGCTCTATGCGTTTACCTATGCGCGGCAAGTCGGTATTGATGTCGAGCATATGCGTTCAAACATCGATTACTTATCATTGGCAGAACACTACTTCTCTCCGCGAGAGAACGCTATGTTGCAGGAACTCCCCGAAGCACTCAGATATGAGGGCTTTTTTAACTGTTGGACGCGCAAAGAAGCCTACATCAAAGCTAGAGGAAAAGGTCTTTCTTTACCCCTTGACCTGTTCGACGTATCTTTAAAACCTGGTGAACCCGCTGCACTATTGGGTAGTCGCGAAGACCCTCCTCAAACAGCGTATTGGTCGCTTCGCGAACTTGCCCCTGGCGCTGGCTATGCTGGTGCTCTTGCTGTTGAAGGTCATGATTGGGATGTATGTTGCTGGCATTATCCCTTTTGATCGCCTGGTTTGTTGAAATGCAGGAAACCAAAGCGCTATAATTGCACCAACAATCCGATAAGCAACGTATGCTGTCTTTTGGCATATCTATGATAGACGATAAGATAAAGGAAGAGGTTCTCTATGTTTAATCGTGTAGCAATCATCGGCCTGGGGCTGATTGGTGGATCGATAGGTCTGGCTTTACATAAAGCAAACGCTGCACAGCAGGTGAATGGCTATGATCTGGCGAAGGGGGTCAGCGATCGTGCTCGTAAGATAGGAGCAATCGACCAGCCTTACAGTGCGCTGGCGGATGCGGTGCGTGGAGCTGAACTGGTAGTGCTTGCCACGCCAGTTGGAGCTATGCGTGTATTGCTTCAGAATATTGCGCCAGCCCTCTCTCCAGGGGCAGTAGTGACCGATGTTGCCAGTACTAAGTCACAGGTGATCAGTTGGGCCGAAGAGTTCCTGCCACCCAGCGTGTCGTTTGTTGGGGGACATCCGATGGCGGGAAAAGAGGTGAGTGGTGTTGAGGCAGCCGATGCAGGGCTTTTCAAGGATCGTATTTATTGCCTCACGCCTACTGCGCGGACACGTCCAGTAGCCGTAAAGAAGGTGTCCACCTTTGTAGAAATGCTTGGAGCGCGTGTTCGTTTTTTGGAGCCTGCCGAGCATGACGGGCAAGTTGCAGGCGTAAGTCATCTGCCTTTCATTGCTTCTATCGCGCTCGTAAAAACCGTTGCTGAAGGGTCAGCATGGGGTGATGCTTCCCTACTTGCCGCCAACGGTTTCCGTGATACCTCGCGTCTGGCGGCTGGTAGCCCTGAAATGTACCGTGATATCTGTTTGACCAATAGTGAAGCCATAAAGCGCTGGCTCGATGAATATATCTCGACCCTACGATCACTGCGGGATCGCGTTGCCGCGCACGACAAAGACCTTGGTGAAACTTTTGCCGAGGCGCAGCAAGCACGTCTGCAATGGCAAACAACGCAAAACTCTCTCGACTAAGGGAATCATGCCAGGTGAGTTCACTGTATTCCTCTGTGAACCCACCTGGCACCTGGAATCTTTGGAAAATTCTCAACACCGTTACAACCCTCTTGACAGCAGACAAAACATATGAGAGAATACTTCCGCTACAGATGAGATAGCTGTTGAACCTGTCTCCCAGGAAATAAAGACAGTAATCTATTGACATATCATCAATGATATGGCATACTATCTGGGCCACTGTAAAAGACAATCACCTGATTTAGCGCAAGCGATTAGGTGCTCCTGTCTTTGATGCGCTTGTGCCACGTTAATGTGGCTCCTCTGGGATAGCATCTTTTCCCTCAGTAACATCAACCGATGAGGTTCTTCATGGCCTTTTTGTGTCTGTGAACCCGCATCGTGGGGCTGTGTCCCGGTGAAGCAGGGGAACAGGGAAATTCCAAGGACAAGAAAAATTGGTAAAAAAACTCTTGACAAAGCGCTAGAGATGTGAGATACTACATCTACAGTAAGCAAACGAACAACACAAACGAAACGAATGCTACTGAATGGAGTATACTGCGAAGCAGCGAAGACCTACGGGTCAACTCCATATGGGTGACCTTAACAACTGAAGAGTGGAATGCAGAGTCTACAGCAACTGGGGTGTACCACAAGTACACCAAACAACGTCTGAGCCGCAAGGCTCAACCAGTTCCTGTTCAATTCTTCTGCGAACAAGCCAAGCGACAACAACAATCGTCTTGGACTGGATCGCACTCAACATGCATCTGACAGTCTCCTC
>Ga0070741_10019572_pt1 | contig 10791 bp, 7 predicted proteins | sample Coa_R1_4_FD_66440 | JGI IMG/M metagenome (GOLD analysis project Ga0070741, IMG submission 66440) | Surface soil microbial communities from Centralia Pennsylvania, which are recovering from an underground coalmine fire - Coalmine... | ecosystem: Environmental > Terrestrial > Soil > Unclassified ... | reverse complement strand
GACCGGTCCGCTTGGCCCCATCGCATTCCTCAGCACGCTGCAGCAAAGCGATATCGCCTTGTGGCGCCGCGGCAGCCCCAAGCTCGCCGAGGACGGTTCACGATCCATCACCTACAGTCCCGTCACCACACCCGGTAGCGACGTCTTGCGGCCCGGCAATCATCCGATCTTCAAGGGGTTGCGTTCCGATAGCGTGACCGCACGCCTCAATTTCCTGTCGCTGATGCTCGCCCTGTTCGCCGGCACTGCATCGTTGCCGCACATTCTCATTCGCTACTACACGGTGAAGGACCAGGCGGCGGCGCGCAAGAGCACCGTCGTCGGCATCGGCAGCATCGGCTTTTTTTACGTGCTGACGCTGTTCCTTGGCCTGGGGGCGATGACGTCCGGCGCCCTCGATGTGACCGACGAAAACATGGCGGCCCCGCTGCTGGCTCGCAGCTTCAGCGAGACTCTGTTCGCCATCATCTCCGCCATCGCCTTCACGACCGTGCTCGGCACCGTGAGCGGGCTGATCGTGGCGGCCAGCGGCGCCGTGGTGCACGACCTGCTCACCAGCGTCTTGCGACTGGAGTTGAACGATTACAACAAGGTCCGCCTGGGGAAGATCAGCGCCGTCATCGTCGGCGTTCTCGCGATCGTTTTGGGAATCCTGTTCCAGGGCATGAATGCGAGTTTCCTGGTCGGCTGGGCCTTCAGCGTGGCGGCCTCGGCCAACCTGCCCGCCCTCGTCATGGCGCTGTTCTGGAAACGCGCCACCTATCAGGGCATCACCGCCGCCATCGTGGTCGGCATGCTCAGCTCGCTCGGCTGGATCCTGCTTTCCGGTGAAACCTTCGAGCGCGTCTACGGCCTGCCCGCTGCCAACGCGCTCACCCCATTCAGCCAGCCGGGTATCGTCACCATTCCGCTGGGCTTCCTCGTCTTGGTGGCCGTATCGCTCATGACCAAGACCAGACGTGCCCAAGACGCGGCTCACACTTCCGGCGTGTAGTAGCGCGTGTTCGTGGTCCAGAGGAGGGCCTCGTTCGCTCGGACCAGGTAGTTCGGTTCGCCGTACAACATATGGTCTTCCCACCAGATGGTGAAATGTCCGGTGGCGTCGGACCAGCCGTCGACGGCCAGGCACAGGATGCCGTGGCAGTGTGCAAACTTCGAGTAATCGATGGGCGTCTTCTTGCCGATCCGTTCCGTGAAAGTGGGCTTGCCGTACGTGGCAATCATGTAATCGCGGAACTCCGAGACGCGCAGGCCGTACCATTTGCCGTCGGCGCCTTGCTTGGTGCGAAACTTCGCCGTGTCGGCCGGGATGGGATGGTTGGCGTAATTGAAAGCTCTGCTGATGCGAATGACGCACGTGTTCTTGTAATGGTCTTGATTGACGTCCTTGCCGATGTCGCGTTTGACCTTTTGCGGATCGTGATCCGTCGGATAGTAGGCCTTCATCAGGTCGAAATCGGGCAGTTCTTTCCCCATGGCCTCATCCTCCTCAGGCATTCTTCCGCAAGATAATGCGCGTGACCTCGGGCTTGCAATTGTAGCGGAGTGGGTGCTGGCCCGCGAGGCCGCGGCCGACGTGCATCAGCGTCGGCTCCTCGTAAAACGTGCCGCAGTCGTAGCGGCGGCTGTAGCGGCTGGGGCAGAAGACCGAACCGAGAAACGGAAAGCGGATCTGGCCGCCGTGAACATGCCCAGCAAGCATCAGGTCGATGCCGTGGCGCCGCGCCCACGGAATGTTGTCCGGCGTGTGGCTCAGTAGAAAGCGGAACACATCGCGCGGGCACGTGTAGAGGTCAGGCTCCGGCTTGAACCACGGTGCTTCGTGGCCGACGACCACCATGGGCACGCCGCGAACCTCGATCTTGACCCAGGTATTGCCGAGGACCTGCAGGCGAAGCTTGCGCAGCCGGCCGCGGATGCGATGGGTATCGCGCCAGGAATCGTGGTTGCCGAGGATGGCGAAACCGGCGACGTTCCAGCGCAACCGGCCGAGCACCGGCACGATCCAGCGGTGATGGGTTTTGCTGTCGACGACGTCGCCGGTGATGGCGACGATATCCGGCACGCCGTCGGCCATGCAGCGGTCGATGACGAAGCGGTGGAAGGCGCGGTCGGGCGTGCCCGAGAGGTGCAGGTCGGTCAGGTGCAAGATGGACAGGCCGTCCCACTCCGGGGGCAGCTGGGGCAGGGCCAGGGTGTGCGTGACGAAGTCAACGGTGAAGACTTCATTGCCGGGCAGCAGCGCCAGCGGCCGATATTTCCCGCGGCCGACGGGCTTGCGGCCAAGCTTGGCAGCGACATCCACGGTCGCGGTTTCCGTGGCCGCCACGCGTTCGGCGCGCTTGCGTACCATGTACAGCGTCTGGGCGATGGGAAAGGCAATAAAGCCAAGCGCCGCGCAAAAGAGCGTGTAGGGCGTCAAGTAAAACGAAACACTGCCCGGCTCCCAGGCCAGAGAGCGATTGCCGAACAGGTCGAGGGCCAACAAGAACACCACGGGCCCGGCCAAGATGGACAGCAAATCGATCTTGCGCGTGAAGCGCAACACGAAATGGGGCAGCGGCCAGGCATATAGTACGTTGAGGCCGGTGACCATGAAGAAGGTGTGGCCAACGCAGGCCCCGAGCCAAAGCACGAACCAGGGGAGAGTGGAAATTGCTTCTTGCAGGGAAGTCATCGAGGCTACCATCTAGATCATTATGGCGGCTGCAGCGCGAAGCGTCACGTCTCTCGCTCAACGAGACGAATCCTGCTTCTGCATGTCAATAAGAGTTTTGCCTTGCGGGACGCACGCGCAAACGAATGGTGCTTTCAGACCGCCCTGGAGGGAAGGATCTCGCTGCCGTCCTGTGGCTGCAGGGCGTCGAGAAGCTGGTCGACGCGGAAGGGCTTATACAGTACATGGCGCAGGCCTTCCTGGCGCGCCTTGACAATGGCGTGCGAGGGATCGTAGCCGTAGGAGGTCATGAGGATGACGCGGGCCTTGGGCTGGGCCTGGCGGAGGTTGCGATACGCTTCGCTGCCGGAGATGTCGGGCAGGCGGATATCGGCGAGCACGGCGTCGTAGGTGGAAAGGCGGGCCATGGTGAGGGCTTCCTTGCCGTCGCGGGCGGTTTCGACGAAACAGCCGAAGCGGCCGAGGATATTGTGGGCCGAGCGGCGGACGCGTTCATCGTTGTCGACGACGAGCACGCGCTGCCCCTTGAGGTTGGCGGCATTATCCGGCGCGCTGCTGCCAGGAGCGGAGGCGGGCGCCAGGTTCTCGCCCACCTTCTGAATGCACTGCTTGATCGACCGGGCCGCCGCCAGAATGTTCTTGATCTTCTCCGCCATTTCCGGCTCATGGCCGATCCAGCGCTCCAGCAGCGCGGTGGCATCGTGCAGAATCTCATCGACGGGCAGGGCGACTTCGCGATTGACGGCATCGATGGAGCGCGATGCGGTCGTGCGCTTTTCCGCGGTGAGAAGCTCGAGAGTATGCAGCGCCGACGACAGTTCGCGGCAGAAGATCTCGGCGAATTGCACATCTTGCTCGGTGAAACCGCCGAGCTGTGGGCTTTCGACATTGAAGGTGCCGATCACGCGCTCGGCCCAGGTGAGGGCGATGGTGAGCGAACTGCGTGCCCCCTTGGCGCCTTCGATGTAGAGCGGATCGGTGGCGGTATCGGGGCAGACGTAGCTCTTACCGGTGGCGGCGACGAAGCCGGTGACGCCGTTGCCTTCGGCCCGGGCATGGAGGACGCGGCTGGCGGCCTCGGGAAGCATGCCCTCGGCGACGAGAGGTTCGAGCCTGCCCGTGTTCGGATCGAGCAGGCGAATCTCGATCACATCGTAATGGAGCAGATCCTTGGTGAGACGGCGGATGTTGTGCTTGAGCAACTCGACGCGTTCATCCGCGTCCATTTCGGCGAGTTGCTGGGTGGTGAGACTGGCCAGTTCGCGGCCGGCCTGGTGCAGGGCATCGAGCTTTTGCTGCTGCTGAACCTCGGCGGTGACATCGCGGAGCAGGCTGATGAGCTGATCGACCTTGCCGGGTTGGTCGCCGACCGGGGCGATCCGCAGTTCCAGGTACTGGCCATCGTGGCGATGTAGCCGGGTGGTAACGGACCTTCCTGCCAGCGCGGTGTGGAACGGGCAATAATCAGGGCCGAGTATTTGCGGCGAGCCGAGAGCCTCGTAAAACGGCTTGCCCTTGGTGGGTTCGCCGTGCCCCTTGGCGTCGTTCGCGGTGAGGCTTGGGGACGCCGCGTCGCTGGCGCACCATTTGTCGAAGGTGGCATTGGCCCAGAGGATACGCAGATCCGGCTGCACGATGGCAACGCCTTCACCCAGGACCTCGAGGAGGAAGTCGGTCTGCAGCAGCGAACCGGCGCGCTGCCACAGGCGCGGGTCGCTCGTGCTGGCAAAGACGCCGTCGAAGGCCTCTGTCTGCAGCAGGGCCATGCCCTGGGCGACGCTCGTGACGCGTACCAGATCACAATTCGTCAGACAGGATCGGAGAGGGTCCGCGGAGGCGGCACCGGGGCTATCGAAAACCAAGATTCGCGGACGATCGGCCAACGACCCCTCCACCTCAGCGCAAAAAAGGCCCGGTAGATTATAGACCTTTCTTTTCGAGGGAACAAGAACACTGACGGATTCGGTTATGGGAATTCGGTTCGGAAATAAGTTGCGTGGCTGCCCGTGCCTACTTACACTGAACTCGCGGACAACATCCAGAATCCATCTCCAAAGGAGAGTTAGCCATGGGGCGACGCAGCACGCGGCGTGAGTTCGTCAAGGCGAGCATGGCCACCGGGGCCGGGTTTTGGCTCCTGGGGGGCGTGGAGGTTCAGGGTCGCCAGGAAGCGGGCAATCGACTCAACGTCGCCATCATCGGCGCTGGCGGCAGGGGTGGCAGCAATCTCGACGCCCTGGCGCAAACGGAAAACATCGTCGCCCTGTGCGACGTCGACGAACGCCGCGCCGGCAAGGCCTTCGAACGCTTTCCCAAGGCCGCCAAGTACCACGATTTCCGCGTCATGCTCGAGAAGCAAAAAGACATCCAGGCCGTCGTGGTCTCGACGCCCGACCACATGCACGCCCTGCCCAGCATCATGGCCATGCGCATGGGCAAGCACTGCTACTGTGAAAAACCGCTGACGCACGATGTCTACGAAGCACGCCTCATGCGCCAAACTGCCGTCAAGCACAAGGTCGCCACACAAATGGGCAATCAGGGTACGGCCACCGCTGGCTTGCGCACGGCAGTGGAGATTATCCGCGCCGGCGCCATCGGCGATGTTCGCGAAGTCCACGTCTGGACGAACCGTCCCATCTGGCCGCAAAACATCCCCCGGCCCAAAGATGGCCAGGCCGTGCCCAAGGGCTTGCACTGGGACCTGTGGCTCGGCACGGCACCGGAGCGGCCTTACAACCAGGCATATGTGCCCTTCGCCTGGCGCGGCTGGTGGGACTTCGGCACCGGCGCCCTGGGCGACATGGCTTGCCATACCATGAACCTGCCGTACATGGCGCTGCAACTTGGGGCGCCGACGTCGGTGGTGGCCGACCTGGCTCCGGGCGGAAATGCGCACATTGCCGAAACGGCACCCATGGGCTGCACGGTCACCTACGAGTTCCCGGCGCGCGGCAACCTCCCTGCTTGCCGCTTCCTGTGGTATGAACGCCGCCAGCCGCCGGGTGAGCTGTTCCAGGGCCAGAAGCCGAGCGGCAGCGGCTGCTTGATGATCGGCGCCAAGGGAACGCTGTATTCGCCTTCGGATTACGGCGGAAGCTATGTGCTGCTGCCCCAGGCGAATTTCGCGAACTACCAGCCGCCCAAGCCGACATTGCCGCGGTCGCCGGGACACCACGCCGAATGGGTCCGCGCCTGCAAGGGCGGTCCGGCGGCCATGTCCAATTTCGACTACGCCGGCCCCTTCACGGAGATGGTGCTCCTGGGCAACGTCGCCATCCGCGTCGGCAAGCGCGTCGAGTGGAACTCGGACAAGCTCGAGGTGACCAACATCTCCGAGGCCAACCGTTTCATCCGCCGCGAATACCGCAAGGGCTGGAGCCTGTAACGGATGCGACGCTCATGGCGTGAAACGTGGGGTAAGCATTCTTGCTTGCCAGCACCCTGCGGGTGAGGCTCGCAAACAAGAATGTTTACGCCACGGCGGCCGTGATAGGACGTCGCGATGCGGGAGCGTCGTGCCTCAAATCTGCCGCGGGTATGGAGGCAAACCATGTCCGCGGCTTCTTGTCACTTCCCCATGACATCCGCCGCCGTTGCCATCAATCACGTTACGAAGCGTTTCGGCAGCCACGTGGCCGTCGATGACCTTTGCCTGGAGGTGCCGGCGGGCACCATCTATGGCTTCATTGGTCCCAACGGTTCGGGCAAGACCACGACGCTGCGGATGATCATGCGCATCCTGCATCCCGACCAGGGCACCATTCGTGTGCTCGGCGAAGAGGTGTTCGGGGCCGCCAATGACCGCGTGGGCTACCTGCCCGAAGAACGCGGCCTGTACAAGCAGATGAAGGTGCACGATCTTCTTCGTTTCTACGCCGAGTTGAAGGGCTGCCGTGAGACCAAGGCGCAGATTCAACGCTGGTTGGAGCGCATGGGCCTGGCGGAATGGGGCCAGAAGAAGGTCGAGGCCCTGTCCAAGGGTATGGCCCAGAAGGTGCAGTTCATCGCCACCGTCATCGCCAAGCCGCAACTGCTGCTGCTCGACGAACCGTTCAGTGGACTGGACCCCGTAAACGCCGAGGTTCTGCGCGCGGCCATTCTCGATCAGCGGCGCGAGGGGACCACCGTCATCTTCTCCACGCACGACATGGCCGTCGCCGAGAAAATGTGCGATTTCATCTTCATGATCTACCAGGGCAAGAAAGTACTCGATGGCACCCTCAGCGCCATCCAGCAGCGCTTCGGCCAGGACACCGTACGCGTCCGCTGGGAAGGCAAGGGGCAGGACCTGCCGCTGATTCCCGGAGTCGTCAAGCTCACCGATTTCGGCCAGTTGCACGAATTGCGCCTGGAACCCGGCGCCGATCCGCAACACGTTCTTGCAAGCCTCATGGCCCACGGCCGCATCCTGCATTTCGAAGTGACCCACCCGACGCTGCACGATGTTTTCGTTCGCATCGCCGGAGCGGAGACGCACGTAACGTAAACATTCTTGTTGGCGACCTTATGGCGAGTGGCGAGTTGAAAGTTAGGAGTCTCTCAACTTTCAACTCGCAAGTCGTAACTTGCACGGGGGTGCATTTTCCACCTTTTCTTTGACGGCGCGGGCATCTTACAATAGAGGCGAAGGAGGGCGAGCCAAGCAACGTGACGGTCCAGCAAGAACGCGAAGAACTGACGGTCCACCTCGAACGGGCGCTCCTTGTGAGCGTGGCGCTGCCAAACCGACCCTGGGTCGCGGACGACCCGCTGGACGAGTTGCGCGGCCTGGCTGGCACTGCCGGTGCCGTCGTGGTCGGCGGCTTGACGCAGAAACGCGAGAAGATCGTCCCCGGCACCTACATCGGCAAGGGCAAGGTCGAGGAACTCAAGGCCCTGGTCGAGGCCGCGGATGCCGACGTCATCATCTTCGATAACGATCTTTCCCCCGCCCAGGTCCGCAACCTTGAAAAAACCACGGGCGTCAAGGTCCTCGACCGCAGCGAACTGATCCTGGACATCTTCGCCAGCCGGGCCCGCTCGACGGAAGCACGTCTGCAGGTCGAACTCGCCCAGCTGGAGTACGCCTTGCCGAGACTGCGGCGGATGTGGACGCACCTGTCGCGGTACAAGGGCGGCATAGGCCTGCGCGGCCCAGGCGAAACCCAGCTCGAGGAAGACCGCCGCCTGGTCGCCCTGCGCATCCGCGACCTCAAGAATCGTCTTACCCAGGTCCAAGCACGCCGTTCGCGCGAGGTCGAGAGCCGCCGCGAGGAACACACCGTCTCGCTCGTCGGCTACACCAACGCCGGCAAGAGCACGCTGATGAACGCCCTGACCGGCGCCGGCGTCCACGTCGAGGACAAGCTCTTCTCCACGCTCGACACCCGCACTCGGCAATGGCGCCTGTCCGACTGGGGCCGGGTGCTCCTGAGCGATACGGTCGGCTTCATCCGCGAGTTACCGCACCACCTCATTGCTTCGTTCAAGGCCACGCTCGAAGAGGCCCGCCAGGCCAAGCTGCTCCTGCACGTGGTCGACGCCAGCAATCCCACTGCCGAAGAGCAGATTCAGGCCGTCAACCAGGTGCTGAAGGAACTGGGCTGTGACAAGAAGCCGACCATTCTGGTGCTCAACAAGGTGGATCGCTTGGCAGATACGTCTTTATTGCATGTGCTACAGAAGCATCATCCGCGTGCCGTGGCGATCAGCGCCGCCACCGGACGAGGGCTGGATAGCCTCGAAGATGCGGTCATCGAAATGCTCAGCGCAGACTTCACCCATGTGGAAGTCGAACTCAGCGCCGGCAATGGCAAAGTTCTTTCGTACCTCGCCGCCCACGCCGAGATCCACCGCCAGCAATTCCACGACAACCGCGTGCTTGTGACGTGCTACCTGCCACGGCATCTGGTGCGGCACATCCAGGAACCGGACGTGCATATCCGGGCGGTAGAGGGGAACGGACAGGTTTGAGTTTGCGGCTTGGCACGCCTCCGGCGGGCGCGTGCCGCACGCACCTGTTACGGAGGTGCTACGTCGCGCTGGCCGCCGGCTCTGTCTGCGGTTGCTGTTCCGGTGCGCTCTGCCCCGGCAGCAGGATATTGCGAATCATTACCGAAAGGTACGGCTGGCGGTGCCCTTTCAGGCGGCGATAGTTTTTGCGGCGGCGGAAGTGCTGGATGTAGAGCTTGGTGGAAGTATGGGCCACTACCTCGCCGATCACGCGGGCCCCTTCCAAGTGCGGCTGGCCAATCTGGGCATCGCCATCGCCGCGATAGAGTAAAACCTTGTTGAATTCGATCGTCGCGCCCACGTCGGCGTCGCGGTGGTCGACCTGCACCACGTCTCCTTCCGCAACTCGATACTGGTGGGAACCGTCCTCAAACACGGCGTACATGGCTTGGCCTCCTCGCACGGCTTCGTTGAAGGGAATACTATAGCTGGGCAGGGGGCGCGCGACCAGAGCGCCCCCCGAGCGCTGGCCAACAACCGGGCAGACTCGCAGAATAAGCAGTGGCGTAAACAATCTTGTTTGCGAATCCCACGCGGCGCATGTTTGGCGAGCAAGAGTGCTTGCTCGACGCTGACAGCTGTGCCCTTGGGGTGGGGTAAGTTTCCAACTTGCCTGCCCGACAAAGTTGGAAACTTATCCTACCGAGCGTCGTGCCACCCTTGGCAACCACGGAGAGCATCATCATGGCCAATTCCTTCGGCAGCCTGGGCGCCTTGCGGGTCGACGGTCAGGACTACGCCATCCACCGTCTGGCCGCGGTCTACAAGAAACAGCCCCAGGCCGAGCGTTTGCCTTTTTCCATGAAGATTCTCCTGGAGAACCTGCTGCGCACCGAAGATGGCATCAACGTGAAGGCCGACGACATCGCCGCCCTGGCCCAGTGGCAGGCCAAGGCGGAGCCGACCAAGGAGATCGCCTTCACGCCGGCGCGGGTGTTGCTTCAGGACTTCACCGGCGTGCCCGCGGTGGTGGACCTGGCCGCCATGCGCGACGCCATGAAGTGCATGGGCGGCGATCCCAAGAAGATCAACCCGCTACAGCCCGCGGAACTGGTCATCGACCACTCGGTGCAGGTGGACAATTTTGGCACGGCCCTCGCTTTCCAGGCGAACGCCGACATCGAATATCAGCGCAACCGCGAGCGCTACCTCTTTCTCCGCTGGGGCCAAAATGCGTTTTGCAACTTTCGTGCCGTGCCCCCGGAAACCGGCATCGTGCACCAGGTGAACCTCGAGTATCTGGCCCGCGTCATCTTTTGTGATGACAGCGCCAAGCCGCACCCCTCGCTCTACCCGGATACCCTGGTGGGCACCGATTCGCACACCACCATGATCAACGGCCTGGGCGTGCTTGGCTGGGGCGTCGGCGGCATTGAAGCCGAGGCGGCCATGCTTGGCCAGCCCGTGTCGATGCTCATCCCGCAAGTCGTCGGCTTCAAGCTGCACGGCAAGCTGCCCGAAGGTGCTACCGCCACCGACCTGGTTCTCACCGTCACGCAGATGCTGCGGAAGAAAGGGGTCGTCGGCAAGTTCGTCGAATTCTACGGCGACGGCCTGGAGTTTCTTCCGCTCGCCGACCGCGCCACCATCGCCAACATGGCCCCGGAATATGGCGCCACCTGCGGCATCTTCCCCATCGACGAAGAGACGCTCGCTTACCTGCGTCTGACGGGCCGGCCCGAAACGCAGGTCAAGCGCGTGGAGGCCTACGCCAAGGACCAGGGTCTATTCCGCGTGAAAGGCGCACCAGAGGCCACCTACTCCGATACGCTGGACCTGGATCTTGGCACGGTGGAGCCATCGCTGGCGGGGCCGAGCCGGCCGCAAGACCGCGTGGCCCTGAGTCAGGTCAAGAAGAGCTTCCTCGAAGCCCTGCCAAACCTCAAGCAAAAGAGCAGCAAGTCGCCGCCGCCGAAGGAAGTGGCCCGCCTGGCCGGCGAAGGGGGCGCTCAGACTGCCGTCGGCGCCGCGCAGGCGATTCATGAAGCTTCCCAACTGCCGCGCAAGGTGCAGATCACGCTGGACAATCAGATTCACGAACTGCACAACGGTTCGGTCGTGATCGCCGCGATCACCAGCTGTACGAATACGTCGAACCCGTCGGTGATGCTCGCCGCCGG
>Ga0070741_10019571_pt1 | contig 10791 bp, 6 predicted proteins | sample Coa_R1_4_FD_66440 | JGI IMG/M metagenome (GOLD analysis project Ga0070741, IMG submission 66440) | Surface soil microbial communities from Centralia Pennsylvania, which are recovering from an underground coalmine fire - Coalmine... | ecosystem: Environmental > Terrestrial > Soil > Unclassified ... | reverse complement strand
CCGGTATCGAAGCGGCTCGCATGGGGCTAGGCATGACTGCGCCCTCGCTGCTATCCAAGGTCGAGCCCCAGTACAGCGAAGAGGCCCGCCTCGCCAAATATCAGGGCACGGTGGTGGTCTCGACCGTTATCGGCACCGACGGCCTCGCTCAAAGCATGCGCGTCATTCGCGGGCTGGGGATGGGACTCGATGAACAAGCGCTCAAGGCTATTGCCCAGTGGAAGTTTAAGCCCGGAGCGAAGGACGGCGATCCCTTGCCCGTGCAGGCCACGATCGAGGTGAACTTCCGGCTCCTTTAATGCGCTCGAGGTGCTCAACGTCTTGCCGCGGGCGGTCTTCTACAGCTTCTTACCCACGACCGCGTAGTCCAGGCCGCCGAAGAACGCATCACGGAAATCGGCAGGCACGCTCGCCAGCGAAGGCATCGTCTCCACCGCCGGCGACAAGCGCCGCACCTCGATGCCGCCCACGCCGAATTCTTCGAGATAAAACATCAGTAGCGGATGCGGGATCGGCCGCGTGTGTGTCGGATCCAGGTAGAAATGGGTGGCGAAGATGGCGAGGCACTCGGGGTTGGGCGTTTCGATGGCGATGACACCACCCGGCGCGAGCCGGCTGGCAGCGAGCTTGATCATTTCCGGCAGACGTTCGGGCGGCAGGTGTTCGACCACCTGCGAGCAGAAGATGCCATCGAAGGAGCCTTCGGAATGTTGGGCAAGGAATGTGAAGAGATCGGCGACTTCGGCGGTGAGACCTTTCTGCTGGCAGACGGCAATGGACTCGGAGCCGAGATCGATTCCGCGTGCAGGCACACCCGCCTGACGCATCATCTCCAGGAATTCGCCGCGGCCGCAGCCAATGTCGAGGACACTCTTGCGGCCGGTGAAGTCGGGGAGATAGATCTGCTGCCCCGCTTTGACGTAATCCTCGGAACCGCGGAAGCGCTCGGCGAAGCGGGCGTAATCGAAGGTCGCGTGAGGCGATTCCGACCGGCTCGGCGCGCCTGGCGTTTCCGGGACCTGCGCCGCGGCCAATCGCTGGCGGATCAGCCGTAACTCACTATGTATCAGGCGATCCGTATCCAGCCGCATCTTCTCCACCGCCTTTTGCAGGGCAGCCGTGAACTCGTCGTGCTGCGTCCGCGTGGTGTGCTGGAAAGCCGCCTGCATATCCGCGATGCCGCGCAGAAACTGAACTTCGCTCTGATCCAGCCGATGCTCCCATCCGCGGCGCAGTTGCTCCCAGTGGCCGGCCAGTTCGCTGAGGGCGCGGTTGTTCTCATTCATGGCTTCAATGGCGGCGTCGATGCATTCGACCATTTTGCGGTTGAAGACCACCTGCTCGCGCACGTGCCAGTCGAGCACTCGCGCCACGAACTGCTTCCAGCCTTGAATCACGGCGTTGAGCAGACCGCCGCGGCGCGGGTTGACCATACCGATGGAAGCGACTTTGCCTAATGCGGAATCGCGCGCGTGCACCAGTGGCATTAGATCGGGCAGCGGGAGATCGCCGACCACGCCCTGCGGGTGCCGGGCCTGCACCTTGTCGCGTACTTCGCGCAGAATCGCGATCAGCTCAGCGCTTTCCACGGGGAGATCTCGCACGCCGGCTCCAGGTGGCTGTGACCAGCGTCGACAGCCCGCCGCGTGGTGTGAATTCACCAATCACGGTGGCTTTCGCCGGCTTCGCCGCTTTCACCACGTCGCGGAGCACGCGGTTGACCACGTTCTCCTGGAAGATGCCCAGGTCACGATACGCCAGCAGGTACATCTTGTAGGATTTCAGCTCGAGGCAAAGCCGATCCGGCACATAGCGCAGGACCAGCCGTCCAAAATCGGGAAGCGCGGTCTTCGGGCACACGGAGGTGAACTCCGGCATCACGATCTCGATCTCGTAATCGGGATACTGATTCGGCCACGTTTCAATCTCGGGCAAATTCGCGTGCACGCCCGCGGCTGCGTGTTTGTCGGTATACGCGCGTTTCATGCCAGGGCTTTCGAAAGCAAATCGAGAAACAGGCCAACGTCGGCCACCACGCCCACCGCCTGTCCGGTGCCGCGGTCGCTCACCTTCGTGGCCACCGCCGGGTTAATATCGACGCACACGATCTTCACCCAGCTCGGCAGCATGTTGCCGGTCGCAATCGAGTGCAGCATGGTTCCCATGCACAACACCAGGCCCGCGCCCTTCAGCTGTTCGGCGTAGGCATCCTGCGCGCAATTCATGTCGGTGATGGTCTCAGGCAGCGGCCCGTCGTCGCGCAAGCTGCCCGCGAGCACGAACGGGACATTCGCCTTCACGCATTCATACAGAACGCCCGATTCGAGCTTTCCCGATTCCACCGCCGCCCGCACTGAACCCGCGTGATACATGGCGTTGATGGCGCGCATGTGATTGCGGTGCCCGTGCTCTTCCTGCCGGCCATCGGCGAGCCGCACGCCGAGAGATGTTCCGAATAACGCGGCTTCAATATCGTGGACCCCGAGCGCATTTCCGCTGAGCACGGCGTGCACGCAGCCGTTGCGGATGAGCGCGGAGAGCCCGGCGACCCCGCCGGTATGAACCACCACCGGCCCTGCGACCACGACTATTTTCTGTTTCTGCTCGACGGCATGGCGCACCAGGGCGGCCGTCTGCCGTACGGCGGTTTCCACCTGGCGCTCCGACGAAATGCCGTTCGACATGAACGCGAACGCCAGCCGGTCGCGCTCCTTCGATTCGGGAATCACGCGGATGCCGCGCAGCCCCACCACGATGCGATCGCCGCGCCGCAGATCGCGCAACCGGCGGCACTGCGCCCGGCCTTCGCGCACTACGATCATGGCATCCATGCGCTGATTCTCGACTTCAATCCATTTCTGTCCGTGGCGCACGTTCGTCTTGTGATTGGTGGTGGAGTAGAAGTCCTCGGGGGCGCACCGGTCGCGTTCCACCTCGCGCAGCGCGGCATCGCCGCTTTCCACCGGCGCGCATCCCAACCCGAGCAGTTCCTGGAGCAAATGCTCCATCGAGCCTTCATCGGGAGCTTCCACCTTCAGTCGAAGATAAGACGGCTCGCTGTTGGTGCGTCCGATACGGAACTGCTCGACTTCAAATCTCGCATTGTGCTCGACCACCTTGTCGAAGATGTTCTCCATGACATGGGAGTCGATCAGGTGGCCTTCGGCCTCCACTACTTCCTGCAATTTCATAGAACCCTCTATTGTACGAGAGGCCGTGCGCTTGACGCGGGGTTTGGCGAGTCAGTATCATGCCGCTGTGCGGCGGTTTCCAGCCATTTTGCTTCTGAGCGTATTCAGCTTCGCGCTGATCGCGCCGGCTGTATTGGCTGCGGATGGCGATTCGAAACTGCCCGCCTGCTGCCGGCGCGAAGGCCGGCACCACTGCGCGATGCCTGCCGACTCGTCGTCTGCGGGAGCGGTGGTGCAGGCTGTGTGCCCGGCGTTTCCAGAAGCCGGCGCCGTACCGGCGTACTCAAAACTCCTGGGCGTGCGGCCAATTCGCGCGATGGTGGCGTCCATCACTGTTCATGCAGCGCCACGCGCACAAAGTGAGCCGTTCGGGTATTCCGCGAGCCGCCGCGTGCGCCCGCAGCGCGGGCCGCCAGCGCATCTTTCCTAAATCGGTTGTGGGGCGGCAGCCAATCCTGGCTGCAGCCGGCTTTTAGCCGGCCCGATCCGCAAGCTGAAAGCCCCCACAGTGGAAAGGAGTGTTCCAGTGCGTGCCTACGCAATCTTCGTCATATCCGTTCTGGCAATATCCGCGGCCGTGGTCGGTTCCGTGCGCGGGGTAGTCCACGATCCGGATCACCGGCCCGTAGCCGGCGCGATGGTCACCGTCAAGTCCAGCAATTCGGATTATTCGCGAACCCTCACCACGGGCGGCGACGGCAGTTTCGAGGCCACGGCCTTGCCCGTCGGCGACTACCGCGTGACGGTTTTGCACGAGGGCTTTGCGCCCGCCGAGCAGCGGATCGTGGTGGCCTCTGGCGCCGCGCCGGTATTGCACTTTCAGCTCGTGCTCCGTTCACAAAACCAGCAGGTGACCGTCTCGGAATCGGAGCAGGACATCGACGCGGAACATATCACACCGACCGTTATGATCGGCCGCACTCAGATCGCCGAAACCCCCGGCGCCGATCTGACCAATAGCTTCCGCGCGATCCTCGATTATGTTCCCGGTGCGTGGATGACCCACGACCAGCTTCATGTACGCGGCGGCCATCAGGTGACCTGGGCCGTCGATGGCGTGCCCATCCCCAATACCAACATCGCCAGCAACGTCGGTCCGCAGATTGATCCCAAGGACGTCGACTATCTGGAAGTCCAACGGGGAGGCTATTCCGCGGACTACGGCGACCGTACGTACGGCGTATTTAACGTGGTCCCGCGGACGGGGTTCGAGCGCAATCGCGAAGGCGAATTCTTCACCACGTTTGGTAGCTTCAACCAAACCAACGATCAGTTGAACTTCGGCGACCACACCGAAAAGCTGGCCTACTTCGCCAGCATCAGCGGCAATCGCAGCGACTACGGGTTGGAGACGCCGGGGCCCGCCGTCCGGCATGACCGTGTGTGGGGCCTGGGCGGGATGGCCACTCTGATCTACAACCAGGACCCCAACAACCAGTTCCGCTTCGTCTCCTCGTTGCGGCGCGACGATTACCAAATCCCGAACGATCCGGATGCGCAAGCCGCCGGCATCCGCGATGTCGAACGCGAGCGAGATGCCCTCGCCAACTTCTCCTGGGTACATACTTTCCGGCCCGGCATTCTGCTCACCGCATCTCCTTTCTATCACTACAACGCCGCGAATTTTGACGGCGATCCCAACGATTACCCGATCAGCACCACGCAGCACCGCACATCGCAATACGGCGGGGCGCAAGTGGCGCTGAATATGGTCAACTCCCAGCACAACGCCACGGCAGGCCTTTACGTGTTCGGGCAGGCTGACCATGAGTTCATCAATCTGATCGCCAACGATGGTTCGGCGCCCCCTCTGGCTCAGAGCCAGCGCCCTACCGGCCAACTGGAGGCCGGATTTCTGGAAGATCAATACAAGCCGTTTTCCTGGCTGACCCTGATTGCCGGCGTACGGTTCACTCACTTCGACGGTGTGATTTCGGAAAACGCTCCCAGCCCGCGTGCGGGCGGCTCGGTACGTATCCCGCATTTAAAGTGGGTGTTGCGCGCCTTCTGGGGCCGCTATTATCAGGCGCCGCCGCTTTCCACCGCAGTCGGGCCGCTGCTGAATTTCGCCGTGACGCAAGGTCTCGGTTTTATTCCGCTCTATGGTGAACGCGACGAGGAGCATCAGTTCGGGTTAACCATTCCACTGCGCGGCTGGGCGCTCGACGTGAATAACTACCATCAGCGCGCTCGGAACTATTTCGACCACAACGCGATCGGAAACTCGAACGTGTTTTTTCCGCTCACCATTGGCGGCGCCCGGCTCTATGGGTGGGAGGTCACGGTGCGCTCGCCTCGGATTGCGCACCGGGGCGACCTCTACCTTACCTATGCGTACGCGCACGCAGAAGGTTCGGGCGCCATCAGCGGCGGTTTGACAGATTTCTCTCCCCCGGCCTCCGGCTACTTTCTCCTGGATCACGATCAGAGGCAAACCGTTCATGCCGGCTTTCACTGGAGCCTGCCTGGGCGCATCACCGCCGGCACTGATGTGTACTACGGCTCCGGCTTCGCCGACGGCTCCCTCAGTTATCCTGCCCATCTCCCGGGGCACACCACCTTCGATCTTTCGCTGGGCAAGCAGGTCGCGGAGAATCTCACGATATCGGCCATCGCCCTCAACGCCGCCAACCGGCGCTTCCTGCTCGATAACAGCCCGACCTTCGGTGGGACCCATTACGCCGAGCCCCGGCAAATCTATGTCCAACTGAGGTACCGCTTCCGTCTGTAAGTACCCAGGATTCGGTGCAGGAAAGTACACCATCTCGGTAAGTGTCGAAACTTTATCCACCGGATGGTTTTTTTCTATCAGGCAAGCGCTGTAGGTTGAAAGTAAACTGCGGTCAGGAGGGAGACTTGCTGGCCAAGCCTCAAATATTCTTGATTCTTGCTCTGACTTCGGTATCCGCCCAGGTCAGTGTAACGACATATCAGTATGATGTTTCGCGCGCCGGCGCCAATAAGAGCGAAGTCGCGTTGATGCCCTCGAATGTGAACGTCAATCAGTTTGGAAAGCTGTTTTCATATCCGGTGGATGGATACGTATACGGGCAGCCGCTCTACCTTCCCAACGTCAACATAGCCGGCAGAGGGATGCACAACGTGGTGTTCGTGGCCACCGAACACGACAGCGTCTACGCGTTCGATGCCGATGGACCGGGCGATCCAGCCGGCGGTCCGCTGTGGCATGTGAGCTTTCTGGGATCCGGTGTAACGCCAGTGCCCGCGAACGACACCGGCTGTAATCAGATCGTCCCGGAGATTGGGATTACCGGCACACCGGTGATCGACCCGAATAGCGGAACCCTCTATCTGGTCGCGATGACTAAGGAAAATGGGAGCTACGTTCACCGCTTGCACGCGCTCGATATCACCAGCGGACAGGAACGGTCCGGCAGCCCCGTCGTGATTGAAGCCTCCTCTCCGGGCACCGGCGATGGCGGCAAAACCGACGTCCTGGTGCCGAAAGATTACAAGCAGCGGCCTGGGCTGCTGCTGCTCAATGGCGTCGTGTATACCGGCTGGTCCTCGCACTGTGACATCGGCCAATATCACGGCTGGTTGCTCGGCTATGACGCGCGGAGCCTCGCGCAAGTGTCGGTCTACAACACCACGCCAAATGGGGGCCTGGGTTCGTTGTGGGCCAGTGGCGCGGCGCCGGCCGCCGACGCCGCCTCTAATATTTACATCGTTTCGGCTAATGGAACGTTTGATCGCGCCAGCGGCGGCCCCGATTTCGGCGAAAGCTACATCAAGCTCGGGAGCGGCGGCCGCTCCGTGCTCGATTATTTCACGCCGTACAATCAGCAGGCCTTGAGCGACGGCGATGTGGACACCGGTTCGGCCGGTGTGGCGCTGCTGGGCGATGAAGCCGGCAGCGCCGCGCATCCGCACCTGATGACCGGGGCCGGGAAGGAAGGACGAATCTATCTGCTTGACCGCGATCGGCTCGGCGGTTATCAGTCGAACTCGGACAGCGAGATTGTGCAATCCATTCCGGGTGCGATCTCCGGGCTCTTCGGCAATCCCGCTTACTTCAATAACACTGTCTATTTCTGCGGTTCGGGCGACGGCGTGGAAGCGTTTCCTATTTCCAATGCCCAAATGGCAACCACGGCAGCCTCACGATCACCGCAGCCCTACGGCTATCCCGGTTGCGTCCCGACGATTTCGGCCAATAACACGTCGAACGGAATTGTGTGGACCCTCGAAAGCGGACCCACGCTCCACGCGTATGACGCAGGCAATCTCGCGAACGAGCTGTACAATACCGCGCAGAATCCGGACCGCGATGCCCTCGATTCATATGTGAAGTACTCCGTCCCGACAGTTGCTAACGGCAAGGTGTATGGGGCGACCCAGACGGCGCTCATGGCATACGCACTGCTGCCCGCTGGAGGTGGGTCGCTGGGAATTTCCAGCGCGGCAAGCGGCGATCCCGCCGCCATCGCACCGGGCGCCATTGTGAGTATCTATGGGCAGGGGCTCGCGAATACCACAGCACCGGCGCCGGCGTATCCCCTGCCTGGAGCCACCGTCGGAGGTGCTTCGGTTACGATCAATGGCTGGCCGGCGCCGATCTTTTTCGCCAGTCCGACTCAGCTCAATGTGCAGGTGCCATTTGAGGTCTCCGGTGCCGCTACCGTCTCGGTGTCAGTCAATGGCGCACCCGTGAATTCGGGCAATATTACAGTGCAGCCCGCCGGCCCCGGACTGTTCGAGATCGGGCAGGGCCGCGCGGCTGCCCAAAACCAGAATTATTCGGTGAACAGTTCATCGAATCCGGCGGCGGTGGGGAGCACGATCTTTCTATATATGACGGGTCTAGGAGCGCTCACCCCAGTGGTGGCGACCGGCGTCGCGGCCGGTGCGAACCCGCTTTCCACCGCCAACCAGACGGTGACCGCCACCATCGGGGGCCAGGCCGCCACTGTGCAATACGCCGGCATCGCTCCGGGATATGCGGGCCTCGATCAGGTGAACGTGCTCGTGCCCAACCTTGCGCCCGGCGATTATCCCGTGCAGATCTCGGTCGGAGGAGCCGCGAGCAAAGCAGCAACGGTCAGCGTCCGCTGAACCTCGTTCCCGGCGTGGCGTTCCGGTACAATCGACGGAGCGGAGGACTCCGAATGCGCCCCTTCCGTCTACTGGCTCTGCTTCTCCCGTTGGCGGGTTCACTGTACGCCACGGATCCGGTAGTCACTTTGATGTCCGGCTCGATCCGCGGTACTGCCCTGCCCCGGGGCGGCGCCGTCTTCAGAGGCATTCCCTTCGCCCAACCTCCGGTCGGCGATCTGCGCTGGCGCCCACCCTTACCGATGAAACCCTGGAGCGGCATGCGCGACGCCGTCACCTTCGGCGCGCCCTGTGCCCAAAATGCTGGCGGCCGCATGCTCGACAACAGCCGCGAAGATTGCCTCTTTCTGAACGTGTGGACGCCTGACTGGCCGGCGCAATCGCCCCGGCCGGTAATGTTCTGGATCCACGGCGGCGGCAATTACGGCGGCACCGCTTCGAGCCCCAATTTTGATGGCGAGGCCTTGGCGCGCCACGGCGTAGTAGTGGTCACCGCCAACTATCGCTTGACCGTGTTCGGCTTTTTCGCGCATCCCGAGTTGACTGGCGAATCCTCCCATCATGCCTCCGGCAATTACGGGTTGATGGATCAGATCGCGGCCCTCCAGTGGGTTCGCGACAACATCGCCAAATTGGGCGGTGACCCTGGTAACATCACCGTCTTCGGCCAGTCCGCGGGAGCCGTGGATGCGAACGTTCTCATGACCTCGCCGCTGACTCGAGGCTTGTTTCAGCGCGTGATCGCCGAAAGCGGAACCGTGACGCGCAACCCGGATGCGGCCACACTGGGCATGACCGCGCTTGGCTCGGTGATGACCGTCAAGAACGGTCCAGTCACGTATTCCGATGCCGCCGAGCGGGCCGAGGCCGAACAGAACGGCGCGGCGCTCCTGCCTGGCGACTTGAAGTCCTTGCGCGCGATGTCCGCCGCCGATCTTCTCAAGATTGTCGCGGAGCCGCGCAAGAGCATCGGTCCGGCCAACGGCGTCATCGTCGATGGATGGGTGCTTCCCAAAGCTCCGGCCGAGATCTTCGCCAAGGGCCGGCAGCATCGCATCGCTTTATTGATCGGTAACAACGCCCGCGAACGGACTCCGCCTGAGATGCCCGCCGAGGATGTGACCGCGGCCATGAAGGCCATGTACGGGCCGCTCGCCGTCCGCGCCATGGACCTGTATCCGCTGGCTGCCGCCGCCGATCCGCTCTATGGCGGGCGCGCCGCGCAGTGGGTCGGCGACAGCATGTATCGCTGCCCGGTCGTCGCCCAACTGCTGTGGCATGCCGGAGCGGGAAATGCCGGTTACGAGTATCAATTCGACCTCGCAGCATCGGGCCGCGAAGCGCTGGGCGCCGTCCACGGTGCGGAGGTCCCGTATGTGTTTGGTGCGCGCGCCGGCGATACTTCCAGTGCCATGCAACTCTACTGGACCAACTTCGCCAAAACCGGCGATCCGAACGGTCCGGGGCTGCCGCAGTGGCCGACGTTCGATGCATCCTCGCGCGGATACCTCGAATTCACCGCCGCCGGCCCGGTAGCGCGCGAAGGATTGCGCCGCCCGTTCTGTGATCTCTACACGGAAAACGTGCAGCGCCTGATGCGCCGCTGACACGCCGCCGCAAGAGTCCTTATCGTTGTTTGAAGCACTCCCTTACGTTCGCGCCTCTGCACAGAGCCGCGACGGTAACGGAGCGGTCGTAGCTTGACCCCACATCCTATATGCTCTTCTGAAGATATGCGGCGCAGCCTCCGGGCTCTTCTGATCTTCGTAACCGCAGTGGTGCTGGGGCAAGAGCCGCAGGCCTCCCTCCGTGTGAACGTCGAAAGCGGCGCAGGCCCGGTCGACAATGCGGAAGTCACCGCCGGTTCGCATCGCGCCCGAACCGGGGCAGATGGACTGGCGCTCGTGCCCGCCGGCTTGGGACACGTTGAGATCAGCGTAACCAAAGAAGGCTTCTTTCCCGGTCGCGCCTCTCTCGACATAGATGCCGCCCGGGAGTGGAGCGTTCAAATCGAATTGCAGCCTCAAAAAGAGCGGCAGGAGGAAGTGACCATTTACGCCACGCGAAACGATGTTCGAGTTCAGGACTCTCCGCTTCATATCGAAGTGGTCTCGCAAGACGAGATCAACGAAGAGATGGCGATGAGACCGGGAGACATCGGCATGCTACTCAACGAAATGGGCGGTATGCGCGTTCAAACCACCTCTCCTGCGCTGGGGGCCGCAAGTGTTCGTATCCAAGGTCTGCAGGGCCGTTATGCCGCTTTTCTGTCAGACGGGCTCCCTCTCTTCGGGCAGCAAGGCGCAGGCCTGGGGCTCTTGCAAATTCCGCCGATGGATCTGGCCCAAGTGGAAGTCATTAAGGGAAATGCCTCTGCCCCTTATGGCAGTGCCGCAATGGCGGGTGTGGTCAACCTTATCTCGCGCCGCCCCACGGCAGAGCCGATTCACGAGTTTCTTTTCAACCGTTCTTCCCTGGGGGAAACGGATGCCTCTATGTTTTTGGCATCGCAGTTCACGCGCCA
>Ga0070741_10019570_pt1 | contig 10791 bp, 6 predicted proteins | sample Coa_R1_4_FD_66440 | JGI IMG/M metagenome (GOLD analysis project Ga0070741, IMG submission 66440) | Surface soil microbial communities from Centralia Pennsylvania, which are recovering from an underground coalmine fire - Coalmine... | ecosystem: Environmental > Terrestrial > Soil > Unclassified ... | reverse complement strand
CTTGCACGAGATGACGTTGCTCGAGCAGGTGGTGAACGACACCGGCACGGTGAAGTAGTAGCCCTGGATGATCACCTTGGTCTGCGGGTTGGGCTTGACGTTGCCGTAGGCGGGGTTGGCATCGGCGGGCGGCGTGGAGCGCACGGCATCGAACGCGAGCCCGCCGCCGACGACCGCGATGAGCGCGGCGAGCAGGCCGAGACGGAGACGCCAGGACGAAAGGTGAGACCGGATCAACGCATACCTCCCTGAGTGGTGATGTTGTCTCTCCCCCGTACGTGGTGCGGCTGGGGCCGTACCGACTGCTCTGTCAAGCTGCTCCTTTCCTCCGCTCCCCCCGGTTCCTAACGTCGTTCGTACCGGTCGATAACAACCCGGGCGCGCAGGCATCCGGCGGCGAGCGCGAGCGTGCCCACGGCGAACAGCAACATGGCCACGCGGCCGGGCCAGCCGGGACGCTGGTGCTGCGGCCCGTAGCCCGCGACAGGCGCACCGTTCGGCCCGCGGCTGCCGGCAGCGTTCGGCGCGGCAGCGCCGGCGGCGCCGACGTCGGGGCCGCTGATGCCGCGCCGGCCGCCCAGCGTGCTCGAGACGCCGCCGCCATCGCCGCTGCCCGCGCCGCCGGAACCGCTGTCGGTGATGCGGCGCTCAGGGGCGCCGAGCACGGCGGTGACGGTCGCCTGGATGTTGTCGGGGTCGGTCTGCGGGGAGACAGGCGTGGGGGTCGCGCGCGGGACCCGGGTGGGCCCGGGCGCGGACGGGTCGTTGAGCTGCAGCGCCGCGCCGATGAAGGACGCGCCGGGGTTGTTGCCGAGCACATCGGCGATGCCGGTGAAGCCGGTGTCCCCCTGGTCGCCGTCGACGTTGGGGTCGGCCGGACGGATGACGTACTTGCTGTCGCCGGCGGCGCCGGTGCCTTTGAAGGCGATGTCCGTCTCGCCGGCCGTGCCGCGCGTCTTGAAGACGATGTGGGCGAGGTTGCCCGAGCCCGACGGGCCCGGCTTGGTCTCATTGCCGCTGACGCCGATCGTCGTGCAGCCGAAGTGGAAGGCGCCGTACGTGTTCGCGACGGCGGCAGGGCTCTCGCCGTTCGGCCCGTAGGACGGGCCGATGCACTGCTGCACGCGGCCGGTGGTGGACAAGAAGTTCGAGCCTGTCATTGAGACGTATTCCAACAGGGAACTGTCAAATTTCAGTGTGAATTCGAACGCACCGAGGTTATCTGCGTTTGCGATCTTCACATCCATGTCAATTTGATTGCCACCGATGTCCGCCTGGACGCTCGCGGGCGAGAGCGACATCACCGCCGCCCCCTGACCCGATGCTGTCTTCGTGCCCGCGCCCATCAGCGCGAGCGCACTGACGATGAGCAGCGCCCCGCCACCCATCAACACGCCCTGCCACCTGCGCATCGACCGCCCTTTACTCCTCAGCTCTGACCTGTTCGCCTGCATACGGGGATTGCGGACCGGGTCCGACTGCTGGCATTCGTCCAAACGCATCCTCCTTCTCTGCCTTACAGCGGCGGGCCCGGCCTTGAGGCCGGCGCCGCTCCCACGCCTGTGGCCGCGCCGCGAACGGGCGGCTGCTCCTGCAGGCGCTCCCCTGTGAGCGCGCTCCCTGAGGGAGAGAGGGGAGCAGACGCTTGCGCGCCTGCTCCCCCTCTTCTCTTGTCCCCTCTCGACGGTTACGCCTTCGGCGCACCGCCGCGGTCGTCCGGCTTAGTTGCCGAACGGCGCGGGCGGCGGAGCCGGCGGCTGGGCCGGGATCGGGTTCTGGCAGTTCGAGCCATCGCGGCCGAACACCTTCTGCAGGTCCTTGATGTCGATGTCAAGGTCGTGCAGGTTCGGCTCGAGGTCGTACCACTTGCTGTACAGCAAGCTGCCGAAGAACGAGCCGTAGCGGTAGGCAATCAGCGCCTCGTCCTGGACGTTGACCTGGCAGTCGAGGTTCAGGTCGCCCTCGAGGATGCGGACGGTGACGGCCATGTCGCCACAGACCGGGGTGAGACCGCCGTTGACGGAGCCCAGCGTCGGGTGGCCGAAGACGTCGACCAGCTCGCAGCCGTTGTCCTTGATGACGGTCACGACACCGTTGTCGTTGCCCGGGAAGATGTCATTCGTGAGGTCCGGGTGCGGGATGAGCCAGAGCGACGCGAGGTCGAACGAGCCCGTCGGGCCGGCCGGCGAAGCGCCAACCGTCACGCAGCCGAAGTGGATGACATTCTCCAGGACCACAGACATCGTGCAGGTGCCGTCGGCGGAGCTGTTCGGGTCAGGCGAGCAGTCCGGGTTCGGCGAGCCGTTGATCTCGTCGACCGGGCCGCGGCCAGCGCCAGCGCCACCGGGGCCGAAGACGATGTCGCACGGGTTGACACTCTGGATGACCAGGTTGTCGTACTCGACCGAGAACTCGTACGCGCCCAGGCCGTCCTGGACCGTGTCGCCGTTCTGGTCGCCCGTCTGCACGTTGGACGCGTGCTCGATGACGTGGAGGTCGCCCTCGTTCTCACCCGCGCACGGACCCGTGACGCAGAGGAAGAGGTTGGCCGCCGGGATCGAGTTGTCGCAGTTGTTCGAGTTGCCGTGGCACGTCTTCACGACCGAACCACCAAGCGGCGTCGGCGTCGGCGTCGGCGTGTTCGTCGGCGTCGGCGTGTTCGTCGCCGTGTTCGTGGGCGTCGGCGTGTTGGTCGGCGTGTTCGTCGGCGGGATCGGCGTGTTCGTCGCCGTCGGCGGGTTCTGGACGTTCACCGTCGCCGGGATGCAGCCGTCGGTGTACGGCGGCGTCGAGGCCTCGGGGCACTCCTGCAGCGTATTGAAGCTCTCGTCCGTCGCGTGCGCGAAGTGGAGCTCGAGGGTCGCGGTGCCGATCGCAGCAGCGGTGAACGGGAAGTTCGCCATCGCCAGCGTGCCGCCGTTGGCGACCGAGATGGCGCCGCCGCACGAGTAGCCGACGACCGTGCCCTCGGTCTCCGTGCCCGGGTGGCCGTCCGGGTTGCCGTTGGCGGTCGGTGCCGGCGGGCTGGTGGTGCAGCCGGCCGTCGGCAGGCCCGTCACGTTCGGCACGCCCGGGGTGAGCGTCGCGGCGCTCGTGCTGTGCAGGTACGTGTCGAACGTGTCGACGATGATCGAGGAGCCGGAGCCGTTCACGAACGTGAAGACGGCGTTGAAGCTGGCGCCCGGCGCGTACGTACACGACGACTGGATGCCCGGCGTCGCGCCGTCACAGTCGACGGCGAGCGCGTAGGGCGTCGAGAAGTACGTACTGTTGACGTAGCCCGACGCGAACGCGCTGTTGTCGACACGGCCGTAAGGCAGGCCGATGACGGCAACCATCACGCCCACGGCGGTACCGAGCGCGGCCAACAGGCCGAGCAGTACTTGGGGCTTCTTCAAAACTAACCTCCTACGGTGTAGGGCTGTTGGGTCCAGAGCACGGACCCCTGCTTGCTGTTCGGTTGTGCTGTCGTCTGGTCCCTCTTCACCTCCTTCGTCCGTCCTCCCGGAAGTTCCCTCACCGGGAGTAGCCACACCGCCTTGCTTGCTGGTCTGCAATCCCGCCCCGCCGCCGGTCCCCATGCCGGCGCCGGTGACGCGAGAACTGCCTGGGGTTATGGGCCCGCCCCTCGCAACCGCACCTCGTAGGCGCGCTTCGCCCCTGGCACCGGGACGAGCGTGTAGCGGCCGGCGAGCGCCCGCACGTCCTCTGTCACGTAGAACGGGCGGACGCCCACGTTCGCTTCCGCCAGCGCGACAAGGAACGCATCGTCAGTCGTCCAGCTGTTGACAAGCCGGATGTCCGGGCGCACGCCCTCCACCTGCTGCAGGTACTGGTACGCCGCGAGGTCGATGAACGGGCCGTAGATGATCGCGCCGGGCTCGGCGCGTGAGAGCAGCGCCTCCGCATCGTCGCGGACGCCGTGCTCGTTGTGCAGCGACACCAGGCGCGCGTTGACGACGAGCGCCAGCGCCGGCAGCGCGAGCGCCGCCGCCTGCCACGGCGACGCTGCGGCGACGCCGCCCGCCTCGAGCGCCCAGGCGAGCCCGGCCGCCATGAGGACCGACCAGGCGACGAACGCCGGCAGGAACATGAACTCCTTGTCGACCGTGTCGTAATTGATGAAGAAGAGCGTGAGCGGCGCGGCGCAGCCGAGCACGAACAGCAGGAACGCGCGGTCGCGCGACCAGAGGCGCACCGCGCCGGCGACGCCGAGCGGCAGGCCGACGGCGAAGAAGGCGCCGCCCAGCCGGACGCCGAAGACGCCGGCCTCACGCAGCGCGCCCGCCGGGCCGTAGGCGAAGGCATCGGAGCCGAACTGGCTGGCGGTGACGTGGCGCCAGAAGCCGTGCCAGCTGCCGACGTCCCACACGCGCAGGGTGCCATCGAGCGCGTAGTCGCCGGGGCCGACGCTGGCGCCGGTCCAGGCGCGCAGCGGCAGGTAGAGATAGAAGGCGGCGCCAAGCATCGCGCCGGCCGCAGCGGCGGCCCAGGAGCGGCGGTCGCGCGGGGCGGCGTACCAGGCGAAGGCGACGAGCGCCGGCAGGTACAGCGCCGTCGTCGTGCGCGTCGCCAGCCCGAGGCCGAAGAGCAGGCCCACCGCGGCGGCGCGGAGCGGGGTCGGCCGGGCGCGCCATTCCCAGGCGGCGAGCAGCATGCCGGCGAAGAGCGCCGCATCGAGCGAATACACCTCGGCGGCGATCGCGTCGAGCCAGAACCAGTAGGAGAACGCCAGCGCCAGCGCCGCCGCCGCCGCGACGGCCGGCCGAGCGGTGAGGCGCAGCGCCAGCGCGTACACGGCCAGGCAGGCGGCCACGGCGAAGAGCGCCGAGAGCAGGTTCATGCGGAAGATGGGATTGCTGATGGGGAAGGCGTGCGAGAAGAGCCAGCCGGCCAGGGTGTAGAAGGGGTACCCGGGCGCGTGGGCGATGCCCAGCCGGTAGGCGGCCGTCGACAGCTCGGGGCCATCGAGGCTGTAGAGGTCGGGCGCGAGCGTGAGCAGGTACGCCACGGCGGCGACGCCGGCGACGACGCCGGCCCACGCGGCGCTCGAGGTGAGCGGGCGGGCGAGCGTCTGCTCGCGCGTCGTCGGGCGGTGCTGGGTCACGCTGAGCGTCACGCTACCTGACACGACTTCCTCATCGGCAATCGAATGCCGTCCGCGGGAAGCGTCCGTGCTCCGCGATTCTTCTGGCGGGGTTGCGTGGCGGGGAAGCGGTTGGTGGTCCCGGGGGCGGCCGCCGGAGCGACCGCCCCCCGTTCCCACGGAGGTCCGAAGACCTCCCTACATTGCTTACTTCGACAGGTTCTGCGTCACCGGGCCGCTCTTCGCTGGGCACGAACCGAAGTACGAAGCCAGCGAGCCGAGGTCGCCACCGGTGATGTTCCCGTCCTTGTTGAAGTCGAAGTTCACCTTGCCATAGCCGGCCGCGGTCAGGTTGATCGTGCCGTTGGCGTTGCGGTAGCTGCCGAACTTCGACGCAACGCTACCAAGGTCGCCCGCGGTGACGTTGAAGTCACCCGTGACGTCCGCGGCCTCGCGGCCGTCCGAGCAGCCGTCCTGGTCGGTGTCCGGGCTGGCGGGCGAGGTGCCGTAGAAGTTCACCTCGGCGCCGTCCTGGAGCACGTCACAGTCGCTGTCGCTGTCCGACGTGCCCACGAGGCTGTCCGTGCCGCAGGCCGCGGCCTTGCACATGCCGGCAGGGCAGGCCTCGATGTCGTTGGCCGTGTTGCCGGCGCTATCGAGGGCGATGCTCTGCGTCCGGTAGAAAATCTCCACCAGGCCGTGCGAGCCGGCGCCAAGGGGCATGGCGAGGCGGTCGCCGTCGCTGTCGCCAGTGAGGGCGGCGCCGTTCTGCGGCTGCGCGCAGCCGTCCGGGTCGACCGGGCTCGTCGAGCAGGAGGCAATGGTCCTGTCGGCGAGATCCGGGCGGGCCCGCTGGCTGCACTCGATACCGTCGAGGTACAGGTCGCGGTCGACGTCGCCGTCGAGCGCGCTGGAGCTGGTCGGCGTGCCGCCGGTGCCGCTCCGCTTGCAGACGGTCTTGCCGACGCCGGTCGGACCCGTCCACGCGACGATCTCGTACGCCGCTTCGGCGGCGTCGTTGAAGCCGTCGTTGTCCTTGTCGGTGTCGCAGGCGTCGCCGAACGTGTCCTCGTCCGGGTTCGAGTTGTCACCGGTCGCCGGGGCACCCCACGGGTTCGGGATGCCGTGGTACGTGGCGCCGGAGTCGGTGTTCGTCTGCGTGGGGTTCGCCACCGCCGGGCAGTTGTCGTCGTTCGTCGTGTCCTGGACGCCGGAGAGCGAGAGGTTCTCGTCGGAGCCGTTGTCGGCCAGGTCCTTCGAGCCGTCGCCGTCCGTGTCCGGGTTGGCCGGGTTGGTGTACTGGAACAGCTCGGTGTAGTCGTTGGCGCCATCGGCGTCGGCGTCCGCCGCCGTCGGCGAGGTGCCGATCGCTACTTCGATGCCGTCCTGCAGACCGTCACCGTCGCAGTCCGGGTTCAAGACCGGGTTTGGGTTGCCGGCCGGGCACGGGCCCGCAGGCTCGGCGCTGTCCGGCAGGCAGTCGCCGTCCGCGTCGGCACCGGCGAAACCGCCGATGTTGACGCACTGGTGGTCGGCGATGCGCGTGAAGCGGCGGCTGCGGTGGTCAGCAGCCGACGTGTAGAGCACGACGCGCGGGTAGAGGCCCGGCGTCGCCGGCGTCGTGACCGTGGTCTCGACGATCGAGTTCTGCGGGCTGTCCGTGCAGAGGTACTGGTCGTCCGGCGGCGCGGTGCTGCCGGCCAGCTGCACGTACGTGACGTACGGGTTCGTCCCGTACGCTGACTGCCGCGTGTAGAGGATCAGCGGGACGGCCGGCGCCAGCGGGAACGCCGGGGCGGCGCCGCCGAGGAACAGGCCGGTGAGGTCCGCCGAGTCCTGCGCGATGAAGGTCCAGGACGTTGGGAACGGCTGCACCTGCTCGATGTAGCTGTAGTCGCCCGAGACGGAGCCGGGCGCGCCGCCCGGGGTGAGCGGGCCCGTGCCGCCGTTGACGCCGGACTGCTGGGCCGAGCGCTTGAAGTCGATCGGGACATAGGCCGGCGGCGTCGAGGATGGGTCGGCCAGGATGTCGGCGTTGTACGGCGACGACGTGATGCCGTGGCAGAAGAGGTTCGCCTCGGCGTAGACGTTGCCGCTGGTCGACTCCGCCGCCTTCACGTCGCCGTTACAGGCGTTGTTGACGGTCGGTCCACAGGCATATGTCGTGGCCGGCCAGGTACTGGGTGCGACGGTAATGGCGAGCGAGAGCCGGTCGCCCGGCGGGATGCGGTTGACCGAGTAGGCCGGGATCGTCGCGCCAGCCGGGGCGGCGGTCGACGAGGAGCCGGCGCCGCAGGGGTTCGCCGGGACCGCGACGATCGGCGTCGACGGCCGCGCGCCGTCGTAGCAGACGACGGCGTCTACTTCGAATGCGCCGCTGATGTCGAAGTGCTGGATGTCGGTGCAGCAGGGGCCCGCGCTCGCGTTCCCGCTGAACCAGGTCAGCGCTCCGATCACCACGGCAGCAAGCACACCAATGATGGTGAGCCTCTTGGCCATGAAGAATCCTCCTGAATGTCTTCGCTGTGTGTGCTGCAGGGCTAACGACTTACGGGACTACCGCACCTCCTTGTCCTTGCGACCGCGCGGGGCGGGCGCCTACCGAAGTCACCACTATCCCGTGCTACCGAGATCGCTGGCGGACCGTGCGGGGGAGTTTGGTGGCTCAGAGGAGACTCCCCACGACGCTCAGCCAGCAGGAATCCGCTTCACTGCGGACATACAAGTAGAGATGGCCGGAACCCTCTCTACGTGCTCCTTCCGTGGCGGGAAGAACGGTATTTGGTTTTGGGCTTAGTCCCAGATTGGGCGGGGGAAGGACAGAGCCACCAGTGAGGCCTATGTAACCACCCGTTCACGAAGATGTCAACCCCCCGAAACAGCCCGCAACCAACGTTGCGCCGCCATGGACTTCGCTTTCCGTTGAATCTGCGCCGCGCCGATTAATGAAATCGCAATCCAGCATTGCGGTGCGCCCTTCGCAGCACAAAAGCGCGTCAAGTTCGGCCCCACTTGACACCGCCATCAGCGGCCGCGGCGGGCCAGCAGCCGGCGGGTGATGCTCTCGAACACGGCGTAGTCCTGGGCGCCGACGAGCTGGAAGCCGCCCTCGAACACGAACGTCGGCGTGCTGACGACGCCGAGCGCCCGCGCCTCCGCCGTGCAGGCATCGACCGCGGCCGCGTAGCGCTCCTCGGCGAGGGCCTGGCGGAGGCCCCGGTCATCGACGCCGGCCGTGCGGCCGACCTCGCAGAGGATTTCGATGTCGTTGAGGTCGCGGCCGTCGCGGAAGTAGGCGGCGAAGAGCGCCCGATGGTAGGCAGCGAAGCCGCCGTGCTCGCGGGCGAACTCGGCCGCCTCCAGCGCACGGTGCGCGTTGGCGACGACGAGCGGCATGCGCATCTCGATGCCAGACGCCGCCGCGAGCTGGAGGATGTTCTCCCGGTAGGCCCGCGCCCGCTCGCTCGACCCCAGGCGCCCGCGCAGGTCCGCGCCGCTGCGCGGCGTCTCCGGGTGCAGCTCGAACGGCCGCCACTCGACGGCGACAGGCAGCTCGCGCTGGAGTCGCTCGATGCGCTCGAGGGCGATGTAGCACCACGGGCAGACGTAGTCGGAGTAGGCGGTGACCGCGAGCGGCTGCGTCACGGCGCGCGCCTCCTCGCCTCCGCACGCTCACCCGTCACGCCCCACCTCGTCGTTCCTCTCGCCTCCGCTCAGGCCGAGCGTCGCCACGCAAACCGGAGCATCAGGCCGGCAGGCTACCGTCGCGATGGCAAACCGTGCGCCCGAGGGCCGTCGAGCGGCCGTCGAGCTATTGAAACAGCCCGCTCACACCCTCGCCGGTGTGGATGCGGGTGATCGCCTCGCCGAGCAGCGGCGCGACCGAGAGGGTCGTGATCTTCGGGTGGCGCTTGTGCGGCGGCAGCGGGATCGTGTCGGTCACGACGAGCTCGCGGATATCGGTGCCGCAGATCTTCTCGACGGCACGGTCGGACAGCACCGGGTGCACGCAGGCGGCCGTCACGCTCCTGGCGCCGCGCTCGTAGGCGATCTCGATCGCCGCGACGATGGTGCTGCCGGTGTCGATCTCGTCGTCAGGGATGATCACGTCGCGCCCGGCGACGCTACCGATGATGTCGCGGGCGGCGACGCGCTCGTCGTTGCCGAGGCGCTCCTTGTCGACGACGGCGAGCGGCGTCTCGAGCTGGCGGGCGATGTTGCGGGCGCGCTTGGCGGAGCCGACGTCGGTGGCGAGCACCGTGGTCTGCGAGAGGTCACGCTCCTTGAAGTAGCGGCTGAGCAGGTAGCTGGCGGTGAGCTCGTCGACGGGGATGTTGAAGAAGCCCTGGATCTGGCCGGCGTGCATATCGATGGTCAGCATGCGGTCGGCGCCGGCCGTCTCGATGAGGTTCGCGAGCAGGCGGGCCGTGATCGGCACGCGCGGCTGGTCCTTCTTGTCGCTGCGGCCGTAGCCGTAATAGGGGATGACGGCGGTGATGCGGCCGGCGGAGGCGCGCTTGAAGGCGTCGATCATGATCAAGAGCTCCATGACGCTCTTGTTCACGGGCGAGCAGAAGGGCTGGACGATGAAGACATCCTTCGAGCGGACGTTTTCGAGGATGCGGACGAAGATGTTCTCGTTCGAGAACTCGAAGACCTCGCACTGCCCGAGCGGCATCTCCAGCGCGGCGGCGATGTCCTGCGCGAGCTGCGGGTGGGCGTTGCCGGTGAAGATGCAGAGGTCCTGGTAGCCGCCGCGCTCGAACATGGCGCCCTGCCTCCGTGTTGGCGCAGGCGCGGCCGGGCGCTGTGGCGGGCCGCGCGGGATGTCGTCGCGGCGAAACTATAGCACCGGGGTTGTCGTTGGTCGCTGGTCGGCGGTCGTCGGTCGGCGACAGACGCTGGTACCTGTCATTCCGAGCGCAGCGAGGAATCTGGCCACGCGTGCAGCCATAGCGGTGTTGGTCGTCGGCGGTGGCCGGCGGCCGGCCGTCGCCGGTCGGCGGTGGCCCCGGGGTATCAGTCATTCCGAGCGCAGCGAGGAATCTAGCGACGTGGAGCGAACGCCTCGCCGTGCACGCACCGGAGAGCCGTGAGGCGACGGCTTGACGCAAACGGCTTCCCTGCTATATGCTCATACCAGCATATAGGCATGGAGCGAACGCGTGCCCAACCTCGTCCAGCCCTCCCAGTCCGTCCGCACCCACTTCGTGGCGTCGGTCCCGCTCGACCTCCTCAACGCCATGTACTTCACCTTCCTCGCCTCCCAGCTCGAGGGCGTCGGCGACTGGCCGGCGCAGACCCGCGCCCGGCTGGACCCCAGCCTGCGTGCCGAGCTCGACCTCCTCTTCACCTACCCGCGGCGCGAGCCCGGCATCCTCGGCGCCCTGAACGACGTCCTCTTCACGCGATACGACGAGATCACGACCGTCGACGGCCTGCTCGACTTCATCCGGCGGCTGCCGGCCGATGGCACGGAGTCGCCGGCATCGCCCGGCATCCAGGGACTCGCGCTCTATTCGCTGCGCTGGCCGGGCCTGCGCCCGTATCGCCTGCCCGACGGCGTGGCGCCGCGCACCGCACTCGAGCGCGCGCTCGACCAGGACGTCGACGCGGACCTCTCCTGCGTCATGGTGGAGGACGTCGCCGGCGGGCGTGACGCCGTGCTCGCGCTGTTCGACGACCCCGAGGACGTGCGCGCTCGC
>Ga0070741_10019569_pt1 | contig 10792 bp, 10 predicted proteins | sample Coa_R1_4_FD_66440 | JGI IMG/M metagenome (GOLD analysis project Ga0070741, IMG submission 66440) | Surface soil microbial communities from Centralia Pennsylvania, which are recovering from an underground coalmine fire - Coalmine... | ecosystem: Environmental > Terrestrial > Soil > Unclassified ... | reverse complement strand
GAAGCTGGGTGTGCTGCACGCGGGCAGCGGCGGCGGCGAGGGCGCGGCGGCGGCCGACGACGGCCGCACGATGCTCGCGCGCCCGAAGGCGATGGAGGGCATCACCTACTCGGTGGAGACGCCGCTCGGCACGGCCTACATCACCGTGAACCACGACGCCGAGCAGGAGCCGCGCGAGGTGTTCGTCAACCAGGGCAAGGCGGGCTCCGACATCGCGCCGCTCTCGGAGGCCATCGGCAAGCTGGCCTCGATCGTCCTGCGCGTGCCGTCGCCCATGCCGCCGCGCGAGCGCCTGGCGGAGATCACGCGGCGCCTGCGCGGCATCGGCGGCAGCACGTCGCTGGGCTTCGGCGCCGAGCGCACCCGCTCGCTGCCCGACGCGCTGGCGAAGGTGCTGGAGGAGTACCTCGACCGGCCGCACCACGCGCCCGAGCCGCCGGCCGCCGAGGGCGGCGCCCCGGCGAAGGCGGCCGCGCCCAACGGCCAGACGGTCCTGCCCATGCTCGGCGCGGCGCTGAACGGCAACGGCCACGCCAACGGCTACGCGGCGCTCCGCGGGCCGCGCATCACCGGCGACCTCTGCCCCGACTGCGGCACCGCCCTAGTCTACGAGGAGGGCTGCAGCAAGTGCATGGGCTGCGGCTACGCGCGCTGCTAGCCGAAGCGCGCGTAGCCCAGCGTCCGGGGGCGCTAGCCCAGCGGGCAGACACGCAGCGGGGGCCTGGTGGTGGCCAGGCCCCCGCTGCTGCATCCTGGGGCCAGCGCCGGGCCGGCCGCCCCAGGATGCCTGATCCGCCCCCTGGCTCTTGCGGCGCCTCGCGCAGCACGTCGCTGGCCTCGCGCCTCCCCCTCATCCTGACAGCAATCTTGCTCATGCGTCCGCACGCGCCGCGGCGGCGCTCCCGTGAACGCGCTGTTGTGCGCAGCGCACAAGCCACCTGGGACGCTATGAACAAATGATTGTCAAATAGTGTGCAATACCGTAGCCTTGGGTATAGGGCCGCGGCGTAGGGCCGCGGCCCTGTCCGCGATGAGAGGTTTCTGATGGCCACGACGGACAGCGCGCTTTCCACCGACCGCCACTACACGACGCTCGGGGTGGCTCAGGCCACGGGCATCCCCGCGACGACGATCCTCGCCTGGGAGCGCCGCTACGGCCTGCCGCGGCCCGACCGCGACGCCGCCGGCCGCCGCCGCTATTCGCAGGCCGACGTCGAGCTGGTCCTGGCGATGCGCGCCCGCACCGCCGACGGCGTGCGCGCGGAGACGGCCGCGCGCGAGTTGCGCGCCGGCCCGGACGCGCCGCTGCCGCCGCGCCCCGCGCTAGTCTACCTCCCGACCGAGGTCAAGGAGATCCAGTGTCTACACTGCGGCACGAGCAGCGGGGAGCTGCAGGTCCAGCGGGGCGCCCAGGGCATGCACACGCGGTTCGTGCCGGCGCTGGGCGCCGCGCTGCCGCGCCGCGGCCCCGGCGCCCAGCCGCTTTGCGGCCGCTGCAACGGCGCCCTCCTGGCGGAACCGCTCGGGCAGCGCAACCTGCCGCCGTTCGGGCGGGCGGCGACGCCGCGGCTGGAGCAGGGCGCGGCGTAGCGCCCAGCCTGCCGCGTCCCGCGCGCCGGGCGCGCGGGCGGCCGTGGTACGCTGGTACCGAACGCCGAGGCGCGCGGAGAGCGGCCCACGCCCTGCCTGGCCGGGAGCGGCCGGCGGCGCGGCTCACCGAGGCGCCTGGCGAGCGGACGGGAGCGGCACGATACGGAGGTGCCATCATGCGCGTGCTGGTCACGGGCGGAACGGGGTTCATCGGCGGCGCCATCGTGCAGGCGCTGCTCGCCGCGGGCGGGGCGCACGAGGTTAGCATCCTGAGTCGGCGTGCCAGCGCCCCCGGCGCGACGAGCGGGCCCGTGGCGCGCGTTGCGGGCGACGTGCGCGACCCGGCGTCGCTGCGGCGCGCCGTCGAGGGCGTCGACACCGTCGTTCACTGCGTGCAGTTTCCCAACCACCCCGTCGAGAATCCCCGCCGCGGCTACACCTACGCGGCCATCGACGGCCAGGGCACGGTGAACCTCGCCGCCGCCTGCCGCGAGGCGGGCGTGCGCCGCCTGCTGTACCTCAGCGGCGCCGGCACGCGCCCCGGCCGCAGCGAGCCGTGGTTCCAGGCCAAGGCCACCGCGGAGCAGGCGGTGCGCGACAGCGGCCGCGAGTGGGTCATCTTCCGCCCGTCGTGGGTCTACGGCCCGCGCGACCGCAGCCTGAACCGGTTCGTCCAGCTCGTGCGCCTGCTACCGGTCGTGCCGGTCATCGGCAACGGCCAGACGCGCGTGCAGCCGGTGCTCGTGGACGACGTGGCGCGCGTCGTCGCCGCGGCCGTGGACGAGCCGCGGGCCACCGGCCAGGTCTTCGAGCTGGGCGGCCCCGAGCGCCTGACGATGGACGAGATCCTGCGTACCGTGCAGCGCGTGCTCGGCCGCCACCAGCCGCTGGTGCACGTGCCGGTCGGGCTCGTCAAGCTGCAGGCCGCGCTCCTGGCGCTCTTGCCCAACCCGCCCCTCAGCCCCGCGGCCATCGACTTCATCCTGATGGAGGAGACGGTCGACCCGCGCCCGGCCGAGGCGCTGTTCGGCGTCACCTTCCGCGACCTGGAGGCGGGCCTGCGCACGTACCTGGGCGCGCGCGGGCCGGTGCAACGCCCCGCCGCCGGTCCCGCGTAGCCGGGCCACCCGCCCCCGCCCCGCGCGCCAGGCACTACAATGCTCCTGGAGCCATCGTCGCGGGGATCGCGCCGCGGATGGTGGGCCGCCACACCAGCCGGGGCCTGGCCTCGACCGCCCGGCGGCCGCTCCGGCGCGACGTAGCGCGGCACCGCTCCAGGAGGCGCGCATGGCGAAGGGCCCGGGTCGCAACGCCCCCTGCCCCTGCGGCAGCGGCCGCAAGTACAAGAACTGCTGCCTGGCCGCCGACGAGGCGCGCGAGCGCGCCGCCCGCGCTGCGGCCGCGCCCACCGCCTCCGTCTGGGACGTGCCCGACGACGACCTGCTGGACGAGGAGGACGACGACGAGGCCGCCTTCGCCTTCCCGGGCGCGCCGGCGAGCGCGCGGGACGAGCGGCTGGCGGCGGCGCAGGACGACCTGTGGGAGCGCTTCGAGGGCGCCGACTACGAGACGCAGCTCGCGCTCTTCCAGGAGGCGCTGCAGGGCGAGGCGCTCGACGCCGACCTCGCCTTCGAGATGCTCGCCGACATCCAGGCCGAGGCGGAGCGGCGCGGCGAGCTAGCGCGCTTCGCCGCGCTCCTCGACCAGTTCGCGCGGGAGGCGCCGGGCTTCTATGAGGAGGACGCCGCCTACTACGCCGCCTGGTCGATCGAGAGCGCCATCGCCTGTGGCGACCTCGCCCGCCTCCCCGCGGCGCTGGAGCCGTTCGCGCGCGACCCGGCCGGCGGGATCGACGAGCTGTTCCGTGTCGCCGACCAGCTCCTCTACTACGACCAGACCGCCCCGCTGCTCGACATGCTGCGACGTGGCTGGGAGCCGCTAAACGACGCCCCGCTCCTCCTGCAGCAGGCGTTCGAGGACTACGCCGCGCTGATGGCGGACCTGATCGTCTGCGAGTACGCGCGGACCAGCCCCGCGCCGCGGGCGGATGATCCGGCCCTCGCGCGCCAGCTTGCCGCGTTCCTCCCCGACGAGGCCGTGACCCATTACCAGGAGAACGCCGCGGCGCTGCTCGGCACGCTCGGCCGCGCCTGGCAGGCGCGCGACTTCGAGTCGCCGCCGCGCGCCGAGCCGCGCGAGCGCCGCATCACCCTGCTGGGCTGGGAATGGGCCGGCGACCTGTGGCGCGCGCACGGGGCGCCGCCGGGGCGCACGTTCCTGGCGGGACAGACGCTCGTCGAGTTCCAGATCGAGGGAGCGGCCAAGGGGAAGAGCGCGCAGGCGATGCTCCTGCCCGCGCGGCGGCGGCTGGAGCGCTTCCTGAAGGAGCAGTGCGACGAGTTGGACTACCGCGAGTACCGCGCCGGCGCGCTGGTCGAGCTATTGCCGCTCTACCCGGCGTTCCTGACGGCCCGGGGCCTGCTCGACGCGGGCGCGGCGCGGCGCGCGCTGGCCGACTGGCGGCCGCTGTACGAGAACTTCCTGCGCAAGCTGGCCGCCGACCGCGACGACCCCGCTATCGCGGCCGCCATCCGCGCGCGCTGGGCGAGCGTGTAGGCGGCGCGTCGACCCCTTGCTCTGCGCCGCCGCCCAGCCGCGCCGCCAGCTTGGCGCCGCGCGCCACCAGCCCCGCCTCCCAGCCGCGCAGCCGCCCCTCGGGGAGCGTCGGCCCCAGGCCCTCGATCTCCTGGCGCGCCAGCGTCTGCCAGCGCCCGCCCGGCCCGTCCTGGCGCTCCAGCGCCACTCCTGCCGTCCAGCGCTCGGCGCCCACCTCGAAGTCCAGGCCACGCGCCCAGCGGTACAGCGCCCGCTCGCGCCCGTACAGCGCCCAGCGCACCACCCGCAGCGTCACGCCGCCCGGACACGCCCACCGCGCCACGACCGCGAGCGCGCCGCGCCCGAGCCGGATCGCCGGCTCTGCCATGCTGCCGGCCCGCGCGCCGCCCCGACCCGCTAGCGCGGCGCCTTGCCGTTCGGTACGGGCTCGCCCGCCGCGCGCAGCGCCGCCGCCATCGCCCGTCCGCTCTGGAACTCCTGGTAGTAGCGGCTCGCCATCGGGCCGCGCTCGCCCTGGTACTTGCTGTGCAGCCCCGCGCTGCCGTAGGGCTTCAGCACCGGCGAGCTCATGCGCATGAAGTTGATCTGCACGATCTTCATGCCGGGGTAGATGAGGATCGGGAACTTCGTGACGTTGCTCAGCTCGAGCGTCAGGTGGCCGTGCCAGCCCGGGTCCACGAAGCCCGCCGTCGCGTGGACCTGCAGGCCAAGCCGCGCCAGCGAGCTTTTCCCTTCCAGCCGCGCCACGAGGTCGTCGGGCAGCGTGATGGACTCGTAGGTATTCGCCAGCAGCACCTCCAGCGGGTGCACGGCGAACGACTCGCCGTAGGGCACCTCGTGCGGCTCCATCAGCTCGTCCACCGGCTCCCGCACGTCGATGTACGGGCGGTGCGAGTTGCGGAACAGCAGCAGCTTGTTGCCCAGGTGCAGGTCGACGCTAGACGGCTGCACGCACTCGCGCTCCAGCGGCTCGATGGCGATGCGGCCCGCCTCGATCTGGGCCAGGATGTCGCGGTCGCTCAAGATCATGCTTGCTGCCCCCTCGCCCTCCACCAGCGCGGCTGGCCGCTGCTAGCTGGCGCTGCTGAGATTCGCTTGCCGCGTAAGGTGCCCGCCCGCCGGCCCTCGTCCGGAGTATAGCAACGCTACCGGGGCGCGCCCGCAGGCAGCGGACGGTTCGTAATGCGCCCGTATGCCGCCGCGCCGTCGGGCGCGGCGCGCCCGGGGCCTGTACAATGGGGCCGGCCGGCACGCTCGCGCGGCCCGCTAGCTCGCTGACTCTGCGCGCGGCCCGCGCACGCGACACTCTCCAGAGGAGGACCAGGCATGGTCGCACCCGCCGACGTCGAGGGCCTGAAGGAGCTGCTGGCCACCGGCACGCGCATTCTCTACGAGCACGGGCTGGTCGACGCCTTCGGCCACCTCAGCGTGCGCCTGCCGGGCACCGATCGCTTCCTGATCAACCCGCGCCAGAGCCCCGCGCTGCTGCGGCCCGAGACCGTCCTCACCATGACCTTCGACGGCGAGGTGGTCGAGGGCACGATGCGGGCGAACAGCGAGTGGCATATCCACGCGAGCATCTACCGCGCGCGCCCCGACGTGCAGAGCGTGGTGCACGCCCACACCGACATGAGCATCATCTTCAGCATGAGCCCTGTCGGCCTGCGCCCGATCTTCGGCAACATGAGCCCGCAGTTCGGCGCCGAGCCGCTGCCGGTGTATCCCTATCCGCGCTTGATCACCGACCGCGCGAAGGGCGACCGCCTGACGCAGACGCTCGGCGACCGCACCGCCGTGCTGCTGCGCGGCCACGGCTGCGCCGTCACGGGCGGCGCGATCCCGCAGACCGTCATCCGGCTGATCGAGCTGGAGCGCAACGGCCGCTTCCTGCAGGCCATCCTGGCGCAGAACCGCGGCGAGCCGCGCTACTGGTCGGCCGAGGAGATCGCCGAGTGGGGCGACCGCGGCGCCGCCGAGGTCGGCAGCGACCGCTACTGGGAGTACCTCACCACGCGCCCGCGGCGCTGACGCGGCGATAGCCACGTCCGGTAGGCGGTCGGCTTGGCCCGCGCGCCGCCCCCGTGGGCGCTTGCCGGCACCCACGACGGCTTACAGAAATTGGTTGCACTCGTTGCCGCCAGGCCGGCCAAATTGTGATATAGTTGTTTCAGTGGTTTAGAGGGTTGCGCCGCGCGCTGCGCCGAAGTGGTTCCGTCCTGGCATCCGCGCCAGACAGAGACGCTCCACACAGCTCACGTTGACGCCCTTGGCCAACTTTAATCTCCCAAGGGAGACGCGCGTGAGCTTCGCCGATCGCACCCTGACCTGCCGCGACTGCGGCCAGCCGTTCACCTTCACGCAGGGTGAGCAAGAGTTCTACGCCCAGAAGGGCTTCACCAACGAGCCGGGGCGCTGCCCCGAGTGCCGCTCGGCGCGCAAGGCCCGTGGCGGCGGCGGCGGGATGGCCTACGACAGCGACCGCGGCTACGGTGGCGGCTACCAGCGCGCCCCCCGCCAGATGTACGAGGCGGTCTGCTCGCAGTGCGGCGGCGTCGCCCAGGTGCCGTTCCAGCCGCGCACCGACAAGCCGGTCTACTGCTCGAGCTGCTTCGAGCAGCAGCGCAGCTACCGCTAACCTCTCGCGCCGACAAACGCGAGCGGCGAGGGCCAGGCCCTCGCCGCTCGCATTTGCGCTCCGCAAGCGTTCAGGCCCCTGGTTGAGAGCATGGCCGCGAGCTGACGATGCCGCTCGCGACCCGCTACCAGCATGCCATAATTGAATGACGCGTCGCGCAGGCCAGGGGGCCTGCGTGCGAACGGTTGGGCTCAGGAGTCGGCGGCCGACTTCGCTAGTGTTTCGCCTCTCGCACGCAATACAGATCCGTCGAGAACACGTCCCGCCTCGAGTCATCCTCAGCCAGCACCGCCGCGCTCGCCACTGGCTCCGGTCGCCCGTCCTCGTGAATTCGATGCAGCCGAAAGCCCAACTCCTCTAGCGCGTGTAGGTACTCCGCCGGGTCCGCGCCGTTCAGCCGAAGTCCATGCGGCCAGAACTCCGTGACCAACTTGACGGACTGCCGCTGGAGCAACCGCCGCATCCCGCAGAATGCCTTCCACTCCGAGCCCTGAATGTCCATCTTAATGAAGTCTACCGGCACGTCATCGGCTAGTAGGTCATCGAGGGCGACCGTCGCCACCTCTACCGCCGTGCGCCCATCGTGGGAATCGTAGAGCCGATTATCACCCGTGTTCGCCGCGAGATAGAGGCGCATCGTGCCGCTCTGATCAGCCACGGCCGCTTGCCGTACGGTAACCTGGTGCAGCTTGTTGGCCTGCACGTTGTTCCAGAGCAGAGCGTGATTCTGGGGCGACGGCTCAAACGCGGTGACATGCCCCGTGGGACCGACCTGCTTAGCAAGGAGCAGCGTGTAGTACCCGATGTGCGCGCCGATATCCAATGCCCGCATGCCCGGCCGGACCGTGCGCACGACCAGGCGCGTGATGGGCCGCTCGAACACCCCGACTGCACTCAGGTTCAGATCATCATGCGGGTCGAGGCGCATGATCATGCCATGGACCCGCGCGGTGCCGCCGGGCGTTTTCGCGCGGGCGATCAGGGCATTGTACGTGCGGCGCACGAGTGGCACACGGCCGAGACCGGTCCAGGCTAGCGCGCCGCGAGTGGTACGTAGGAGCCGGGCGCGAGGGGAGGGCGTCATAGGCATCCTCTCGTTCCAAACTAAGCAGATGGCCACGGCGAGTTTACACTCTGGACGATCCGGATCACCCTGTAACCGTTCAGCACGCCTGGCCCTTTGAAAGCAGCAAGGGCACCGCTGTTCCTTGAAGTGCTGCTTCGCCGGCCGCTACCAGCAAGTCCAACAGGGGCCGCCTTGCTGACGACAGGAGGCCACCACCGTCAACAACCGCTCCGCGAAGCGCGTGCCGCGTTCACTCTCGCATCCAAAGCTGCCCTTCCGCCACAGCACCGCCGGACGCAACGCCCGCTCCGCTACGTTGTTGGGCGGCTCCACCCCTTCCATCCGCGCGAAGGTCCACAGCGCGGGCCACTACTTCCTCAGCTCACGGCTTAACCCCGCCGCTTTGCAGTCCGGGCACTCCTGGTCGCGCTGCAACAGCCGCCCCATTCGGGCTTGGAGCGGGATCAACCGCCGGCGCCACCGCCTTCAGCAGAGGAGCGGGGTCAGAAGCCAAAGTCATCGCTACGGGCTCGGCCACACCCGGCAGCGTCATCACGCTCATGCCGCGGCTGTAGCCCGTCATGGCTCGGGGGGTAAGCCCGCTGCAGAGGCCTCTGCAGGCGGACCTGAACGCTTACCGCGCTCCAGTCGGGCGCCCCCACACGCGTGCCGGCCCGCCAGGCCGGTGCCGGTCCCACGCGCTCGCCCGGGCAGCGCGGATCGGCCGGCACGGGCGCGCGACCAGGCCCCGGGGTAAGTACGCTACCAGTCGCTGAGCCGGCCCGATTCGGTGAGCCAGCGGAAGAATACCACCCGCTGGGCCGTCTCCAGGTCGAACCCGTACACCCGCCGAATGTAGCGCACCCAGCCCCACCGCCAGCTCTCATCATTCCAGACGGTCGTGCACGCGATCACGTCCGTGGCCATCACTCCCACCCCAGGAGAATATGCCCGGACACTACTGTGTCAGATCGTGGGATCGAAGACGTTGAGTGGCGGTCGAATAATGCTGGAACCACGGCGGCGCGGGCCGCGGGCTGCGACGCGGCGACCGTTGGGTGGGGCCGGGGGCCAAGCTGGCGCCCGCCCCTCCGCGCGACCGCTTGCATCGAACTGATACTGCTGCGGTCGGTTGGCGCCAGAGATGAAGCTGGGGCCTGGTTGCCCAGGCCCCAGCGCGCTTCATGGATCGGGGCGCTCAGGTGGCGAGCCTGCCGCCCCGACGCACTCGGCGATCTCGTCTGTCGGCAACCCGCATCACCCCTTTCCGCCCCAAGCCCGGGGCGCAAGCTCTGCGCGTATGGTAAGCGCGGCGCCGCCGCCGCCTCTAGCGCCCGCTCGTTACGGGCCTATCACAGCTTGGCCGCTCGCTGTTACCCGGACAGAACGTGGGGCACGCGCGCGCCGCCGCTCGCTTGACCGCGGCGCGGGGCGCTGGTATCCTTGGCAGAGATATGACATCATATCTCGTCGGCTTCCGACGAGCGTCGCTCCCGCGAGAGGACGTGCGAATGGTGCGCGCGACCCGTCCCCGCGCCTTCCACGCGATCGTCGATCAGATTCGCGCGGACATCTTCGCCCGCCGCCGCCGGCCCGGCGACCGCCTGCCGCCCGAGCCGGTGCTAGCCGAGCAGTTCGGCGTCAGCCGTATGGGCGTGCGCGAGGCGCTGCGCGTGCTGGAGCTGCAGGGGCTCGTCGAGGTGCGCCACGGCTACGCGGGCGGCGTGTTCGTGGCCGAGCCGAATGGCACGGCGCTGCTCGGCGCGCTGGAGGACTCGCTGCGCCAGGGCCAGGTCGGCGCCGACGAGCTGTACCAGGCGCGCGTGCTGGTCGAGCCGGCCATCGCCCGCCTGGCTGTCGAGCGGGACGCCGCCACGCTGGCCGAGCGACTGGCCGACAACGTGGCGCGCACCGAGCAGGCGCTGGCCGGCGGCGCGCCCGTCTCCGCGCTCAACCGCGAGTTCCACCGCATCGTCGCCGAGCACGCCGGCAACCGCGTGCTGGCGCTGATGATGCGAGCCCTGCAGGAGCTACTGGAGACGCTGGACGAGCGCCGCCCGAACACGCCGGCCGTGTCACGCTGCGCCCTGCAGGAGCACCGTCAGCTCCTCGGCGCCGTGCGCGCGCACGACGGCGCCCGCGCCGAGCGCCTGATGCGCAGCCACCTGGCGCGTCTGGAAGGCCGCGTGCGCCGCGACGAGGTGTCCGGCTCTCCCGTGGACATTCCCTCGCTGCCCGCCCGCCGCCAGCAGCGCGCGGCCCCCGCGCCCACCGCCTCCCCCCAAGATTGGGGGGCCAGGGGCGCGGACCTCTCCCCCTTCCCGCAGCGGGAGGGGGGCCGGGGGGGTAGGTTGGCCGGGGGGCCTGTCTCCCCGCCCCGTAACGAATAGGCACCCGCAGAAAGGAGCGTCTACCCCATGGCCATGGCGACGAAGGTGAAGCCCATTCAGGACCTCCGCGACTGGCTCGAGCGCGTCGAGGCGCTGGGCGAGCTGGTCCGCGTCGACAAGCCCGTCGACTGGAACGAGGAGATGGGCGCCATCACCTACCTGGTGGCGAAGCAGACCCCCTCGCCGGCGGTCCTGTTCAGCCAGATCCGCGGCTACGAGAACAGCCCCATCGGCGCGCGCTCGCTGTGGAACCTGCTCGGGCCGAGCTTCAAGCGCATCGCGCTCACCCACGAGGAGCCGGTCGACCTGCCGCGCCTGGAGCTGATCCGGCGCGTCAAGGAGAAGATGAACCAGCGCATCCCCCCGCGCGAGGTGGAGGCCAGCCAGGCGCCCGTCTACGAGAACACGAAGACCGGCAGCGAGGTGGACCTGAGCCAGCTCCCCATCCCCAAGCACTGGCCGCTCGACGGCGGCCGCTACGCCGGCACCGCCGAC
>Ga0070741_10019568_pt1 | contig 10792 bp, 2 predicted proteins | sample Coa_R1_4_FD_66440 | JGI IMG/M metagenome (GOLD analysis project Ga0070741, IMG submission 66440) | Surface soil microbial communities from Centralia Pennsylvania, which are recovering from an underground coalmine fire - Coalmine... | ecosystem: Environmental > Terrestrial > Soil > Unclassified ... | reverse complement strand
CGCGCAAGCACAGCATAGCCAGCAGCTAATGCGAACGGATGTTTACAAAAAGTACCGGAAAAGAAGGTTGTCTTCGCAGCAGGAAACGATTGATCGCCAAAGTTCCACGCGCCGCCATCGATTGCATCCATATAAGCAGCCTTGCCGGCGATGACACCGATTGGCAGACCGCCACCTAGCACTTTGCCATACGTCGCGATGTCTGCGCGAACGCCAAAGTAGGCCTGTGCGCCCCCGAGCTGGGTACGGAAGCCAGTAATCATCTCATCAAAGATCAATGCCACCCCGGCTTCTTCAGTGATCTGACGCACCTCCTGGAGAAATGCTCCAGGCTGCAAATCTGGACGGCGGCTCTGCACAGGCTCCACGAGGACAGCCGCGAGTTCATGCCGCTGCGCCCGCAATTGTTCCAGGGCCGCCGCACTACCATACGTTAAAATGCTTACCTCGTCAGCGATACTCTTCAGTATCCCCGGAGCCATCGGGGCCGTTTGCACATTGCCATCGACGACCTGGGCCGCAACGAGGATGGGATCGGCAGAGCCGTGATATGATCCCGCGAAAAGCGCGATCTTGGGGCGTCCGGTGACGGTCCTGGCCAGACGCAGGGCAATCATCACAGCTTCAGAACCGGTATTACAGAATGCTGCGCGTTCCATACCGCTACATTCACAAATGAGTTGCGCGAACGCTCCCGCTAGCTCCGGCTGGGGCCCAAGCTGGATGCCACGATCAATCTGCTCATTGATGGCTGCGTTAATAAAAGGTTCATTATGACCGAAGAAGTTCACCCCAAACCCCATCGTGAGGTCGATATATTCGTTTCCATCAACGTCGTAAATTTTGGAGCCGGCTGAGCGATTTACCACCAGTGGATAGCACATCTCCTTGGTGGCCATGCGGAAGTTGAGCGAATTACGCAGATCAGCATGTACCACGCGGTCGGTTGCGACCTGCTGCTTTGAGCGCGCGGTGCGTTGCGTATAACGCGCGATCAACTCCTGAAGATGGCGCTGCTGACGAGGGGTAAGCTCGGCTTCGTCCTCGGGATGGGCAGGCTGAAAGGGCACAAATGCCTCCGCCACGGCGTTTTTTTCCTCGCTTGAATGCTGCACACGTTTGGGAGGAGGAGATGGCTCTGGCCGGGCCTGTTCGGGCGCACTCAGGGCAGGCATACGCACAGCAATAGGTGCAGCTTCCGATTGTCGCCGCAGCGTCTCCAGGGCAGATGTCATCACCTGCGCATGGACGTTCAGGAGATGGGTTATAACCTGTCCTGTCGAGGAGTCTGCGGCGGCAGTAGCGACCATAGGCTCTATTGACGCCTGCGGCATGGACGGCAATGCTGGTAACGAGCTAGCCGGCATATCTCCTTGTGGCAGCTCTGCTGATGGCAGAGACAGATTCGGTGCCGCGGTCCTATCGATATAGTCAGCCAGGGCATTAAGCGTATGAATACCGTCAAACAGTTGACCTATAGTCAGATCAATCTGAAATGTTGATCGGATCGTCTGAAGAACCTGGATGAGAACCAGGGAGTCCGCTCCCATCTCAAGAAATGATGCCAGCGGATCAAGCAGAGCGGCATCCAGGCCCAATAAGCGCGCGACAATGGCTTGTAACGTGCGCAGAATAGTGTCTTTACGCGTATGGTTCGGAGATAATGGCATTGCTGGACCTCCGCTACTTATATGAATTGTACTGGGAAACCGGCTTTCATTAGTCATAGATCCAGGGCTATGCCGGTCAGGCTGGACCGGGACCTCCTCACGAGCATGCCCGATCCAGTAACGTTGGCGTTCAAAGGGATACGTTGGCAAAACGAGTCGTGAGCGTCGATAGTGAAGATCGAAGCCGCGCCAATCAACGGGAATGCCCTGGGCGTACAGATCACCCAGCGTATTGAGTATCACCTGCTCGTCGTCGGTATGGCGTTGCAGGGAAGGCAGCCAGCGGATATCGGCGGAAGGCAGGACGCGCTTACCAATCCGCAGCAGTGATGTGGATGGCCCCACTTCGAGGAAAATAGGATAATCCGCAAGGTTGCACAGCGCATCAGCAAATTTGATCGAACGACGCAGGTGCTGCCGCCAGTATTGAGCATTGGGAGCTTCTTCCAGAAACTGTGCCGTGAGATCAGAAACATAGGGAATCGTCGGAGCCGAGAAACGCACTTTGCTCGCAGCCTGTTCAAAAGGCGCCAGGATCGGTTCTACAAATGGCGAATGAGAGGCCATAGCAAGACTCAACTGATGAGTTGTTACCCCGCTAGCCTCAAAGCGACGAATGACTTCCTGGACCGCTCCTCTCTTACCAGAGATGACCGTATTGCCTGGTCCGTTGAATGCTGCAATCACGACCTGACCGCTAAAAGGGTATAGCACCTTCATCACATCATCGGCATCGGCGAAAACTACGGCCATAAGACTATCTTCCGTCAGGGTGGAGCTAAGGCGCCCACGCTCTGCCACCAATCTGAGGCCATCATCCAGGCTAAATATCCCGGCAACACAGGCCGCCGCATATGAGCCTAGACTGTGCCCCAGGATTGCCGCGGGTTGAATGCCCCAGGATTGCCAGAGAATCGCCAAAGCGTATTCGAGGACAAATAGTGCAGGCTGTCTGTAAAGTTCAGTTTCCCATACGCCGCTGTGCTCTGGCTGAGCATACATCGCCTGAGCAAGCGATTCAGGGAGCAGCGGACGCAAAAGCTCACTACACTGGTCAACCACATTACGGAAAACCGGCTGAGTCTCGTAGAGCTTCTGCCCTACACCGGGGTAAAATCCCCCTTGCCCGGTGAAGAGAAACGCGACCCTGGGAGGAGCAGTTCGCCTGCCTTGCCCTGTATAGAGCCCGGGAACGTTCTTGCTCTCCAGGAAAGCAGCCAAACTCGCCGATGCTTGTGCCGTCGTCTCCGCAACGATAGCAAGGCGATGAGGCATATGCGCGCGCCCAACATTGGCGGTAAAACAGACATCAGCGAATGCCAGCGATGGCTGTTCTGCGAAAGTCGTTCTGTAAGCCCTGGTCAAAGATTGGAGGGCGCTGGCACTCCTGGCTGAAAGCGTTAGAATATGGGTAAACCGTTCAATGGTATTGGTCACTGGCACTTGCGGGGGAGCCTCTTCAACCAGCACATGGGCGTTTGTACCACCAAAGCCGAAAGAACTGACCCCCGCGATACGCCGCTCGCCTTTCGTCGCCGACCAGGGTTGAAGCTCTCCTGGAATCCAGAAAGGCGTTGAGCTGAAGGAGATCAGTTGATTGAGTGTCTCCAGGTGCAGATGAGGATAAAGTTCTTGATGGTGCAGCGATAAAACAACCTTGATCAGGCCCGCAATACCAGCAGCCGACTCTAGATGTCCGATATTCGTTTTTACAGAGCCTAAAGCGCAGCGCTCATCGTGAGCGCGCCCATCCATCAAAACCGCCTTGAGCGCCTCTATTTCAATCGGATCTCCCAGCGGTGTACCGGTACCATGAGTTTCAACATAACTAACCTGCGCAGGTGTGATACCCGCGCTCCGCAAAGCATCATGAATAACTTCTTGTTGCGCCTGCCCATTCGGAGCCGTCAACCCGTTGCTCGCCCCATCCTGATTGATGGCGGAACCGCGCAGTACCGCCAGGACCGTATCGCCGTTCGCAAGAGCATCGCTTAGTCGTTTGAGAACAACGATACCGCATCCCTCACTGCGTGTATAGCCATCCGCGCCGGCATCGAATGTCTTGCACCGACCATTCGCGGCCAGCGCCCCCGCCTGCGCAAAGGCTACAGTCAGTTCTGGCGTCAGGATAACGTTTACCCCTCCCGCCAGCGCCAGATTACATTCTCCCAGACGCAAGCTCTGGCAGGCCAGGTGGACCGCCACCAGCGACGACGAGCATGCTGTATCGACCGCTATACTGGGGCCACGCAGATCAAGCAGATACGAGAGGCGATTAGCGACGATACTATGGGCGTTGCCCGTGCCCATATAGAGACTAAGGTTGGTAACATCCGCCAGCCCGAGCTGGAGATAGTCGCTGCTGCTAACGCCAATAAAGACCCCTGTTCTACTGTTGCCGAGCGAATCGGGCGCATAGCCAGCATGCTCTAACGCTTCCCAACCAACTTCTAACACCAGGCGCTGTTGTGGATCGATCCATACCGCCTCACGCGGAGCAATATTGAAAAACTGGGCATCGAACAGATCGACCTGCTCCAGAAAGCCTCCCCAGCGAGTATTCATCTTGCCCGGCGCTCGCTGAGCGTCATAGAAGGCTGACGCATTCCAGCGATCTGCCGGCACTTCCCCGATTGCATCGGTGCCATTGCGCAGGAGCTGCCAGAAGGCGCTCGGACTCGCAGCGCCAGGGAACCTGCACCCAAGACCAATAACGGCAATGGGTTCCCCTAGCAAAGAAGTGGTACGATCCTCGATCTCTGCTCGCAGGCCACCACCAAGATAGTTGCTAAGCTCGGCAATCGATGGATAGTCCCAGAGCAATGTTGGTGGCAACTTGCGTCCAAGCCAGTTTTCAAGGTCTCCCGAGAGACTAATGGCGTAGGTGGATGATATGCCATAATCAGTAAATGGCAAATGCGGATCGATCTCACTGCGATTGAGAGCGAACTGGAGCGAGAGTTGCGTGGTCAGCCACTCTTGAATGAGATGTGCCGGAGGCTCTGTATGACGCAGAGAAACACCGTCGGCTCCGTTCTCAGCAGATGCATCTTTGTGTGTATACTCGCGAATCATTCACGCCCCCATACATTCAGTGTTGCAGCTAGAAATTCGTTGCGACACGCGTGCCGCTGGATTTTCCCGCTGGAGGTCTTGGGCACGCTCCCCGCCTTTACCAGAACAATAGTATGGGCAGTGACATCATGTTCAGCAGCTATCGCTTGCTTAATAGTGCGACGCACCAATGCCGCATATTGTTCTGGCTGCTCTTTTTCCGTTGCGCCTGGAGCGATTGCATCAGCCTGATTCATAGCCCGCAGGTAAGTGCGATCAATTTCAGCCACGACAATAAGCTGTTCTTTGCTATCGATTTCAACCGCAAAGGCTGCTGTGCAGCCAGAACGAATCGCCGGATGACTTTTCTCGACGGTGAACTCAATATCTTGTGGATAGTGATTGCGCCCATCGATGATGATCAGGTCTTTGATGCGCCCGGTAATAAACAGCTCATGATCTTTAAGAAAGCCGAGGTCGCCCGTGCGCAAAAAAGGGCCTCGCCCATCAGCCAGCTTCGCCTGGAATGTGCGCGCTGTCTCCTCTGGCCGCCGCCAGTAGCCCCGGGCGACATTTGGACCAGAGATCCATATCTCGCCGACAACGTCCTCAGGGCAGACCATTTGAGTTTGGGGATCAACGATAAGAATGGTCTGATCAAGCCAGGTGTGGCCGCAGCCCACAAGGGTCAGCGTCTCTTTCTCTTCCACCAACGTCGGCAATACGCGGTGTTGCTCAAGCGCAGAAGCGCGGAATGTCCGCGAAATCGGTAATGCTGTCATCAGGCCACCAGATACAAACAGCGAAGCTTCTGCCAGCCCATAGCACGGATAAAAGGTCTCTGGGCGGAAACCACACGGCGCAAAAGCGGCACTAAAAGCCTCAAGCGTGCTGGCACGCACAGGCTCTGCCCCATTGAATGCGATGCGCCAGCTCGTCAAATCGAGCTGCTGGCGTTGCTCTAGAGAGATTTTGCGCACGCACAAATCATAGGCAAAGTTCGGCCCTCCGCTCACTCTCGCCTGATAGCGCGAGATGGCCTGCAACCAGCGAAATGGCTGCTGAATAAATGCCATTGGCGACATGAGCACGCAGGTCGCGCCTAAGCACAGGGTATGTAAAACATTGCCAATCAGTCCCATATCATGATAGAGAGGTAACCAGCAGACGTAAGTGGAAGGCACGACGTCCGCGAAGGCAGAACCGATCATTGCCTCGTTATAGAGCAGGTTGCCGTGGCTCACCACCACGCCTTTGGGCGCTGTGGTTGACCCGGAGGTATATTGCAAAAATGCAATGCTGGTATCATCAATATGCGGTTCCGACCATCGTGCAGCTAATTCGGAGGGGCATGTATCGATAGGGAACCAGCTCATATCGAGAAGAGCGGGTATATGCTCTAATGCGGAATGGAATGCCGAAAACAGCCGACTCGTTGTGAGAACGATTGTCGGTTGAGCATCAGCTATGATACCGAGCAAGCGGGGGAGTGTCCGATCTGACTTTAATGTACGAGGGGGATAGACCGGGACGGCAATAACCCCGGCATAGAAGCAGCCAAATAAGGCAACAATATAGTCGAAACCTGGAGGACAGAGCAAAAGCGCGCGTTCTCCCTGCGGCACATGCCGCTGCAACCATGCTCCAAGCGCCTGTGCCTTCTGGTGCAACTCCAGATAGGTCAGGCTTGTTTGCGCATCGTCTTCCTGGAAGACATACGCCTGGCGCTCAGGGGTTGCGCCCGCATGTTTTTGTAACAAAGAAACGAATGTCGCAGACGTTTTCGGCAGATCAAATAAATAGTCCTTCGTCGCAAAATGTTCTTTCATTCGGCTCCTTCTCTAGCGGCGTTTAGGCACAGCGATAATCGCAGAACATTTCTGGAGATTCCGTGAAAAGAATGAAAGATATCCTCACTCTGGTGTCCGTTTAGAGATGAGAGGGAAAACGGGATTTCCCGCGCGCAGCGGCCTTCAAGCCTGTATCATCTCAACTAGATCCTTGTTATCAGGAGGAGTAAGCAACATAAATAACTCATCGGTTGTCATTTAGCTATTCATCTAACCAGATGTACTTGCTTACAATATACAAACCCGTGAAATCTCAAGAAATTATGCCTGCCCGTCCGTTTTCTGAAATACATAGTTAATAAAGAAAATTACCCATCCTAATGGGCAACAAGTCCTTACAATGGTATTACAACTGCAATGGTAAAATAAAAGCATCTCAATTTGTAGGTTCAAATATATCACTTTTTTTGATCTTTTTGATCATTTCCCACCTTTGACGCATAGGCTAAGATAGTGTAAGATAGCAATCAGCTAAACAATGAAAAAGAGGAAAGGGATTGGAGAGGAATAAGCAGCACGAGATCATTGATGCGATTGTGTTCATCCTGAGAAGCGGATGTCCTGTTATTTTTTTTCAAACAAGTAAACTCCCTTTGCGTGATGATCGGAACGTTACTCGCTGTGGCCGCACTTCGCAAAGTTGGGAACCTTTTGCCTGTATAGCCTGAACGTCTACCTACCTGATGGATTATAAAAAATTCGTAACCATACAGCAGGCAACGTGAATCACTCTGTGACCGCCGGCCACTTCGCCAGTGAGTGAAGATGTGTAGTGACGCAGTTGCCCCTTCTGAACAGTGACAAAACACTCATCTGCAATCACTTGAATTGAATTATCAACTAATCCTGGGAGGGATAAAGTGAATAACCATCGCGTAAACGATAAATTGAGGATGCAACGGAAATTACAAAAATGGACCAGGCAAGATGTCGCTGATAAAATTGGTGCCTCACACATTAGCGTTGTACGCTGGGAAAAAGGGCAACGTCCCAATGAGTATTATCGCCGTGAGTTGTGCAGACTTTTTGGCAAGAACGAAGAGGAGCTTGGCATCTCCGCTTCGGACTTCTCCATCAGCCAGGAGGAAGATACTTCCTGGCAGGAACTCCATCAACTTGCGCAAGAGCAGGAAGTCACCTTTTCCCAACACTTCCTCTATGATCCCGCGCTCCCACCTCTCCCGACAAACGTGCATCAGCTCATAGGGCGAGATTCACTCCTGTACCGATTTAAACAGCGTTTGATTGCTAAGACCCGGCACACGGCCTGTCTGGCATTAAGCGGATTACCCGGCGTTGGAAAAACTGCTCTAGTGACAGCTCTTGCGCACGATAAGGAACTGCAAGCTTATTTTTGTGATGGGATACTTTGGAGCAGCTTAGGACCAACACCCAACATTAGACAACAGCTTGGTCGCTGGGCCTCGCTCCTCGATCTGGCTCCAGCGGTTGCAGATATTCAAGATCTGGCTCTGGTTCTGCATATGGCGCTAAAGGAACGTCGCATGCTGCTAATTCTAGATGATGTATGGAAAGCCGAAGAAGCGCAGGCTTTTCAGTTAGGTGGTCCTTGTTGTTCACACCTGATTACGACACGTCTTCCGGGCGTTGCGTATCAATGCGCCTGGGGGAATGTGGAGAGGATTCCCGAGTTGAATGAGGACGACGGAGTAGCACTGCTGACCAGCCTGGCTCCAACAATTTTTGTTAGAGAACAGGCAAAGGCGCGCGAATTAGTCTTTGTCGTCGGCGGACTTCCGTTGGCACTCACGTCAATAGGCCAATATCTGCGCCTTCAAGCCTCAAAAGGTCAACCCCGTCGATTGCATGACGCCTTCCAAAATTTATATGTTGTTGAGGAGCGCATGCGTTTAACACAATCACAAGGCATATTAGAGAGATCACCCAGGCTTCCTTTTGGTCAACCGCTCTCCTTGCAGGCCAGTATTGCAATTAGCGATCAATATCTGAGTCCGCAAGCTCAAGCCGCCTTGCGCGACCTCGCGGTTTTCCCGGCTAAGCCAAATACGTTTTCTGAGGAGGCCGCTCTGGCCGTGAGTTGTGCGCAGGTGAATATTCTTGATGAGCTAACTGATGCTGGTTTACTCGAAAGTAGCGGTCAGGATCGCTATACCATGCACCGAACTATCATTGACTATGCTCGCATGTGTGGCATCAGCGTTAACGCTCGGAAGCGCCTGGCCGAATACTATGTCCAGCTTATGGAGAGAGAGGGCAGCAATTATCACAGGCTGGAACAAGACATGCAGAATATAGTGGTTGCGCTTCAGGCAGCGCAAGATCTGGATATGCATGAAATCCTGGCCTGCGGTATAAACGTATGCATTCAATTAGAGGAGATTCGCAGATTATATCATCAAGTAGAGCAGTATTTACAAGGTTATCATGCAGGGATACACCACCTGCGATGAAAATACTACTTTGAGCTTGGTTTTGCTGGTAGCCATTTCAGGCAGAGGCAGCTTCCTCTGTAGCAACTGCTCTGCCTGAAATGACGCTACTTTACCAGGAGACCGCGACAACCATGCTCGGTGGCTGCCAGTCAGCAGGAGGGACGGCCAGCTTATCTACCAATGGGCGCAACGTGTTATCCATAAATTTGTCAACGGGTGATTCTGGTTGTGGCTTGGGCAGGAAGGCCAGCACCAGCGCAAAGACCAGGCCCACTACAGCGAACACCGCCGCAAGGACCGCCGCAACGGTTGAGGCGATGACTAACTCTACAACCAGGCAGACCGTCTCCAGGATAGCACAGGCGGCGATAATGCCATCAAAGGCTTTATCAAGAATGGTTGCCGGTGAGCCATCCAGCAGATCTTCGATGAACTTCATCGTCGCCAGGACCGCAAAGCCAGCCGAGACAAGCGCCCCCATCCAGCGCAGAGCCTTGCTCAGCCCGTTGAATAACTTACCCCAGAACGTTCCTTCAGTGGTAATCGTTCGACGAGCAGCATTAAAGAAGTCTTTCATCTTCTCCGCGCCACTTGAGTACCAGGCATTGCGGTTGCTTCCGCCGAATATCTTTTCCAACGCTCGCTGAATGCGTGTCGAAGATTCTTCAAGTGCCACGTAGTTTCGCGCCCGCGATATCGCCCGCAATGGCACCAGGACTGTACTCAGGATATCAGGCACTGCCAGGATCAGGTTGCCAAAGAGGCCGACAGTGGTTAAGATGATCTCTGCCTTATCCCTGTCTTCGAGGTTCTCCCAATCCTGGAAACCGACGATAGCATTATAGAGTCCGCCGCACCAGGCCGCGACCGTAAGAAACCTGCCAGCATTCGCGAGCTTGGGGAAGCGTTCGGCAAAGGTCTGCTGGGCTTTGAACATGCGATTAAACAGGTTGGTGTCGCTGACCGCGAGCATCGCGTCCGCCAGCGCGCCTGCGAGAACCGCCATGTGCCCGGCTTGCTCCTTTGCCGTCTGTAGATCCTGAGCCATCTGCCAGCGAATCAATTCCTCCTTTGTCGGATTCTCTGGCGCCACAATATACAGATCGATAAATTTTTGAATGACATCGGGGAGCCAGCTCATGATCTGCTCTTTATCGTTGAGGTCAGCCTGATCAGAAATGTGCGTCAGAGAGCGGATGGTAAACATCTTATTGTATTCCAACGCGAGTTCACCAGATGGCTGTAATGCTGCCAGCAGCGTCGCATAGCGATTGAGAAGCGCAACGCCTTCCCCTGCAATGATGCGATTCATCATCAGGTTGATCTGAGGAACGGTCGTAATGGCATTATACAGTTCCTTTGCCCACTTTTCGCCTCCGTCGTTGATGTAATCCCGTAAACGCGGGGAAGAGGCAATAAAAGCTTCCAGGAAAATGCCGTTTGACTGGACGTTATAGCCATTTTCACGCCCCACACCATTATACAGGTAATATCTGAGTTTCAATTTCTGGGCTTCGGTGAGCGGATTTTTGGGAGCACCAGAGCCGGACATGTTGCAGAAGCCCCAGCCCAGATAGGTGGGCGCGAGTTTCTGCTGATAGAAGTCCAGGTTCTTGTTGATCAGATCAGTGCGGTCCCTCGTGAGCACTGGCTTCGTCTCGCCAAAGAAGTTTTTCAACCAGTTGTCGTCCATCGCCCACTTCATATTCTCGATGAGCATACGGAAGGACATTTCCTGCACACCTTCTGGCGAGATGGTAATCAGTTCTTTGATATCAAGCGGCGTGCCAGTTACTAATTGTGC
>Ga0070741_10019567_pt1 | contig 10792 bp, 6 predicted proteins | sample Coa_R1_4_FD_66440 | JGI IMG/M metagenome (GOLD analysis project Ga0070741, IMG submission 66440) | Surface soil microbial communities from Centralia Pennsylvania, which are recovering from an underground coalmine fire - Coalmine... | ecosystem: Environmental > Terrestrial > Soil > Unclassified ... | reverse complement strand
TTTGAGAGGCTTGAGTGGATTCGCTTTCTGCTCCCGATTGAGACACAGTTGTAGCCGCCGTTCTTGTTTCTCGTGAGCTGGGTAACTTCCATTTTCCTTCCACGTCTTGCGGCCAAACCACATTTGGATTAATGAGCGCGACCTCTTTAATCACCAGGCGCCGGGAAAACAACGAGAGGAACCGAACGCGCAGTCGAAATGTTTTTGCTTCGAGGAAATGTTTTGGACCGACTGGCGAAGTTCGGCCAATCGTGATACCGCTCAGCTCCAGCCCTCCCCAGGGCGTTACGCTCATGCTGCGGATTCCTAACTTGGTGCCAAGGCGTCGGCTCAATTCCTGTTGAATCTTCGCGTGTGTACCCTGGGATTGCACATACAGGTTCACGCCGGTCAGGAGAATCGCGCCGAGCGCAATCACGGCCCCCACTGCGATCAATGAAACCCGGCGCAATCTTTTCACCGCGAAACGTTACGCAGTCCGACTTTGAAGAAAAGGCGAAAGCCCTCTGCTACTTTTCCCTGTGACCGAGACGATCATCATTCTAAATCCGACCGCGGGCAGCCCGGAACATATTCGGAGCTGGCAGGAACGCATCGAATCAGTCGCTGGTGGTTGCCCCATCCGCGTTACAGCAAATTCTGGCGAAGCGGAGGCGCTGGCACGGCGCGCAGTCGAGGAGGGATTTACGCGGATCGTCGCGGCAGGCGGCGACGGAACGGTCAGCCAGGTAGCAAACGGACTCTCTGGCAGTAATGCCATATTAGGCGTGCTTCCAATGGGTAGTGTGAACGTTTTCGCGATGGAGCTTGGTCTGCCATTGCACAGCCTTCAGCGCTGCTGGGAGATCGTCGAAGACACAAACGTCCGTCTGGTCGATCTGCCCAGCGCTAATGGAAAATATTTTGTCCAGCTTGCCGGCGTGGGGTTGGACGCGCAGGTGGTCAAAGAAACCAGTCTCGCTTTCAAACGTAGTTTCGGTCCACTCAGCTATCTCATCTCCGCCGCGCACATCGCAGCCCGGCAACCGCCGAAGTTGTTCATCGAATCGGAGCATACGTCTTTAGAGGAGGGGTCGTTTGTTCTAATTGGAAACGGGCGCCTTTACGGAGGGCCGTTCCCTTTTTTTAAACACGCTCTCACCGATGATGGCTTGTTTGATGTGGTCGTCTTCAAACGCCTCGGCTATCTCGAAATCATTAAGTATCTCCAGGACGTTATATTCAGCTCCGACATCAAAGCGCCCGAAATCGAATATTTTCAGACGCGTCAACTGCGCGTAACCAGCGAACAGGACGTGCCCCTGGAGCTGGACGGTGAACTCGCGGGTCATTGCCCCGTTGATTTCCGAATTCGAAGAAGAGCGCTTCGCGTTTTGGCGCCTCGCCCCTCGCCCTGATCCGCCCCTGAACAAATTTGGCTCACATATGTGACCCAAATTTGGCGGCCCAATGCGGATGCAGTTTGGCGCACTGCGATAATTGGTCTTTTAAGTAAATTCGAATGATCTTTTAGCGATGCCTCCTGGTGATCATTGGCTTCGCGAAAAAGCTGCCGCTTCAATTAACCCGGCACAGGTTGAAACCGTCCTGATTCATCTTGCGGAACATTGGCCGGAAACCGCGCGGCCCCTTGCGGATGTGGTCGAACAATTTCCGTTGGGCGAGGCAGCCCTGCTTCATCTTCTTGCTGTTTCCAGCATTTGCGCGGCCCGCCTGACGCACGACCCGGACATCCTCCTGTGGCTTTGCCAGCCGCAAATCTGTTGTGCGCCTCGCGGCTATTCGGAAATGCTGAGCTACCTGCAGAGATCGGCTGGCAGCTCGATTGCAGACCAGGGTTTTTCTGCTCTTCGTTTTTGGAAGGGCCGTGAGATGACGCGCATCGCCGTTCGCGAGCTCGCAAACGTCGCGTCGCTAGAGGAAACCACCGGCGAGCTTTCGCAGGTGGCGGAAATTTGTATCCGCAAGGTGTTTGAACATTGGAACACGGAATTGCGGCAACAATACGGTTCGCCCAACGCTGAATTCGCCATTCTTGCGCTGGGCAAGCTTGGCGGCGGAGAGCTCAATCACAGCTCGGATGTTGATCTTCTTTTTCTCTACAGTGAGGAAGGCCAGCTCACAGCGTACATTTCCTATCATGAATTCTTCAACCGACTGGGAAAAAGAATTCTCGAAACCTTTTCAACGAGACATCCGGCTGGCTCGCTCTTTCGTGTCGATCTGCGTCTCCGGCCGGAAGGCTCGGCGGGGCCATTAGCCCGCTCGCTCGAGAGCATGGAAAATTATTACGCCGGTTTCGGCGAAACCTGGGAACGTCTTGCGCTGATCAAGGCGCGCGGAATCGGCGGCAGCCGGGAGCTGGCTTACGAGTTCCTGCGGCAACATCAACCTTTTATTTACCCCAAAAGCGCATCGCCCGATCTGCTGGATGAAATTGCCAACATCAAGCGGCGCATCGAGCGCGACATCGTGGGCGCGGACAAGCTGGAACGCGACGTAAAGCTTGGGCGCGGCGGTATTCGAGAGATCGAATTCATCGTCCAGACCTTGCAGCTTATCCACGGAGCGCGTCACCCGTTCCTGCAGGAACCAGCGATGCTCAAGGCGCTGCGAGCGCTTCGTCAATTGGATCTTCTTCCACGCGAGGAAGTGCTCACACTGGATAATACCTACCGCTTCCTCCGGCGTGTGGAGCATCGTTTGCAGATCGAGGCCGAACAGCAAACGCACGTTGTCCCTCGAGACTCGGAAGCTTTGAAACGCCTCGCACTGAGCTTGCGCTTCCCATCCAGTGAAGATTTCACTGAAGCGCTGCAAAAAAAGATGCGTGCTGTCCGGCCGATTTTTCAACGGATCGTTTCAGGAGCATCCACGGCCCCCAAGGCAGACGATCTTGAAATTTTTAGAGATCAGAGAAGGGCGGCAAAGGCGCTTTCCGATCTCGTGCAGGGCGCCACCCGTTTCCATATCGCGCCGCGCACGCGCCAGATCTTTCGCAAGCTGCGTCCAGACTTACTAGGGTGGCTTTCCAGCACTGCAGACCCGGATGCGACCCTGAATCAATTTGTTCGCCTGGTGGAAGGGTACGGTTTGCGCAGTCTGTTTTTTGAACTCCTGGTCGCAAATCCTCGATTGCTGGAGCTGGTTATAAAAACCATCGATGCCAGCCGCTTTGCCAGCGAGCTCTTGATCCGCCGTCCGCAGCTTTTGGAGGATATCACTCGCGATCCAACCTTTGATGAACCGCGATCGGTAGCAGAAAATTTACGGCGGCTCGATTCGTTAGGCGCCGACGCAAACAATCTCGATCCGACACGCGGCTATCGGCGAAGACAGCTGTTGCGCATCATCCTGCGCGACGTGCTGGGACTTATCCAACCGGCGGCGACGTTTGCCGAGCTTTCAGATGTCGCGGAAGCGTGCCTGGTTTTTGTCGCGAAACTCCTCGCAACTCAACAGCTGACCGTCATCGCGCTCGGAAAATTCGGAGGACGCGAGATCAGCTACGGCGCGGACCTGGACGTTTTGTTTGTGGGTGACGACGTCCGCGCCGTGCAGAATATAATGATCGCGATGGCGCAGCCGACTGCAGAAGGAAATATCTGGCCGCTGGATGCAAGGCTGCGTCCGGAAGGCGAAAAAGGCCCGGTCGTTTGCTCTCTTGAAACTTACGAGGCGTACTACGCGAGCCGAGCCCAGCCATGGGAATTGCAGGCGCTGAGTCGCGCACGCGGCGTCAGTGGGCCCTTGCAAAACGAATTCATGGAGATGGCGAAACGCGCGTGGGGTCGCGCATGTCAGGATGCCGATCTTTTCATAAAAATCGATGACATGCTTGAGCGCATTCGGCGCGAGCGCGGAAGCGGATCGGATTTTCTCGATTTAAAGACTGGAAACGGCGGCATCATAGAAGCGGAGTTTCTGGTTCAGGCGTTGCAGATGCGCGGAAACATCTGGGAACAAAACTGGGAGCACGCCGTCGATCGATTGCACGAACACAGGCATCTGAGCAGCTCGGACGTTGTGAGTCTCAAAAACTCTTACGCGTTCCTGCGCCGCTGCGAACTTGTATTGCGTCGATATGACAACCGAGGCATTTCAAGCCTTCCGAGCGATCCGGACGAGCAACGAAAGTTCGCCATCCGTCTTGGCTTTCCTGAATTCGACGCGTTCCGTCGCGAGTATCTCGATGCTCGCGAGGCGATTCATACGCTCTACCAACGGCACATTAAACCGGCTTAACCGCGGTAACGATTAACGTTCGCCCAAGCAGCATGTCCGGTGAATTCATCGCTCGAACCGCCCAGGCATTTCGCTCGTCCAGCGTGCCATAGGTCTTTTTATCACGGCGATAAACGATCCAGTTGGCGGCGCGTAGAGGCACGATGGCGAACGGAAATGCCAGAAGCGAGCGGCGCTGGTATTTATCCACCGTGACTTTCAAATCGCGGAAGCCAGCGCTGTGAAGCGCGTGCGACAGATAGAACCAACTGACCGGATTAATGTGGCCACGCGTGGTGTGAATATCGGATTCGTCCGGCACCAAAGGACCAAACAAATTGTAAAAGCCTGACGACAGATAGCGCAAACGGGAGCGCAGATTCAAAATGTTTGGGGTCGAAAATACGGCGATGCCGCCCGGTTGCAGAACACGATAAATTTCCCGGATGACCTCCCGATAGTGTTCCAAGTGCTCGATTGTTTCGACGCAGGTGACCAGCGCGAACCGATTATCGTTGTACGGAAGGGGCTGGAGATTCAGGTCGACGGTATCGATCGTGGGGCCGGGACCGGAGAGCAATTGATCCGTGTAATCGCAGCCGAAACAACGAAACGGATAATGCGCTCCAACCAGCCGCAACAACTCGCCGGTTCCGCTGCCAACATCGAGATAGTCTCCGCTCGGTGCCATGGAAGGCGCGGCGGCTATTGCACGAAGGACCGCTTGATGAATTCCCGAGGTGCTTAGCTCGGACATCTCGCGCCATCGTTTTCTCCCAAGGATTTTTCGGTAAAAGATCTTGGAGATCCTTCGAGTGCGCACAGCGAATAGTGAACTGTGTCCGATCGAACTGAGACCGGCAATCGCGGCGATTTAACCCGGAATGCCCTTGAGCATTTCAGCGTTGGTCGGGAATTTCTTCACAAACATCAACAGTCGCTGAATCGCTTCGTCCGGTTTGTGTCCGGCCAGGCCGCGTCGAATGAGATTAATTTTCTCCAGTTCCCACGGTTGCAAAAGCAACTCTTCCCGTCGTGTGCCAGAGAGAAAAATATCCACCGCCGGATAGATCCGCTGATCGCTGATTTTGCGGTCGAGCACCATTTCCATGTTTCCCGTGCCTTTAAATTCCTGAAAGATCAGTTCGTCCATTCGGCTGCCGGTTTCGATCAGCGCCGTGGCAACAATCGTAAGGGAACCAGCTTCCTCAGTATTACGGGCAGCGGCAAAAATTTTGCGGGGGATTTCCATGGCGCGCGCATCGATACCGCCGCTCATCGTGCGGCCTCCACCTCCCATCGCATTATTGAATGCGCGGGCGGTCCGTGTGATGGAGTCAAGGAGGATGAAGACATGTTTTCCTGCTTCGACCAGGCGTTTCGCTCGCTCGATCGCAAGTTGCGAAATGCGGGTGTGACTTTTGATGTCGGCATCGTTGGAGCTGGCCATCAGCTCGGCGCTTGGATGGGAACGCCGAAAATCGGTCACCTCTTCCGGACGCTCATCGACAAGGAGAATGATCAGGATCATCTCCGGATGATTTTTTGCCACAGCGTCGGCGATGTGATGCAGCAGCGTTGTTTTGCCAGTGCGCGGCGGCGCGACAATCAGACCGCGCTGCCCCATCCCGAGCGGCGTCATCAAGTCCATGATCCGCGTCGTGTACCGGTCTGGTACCGTCTCGAGCTTGATCCGTTTGTTTGGATTAATCGTGGTCAACTCCTCAAATGGCGTGAGGCCCTGATATTTCGGGGGCTCTTCACCATTGATTTTCAGCAGTTTGACCAGTTGCGGACCGCGGCTGCCGCGCCGCGTTTCGCCGTAAATCCACATCCCATCGCGCAAACCGAAACGGCGAACAATTTCAGGGGTTACAAAAATGTCCTGCGGCGTTTGCACGAAATTGCGCTTCGCATCGCGCAAGAAGCCGAAACCTTTGCCCGAGATTTCGATGATACCTTCACCGAACTCCGGTTCCGCCTGAACCTGTTCGCCGCCTTCGGCAACAGCCTCCCCTCCTTCACGGGGTTGTCGATCAAGGGTCTCGACATCAGTAGCTGCGCCGGCAGGATCGGCATTGGTTGACGAAGAATTTAGCGACTCCTCCGAATCATCCCGCCTGAACCGATCGCTCCGGTCCCGGTAACGTCTTCGCGGGAAACGCCGGCGCGGTCGATGTTGACGTTGTTCCGGCGCGGCAGACTCAGTCGGTACAGGTTGGTTTTCGTTTTCTTCGTTCATAAGCTAAAATTCTCGGGCGTGGCAGCGCCTTAACACGTCTCCTGCAAGCAATAGTTTTTCAGGCCGGCAATCTGGCCAGCAATTCGTCTGGAATTTCTAGATTTGAATAGACGTTTTGCACGTCGTCGTCGTCCTCAAGCGCATCACATAAGCGGAGCACCTGACGCGCCGCGGCTTCGTCAGGCACCGCAACAGTCGTATCGGGAATGAATGTAAACTTCTGCCCATCGGTGGTTACGCCCGCATTTTTGAGAGCTTCAGCTACCGCGTATAGCTGATCGTGGGAAGTCGTAATAACATACTGATCGTCATCAGTTGTCAACTCTTCCGCGCCAGCCTCCAGGGCAATCTCCAGTAATCGATCCTCGTCGATGCTTGATCGCGGAACAGTGATTTGACCTTTCCTGTGGAACATATACGAAACGCTTCCGCTCGAGGCGAGATTGCCATTATGCTGATTGAAGATGCTTCGAATCTCCGCCCCAGTCCGGTTTTTATTATCGGTTGCCGTTTCCACAATAACCGCCACTCCACCCGGCGCGTAACCTTCGTACACGATCTCATCGAATTGTTGCGCATCCTTGCCCTCGCCCGTACCGCGTTTGATCGCGCGTTCAATATTATCGTTTGGCATGCTCTGCGCGCGTGCAGCCTGGATCGCGCTGCGCAGGCGCGGATTGCCACTGGGATCGCCCCCGCCGCGCCTGGCTGCGATGGTGATCTCCTTTGACAATTTGCTGAAGATCTTGCCGCGTTTCGCGTCGATCGCACCCTTAAAACGCTTGACCTTCGACCACTTACTATGTCCCGCCATGGATGGGGATTGTTATGAACTGCTGATTGAACCTGCGAATTTCCGAACAACACCCCGCCCAGAGAGTGACTGGCGAGGAAGGAAACTAGCGGCCAATATTTAATCCCAGCCGAAACCGTTTGTCAATGACGCGGGATGTTTTCGTTGCAAAAGCGAAGAAGTCGTATCGAATATTGCGAACTAAAGCGACTTAGCGAATGCCGGTATCGATATCCATATTGACCCGAGCAATCTGATTTGAGATAACCGTGAACGGTTGTGGTTTGACCCGGACGTGCCCCTTGGGCTGTCGACCTTGCACATTTAGAATGTAATCGCCAGGTGGCAGTGCGAGACGATAGTTTCCCTCTTCATCCGCCGTTATACGCGCGATTTCTTTTTTGCCGTTCCTGCTCAAGATGATCAGCGGATATTCGGCATAATTTCCACCGCTGAACTTTGGTGGGTTCCCTTCGGCAAGCTCAACATCTTTAAACGGGAGGATCCTCAAATGTCCTTGTAAGAAACCCTGCGCAGAGTTACCCGATGCCAAACAGCCGATCGCACCCAAAAAGAGGTAACCCAAAATCACGTATCTGAAACGCATGACGTGCAAAAAAAATGGGCGGGATAGATTTCCTCTATCCCGCCCAAACATTAACCCAATTTTAGGGCAGTGTCAGTTTCCACGCGCTGCGCCCGTGTGTTGCCGCGTATAGGACACGCGAACTCGGCACGATCGTCAGACCCGCAACTTCGACCATCGGGAGCCCAGTGCCAGCCGTTCCCCAACTGGTCGAGCCATTTGCCAGCGTCATCACGCCAAAGTCATTTGAGACGTAGAGATCGCCGTTCGAATCACGAACGATGTCCGTGGCAGGAAAATCCGGATATGCGGTGCCGCCTGGAGCATCGAGCGATGTCCAGGTGGCGTCCGGCGTCGCGGGGTTGTACGTGACTTCAAACACGTGGCCTGGCTGGGCAGGGGTATTGAAGTTGTAACCCGAGTACGAGATCCACGCGTGGTTCGGATTTGCCGGATCAATATAAATTCCGGACACGAAACGACCGGGGTCAGTCGTGGCAGAGGGCAGCGTATCAAGCCGCGTATACGTCACCGAGCCTGCAGCGGCATCTGCGTTCGTCGAGATGAAGACGCGGCCAGTAGTCGTCGCTACCCAGAGAGTTCCCGTGTCGCTCGGAGCGCGCTCGACCGCGGCTACAAAGCCTCCGGTGCGTCCCGTCCCGCGATAGTCTCCGTCGGCCGTCAAGTCGGTGGCACCAGCCGGCCCGATCTGGACGAAGTCGCCACAGCCTGGCTGCGTGCCGGGCGTGGTAAACTCGGGACAGTTGGCCTCGAGATACGCCTGGTCACCGCCCCAATCCTGCGTTCTCCAGACGCTCTGTGATCCCTCAAAAATTGTTCCCGCAGCGGATGGGTTGGGATCCGCGACGATCGGTACGTAAAAATTGGAGCCTTCGGGGCTGCCCGCGATCGGCGCGGAGATGATGACCCATTTCGACGGATCGGCGTTTTGGAAATTAGCATCATGGTTCTGTCCGAAGAAGGAGTTAAAGCGCATGGACGAGTTGGCCACGTTAAAACCAGATTGTCCACCGTCGCCATAGATCTCCTGCGGCCAGGTCAACGAGCTGTAGCTTTCGAAAGTGCCGTTGTCTTGGTTCCCGCCCTGCACATGCTTGGAGTTGTCTGCAGCGACCGACAGACTCTGGAATTGAATAGTCGATAGCCCCTTATTCAGATTGAACAGCTGTGTCGGCACGGCCGAGAGCAGTTGCTGACAAAGGGCCAAGCCCGCGCCGCTGAGCCCGCGCGGGCTAGTGCACTGTGAAGAGATGTCGGCAAAGGAGCCGCTCGAGCGCATAAGCCCCCCGTCCGAGCCGAAGATTGCTGAGTCGGTCCCCGGAATCTCTACGATCGCATGACTGTCCGGGTGCATACCGTGCGGCGCGATCGGCCATGGCTGACAACAGCTGCCGGGCGGACTGGGGTTTGTTGTTGCGTCCCATGTCATATCGGTAAACGACGAGCCTGCGTCGGCCGAACGGATGAATGCACGCCCATTTGTGGTAAACGCATAGGTCCCGTACGAGAATGAACCGCCAAGATAGACCACATCAGGCTTGCCGGGCGGCGAATAAACCACGTTATCGTACCAGCACTGACCGCTGCAGTATCCGATGTTTTGCGAGGTTGTCAGATCGGTAAAAACTGCCGCTCCGGCAGCGTCGTCCGTGCGGTAAAATCGCGCGCGGTTTGCGCCGGAGTCGCTTCCGGTGCCTTCACCTACGTACATCCGGGTGAATTCGTCCGCGATTGGTGCCACTGCGAATTCGGCGCGGTCGTCACTTCGAAGAGTCAGCGACGTCTTGATTTGAGCCCAAGTCACACCACCGTCAGTCGAACGCCAAACACCTCCGCTTCCGGCGGTGTTTTGAGGGCCGAATGCGCCACCGTAGAGAATCTTGTTAGTGGTTCCGTTCCAGTGCGGATCGAGCTGCACTTTGTTCACGCCGCGAATAGTTGCTTTGGGGTTGGTCCCATCGCAGGTGGCGGGGCACCCGTCGCCGCCATCCCAGATAAAGCTGAACGTCGCGCCGCTGTCTGTCGATTCGAAAAGGCCGAAAGGCGGCCGAGGCGTTGGAGGATTTGTAGTTCCACCACCGGTAACGGAGCTGATGCCGCGCACCCCGCGTGACGACGACACATAGAGATGGTCCGCATTTGTTGGGTCAACGACAATGGAGCTGATCGAGCGACCGAGAAAAGCATTGCCCGGGCCGTATGTGCCGTTTGTCCCGGTCCCCGGTGAGAACGTGGTGATCGGACCAATTGTCGAAGCGAGGTATGTCCATGTATTTCCACCGTCGGTCGATTTGTAGATGCCAATACCGGCTTCTGAATCGCCAGAGGCATTGGGCTCACCAGTACCAGCATAAAGAGTGTTATGTGCTGCATCGTATGTTAACGTCCCAATCGCGTTCGTGCCGAAACTGTTAGAGATAAACGTCCAATTTGCCCCGCTGCCTGATAGGCCGTTGTCGCTGCGCCAGACGCCGCCACCTGCGGCACCGACCCAAACGCGGCACCGCCTGACATTGCACCCGGGATCTATTGCCAACGCAGTGACTCGACCAGAGGTGAAATATTCAGTTCCGCTGAAGGTCAGAATGCTCGGATCGTCCGCCTTGCTCGGACCGATCAACTGCCACGCGCCAGCAGCGGGTCTCCCCATGGACATCGCCCTGACCTGCCTGAAGCTCGTGATGGCGTTGAGTGTGGCGGTCATCGGCACGTCTTTCGCCGGATACGCCCGGTGGGCGTAATCTTCGAGAGCTGCCAATAGCGGCCATTGGTCGCGGTCAATACCAGGCAGCGTGCGCTTGTTCCCAGCCAATTCATCCCGATCGCCTCGGAATTTACTCATCGTGCGCAGGCGATCTTGCGATGACGCCAGCATCGGGCCGGATGGTTTCACCGCGACGAATGCCATAGCGGCTGCCGCAGACAA
>Ga0070741_10019566_pt1 | contig 10793 bp, 10 predicted proteins | sample Coa_R1_4_FD_66440 | JGI IMG/M metagenome (GOLD analysis project Ga0070741, IMG submission 66440) | Surface soil microbial communities from Centralia Pennsylvania, which are recovering from an underground coalmine fire - Coalmine... | ecosystem: Environmental > Terrestrial > Soil > Unclassified ... | reverse complement strand
GAACTGCCCACGGTATGGGCTATATCTTCTGATGCGGCGGCCATCCGGGACAGTTTCGTCTGTCCCTGTCCGGGTGCTTTCCAGCCCACGGTGCGCGGCAGTACTTCGGACGCACTGCACCACACCTACGGCAGAGCCCAGTAACCTTCGCGAGTGTGCGCGTGCAGTTCGGGCCGGCCTTTCACTTCCACGCGAATCGCGTGATACTGCCCCGGCGCGCCGCCTTTCGGTTCGAAGCTGAGGATATACTGCCGATGCACCTCCTCGCCCACCAGTTGAATCGCATGCTCCAGCGCGTTCTTCTTGAGAAAACTGAGCTCGCGACCGCCGGTGTTCCGGGTGAATAGGCCGGCAAGATCCGGCTTGCGCAAACGGATCAGCTCGCCAATGCCATAGACGAACCCTCCGGGTCCCAGGTCCGGCGGCACTGGCGTGTCGTCGGGCGCCGGGCACGCGGCGCACTTCCTCATCTTGATGCGCTCGTCTTCGGGCTTGGTGTCCTCCACCGTCTTCGGTTTCACCGTCCACGGCTGCATGAAAGGAGAAAACGTGAGCCAGTAAACGGCGGCATTCAATCGTTCCACGCGCTCCATCACCTCCGGAAGCTTGACGCGGCTCGATCGGTCCCGCTTCTCCGCGATTATGAGCACGATCCGGCGGCGGCGAGAAGGACGCTTCGCGAGCATCTCGAGAGCCCGGTCCAGTGCGTCGAGCACGCACGCCGCGCCGCCTTCCTTGCGCAGCATGCGCAGCGCGTGCGATACCTGCCCGGCGCTCGCCGTGAAATTCTGATGGACCTTCACGTCGTCGCTGAAGGAGATCACCGCGGTTTCGCCGGCGTCGGCCGCCAGCAATTCGGTGAATAAGATTCCACTGCCGCCCAGTTTGTCGATCACGGCGCCGGAATTGTCACTTGCCTGCACTGCCACCACTAAGTCGATCGGATAGAGCATCCAATCCATCTGTATCGGCTGGGGCACACTGTTGTCGTAGAGGATCAGATCGGCCGTCGTCAGGCCGTCCACGTAGCGGCCTTTCGAATCGGTGACCGTGGTGGGCGCCACGACCAGCGGGACATTGCTTTTGAACTGCGCCAGGCCGATGCCTGCAAACAACACGAGCACCGCGGCAATACGCATCGGCGAGAGCACAGCAGCTCTGATGCCAGTTTGTGACACGCGGGAGATCGGTGACCGCGGCGAGGGCGGATACAATATACGAATGCCACCCACTTTGGGAAATGGAAAAATCTGCTACATCGAGTTGCCGGCCACGAATATCACGCGATCGGCGGAGTTCTATCACAGCGTTTTCGGCTGGAACATTCGCAAACGCGGCGACGGCAGCACGTCTTTCGACGACGGGGTTGGCGAGGTGAGCGGAGTCTGGGTACTCGGCCGTCCCCCCTGCACGGAGCCGGGAATGATCTTCTACATTATGGTGGAAAACGCCGAGGCGGTAGTGAAATCGATCGTGGAGAACGGCGGCAAGATCGTGCAGCCGATCGGCGCCGACGCACCGGAGATCACGGCCAGGTTTAAGGATCCAGGCGGGAATATCGTCGGGCTGTATCAGCAGCCGCGTTGATCGGGGGCGATGCCGGCAAGATGAAAATCCTTTAATGATTCTGGTATCCTGAATATATCGCCATGGCGGGAGTGTGCACCAACACGACCTCGAAGCGACGCGCGTCTGTTTGCGTCGTGCTGGCGTTTTTGCTCTGTCTCCCACAATTCCTGCCCGGAGTTTCGGCCGAGCCGGATCTGCGCCCGGTCCAAATCGCCGCCCTGGCGAACCCGTCACCAACAATCCAGTTGAACCGGGATGGTCAACGCATCGAGCACGCCAGACACCGCATATCGGCGCACTCCGCTTTCGTTCCGGTTCGAAGTAGTAGTCCTGATGGTGACCGCGGGCAATCGGTAAGCGGAGTCGAGTACGGCGGCCCGCATTCGGACTGTGGCGCCCGAAAAGAAACCGGACGCTCGCCTCCCGTCGCAATCTCCTGACACCGTGTGGCAAAAACCGAAGACAGACGGAACTGTCGACTGAACGCGTCAGTATCCCGCTGATTGCAGCATCGCGGTCAGGACAGTTTCTCTCTCCCGGACTTTTTGCCATAGCTACTTAGCTTCAGTCACGACTTCTGCGGCACTGAGCGGCTCCTTCGTGCGCTGCACGGGCCTGCCCGCGACGTTTCCGCAAAACTCTCGAAATAAAAACAGGAGATTCCGAATTATGAGCATCGAAAAGAAAGTGAAGGCAGAGCCGCAGGCCGGGTCTGGTGTAGTCGAAGCAAACGTTTCCGGAGAGGCGGGTTTGCACGCCTCTCGCAAACTGACCTTCGCCGAAAATGTGATCCTCACATTGAAGGTTCTGGCCGGATTCGGGCTGCTAGGCGCGTTATTGTGGGGTATCGACCTCTGGACCGCACAGTGACGGGCCCAGAGTGACCAAGTTCGACGAAACCGGCGAGGGCCACCGGGCACAGGTGGCCCTCACGCTTACGGCGATTGGATTTGGTAAGAACAGTGGGCATCGCATCCGATTTCGTTTTGATCGTCGTTGCGGGCCTGTGTGGCGGGATTGCCGCGCGGGCGCTACGTCTCCCGTTGATGGTGGGATACGTGGCGGCCGGCGTCCTCGTAGGTCCTTACACTGCCGGGCCGACCGTGGCACAGGTTCACGACATTGAACTGCTCGCAGAAATCGGTGTGGCGCTGCTGTTGTTCTCGCTCGGACTGGAACTGTCGTTCCGGGATCTACAGCCCGTCCGCCGCATTGCATTAGCCGGCGGTCCGATTCAGATCGTGGTGACGTCGGGTCTGGCCGCGCTGGCTGCCACCGGGGCGCTTGGCATGCCGATGCGCGAAGCGATCTGGTTCGGCTGCATGATTTCCGTTTCCAGTACGGCGGTCGTGCTCAAGATGCTGTCCAGCGCGGGAGTGACGCACACATTGGCGAGCCGCGTCATGGTGGGACTGCTGGTACTGCAAGATCTGGCAGTGGTTCCGATGCTTGTGGTCCTGCCCCAACTCGGTGCGGCCGATCACCTGTTGCCGAGCCTGATCAAGGCGATCGGAATCGCTACCGCTCTTCTTGCCGCCATCGTCATATTGGGTACGAGGCTCCTGCCAAAACTGCTGGGGTCGCTGCTGACGTGGGGCTCACGGGAGCTATTCCTGGTTTCCGTGGTCGCGATCGGCGTCGGTGTTGGATATGCGACGCACCTGGCCGGCCTTTCCTTCGCCTTGGGAGCGTTTGTTGCCGGGTTGGTCCTCAGTGAATCGGAATTCAGCCATCAGGCGCTGAGCGACGTCGTCCCGATCCGTGACATCTTTGGACTGCTGTTTTTTGTCAGCGTGGGGATGTTGCTCGATCCGCGCTTCCTCTTCTCTCATGCCGGTGAGATCGTCGCGGTCGTGTTCTTGACATTTTTGGGCAAGTCGGTGATCTTCGGCGTTCTTGCCAGATCGTTCGGCTACGTGAATATGGCTCCCTGGATCATTGGACTGGGCCTTTCTCAGATCGGCGAGTTTTCCTTTGTCCTGGCCCGCACCGGCGTGACCTCCGGAATTCTATCCAAGCCAACCTACGACCTGGCGCTCACCTGTACGGTTCTCACGATGGCGCTTTCGCCGCTCGCAGCGGCGTTGGCGACGCCCTTGGGACGCCTCTGGAGCAATTGGCGCAAGCCTGCTGCATCGCCGGTGCGAATCGAGTCCATCGATGTGCCGGCATCCGGGCACGTAATCGTCGCCGGGTACGGCCGCAGCGGCAGGGCCGCCGTCCGGATTCTCCAGCGGGCCAAAATACCACTCGTGGTTGTAGAGATCAATCATTCGATTTTCCGTGGGCTTGCGGGCGCCGGCGTTTCCGGAATCTGGGGCGACATATCAGGCGAGGAGATTTTGAAGGCGGCCCGGGTCGAGAGTGCCCGTATCCTCCTGGTGAGTTTACCGGACCCGAATACGATTCATCTGGCGGTCGAACGTGCCAGACGACTCAATCCCGGTATTTCGGTCATTGCTCGTGCCATACGGGCGGAGGACGTTGTTGGCTTGCGAAACATTGGCGTTGACGTTGTTGTCCAACCGGAATTCGAAGGAGGCATCGAGATGGTTCGGCAAGCGTTGCTTCAATACAGTGACGACGGCGCCGCCGCGTCACACTTCATCTCGGACGTGCGGACGGAATTTTATAATTCGGAAGGCGGAAGGCCTGCGAAATCCAGGTTTTGAGCCAACGGTCCGAGTTTTTTCTCGATCGCCGCGGCGCTGCGGTCTGCGCCGTGGACATCACCATCGCGATAGCCGGCGGCATTGGCGCCCTGGAAATGCACGCGGTGCGGACCTTAGCGAACCATCCTGTTCACGCGGCGTTTTCTTCAGAGAGGCCAAGGGCGGCGGCCCATTGCATCTCGGTCGAGTGCCGGCGATCGAGGCACGCCAGGAGCCCGTGGTAAAAATCGGGGACAGACGGAACTGTCCACAGTACGCGCTGGTATCCCGCTGGTTCCAGAATGGCGGTCAGGGACAGTTTCATCTGTCCCCGATTTTTGCCACACGCTGCTAGGGGCGTCGCGCCGCGGCGCGCCTCGATCTGCCGGGAAAAGTCGTTTTCGATGTAGCATGCTACGTTTACGGTTGATGACGAACGATTGCTGGCGCGGGAAATGGGCGCTGGTGACGGGTGCGAGTTCCGGCATCGGCCTGGCGTTCTCGGAGGAACTGGCGTCGGGTGGCGCGAATCTCGTGCTTACGGCGCGACGTAAGGAGCGGCTGCTGAATCTCGGCCGGAGACTGCATGCTAAATGCGGCGTGCAGGTCAAGATCGTCGCCGCGGACCTGGTGGAAAAGCGAGCGCCCCGGCAGATCTTCGATTTCACGTCGAAGCGGAATATCCGGATTGACCTGCTCGTCAACAACGCCGGGGTCGGATCCTACGGCGAATTCCGGAAGAGCGCCGCCGGCCGCGAACTCGCGATCGTGCAGGTGAACTGCTCCGCCGTCGTGCAATTGACGCACCTCTTCCTGCCCGCGATGGTGAAACGCCGGTCGGGCGACATCCTGATTGTCGCCTCGACTGCCGCTTATCAAGCGGTGCCTTATATGGCGACTTACGGCGCCAGCAAAGCCTTCGACCTGATGTTCGCCGAGGCGCTCGCGTGCGAAGTAGAACCCTATGGCTTGCGAGTCTGCGCACTCTGCCCAGGACCCACGACGACCGAATTCATGCACGTGGCTCGCGTCCCGCAAGGCAAAGCGATCAATGTGGAGCCTGCCGACCAGGTGGCACGGCTGGGACTGCGGGCGCTCGCCGCGGGAGAGCGTTCCGTCATTTCGGGACTTGCGAACTGGGTCGGTGTCGAGGTGCAGCGGATCGCTCCGCGGCGGCTCGTCACGTCCGCGGCCGAGTTGCTCCTGCGCCCGCCGGGCGTGCGCCGGCCGGTATGAGCCGCATCCTGTTCATTACGGAACACTACCCGCCCGATGCCGGTGGCGTCGCGGCGAGTTCCAGCCGGATCGCCGGCGCGCTGGCCGGACTTGGCGCGCATGTGGACGTAGTCGCGTGGACTCGGGCCATGCAGGCCGGACAGGTGGCGCGTGCGGAAGGTCCGTCGGCGGCCTATCGCATCGGACGATTCCGCGAGTGGGACACAACGTTACCGCACACGCTGAACCTGCTCGACTGGCTTCGCTCGATCGCGCCGTATGACCTGGTGTGGGGCCACTATCTCTCGCCGGCCGGCTTTCTGGCCGCATGGTTCGGCCGGCTGCACGCCGTCCCGTCGGTGGTCAGTATTCGCGGCAACGATCTCGATCGGGATGTGTTTCCGCCGGGCGACTTCGCGCGATTGCAATGGACCCTGACCCACGCTACGTGCGTTACGGCAGTGACGCGCGAGTTGGCGCGGAAGGCACAGGCGCTGTGCGGCCGCCATGACACGGTTCATCTGCAGAACGCCGTCGATACGGACCGATTCAATCCTGCGCCGGACGAGAGACTCGCCGTGCGCGCGCGGCTGGGGATTGGAGAGGAGGAGGCTATTCTCGGCTTCTGCGGCGAGTTGCGTGAGAAGAAGGGCCTGGTTCATTTGCTGCACGCTCTCCTGGCCGTGCGCCGCGTACGTCCGGCACGGCTGCTGCTGATCGGCGACGTGCGGCCGTCGGAGATGCCGCGACTGGCGCAGGCGATCGCTCCGGCACACATCCAGGAGCAGATCATCATCACGGGCCAGCTCCCGCCGGAGGCGGTGAACGCGCATCTACAGGCGTGTGACGTGTACCTCCAGCCTTCGTTGTGGGACGGCATGCCGAACGCGCTGCTGGAAGCCATGGCTGCCGGTTGCGGTTGCATCGCGAGCGACGCGGGCGGGATTCCGGAGATCATAACGCCCGGCGTCGATGGCGTCATCGTGCCGCGCTGGCAACTGCATCGGCTGGGGGAGGCGGTGCTGGAATGGCTGGATGCCGGCGCGGCGCATCGGGAACGCATCCGGCAGGCTGCGCGGACACGCGTTGTGGACGCGTTCTCGCCGGAGCGCGAACGGCAAGTGCTTCAGCAGTTGCTGGCGCGCTTGATCCCCAGTTCCTCCCACACGGTTGCCAGCTCGGCCCCGGAGCGCTCCCAGGTGTAGGCACTCACGACGTGTGCACGCGCGTTCGCCGCAAGCCGTCGCCGGAGATCGGGATCGCCCTGGAGTTGCCGAATCGCTTCCGCCGTCTGATCGACCGAATTCGGCTTGACCAGCAGAAAGTGTTTGCCGTGCTCGCCGAGTTCGCGGGCGACCGGCAGGTCGCTGGCGATTACCGGAACGCCGGCAGCCATGCCCTCGAGAATTTTGAGCGGGCAACAACCTTGTACGAGGTTGCGATCGTTCAGTGCCAGGGGGGCGAGCACGGCGAAGGAGCGGTGCAACACCCGCAGCAATTCCGTCTGCTGCACAGGCGGTGCGATCTCCACCCGCGCAGCGATTCCGAGTTTGGCGGCGAGCGCGGCAACAGGCTCGGTCTGCCGGGCGCTGGCCGAACCCAGAATCGTGAGCCGTGCCGATGTGCCGACCTGCGCCGCCGCACGCACCGCGACATCGACCCCCTGCCACGACGTCAGTGTGCCGAAATAAAGGAGTGGGATTTCGGCGCCGAACTCCGGCGGCGACGGCGCGGGGTGGAACAACTCCGGATCCACGCCGTTCGGGATCACGAGAATTTTCGCCGTATCCACGCCGCGGCTGCAACTCAGGTATCGCGCCGTCACATGACTGGGCGTCACGATGCGGTCGGCGGCTTTCAGACAGGCCTGCTCCTGAGCCGCGAGCTTCGCCGTCAGTCCGCGATCGTCGGCGACGCGTGGGTAACGGTACTTCAGCTCGATGGAAGGCAGTCCGTTCACTTCGAAGATCAAGCGCGGGCGTGGCCGCAAGCGGAGCAAGGGAAGGCCCTCGAAGATGGAGCGGAATTGAACGCCTGCGAAGCTGCGGCCGGCCAGCCAATGCTCGAGCGAGCCGCGGAAGGAAAGCACGCGATCGATGAGGCTCACGCCGACGCCCGGCAGTTCCGTGTGAAAAACGCCGCGCCAGCGCTCAGTGCGGGCTTCGCCGGCTAGCCCCGGGCAAAAATCGGGGACAGACGGATCTGTCCACTGGCCGAAGCCGTGTTTTGTTGAATGCAGTCCCGCGGTTGGGGACAGATTCGTCTGCCCCCGGTTTTTGTCACGGGCCGCCCAAGGCGTGGAGACCGTCACCAGGTCGACCGACCCGAAAGCGCCGGCGAGCGCGCGCGTGAATGCCGCTATGTGAGTGGCGGCCCCTTTGGGCGCCGGCACTTTATCAAACGAAATGTACGCCAGGCGCGATTGCGGATTGCAGAGTTTTGAAGCAGGCACGCTCTGCTAAGATGATACCGATTTATGCCCGTCGATCAGGAGCAGTTGCGTCAGACGTGCGTGTACGAATCCAAGGCGCCGATCGAGACCACAGCCGCTGCGCTCGACGAGATCGAAGGCATCGCGGCCGGATGGCACAAAACCCGGAGCCGCCTTTTGTTTGCCGGGATCTTGACCATAGCCTGTTCGCTCGTGGGTCTGGCGCTGTTCCCCCCGGTCGGTATCGTAATGGTTGCGCTCGGAGTGTACCTCATTTATCGGAGGAAATATTATCCGAAAGGTGTGGCGAACGGCTTGTTCCGCTGCGAATTTACCAAGGCGCTTTCCGCCATGCTGGCGCGCGATACGGATCCGCAGGTCGCGGCTACGGTGCGGCTTACGTTCGACCCCAAGCGGGAACTCCTGTCGGAGGGCGTGTTGCCGAATCGTAGAAACGGTAAGCAGCAGCTTTACCGGGCGTCGTGGTTCTCGGTCGAGAACCGGTTGCTCGACGGCACCTCGTTCACCGAAACGATTGACGATCTGGTGCGCGAGCGCTCCTTCACCAATCCGCGGGGAAAATCGAAAAGAAAGACGCGAACCCGGCACCTGATCTCGATGCGCTTCGGCTACCCCGGCGAGGTTTACGGCGACCTGACGCCGTTGGCGGCCCGCATCGAGAAGGAGATCCAGTTGCCGCGATCCGCTCTGGTGCGCGGCCTGGAAGTGAACGACCGGGCCGTGAAGTTGAAGGCGCTGGTGACGGAGAGCGCGGATCTGGCGCAGACCAGCGCCATGCTGGCGCTGGGTGTTTACCGAGTCCTGAATCTGTCGCGCAGGCTTCGCGACCAGACGCGCAAGCGCTTCGGGAAGGGAGGTACACAGTGACTCCGCCGCTGCCGCCGGGATGGAAATGCACCAGACGCGTGGGATTTCTGTTTCCACACGACTGCCAGCGGACCACACCCGTGGGTTGCCCCGATTGTCAGAATGGCGCCATCGACGATCCGTACCGCAGTTGCTCGGATCGCTACGGCTACGACTACTACGACGATTACGACAACAGCTATTTCCTTGGATACGCCTATCCGCTCGTAGCCGGACCGGACGTGCCATACGATTCGTCGATGGAGTTCACCGAAGCCGATGGCGCCGACCTGGTGAAGCCTGATGAAGAGTTCGAGAACGATATGACCGGGAGCTGATCTCCGTGTGGCTCATCTACGCGCTGGGAGGCGGCTGGGGACACCTGACCCGCGCGGTCGCATTGGCGTCGGTTGCGCAGGTGGATCGCCCGGTGCGCGTGCTGACAAATTCGGCGTACGCGTCGCTCATCGCCGCCGCAATGCCGGCGCTCGACGTGGTGATGCTGAACCCCTGCGCGCAGGCGGAGTTGACGCGTCGGGCGGTGCAGCGCGTGATCGCGGAGTGCCGGCCGGAGTGCCTGGTCGTCGATACTTTTCCGCGTGGGATCGGCGGAGAGTTGGCGGGCGTGCTGGGCCGGCTCGACGCGACCAAGGTTCTCGTGCATCGCGATCTGAATCCACGATACGTAACCTCGGCGGGACTGCGGGAGTTCGTGACCGCTAACTACGATCTGGTGCTGGTCCCCGGCGCCGGAGAAGGATTGGAACTGGGGGATCTGCCGATTACCGTCGCGACAACGCCGTGGCTGGTGCGATCGGCGGACCAGCTTCCGGATCGCAGTGCGGTGCGATCGGTGCTGCGGCTAAGTCCGTGCGACGATGCGTGCATCTTAGTCTGCGCGTCTGGGAACAAGGACGAATTGGACTGGTATGGCGCTGTGTACTCGGCAATTCGCGAGTTGAATGGAGCCGCGCCGGTCCGCGTGGTCTCGGCTGAGCGGCCGCCGTCGTGCGCGGAAGAGCATTCGATATGCTACTGGCCCGCGATGGATTTGTTCGGGTGCGCGTCGGTTGTGGTCGGCGGAGCCGGCTACAATATCGTCCGGGAATGCGCCGCCTGGGGAGTTCCGCTGGTCGCTAAGCCGTGGCCGCGGATGTACGACCGTCAGGAATTGCGTGCGAGAAATGCAGGGGCGCATGCGCGGTCAACGATCGCGCACGCGCCGGAGGCTGCCGCGAAGTCGGCATTGGAGCACTTCGAGAGAAGTGTGCCCGAGCCGCCCCGATTCGTGAATGGGGCGATCGATGCCGTGCGGCTAGTTGCGCGCTTCCGATCAAATTGAGGCTCCGGCGACCCTTGCCTCACCGCAGCCGCAGTCGCGCTCGTCCGGATAGTGTGCCCGCAGAAAGCGGCAGTAAAGCGCACGGATTCGCGGATCTTTGTGCGTGGCCAGCAGGCGCAATTCGTCCAGCAGTTCTCCCGGAGGCATAGCGGCGGACATCTGCTTCCACCACCGATCAGGATCCGCCGTGCGCGCCCTATGATCCCGCTCGGCTGCGCGCGATTCCGCCACTCCGCCGGACGGCGTCGTCGCCTCCAGCCGATCCCAGCAGGCGTCCTGGCCCCAGTACGACTTCGTCAATTGCACGCAGGCGCTCTCTGCGATCGCTACACGTTCGTCTGCTGTCAGGCGCCGGAGCAGCTTCGCCGTCTGCCACCGCCCGATATGGGTTACGGCGATCGCCGCCGCGCCGGCCAGATCGCGCGCGAAACGTGCCGGGTTTATCCCATCGCCCGGCGTGAGCAGCATGGCGGAGAGTTGCTCCGCGGGAGGCCGGCCCGCGAACATCGCCGTTCGGTGGAATCCGCTCGTGATCGGGATCACATTGTCCGCCCGCAGAACACCTTGATCGCGCACCAGCACGAAAGCATAACGCTCGTGCCGCTCTATGGCGGGGTGGTTGCCGCGCCAGTAGGCATCGACTGTGCTGCCCCCCGGTTCGCCCTGTAACACATTCTCGACGGCGACCCTGGCGCGCAGCAGATGGGACGGTCCGCGG
>Ga0070741_10019565_pt1 | contig 10793 bp, 10 predicted proteins | sample Coa_R1_4_FD_66440 | JGI IMG/M metagenome (GOLD analysis project Ga0070741, IMG submission 66440) | Surface soil microbial communities from Centralia Pennsylvania, which are recovering from an underground coalmine fire - Coalmine... | ecosystem: Environmental > Terrestrial > Soil > Unclassified ... | reverse complement strand
GTCGTCGTCGATGCGTGCGCCTTCTTCGCCACCTCGAGGTACGGCAGCCCCTCGTCGAGCAGCTGCGCCACCTGCCACCGGTGCGCCATCGCGTCCAGCTCGGCCCGCGTGCACAGATCCCGGAGGAAGCGCTGCGTTTCGTCCTTCGTCCGTAGCGAGGCCACCGTCTCGAAGAGGTCTCGGTGTTCCTTCGTCGGCCAATGTCGAGGCTCCATCGTGTTAGCATGGTAACACGATGCCACCCGGCTTTCAACTGATACCGGCCGTGGACGTGCTCGACGGCCGCGCCGTTCGCCTGGAAAAGGGCGACTTCGATGCGGTCGCGCGCGAGGCCGGCGACCCGATCGAGCTCGCCAGGCGCTTCACGGCCTCCCGCCCGCCCTTCCTGCACGTCGTCGTGCTCCACGCCGCCCGCGACGGCGGGGCTCCCATCGAGCTGACGCGCAGGCTCGCCTCCGCCATCGCCCCCGTCCCGCTCCAGCTCGGAGGCGGTGTCCGCACGCCGGCGGACGCGTTCGCGCTCTTCGGCGCCGGCGCTGCGCGGGTGATAGTCGGGACGGCGGCGTTCGAGCAGGGTCCCGAGCCATACGTCGAAGCGCTCGGCGACCGTCTCGTCGTCGCGGTCGACGCCCGCGACGGCGAGGTGCGGACGCGCGGGTGGGAACAGGGGAGCGGCCTCTCGGTCGACGAGGCAGTCGATCGCTGCCGCGACGCAGGCGTCGCCCGTCTGCTGTGCACCGCCATCGAGCGCGACGGGACGATGAGCGGCCCGGATCTCGAGTTGATGGATCGCGTCGTCCGCCGGTTCGAAGGCCCTGTGCTCGCCGCGGGCGGCGTCCGTTCGCAGGCTGATCTGGGCGCGCTCGCTGCAATCGGCCTCGAGGGCGCGGTCGTCGGCCGCGCGCTACTCGAGCAGGCGAAGCTCCAGAACGTGTGACGCGTCGAAGCCGCGGATGCGCAGGAGCGCGCCCGCCGCGGCGACGGCGGCGCCCGCCGGCATGAGCCCGACCAGCTCGGCGCCCGCCAGCTCCACGCCGCGCGCGTCGGCCTCCCGCTCGATGGCGGCGACGATGTCGTGCAGGGCGGACGCTTCCCAGTCCTCGACGTTCATGCTGATCTGAGCGTGGCCCGCGCGCGGAAGGTCGAGGCCGAGCGCGCGCACGCCCGGAAAGCCGCCGTCGCGTTCACGGACGGTGCGCGCGATCGCACGAGCCGCCTCGACGTCGGCGTGCGCGAGGTTCACGTTGAACGCGATCAGCGGGCGACGGGCGCCGAGGATGACGCCGCCCGCCGCCGGATGCAGCTGCGATGGTCCAAAGTCGGGCGCGAGCTCGCCGGAATCGATCCGGCGCTGTAACTGCTCCGGGCCTCCCTGGCGGAAGAACGCCGGGCCGCGTCCGTCGCCCAGCTCCGCGTACAGGAAGACGGGCAGGCCGAGCTCGTCCCCGATGCGACGCGCGACCTCGCGCGCACATTCGCGTGCGCGTTCCGCGTCCTGGCGCCGGATCGGAACGACGGGAACGATGTCCGCGGCGCCGATGCGCGGGTGCACGCCTTCGTGCTTGCGCAGGTCGATGCAGTCGCGCGCGCACGCGATGCCGGCGAGCAGCGCATCGGCAAGCGACTGCTCGTCGCCGACGAGCGTGAAAACGGACCGGTTGTGGTCGGCGTCGACGTGCAGGTCGAGCACGCGCGCGTGCGCGGCGAGCGCGGCGCCGATCGCGTCGACGACGGCGCGATCGCGGCCCTCGGAGAAGTTCGGGACGCTCTCGAGTGGGAGCACGCGGGAGAGCCTACGCGCGCAGGAAGGGCGCGCAGTCCTCGCACACATTCGGCGGGACGATCCCCAACCGGATCCCGAGGAAGAACGCCTTGCACCCGACGCAGAGGCCGAAGCCGGACTCCAGCGACGCGAACAGGGCGATGACGCCGGCGAGCGCGAGGGCCGCGGTGCGTTGGTCGGCCGCGTACCAGAGCAGAGTCGCGGTGGCGGTGAACACCGCTCCGATCGTCTGGGCGAACCGCTTGGCCGGCCCCGGCGAGTACTTGTGGTCCACGTGCAGCCGGGGCGTGACGACGCGCGTCGCGACGAGCGCGAGCGGGCTGAGCTTCGGCCCGGTGAGCGTGCGCGCGACGAACCCATAGGCGAGCACCGGCAGGATCCAACCCTGCTGGAATGCGATCGCGGCAACGGCCAGCACGGCGACGACGGCCGCGACGAGCCGTGCGGATGTTTCGTTGACAGGGTTCGGAAACGAGAAGAGACCGCGCATGACCACCCGTAAATCAGCGTATCGATCGCTTGCGTCGCTGCAGAGCGATCTCGCGCGCTGTCGCGCGTGCGTCGAGGCCGGCTTCCCGCTCGAGTCGCTGCCCGTGCGTGCGCCGTTCGCGGACCAGCGTGCGTACCTGTACGGGCAGGCGCCCGGCATCGTCGAAGGCGAGGAGCGCCTGCCGTGGCGCGGCCGCGCCGGGCAGACACTTCGTCGCTGGCTCGAGCTGGACGAGGACGCGTTCTACGCCACCTTCTATTGCGCGTCCGTCACGCGCTGCTATCCCGGTCGCCCGGCGTCCGGACGCGGCGACCGCACCCCGACGCCGCGCGAGCGCGACCTGTGCGCGTTCTGGCATCGCTGGGAGCTCGAGCTTCTGCGTCCGCGGCTGATCGTGACCGCCGGTGGCCTCGCGCTCAACGCGCTCCTCGGTCTCTCGTCATTGACCGAGTGCATCGGCGAGCGATACGAGCTGGACGGCGTGCCGGTCATCCCGCTCCCCCATCCCTCGGGCGCGAGCAGCTGGCCGAACCTGCCCGCGAACCGTGCGCGCCTCGACCGCGCGCTCGCGGTCCTCAAGGATGAGCTGAGTCGGTTGTAGCGACGAACCAGCCGCGGTCGCGTTCGAGCCAACGTTCGAAGCGCAGCCCACCTTCGGCGAGGGCGGCCTCGAGCTCGGCTTGGTCGGCGAAGACACGCATCGTGAACGGGTGCGCCCAACGCTGCCCGCGCGCCTCGTACTCGGCGACTCCGTGGACGACGCCGCCCTCGATCCGTTCGACGCGCGTCGACGTCGTCACCTCGCCGAGTTCCGCCACGCCCTCCCTCGGCATCCATCCGAGCGGAAGCGTCTCGATCACCGCCAGGTCGGCATGCCGGCGGCACGTTTCCAGGAAGGCCCGTCGCTGGGCAGGTTCGGTGCTCAACAGGTTGCTCGCCAGGAGCACTGCGTCGAAGCGGCGGCCGAGGTCGAGGCCCTCGATCCGCGCTTGGACGACCTCGGCGCCGCGAACGTGCGCGAGCATCTCCGCCGATTCGTCCACCGCCGTGACGCGGAAGCCGCGTGCGATCAGCTGCCGGGTCATGCGCCCGGTGCCGCAACCGAGCTCCAGGAGGGTGGCCGGAGACGGCAACGCGGCGGCGACGATCTCCCCCTCGCCACGGTCGGGCAGGAGCGCGTACAGCTCCACCGGGCTGCCGTCGTCGGCCGTAACCACGCCGATACCCTGCCGAAAGTGAGTGCCGTCCCGTACCGGGCGACGTTCGTGCGTCTGCTCGGCTTCCTCCGTCCGTACCGGGTGGGCCTCGCCGTATCCGTCGTCCTCGCGGTCGGATCGCAGGCCGCGCAGATCGCGCTCGTCTGGCTGACCGGACGAAACGTGATCGACCACGCGCTCATCCACCACGACCGGCACCGCCTCTGGATGACCGTCGGCGAGATCGTCGCGCTCGGATTCGTGCGAGCCGGGCTCATGCTCGGGCGGCGGCTTCTCTCGGGCAAGCAGGCGCTCGACGTGGAGATGGACATGCGCAGCGGCATGTACGCCCACCTCGTCCGGCTCTCCTTCGGCTTCTACGACCGCCACCAGACGGGCCAACTGATGTCGCGCGCGACCGTCGACCTGCAGGGCGTGCGCTTCTTCCTCGGCTACGGCCTGATCTTCTTCTTCCAGAACGTCCTCACCGTCGTCTCGGTGACCGTCGTCCTCTTCTTCTTCCAGTGGGAGCTCGCGCTCATCGCGCTCGCGATCACACCCCCGCTCGTCGTCCTCGCTTATAGGTACAGCCACGTCGCACACCCGACGCTGCGCGACGTCCAGCAGCGGCTGGCCGACGTCGCCACGGTGGCCGAGGAGAACATCGTCGGCGTCCACGTCGTGAAGGCGTTCGCGCAGGAGCACGCCGAGGTGGCGAAGTTCACTCACCGCTCCGAGCGCGTGTTCCAGCAGACACTGCGGGCGAACAGGCAGCGCGCAACGTACGTGCCGCTCATCTCCTTCGTGCCGCTGCTCGCGCAGGCGGCAGTGCTGCTCGTCGGCGCGCGCATGGTCGCGCGCGGAGACCTGACGCCGGGGAGCTTCAGCGCGGTGTTCCTGTATCTCGGCATGCTCGTCATGCCGCTGCGCTCGCTCGGCATGTGGATCGGGCAGGCGCAGCGCGCAACTGCATCCGGCGAGCGCATCTTCCAGGTCATGGACGAGCCGGAGGAGATCGCCGATCGCCCGCACGCGCGCGAGCTGGAACCAGGCCCCGGCGCGATCCGCTTCGAGTCGGTCTCCTTCGAGTACCTCCCAGGCCGTCCGATCCTCGAGGGCATCGACCTCGAGATCGCGGCCGGGAAGAGGATCGCGCTCATCGGCCATACCGGGTCGGGCAAGACGACGCTGACGTCGCTCGTCCCGCGGTTCTACGACGTCACGTCCGGGCGCGTGACCGTCGACGGCGCCGACGTGCGCGATGTGACGCTCGCGTCGTTGCGCGGCGCGGTCGGGGTCATCTCCCAGGATCCGTTCCTGTTCTCCGCCACCGTGCGCGAGAACATCGCCTTTGGCCGGGCCGACCTCTCCGCGGGCGAGGTCGAGCGCGTCGCACGGCTCGCGCAGGCGCACGAGTTCGTCGAGCGCCTTCCGCAGGGCTACGACACTGTCATCGGCGAGCGCGGGATCACCCTTTCCGGCGGGCAGCGCCAGCGCATCGCCATCGCACGCGCGCTCGCCGTCGACCCGCGCATCCTCATCCTCGACGACGCCACCGCGGCCGTGGACGCGACTACCGAGGCGCTGATCCGCACGGGGCTGCGCACGGCGATGGAGGGACGGACGACCCTCATCATCGCCCATCGCCTGTCGACGATCGCGCTCGCGGACGAGATCGTCGTGCTCGCGGACGGGCGTGTCGCCGCGATCGGCACGCACGACGAGCTCGTCGGCACGAGCCCCGTGTACAGGGAGATCTACGAGCACGGTCTGCTCGAGCAGCAGTTCGCGGACGCCGTCGAGGCGCGGGCGGAAGTGGCATGAGAGTCCACCAGGCGGGTTCCCATCTCACGCAGGAGCGCGGCGCAAAGGTGGACGACTGGTCGTGGCAGACGACACGGCGCCGCTTCGGGACGCTCTGGCGCCTGACTCGGCCCTACCGCGGCCGCACGGGCCTGTCGGTCGTCTCGCTCCTCACCGCGACGGCGACCGCGCTCGCGCCGCCGTACCTGGCGAAGTACGCACTCGACGACGCCGTCAACGGGCACACGGGCGCGAAGCTCGAGATCGTCGTCGGCATCTTCCTCGTCGCCGGCCTCGCCAACTGGGGCATGACGTACGTCGAGACCTACCTCACCGGCTGGGTCGGGGAGCGGATCCTCGCCGACCTGCGCAACCAGCTCTTCGGCCACCTGCAGCGGCTCTCGCTCGGCTTCTACGAGCGCAACCGCGCCGGGGTGATCATCAGCCGGCTCACGAACGACGTCGAGGCGATCGACCAGCTCGTCACCGACGGCGTCACGACGCTCGTGCAGAGCTCGCTCACGCTCGTCGGCACGGCGGTGCTCCTGTTCGTACTCGACTGGCGCCTCGCCCTTGCGACGTGCGCGGTGATCCCATTGATGAGCCTGGCGACGGTCGTCTTCCGCAAGCACTCCGCGCGCGCGTACGCAGCCGTGCGGGAGCGCCTCGGCCTCGTCACCGCCACGCTTGCGGAGGACATCGCCGGCATGCGCGTCGTGCAGGCCTTCACGCGCGAGCAGGCGGCGTACGCGAACTTTCGCGAGGTCGCGCTGCGCTACCGCGAGTCGAACATGCAGACCGTCGTCCTCAACGGGCTCTACTTCCCGTTCGTCGACCTCCTCTCGACCGTCGCGCTCGCAGTCGTGCTGGGCTACGGCGGTCATCTCTACTTCGCGCACTCGATCTCGCTCGGAACGCTCTTCGCGTTCATGCTCTACGTGCAGAACTTCTTCGACCCAGTGCAGCAGCTGTCGCAGCTGTACAACACGTTTCTCTCCGCGACGGCGGCGCTCGACAAGATCGTCGGGGTGCTCGAGCAGCAGCCGGAGGTCGCCGACGCTCCGGGTGCGGTCGACCTCCCTGCGATCGCCGGCCACGTGCGCTTCGAAGGCGTCAGGTTCTCGTACGGCCGCGGCGAGGAAGTGCTGCACGGGCTCGACCTCGACGTCCCGGCGGGAACGACGGTCGCGCTCGTCGGGCACACCGGCGCCGGGAAGTCGACGATCGCGAAACTGCTCGCGCGCTTCTACGAGCCGACCGCGGGCAGGATCACCATCGACGACTTCGACCTCGACGAGGTGACGCAGCGCTCGCTGCGCGGCCAGCTCGGCGTCGTGCCGCAGGAAGGCTTCCTCTTCGCCGGCACGGTCGCGGAGAACATCGCCTTCGGCAGACCGGACGCAGATGCGGACGAGATCGTGCGCGCGGCGCAGGTCGTCGGCGCCCACGACTTCATCCTCAGGCTCGAGGACGGCTACGAGACGCAGCTCGGCGAGCGGGGGTCACGGCTGTCGCTCGGGCAGCGGCAGCTCGTCGCCTTCGCGCGCGCGCTGCTCGCCGACCCGCGCATCCTCATCCTCGACGAAGCGACGTCGTCGGTCGACATCGGCACCGAGCGGAAGATCGAGGAGGCGCTTCGCATCCTGCTCGCGGAGCGCACCGCGTTCGTGATCGCGCACCGCCTGTCGACGATCCGCGACGCGGACCTCATCGTCGTGCTCGAGCACGGACGGATCGTCGAACAGGGATCGCACGACGAGCTCCTCGCCCGCCGCGGCCTGTACACGTCGCTCTACGGCGACTGGGCCGTCGACGTGGCGTAGGCCTCCGCCATCGCGATCCGCTCCGCGATGGTCGGATGGTTCTCCTCCATGACGTAGTCCCACGTCGACGGGCTCGGCTCCTCCAGCGTCGTTGGCACGAAGCGGCGGAAGAGCCCGATCGCGTCCTTCGGATCGCGCGTCGTGACGAGCGCCCGCCAGTCGGCCTCGGCCTCCATGTGGCGGCTTATCGCATTCTCGATCGGCAGTGCGAGCAACTGCAGTACGACGAGCGCGAGCAGCACGAGCGGGATCGCCTCGGCTCGACCCATGCCGCCGCGCCACCGCGCGACGAGAGCGAGGAGGAACGTCCCCGGGAACGCGAATAGCGCGTACCAGCCGACGTCTTTCCAGATGTGATTGCGCGCGAGGTGTCCGAGCTCGTGCGCCATCACGATCTTCAGCTCGCCGGCCGTGAAGCGACCGTCGAGAAGGGTGTCGAAGAGCACGACGCGCCGGCTTGGCCCGATGCCCGTCGCCTCTGCGTTCGGCAACGAGGTGACGTCGTGGACTCGGTCGACCACGACGGGGACGTGACCCACGTGCTCCTGCCGTTCGAGCTGAGCTGCGACCCGTTGCAGCTGCGGGTCGGCGAGGCGATGCGTGCCGAGGAGATACGGATCGACGAACGCAAACAGAAGCGCGAGCCCGACGAACACGGGTGCGGCAGCGATCCACCACCGGTGGCGAAGCTTGCGCGCGAGCCCCATGACGATCGCGAGCGCGAGGCAGAGGAAGACGAACTGGCCGCCGAGCGCGAACCAGTCACCAAAGACGAACGTCGCGTAGCCGACGTGCGAGAGCCCATGGTGGCGCTGCCACCAGAGATCGACGACCGAGAGCGGCAGCCGGGCCGCCCAGACGAGCGCGAAGCCGAGCATCCCGAGCAGCATCCCCGTGCCGACGGGCCCGGCCGCCGACTCGCGTGCCCAGCGGGCGCCCCAGCGCGCGTACGCGGCAAGCGCTGCGATCTGCGCGAGCACTCCTCCCCACGTCAGGAGCGACTCGACGGTCGAGAAGCTCGATGCAGCGTGCAGCTGAGCAGCGGTGAAGAACCGATGCGGGTCGACGTGCGGAAGATGAAGGGACGACGGAACGGTCGTGCGCCAGAGCAGCCACGCGGCTACGGACCACACCGCCGCCGCGGCAACGAGCAGCGACGCGCGCCGGATCACGCCGCTTCGGCGAACTCGTGCTGCGGCGATGCCGCTCCTTCGAGCGGGCTCGCGTGCGGATACGCGTCGGTCACGAGCAGGAGATAGGCGCTGGCCTGCGCCTGGTACCGCAACGCGTACGCGGAGAAGTTGCGCAGCCCCCAGGGCGCCGAGCCGCGCGCAAGCGCGACGAACCACGTGAGGAACGCGGCTGCGTACAGGCCGTAGCTGAGGGCGCTGTTCACGAGCAGCGCCGGGATCGCGAGCACGATGCGGAATCCCGTCTTCCATCGGTTCTGGCGCGCGGGAGCGGGCAGCTCGAGATCGAGCGGGTACCGGCCAGGCGCGCCGTCGAAGCCGGGAAATGGATTCGCGACGAGGAACAAGAACGAGTACACGTGCAGCTGGTAGCGCACGTACCGCGAGGCGAACCCGTGCAGCGACCGGCCCGGCGTTCCGCGGAAGAGGGTGACGAACCAGTTGGCGATCGTCGCGACGAGGACGGCGAGGCCCCAGAGCACGAGCCAGACGAAATGCGGGATCGTGAGCAGGAGCCTGAAGAAGACGGTCACCCGTGAGAAGCGCAGGTCGTCGGCGTAACCGACGAGGCGAACGGAGTGCTCCGGTGGCCGTCCGACGCCCTCGAGCATCGCCGTGGGGTCTGCGTCGGGATATCGATCCGTGACGAGCAGCAGATACGCGAGAGCCTGCGCGGTGTAGCCCAGGCTGTACGCCGATGCGTCGCGGAGCCCCTTCGGCATCCGGCCTTGCGCGAGCGATGCGAACCAGCCGAGGAACGCGCACGTGACGGAGAGCGCGCCGCGGGCGCCGGCGCCGTAGTACCGCGAGCGTCCGCGCCGCGACGTATATCCCCCGCCCCCGGCCCCGCCGAGTGCAGATGCCAACAGCAGCGCCGGCACCGCGAGGAACAACCGGAAGAACGTCTTCCAGCGCGACTGCGGCGCAGGCTCCGGAAGCTGCACGTCGATCGGATACGCGCCTGCCTCGCCGCTGAAGCCGGGATAGGGGTTCGCGACCAGGTCGACGTACGCGTTCACGTGCGTCGCGTAGCGGATGTAGGAGCACGACAGCCGGTGGAGACCACTCGCCGGGCGGCCGGTGACCATCGCTACCACCCAGTTCGCGATCACGACGACCACCATCAGCACCGACCAGAGGAACAGCCACACGAAATGCGGGATAGCGAGCACGATGGTGAAGAAGACCCGCCATCGGTTTCGGCGGAGGTCGTCCATGACCACGAGCTTGACCGGATGGCCCTGGTGCATGCCCCACTTATGGCAGATCCGTCAGACTGCAGCCATGGCGCTCGACAAGGAGACCGCGGACCGGATCGACCAGCCCATCTCGGAGGAGGCAGAGCGCGAAGTCCGGCTCACCCCCTCCGACGCAATCGAGCGCATGCGCATCAACGTGCCCGTGCGCGGAAACCGCAAGCTGCGTTCCGTCATCGAGCGCGTGAACGCCGACAAGCAGCTGAAGGCGTGGTGGCATGTCTCCAACGTGAACGCGGTCGCACGTATGGAGATCAACGACCACTCATGGGTGCACATCCAGATCGTGGCCAACATCGCGCTCAAGCTCCTGCGGCAGTTGACGAAGCACGGCGTCGAGTCGGCGATGGTGCGCGACTACGGGATGACGAACGACGACGCCGAGGTCGTCGTCACGCTCGCCGCGCTCATGCACTGCATCGGCATGTCGATCCACCGACACGGTCACGAGGACTTCAGCCTGTTCCTGTCCGAGCCGAAGCTGCGCGAGCTGCTGACCGGCGTCTACGACGAGCCGGAGCGGACGGTCGTCGTCTCCGAGGTGCTGCAGGCGATCATCAGCCACCGGGCGGACGGCGAGCCGCTCACGACCGACGCGGGAATCGTCCGCGTCGCCGACGCGCTCGACATGGCGAAGGGGCGCTCGCGCATCGGGTTCGAACGCGGCCGGGTGTCGATGCACTCGCTCTCCGCGGCAGCGATCGAGGACGTGACGATCACGGACGGCGAGGAGCGGCCGATCCTCATCGAGATCCTGATGAACAACTCGTCCGGCCTCTTCCAGGTGGACGGCCTGCTCCGGGCGAAGCTGCGCGGCTCCGGGCTCGAGCCGTACGTCGAGGTGGTCGCGCACATCGACACCGAGACCGAGCAGCGGCTCGTGCCGATGTACCGGCTCGACGTCTGAAGCTCTCTCCGCGCCTCGCTACAATGCGGGCGATCCGTTGCGGGATCGTCTAACGGTAGGACGCCGGTCTCTGGAACCGGAAGTTGGGGTTCGAATCCCTGTCCCGCAGCTTCCTTCCTGCGACACTTCCGCCGTGCGCACGCGCCGGCTCCTGCCGCTCGTCCTGGCCGTCGCTGGACTGCTCGCCGTCGCGGCGCTCGCGAGTCACGGGCGGCCGCTGTCCGCGTCGGACGGCACCGGGCCTACGGCGCATTTCTTCGACTACGTCTTCACGACCGTCGCGCTCGTCGTCATCGCGTTCGGCCTGGTGCTGCTCTGGAGCCTGCTCACGGCGCAGCCGGCGAC
>Ga0070741_10019564_pt1 | contig 10794 bp, 10 predicted proteins | sample Coa_R1_4_FD_66440 | JGI IMG/M metagenome (GOLD analysis project Ga0070741, IMG submission 66440) | Surface soil microbial communities from Centralia Pennsylvania, which are recovering from an underground coalmine fire - Coalmine... | ecosystem: Environmental > Terrestrial > Soil > Unclassified ... | reverse complement strand
GGCCTGCCCGCGCAGGCGCAGACCCCGGTCGACCTGGAGCTCGTCATCGCCGTCGACGTGTCGCTGTCCATGGACCTCGACGAGCAGCGCCTGCAGCGCGACGGCTATGTCAGCGCCTTCCGCGATGCGGAGGTACAGGCGGCCATCACCTCCGGTGCGTATGGGCGCATTGCGGTGGTCTACATGGAGTGGGCTGGCCCGCCGAGCCAGCAAGTCGTCATTCCGTGGACTCTCCTCGACGGGCCGCCGGCGGCGAACGCCTTCGCCGACAGGCTGGAGGCGGCGCCGATCTCGCGCGCGCGCATGACGTCGATCTCCTCGGCGCTGCAGTTCTCGGGCCGGCTGTTCGCCTCGAGCGGCGCGCGCGGCATCCGCCGTGTCGTCGACGTCTCCGGCGACGGCCCCAACAATGCCGGTCCACCCGTGGTCGACGCGCGCGACGAGCTCGTTGCCGCCGGCATCGTCGTCAACGGGCTGCCCATCATGCTCAAGCTCGCCGCCGGCTTCTTCGACCTCGCCGATCTCGACCGCTACTACGCCGACTGCGTGATCGGCGGCAGCGGCGCCTTCATGATCCCGATCAAGCAGCGCTCCGAGTTCAAGACAGCCACGCGCCAGAAGCTGCTGCTCGAGATCGCCGGCCGCGCACCGCCCGCCCGCGTCATCCGCGTTCAGGCACCGGCGGAAGCGAGCGACTGCCTGATCGGCGAGCAGCAGTGGCGCCGCTACATGGACGGTCGTTTTCCGAACTGACCGGGTCCCGCCAGGTCTGCAACTCGACGGTCGCAATCCCTGGCGCAAGCCGCTAGGCTGGCCCCCAAACATCGCTGCCGGTGGGAGGAACGCATGGTCGCGCAGTCACGCAACGAGGCCTGGCTCGGCAAGGTGAAGGAGGAGGCGCTCGAGCCCGACATCCCCATCTGCGATCCGCATCATCACCTGTGGGACTTCCGGGCCGGCGCCGTGCAGGAGCGCTACCTGCTCGAGGAGATGCTGGCCGACATCGGCGGCGGACACAACATCGTCTCCACCGTCTTCATCGAGTGCGGGGCGATGTTCAAGGCCGACGGGCCCGAGGCCTACCGCGCCATCGGCGAGACCGAGTTCGTCAACGGCATCGCCGCCATGAGCGCCTCGGGCGGCTACGGGAAGGCCCGTATCGCCGCCGGCATCATCGGCACCGTGGACTTGCGGATCGGCGACGCGGCGGCCGACGTGCTCGATGCCCACATCGCCGCCGGCGGCGGACGCTTCCGCGGCATCAGGCGCGGCGCCTTCTGGCATCAGAGCCCCGAGATCCGCAATCACCGCACCAACCCGCCCGAGCACCTGCTGCTGCACGACGACTTCCGCGCCGGCTTCAAGCACCTGGCTCCGCGCAAGTTGAGCTTCGAGGTGTGGTGCGCGCACACCCAGCTCCCCGACGCCGTCAGCCTGGCGCGCGCCTTCCCCGACACCACCATCGTGCTCGACCATTTCGGCGGCCCGGTCGGCATCGGCCCCTACGCCGACAAGAAGGACGAGGTATTCGCCTACTGGAAGGGGCAGATGGACGAGCTGGCGCGCTCTCCCAACGTGGTCGTCAAGCTCGGCGGCCTCAACATGGACATCAACGGCTACGGCTGGGAGCATCGGCCGAAGCCGCCGACCAGTGCCGAGCTGGCCAATGCGACGCGCCGCTACTTCGACTACACGATCGAGCGCTTCGGTCCCGGCCGCTGCATGTTCGAATCGAACTTCCCCGTCGACAAGCTGAGCTGCAGCTACACGGTGCTGTGGAACTCGTTCAAGCTCCTGAGCAAGGGCTACTCGGCGGACGAGCGCGCCGCCCTGTTCCACGACACCGCCGCGCGCGTCTACCGGCTTCGATAGGGGTCAGACCCCTCGCGCGAACGTTGGCGCCTGATCTCGACGGTGGAACCGAGGGGTCTGACCCCTCCGGCGTCGCCCGTCAGATGCCCGGCGTGGCCTTGGTGCCGAGCATGCGGAAGGTGGTCTTGATGCGGCGCACGGTGCCGGTCTTGGAGCGCAGCACCACCGTCTCCGTCTCGGCGAACTCGCCGCGGAAGTGCACGCCGTCGAGCAGCGAGCCGTCGGTGACGCCGGTGGCGGAGAAGATGACGTCGCCGGAGGCCAGCTCCGCCATGCCGAACTTGCGCCTGATATCGCCGATGCCCATGGCGCGGGCGCGCTCGATGAGCTTGGGCCGCTCCTTCTCGGCGTGCAGCTCGGGGGCGAGCCGCCCCTGCATCTGGCCGCCGATGCAGCGCAGCGCTGCCGCCGCCAGCACGCCCTCGGGCGCCCCGCCCGCGCCGAGGTAGATGTCGATGCCGGTCTGCTCGGGGTCGGTGGTCCAGATGACGCCGGCGATATCGCCGTCGGGGATCAGCTGGATGCTGGCGCCGGCCTCGCGCACGGCCTTGATCAGCGCGGCGTGACGCGGCCGGTCGAGGATGCAGGCGGTGATGTCGGAGATCGGAACGCCGCGCGCTTTGGCCATCTTGGCGATGGTCTCGGCAGGGGGGGCATCGAGGTCGATGATGCCCTCGGGGTAGCCCGGGCCGATGGCGATCTTGTCCATGTACATGTCGGGGGCGTTGAGCAGCCCGCCGCGCTCGGAGATGGCGAGCACAGACAGCGCGTTCGGCATCGCCTTGGCGCAGATGGTGGTGCCTTCGAGCGGGTCGACGGCGATATCCACCTCGGGGCCGTCGCCCACCCCCACCTCCTCGCCGATGTAGAGCATCGGGCTCTCGTCCATCTCGCCCTCGCCGATCACGACGCGGCCCTTGATGTGGACCTTGGCGAGCTCCTTGCGCATGGCGTCGACGGCGGCGCGGTCGGCGGCCTTCTCGTCGCCGCGCCCCCTCAGCCGTGCGGCGGCAATGGCGGCCGCCTCGGTGACGCGCGCCACCTCCAGCACCAGCACGCGGTCGAGTCCGCCGGCGATGTCGTGTCCCTGGATCGCGTTCTGCATCGCGCCCTCCCGCTCGAGTTGCCACGCAAGCCGCTTCTCACAGCGGCTCGATGCGGATCATCTGCGGCCTCTCGCCCACCTGTCCATCCCTGTGGATGGCGTCGAGCGCGCCGCGGATGGCCTCCTCGGTCGTCTCGTGAGTGATGAGGATCACCGGCGTCAGCGCACCCGGCACGGGCCGCGCATCGATGCCGGGCTGGGCCCCGCGCGGCCGCCGCTGCACGATGCTCTCGAGCGATACCCCGCGCTCGCCCATGCGGCCCGCGATCTTGGCCATGGCGCCGGGGCGGTCGTAGACGGAGAGGCGCACGTAGTAGGCACCCTGGTGGCGGCCGAGCCCGGCACGCTGGTAGGCCTTGAGCCTGGCGGCCGGCACGCCGAACGGGGGCGGGTTGTCGCCGCGGGCGATGTCGAGGATGTCGCTCGCCACCGCCGAGGCCGTCGCCTTTGCGCCCGCGCCGGCACCGGCCAGCAGCAGGTTGCCGCAGAAGTCGCCGTCGACGGCCACGCAGTTGGTCACGCCGGACACCTCGGCGATGGCCGAGTGCTTGGGCACCATGGCCGGGTGCACGCGCTGCTCGATGCCGCTCTCGGTCATCAGCGCCACGCCCAAGAGCTTGATGCGGTAGCCGAGGTCGTCGGCCGCCTCGATGTCGGCCTGGGTGATGGTGCGGATGCCCTCCACGTCGATGTCGTCGAAGGCCACGCGCGTGCCGAAAGCGAGGCTGGTGAGCAGCGAGAGCTTGTGGGCGGTGTCGAAGCCGTCGATGTCGAAGGTCGGATCGGCCTCGGCGTAGCCCTTCTCCTGGGCCTCCCTGAGCACCTCGTCGAACGAGCGGTGCTCCTCCTGCATCTGGGTGAGAATGTAGTTGCAGGTGCCGTTGAGAATGCCGTAGACGCGGCGGATCTGATTGGCGGCGAGCGCCTCGCGCAGGGTCTTGATGATGGGGATGCCGCCCGCCACCGCCGCCTCGAAGTTGAGGGCCACGCCCTTGCGCTCGGCGAGCTCGGCGAGACGGGTGCCGTGCCGTGCCAGCAGCGCCTTGTTGGCGGTGACGACCGGCTTGCCGGCGCCGAGCGCCGCCTCAACGGCGGCGCGGGCCACGCCCTCCTCCCCGCCGATCAGCTCGACGAGGACATCAATCGAGGGGGCCGCGGCGAGAACGACGGGATCGTCGAACCACTCGATGCCCGCGAGGGAAACGCCGCGGTCCCGGGCCCGCGAGCGCGCCGATACGCCGGCGACCTCGATGCTGCGGCCGAGGCTGCCCGCCAGGCGCTGGGCATGCTCGCGCAGCAGCTGCAACAGTCCGGTGCCCACCGTGCCGAGGCCGGCGATGCCAAGTTTCAGCGGTCGGTTCATCGGCTACAGCCTATAGGGCATTTTGCCGTCGCAATGAAGAGACGTTGCTGACCGTGGTTGCGGCGCGCGGCTGCGGCTATTTGGTGGACCCGGCCTTCTTGACGATATCGACCCAGCGGCTGACCTCGCCGGCGACGAGCCTGGTCATGTACTCGGCGCCGCGCTTCTCCTTGGGCGGCACGGCGCCGCCGATGTCGGCGAAGCGCTTGGCCACTGCCGGGTCGTCCTGCGCCTCGAGCACCGCCTCGCGCAGCTTGGCGAGAATCGGCGCCGGCACGCCCTTGGGCGCATAGAGGCCGAGCCAGCTCTCGACCTTGAAATCCGGTAGCCCGCCCTCGGTCGATGTGGGGATCTCGGGCAGCGCCGCGGACCGCGCATCGGCGGCGACGCCGAACGCCTTCACCGATCCGCCGCGCACATGGCCTGCCACCGATGCCACGAGATCGCACGTGCCGTCGATGGCGCCGGAGAGGATGTCGTTGATGGTCTGGCCGAAGCCGCGATAGACGACGAAGGTGGGCTCCACGCCGATGAGCTGGAAGTAGAGCAGGCAGGTGAGGTGCGCGAGCGAGCCCGCTCCGTTGTGCCCCATCTTCAGGTCCTTGCCCTTCTGCCTGGCGTAGGCGGTGAACTCCTGCAGCGTGTCGACGGGCAAGTCCTTGCGCACGATCAGCAGGTTGGGGGTGAGATTGATGAGGCCCAGGTAATCGAAGTCCTTGACCGGGTCGTAGGGCAGGCGCGGGTTGGTGGCGACGGCGGCGGCGTTGGTGCCCATGTGGCCGAGGCCGATCGTGTAGCCGTCGGGACTGGCGTTCTTGCCGCGCAGCGTGCCGGTAGCGCCGCCGGCACCGCCCACGTTCTCGACCACCAGCGTCTGCCCCAGGATCTTCGACATGGCATCGCCCATGATGCGCGCCGAGACGTCGGCCGCCCCGCCGGCGGCAAAGGGGACGACGAGGATGATGCTGCGCTCGGGGTAGGCCTGCGCGGCGGCCGGCCTGCCCGCGGCACCGGCTGCAAACGCGACGAGTGTGGCCGACACCAGGAATCGGAACGTTGCACGGACTGCTGACGGCATGGACGCTTCTCTCCCTGACCCGGCTCTGCGGCCGTTTGCTCACGCCAATCAATGCATGGCCGTGCCGGACCGAGCCAGAGATTTCGGCAAGCGATGGATGCCGGCGCCCCTGCCGTCGGGTTAAGGCAGCGCGTAGAGCTCGCCGTACTTGCCGCGCAGATAGGCGAGGTAGGGCGCGATGCGCAGCGGCGCACCGGTGGCGCGCCGCACGAGGTCGTCGGGGGTGAACTTGCGGCCATGCCGATGCACGTTGTGGCGCAGCCACTCGGCCAGGGTGGCGAAGCGGCCCTCGGCCATCTCGCCGGGAATCTCGGGTTGGGCCTCGACCGCGGCGGCGTAGAGCTGGGCGGCGAGGATGTTGCCGATGGTGTAGCCCTGGAAGCCCCCGCCCACGGCGCCGGCGTACCAGTGCACGTCCTGCAGGCAGCCGTCGCGATCGTCGGGCGGTGTGATGCCGAAGTCGGCAGCGAAGCGCGCGCGCCACGCCTCGGGAAGGTCCTTCACCTCGAGGCGGCCCTCCAGCAGATCGAGCTCCAAGTCGAACCGCATCATGATGTGCAGGTTGTAGGTCACCTCGTCGGCATCGGTGCGGATGAGCGTGCGCTCGACCTTGTTGATGGCGCGGTAGAAGGTGCCGAGCGGCACGCGCGTGAAGCGGTCCGGAAAGGCCTGGCGCAGCTTGGGATAGAAGTGCTGCCAGAAGCCGCGGCTGCGGCCGACCATATTCTCCCACAGCCGCGACTGGCTCTCGTGCACGCCCGCCGAGGCGCCGCAGCCGAGCGGCGTGGCGTCGAGGTGGGCGCCGACGCCCTGCTCGTAGAGGGCGTGGCCCGCCTCGTGCAGGGTCGAGAACAGCGCCTCGCCGATGTCGTCCTGCCGCACGCGCGTGGTGATGCGCACGTCGCCGCCGGCGAGTCTGGTGCAGAAGGGATGGTGCGTCTTGTCGAGGCGACCGCGATCGAGGTCGTAGCCGATCTGCTTCACGACCGCGAGGCCGAACTGCATCTGCGCCGCCTCGGGGAAGGAGCCCTTGAGGCAGCGATCGTCGGCCGGCGGCTGGGCAACGATGGCGCGCACGATGGGAACGAGCTCGGCGCGCAGCTCGGCGAACAGCGCCAGCACGGATGCGGTCGTCATGCCCTCGTCGGGGCCGTCGATCAGCGGGTCGGCGATGCGCGCGTAGGGGGCGAAGTAGCCGGCGTACTGCCGGCTGAAGTCGAGCGAGCGCTCGAGCAGCGGCCGCATGGTGGCAAAGTCGTCGGCGGGGCGCGCGCGGGTCCAGGCGTCGTAGGAGGCCGAGCCGTGCTCGTTCCAGCGCGCCACGAAGGTGGCCGGCACCTTGACGGCCCTCTCGAAGTCGCGCCGCGCCACGCGCACGAGGCAGGCATCGTCGTGATCGGCCGGCAGGCTGTCGGCGTAGGGCTGCAGGGCGTCGAGCAGCCGGCCCAGCGCCGGTGCCGTGAGCCTCTCATGTGCCAGGCGCGAGAGGGTGGCCCCCTGCCGTGCCCGCGCCGCGGCCCCGCCCCCCGGCATGTAGGTGGCCTGGTCCCAGCCCAGCACGGCCCCTGCGGCACCGAGGTCGGCGATCTCGCGCAGCCTGGCCTTGAGGTCGCGCAGCCTCGCCTCGGGGGATTGCCGCTTGCGCGCAGCGGGCGCGGTTGCGGCCCTCCCGCGCGCGGCGGCCGCCGGCTTGGCCTTGCTGTGGCTGATCGTGGTAGAGGAAATGGCTCATCTCCTGCGCAAACAGCGGGCCGCACCCTAACATGATCGAGGCGCTCGACCACATCGTGGCATCCACCGCGGCGCTGGAGGCCGGCATCCGCGGCTGCGAGCTGGTGCTCGGGCGGCGTGCCGAGCACGGCGTGATCGGTCTCGGCAACGTGCGCCTCGCAATACGCGATGCCGTCGGCGCGGAGGGGCTCACGTCGCTTTGCTTCGCGGTCGGCGATCCGGTCAAGGCGCAGAGCCTGCTCGAGCGGCGCGGCCTGCCCACGCGGCAGGAAGCCGATGGTCTGCACGTGGCTCCACTGGCCACGCACGGCGTGCCGGTTACGCTTGCCGCCCGCCGCACGCACGCCCTCTCGCCGCTGGCCGATGCAGATGCCGATCCCGACGCGGCGGTGGCCGGCCTCGACCATGTCGTCATCCGCACGCCCGACCCGGAGCGCGCGGTCGCGCTCTATGCCGGCCGCCTGGGGCTCAGCCTGCGGCTCGACCGCAGCGAGCCTGCGTGGGGCGCCCGCCTCCTGTTCTTCCGCTGCGGCGATCTCGTCGTCGAGGTGGCACACGAGCTGAAGCGCGGCATCGGCGAGGGGCCGGATCGGCTCTGGGGCCTCTCCTGGCGCGTGCCCGACATCGCCAAGGCGCACGGGCGGCTGCGCGCGGCCGGCGTCGAGGTGTCGGCCATCCGCGCCGGCCGGCGCCCGCATACGGAGGTGTTCACGGTCAAGAGCCACACCGCCGGCGTGCCGACGCTGATGCTGGGACCGGACCCGAGGCAGAAGGACGGCGAGCGACGCCGCTGAGCCGTCAAGGTCAGATCACTGACGGCCCGGCCAGCTCACCGCGACAGGCGGAACATGGCGGAGCCGCTGCTGCTGGTCAGCCGCACGCTCTGGCTGTTGCCGTTGACGACCACGAAGATGGTCCCGGAGATGTCGTACTCGCTGTTGTGGAAGTTGCCGCGGTAGCGGTTCTCGCCGACCCGGGTCAGGGTCGCCGTCTGCGCCGCCTTGCCCGACGCCGTGGCACAGGTGGCCTGCATGGCGTAGCTGTCCTTCGAGCGGCGCTTGTAGTGGGCGCGGCAGCGTGCCCGCTCGCGCGACCCCGTGGCGGAGAAGGCGACCTCGCCGCCGCCGCTCCAGGAGCCTTCGAGGTTGACCTCGGCCTTGGGGGCGTCGGCCTTGGCCTCGGTCTTGGCCTTCGCCGCATCGCCGGTCTGGCCGATGCCCGGCGCCGACAGGCCGGCTGCCAACAGCGTGGCGAGGACGGCGCAGGCGGATGCCCGCGCGAGCGAGACGAGACGCGGGCGGGCGTATGCGACAGTTCTGTAGCGGAGCATCAGGACCCCCAAGTATGCGGCAGCCACTATATAGGACGAGCTGAGCCGTTGCGCATCCGCCCAGTGGTCACGGGCGGCTCGCAGTCGACCGTTCCCGGTGAAGCGTGATCGGCAAACATCAGCCGGTGTCTCCCGCCTTGACTGGCCGTGACAGCCTGCGCAGCAGCGCCAGCAGCTGCTCGCGTCCGCCGGGACCCAGCCTGGCGTCGAAGCGGGCCTCCACCTCGGCCTCTGCGGCGGCAGCGCGCCCCAGCAGCTCCTCCCCGGCCGGGGTCAGGAACAGTGCATACGACCGCCGGTCGCTGGGCATGGCCTCCCGGCGGGCGAGGCCGCGCTGCTCAAGGCCGTCGAACAGGGAGACGAAATTGGCGCGCTGGATGCCGAGGGCGCCGGCCACCTCCGTCTGGCGCAATCCGGGCAGGTGCTCGAGCAGCACCAGCACGCCGTATTGCGCCGGCCGCAGATTGAGCGGCGCCAACGCCTTGATGATCTCGTCGAACACCGCCAGCTGCGCCCGACGCAGCTGATAGCCGACCATATTGGCGAGCGGACCCACATCGCCGCACCGCCTGCTGCTGTTGTCGATCGACGGTTGGCTGTCGGCCTGTGAGCCCATCCCGGCCGGGTCCTGGTTCCTCAAATCATCATAACCGACAATTGTTATACTTCACAAGCAACCAATCGAAGCCGACCAACGCGAGCGGCCAAACCTCACCTGAGCGTGCATTCCCGGCGGCGCACGGCACAATTGCTGGTGTACTTGCGGCATGTCTGGATCGCATAGCTGTCGGCGATGCCGGGGCTGGTGCCCCAGCCGGTGCCATAGCCGTTGGCACCCACGGCCAAGGCGCCGCAGGCGTCGCGGAACCACAGTTGTACCGCACAATCGTCGGCATACCTGCGGCAGTCCTGCAGCGCCACCCTCTCGGCCATGGCACGCGAGGGGTAGTTCACGGCCCAGCCGTCCGCTCCGGTCGAGGGCGAATAGGCGATCGCGCCATAGTTCTGTGCCGCCGCCCCGCCCGGTGCCAGCATGGCGCCGAGCCCCATCAGGACCGCTGCGATCACCCCTCGCGTTCCCACCCGAACGCCCCCCTTGGCGACCCGTGCCCGCCACCGCCGATTGCCACTCCCGGCAAAGGGGGGCCCGGCAAAGGCGACCTTTGCATGAATCGTCGCCGCGCAACAACGGCCCCGGTCAACGATGTCAGCAGATCGTTGTTGCGCGTCGCCCGAGCCGATGCTTCCCATCGCGCCCGTGGACGGGCGGCCGGGACCGAACTGGCGAGGCAGGATGCTATTCCGGGAGACTGGCCTGCATGGCGTGCGCCTGATCGAGCTCGAGCCCGCGACCGACGAGCGGGGGTTCTTCGCCCGCACCTTCTGCGTCCGCGAGTTCGCCGCGCACGGGCTGGAGACGAGCTATCCCCAGCACAGCATTTCCTTCACCCGGCGCGCGGGCTCGCTGCGCGGCATGCACTTCCAGCGCCCGCCGCACGCGGAGACGAAGCTCGTCCGCTGCATCAGGGGCGCGATCCACGACGTGCTGATCGACCTGCGCCCCGGCTCGCCGACCTACCGCCGCTGGGAGGCCTACGAGCTCACCGCCGAGAACCGGCGCCAGCTCTACGTGCCCGGCGGCTTCGCCCACGGCTTCCAGACGCTGGCACCCGACACCGAGGTGTCCTACCTCATCAACGCCTTCCACGTGCCCGGCGCGGCAGCGGGGCTGCGCCACGACGACCCGGCTTTCTCGATCGCCTGGCCGCTGCCCGTTGCCGACATCTCCGCGCGCGACCGCGCCTGGCCCGACTTCGCCGGCTGACCCGCGCTTCCCGGGCAGGTCAGTTCATCTGCGCCTCCACCCCCTCCTGCAGCGCCAGCACGTGGCCGGCGAGGTAGAGCGAGCCGGTGATGAGGATGCGCAGCGGTCCGCGCTCCACCTTCTGCAGGCGGGCGATGGCGGCCTCGACATCGGGCGCGGCATCGGCGGCGAGGCCGGCCGCAGCGGCGATCTTGGCGAGCGCCACGGGGTCGTGGGCCGAGTCGGGGCTGCCCGGATTGGGCACGGTGACGAGGCGTCGCACGAGGCCGCGGAAGTGCGCGAGGAAGCCGGCCGCGTCCTTCTTGGCCATCATCCCCACGATCAGCCCCGTGGGCTTCGGCGCCCGCTCCTCCAGCTCGGCCAGCGTGCGTGCGATCGCCTCGGCGCCGGCCGGGTTGTGCGCGCCGTCGAGCCACAGCTCCGAGCCCGGCGACAGCAGGGCCGAGAGCGGACCGTTGTCGAGCCGCTGCATGCGCGCCGGCCAGCGCAC
>Ga0070741_10019563_pt1 | contig 10794 bp, 9 predicted proteins | sample Coa_R1_4_FD_66440 | JGI IMG/M metagenome (GOLD analysis project Ga0070741, IMG submission 66440) | Surface soil microbial communities from Centralia Pennsylvania, which are recovering from an underground coalmine fire - Coalmine... | ecosystem: Environmental > Terrestrial > Soil > Unclassified ... | reverse complement strand
AGGTCCCCGACGCGCCCGTCGTGGCTGGAGCCGATCTCGCCCTGCTCGACAACGGCGACGTCGGCGCTCGTTCCGCCCATGTCGAGGGTGAGGAGATCGCGAAAGCCGGCCCGGAGTGCGATGTCGGTAGCCCCGATCACACCCGATGCCGGTCCGGAGAGCAGCGTCTGGACAGGCTCGTCTCTGGCCGCACCGGTGCTCATGATCCCGCCGTTCGAGCGGGCGATGTACGGGCGCGCGCGGATGCCGGCGTCGCGAAGCGTCGCCTCGAGACCGGCGAGGTAGCGCACCATCGCCGGCCGCACGTAGGCATTCATCGCCGTCACCAGCGCCCGCTCGTATTCGCGTGGCTGCGGCCAGATCTCGCAAGAACAGGTGACGAAGAGGCTTGGCGCCCGTCGAATGAGCCCGTCTCGCAGTTTCCGTTCGTGAGTGCCGTCTACGTACGCGTGCAGCAGGCAGATCGCGACGCCCTCGACGCCGAGCGCGGCGACCGACTCGACGACTCGGTCGACCTCCACGTGCTCGAGCGGCACCTCGACTTCGCCGTCGTGTCGAATCCGCTCGCGAACAGGCACGACCAGCTCGCGAGGGACGAGTGCGGCTGGCCGGCGGCTGTAGAAGCTCCAGGGGACGGGTAGCCGAAGTCTTCCGAGCTCGAGCACGTCGCGAAAGCCGTCGGTGACCAGAAGCGCGATCCGCGCTCCCGAGCGCTGGATGATGCTGTTGACCGCGATCGTGGTGCCGTGAACGAAGTACTCGATCGTGCCGAGGTCGACTCCGCGCGCGCGAAGCTCACCCAACCCGGCCGCAACGGCGCGCACGGGATCGGCGGAGTCGCTCGGGACCTTCAGCCCCAAAGACGCACCTGTCTCGGCATCGACGAGGGCGAAGTCGGTGAAGGTGCCGCCGATGTCGACGCCCAGCCTCGACCGCCGTGCGAACTGCGGGTGGTTCAACGTCCCCGTTCGCCGCCGGCAGCGGAGACCATTGCGACGAGATTTCGCTCCGGCGCCCCCGGAGGAACCGAGCACCCCGGCGCGACGACGAGTCCGGCTCCGCCCGTCTCGACGATCGCAGCCCGGACGACGCCTCGCACGGTCTCCACCTCGCCGTCGACGAGAGCAGCAACGTGCGGCACGCCCCCAAACACGGCGGCGCCGGTACGCGCGCGCACCTGCGCGAGCGACGGGTTTCCGGCCTCGTGCGCTGCGAGGCTGATCGCGTCGATGCGGAGCGCATCTGCGAGGCGCAGGCGCACCCGTGGGCCGCAGAGGTGAAGGACGACGGGCACGGACGCCGGCACAGCCGCCAGCACCGTCCGGTCGTGGGGAAGGAGTAGCTCCTCGTACTCGCTCCACGAGAGGGTCTCTGCGCTCGCGCCCGCGCCGACTGCGTAGAAGATCGCGTGCGCGCCGGCGGCGACGGAACCTTCGACGAAGGCGACGAGGGCGCTGGTGACCACGCCGAGAGCGGAGGCGAATGCGTCGGGCCGCTGCCGCAGATGCGCTACCGCGCGCGCCTCCGCCTTCGCGATCAGGTCGGGACGGCTGCGCTGCGCCTCGGCCTGTCCGTCCGCGGCCAGGTAGCTCGCCACGGTGAAGGGGGAGAAAACCGTCTGGAGCACAGGTCGCTCGTCACCGATCTCCCGCACGACGACGTCTAGCGCCCGGATCTGGTCTGCGAGCGGCGCCGCGCCGGCGTCCGCCTGAATCAGCTTCTGCCAGTCGTCGGGACGGCGGATCGGCCACGAGACCAGCCGGGGCGCCTCGAATGCCCCGCCGGAGACGCGATAGACAGAACCGAACGCCTCGGCGAAGCAACTCGCTCGCGGCTGGAGCTTGATCAGATCGAAGCCGAACTGCCGAGCGCGACGCACCGTCGATTCGGCGAGCGCGCCGGGGGACCACTCGGCGAGGAAGTCGTGTCCCCACGCGGTGACTGGCGGGCGATCGACCGGGACGCCTTTGAGGGCCGCCTCGAAACGCTGGCGAGGATGAAGCGGCCAACCGGAGTGCACTCAACGCATTTTCCTACAATCGGGCGGTGGCAGTCGCATTTCGCGCTGACCGGCTCTTCGACGGCCGTTCGGACAAGCCGCTCGAGGATGGCGTCGTCGTCGTGGACGGCGAGACGATCGCCTATGCGGGGCCGCGCAGCGGCTGCCCGCGCGTTTCTGAAACCGTCGACCTCGGGGATGCGACGCTTCTGCCCGGGCTGATCGACGCTCACGTCCATCTCGTCTGGAGCGCCGGCCCGCTTCCCCATGAACTCGTCAGGCAGGAGAGTCGCGGTCTGACGATGCTGCGCTGCGCCGGCAACGTCGCTCGGCACCTGCGTGCCGGGGTCACGACGATCCGCGACGTCGGCTCGACGGACGGGATGGCCATTGACGTCAGGAGCGCGATCGAGAAGGGTGTCCTACGCGGGCCTCGTGTCGTCGCAGCGGGACGGGCCGTGGCGATGACTGGTGGTCACGCCCACTACCTCGGCCGAGAGGCCGATGGTGTCGACGGCGTACGCTTGGCGGTGCGCGAGGAGCTGAAGGCCGGCGCGGATTGCATCAAGGTCATGGCTTCGGGCGGTGTCTACGGGCACCGCGAGGAGGTAGGCAACCCGCAGCTGTCTGTTGAAGAGATGCGGGTTGCAGTCGACGAGGCGCACAAGGCAGGGCGGAAGGTGACCGCACACGCCTACTCGAGCCAGGCGATCGCGAACGCACTCGACGCAGGTGTCGACTGTCTCGAGCACGGCAGCTTCCTCGAACGCGACGCCGCCGACCGAATGCTTCGTTCCGGCGTGTTCCTCGTGCCGACGCTATCGGTGTATCGCGCCATGTTCGAGACTGCGGCTGAGCTCGGGACACCGGAGTACATCGTGCGGAAGACCGAGCGAGTGTCGCAGGCCAGCCGTGCAGCATTGCGGACGGCGCTCGAGGCAGGAATTCGACTGGCGGCCGGCACCGACTGCGGCGCGCCCGGGCACCCCCACGGGCAGCTCGCACGGGAAGTCGAGTTGATGGTCGAATACGGCGCCAGCCCCGCGCAGGCGCTGCGCGCCGCCTCGGCCGGCGGCGCCGACCTGCTCGAGCTGGGCGACGAGGTCGGAACGCTCGAGCCGGGCAAGCGCGCCGACGTCGTCGCGGTCGCGGAAAACCCGTTGCGGGACGTCGGCGCCCTCCGCGCCGTCCGTCTCGTCCTGCTCGGGGGCGAGGCGGTCGCTTGAGCTATCTCGCCGGCGACGGAGGGGAGATCGGGGGCGCGGAGCTGGCGCTGCTCGCCCGGCTGGTCGGCATGCCGCTGCCGGAGGAGGACGTCGCCGCCCTCGGCTCTGCCTTACTGGCGCAGCTCGGCGCGATCGAGCAGCTCGACCAGCTCGATCTCGAGCACGTCCAGCCGGCGCTCCGCTTCGATCCGCGCTGGGATGAATGAGCTGGTCGAACGGACGCTCGCCGAAGCGAGCGAGCTCGTCGCTCGTCGGGAGGTCTCGGCGGTCGAGCTGACGCAAGCCGTTCTCCAACAGATCGCCGAGACCGAGCCCGTCGTCTCGGCCTTCGCCCATCTCTTTCCGGATGCTGCCCTCGACGAGGCCCGGACGCTCGACCGCGAGCTCGCCCACGGGCGTCTGCGCGGCGTGCTGCACGGCGTTCCGATCGGCGTGAAGGACATCGTCTACATGCGCGGCGTGCCGACCGATGCGGGCTCGCGGGCGCTCACCGGGTTCGTCCCCGACTACGACGCCACGATCGTGCGGAAACTGCGCGACGCCGGCGCGGTCATCGTCGGCAAGACCGTCACGCACGAGTTCGCGTGGGGCGTCAACGTTCCCGTGACTCGCTCGCCGTGGCGCGACGGCTGGTACCCGGGCGGCTCGAGCGCGGGCTCGGGCGTCGCCGTCTCTGTCCGCTCCGCCTTCGGAGCGATTGGTACCGACACCGGCGGCTCGATCAGGATCCCGGCGGCAGTCAACGGGCTGGTAGGGCTGAAGCCGACTTTCGGCCGTGTCAGCCGTCACGGAATCATCCCGCTCAGCTGGTCGCTCGACCATCCAGGGGCACTGACGCGAACGGTCGCAGACAACGCGATCCTCTTGCAAGTTCTGGCCGGGCACGACCCGGCTGACCTCGGCTCAATCGACGAGCCGCTTGCGGACTATCGGGCACAGCTAGAGAGCGGGGTCGACGACTCCGTCATCGGTGTCGAGCGAGACCACTACTTCTACAGTGGAGTGATCGAGGATGTCCGCGCTGCGGTCGAAGCCGTGATCGACGAGTACGCATCGCTCGGCGCGCGCATCGTAGAAGTCCAGCTTCCGGCGTTCGCCGCGATGCCGTCGGCGCTCCTGACGATCCTGCTCGCCGAAGCGAGTGCGTTTCATCGGCGGCTCTTCCGCGAGCGGGCGCTCGACTACGACCCGGCGACGAGACTCCTCCTCGAGCTCGGTGAGCTCGTGCCCGCGACGCACTACGTCACGGGCCTGCGTGCGCGGACGCTGCTGCGCGACCGCGTCAAGAACTTGTTCCGAGCGCACGGGCTCGACGCGCTCATCTCACCGACGATTCCGCTCCCGACGGTCCCAAACGAACAGCGCAACCAGCCTCGCGACGGAGGCGAGACCGCCTTCACCGCCTACGTCCACCACACATTCCCCGCCAATCTGCTCGGACTTCCCGCACTGAGCGTCCCCTGCGGGCTCACGTCCGACGGGCTTCCGATCGGATTCCAGCTGCTCGGGCGGCCGTTCGCCGAGGCGACGATCTTCCGGCTCGCCCGAGCATACGAACGAAACCACAGCTGGCCTGCGCTGCGACCACCCGTCTTGCAGGACCTCGGGAGCTGAGCTCAGCCCGCTGAGTGCGCCAGTTCGACCACGTCGCGGAGCATCCCGACGATCCGGTTTCGCGCTCGGACCACCTCCGTCCTCAGCACGCCGTCGGGAACTTTGCCCACCGAGGCTCGAGCGGCTGCGAGCTCGGGGAGGTGCGGGCTGTGCAGAGCAGGATCCTGCCGGAATGGGCCTTCTTGCGTGTAGAGGAGACGAACGAGCAGCCTCCCGATTCGAAGAAGCGCATCGTTGAAGGGACGTGCTGCGTGGATCGAGGTCACGCCGTCGGACTGCGCATAAAGCCGGTCAAGCGCCGCCTTGCAGTCGCTGATCGCGTCGACGGCCGCCTGGAGGTCGCCGTACGGCTCGAGTGCGGGTCGGTACTCGCTGAGTACACGTTCGGCTTGAGCGACCGTGGCACGAAAGTCGAGCGGGTGGACGACGGCGTTCGCGGTACGGAAGACCGCGCCTGTATAGAGGCGGATATCGCGAAGAAGTCGCTCGGGGTCGGCGATCTCAATCGTATCCGCCTCCGTGTGCCACTCGATGTTGCCACCGCAGCCACCAACGGCATAAAGGTCTCGCTCTCGCCGCACCTCCGGCGGAATGTTCGGTCCAAGCATGAAGTACGTCGAGATGCCGAGATTGTTGAAGGAGATATCCCCGGCACGCATCGGCGGGATCGTCACGGCCGGCGAATCCGCGAAGTCGCGGATCGCGTCCCGCGCGACTGCCTCCACTTCGGCCATGGCGACGATGTCGTCATAGACGTCGGCGTCGCGGCAACCGGGTGAGTCGCAGTTCAGATGGCAAATGCAGTTGCGTTCGAGATCGAGCGCGAAGTTGTCCGCATACCAGGTCGACCCGGCGTAGCGGCCCTGGGAGTGCCCGGACCACCATGCGACCCGGACGGAACGGGCCAGGCTTAGGCGGTGCGTCCACAGCGTGCGTGCGGCTTCGAGAAGGGTTGCGTCGCCGGTGGCGTTATCGCCGACACCGACGTGCCACGAGTCGACGTGCCCGTGCAAGAGCACAAACCGTTCCGGCTCGACGGTTCCGGCGATCTCCGCGACGAGGATGGGAATCGGTCGCCACGCCTCGTCGTGCTCGGCGATGATCGTCGCCGCGGTCGCGCCGTTGGTGATCGACTGGATCAGCTCGAGGCCGTCGCGATTGGAGACTGATACGACGGGGATTGTCGGCTTGCGTGCGAGGCTCCGTAGATCCGGCGAACCCCAGATCGGGGTGCAGATCCCTTCGTGGATGCGTTCGCCTGGCGAGACGAGCACAACTCCGACTGCGCCGCGGGCGGCGAGGTCCGCGATCCGCGCGGGCATCGGCAGACCCTCGGTCAGAACCATCCGGCCGGAGACGTCGGCCGTGCCGGCGACGGAACCTGCGAGCACCTCAGCCGCGTCCGTCGCGAACCCGACACGTTCATAGACGAGTGGCGCCGTGTCGCCGCCCGGTCCGGTCGAGCGCGCCATGCTCGCTGTCTTGGCCGGGAATAGCCGCGTGCCCACCGTAACGCTCGCAGCGCCGGGAAGACTGATCAGCAGCTCTGGTCGGTAGAGCTCGTACGGGATCCCCCAGGCGGTTAGCTTCGAGGTGATCTCGCCGAAAGCGGTGAGCTCGTCGTCACTTCCGGCATCGCGTACCAGGGTCGCAAATCGCTCGACGAGCGCCCACGCGTCATCCAACCGCACGTCATCGACAACCGTGCGTTCCGCGTTTGCGGCGGCGTTCTCGATCGCCATCTTCGTCCCCTCCCGAGCTCGTAAGCGAAGGGCACAAGCGTATCTGCGTATGATCGGACAGTCTCGTGACGCGTTTCTGGCATCCCTTCGCGGATATGCGGGTTGTCCACCAAGAGCTCGTTCTCGCGCGCGGCGAGGGAACTTGGATCTGGGACGATCAGGGCCGTCGCTACCTGGATGGCACCGCCGGCCTGTGGTACTGCAACGTCGGCTACGGCCGCCGAGAGCTAGCCGAAGCAGCCGCTTTCCAGCTCCAGCAGCTTGCCGCGTACTCCGCGTACGGCGATCTCGCAACGCGACCCGTGCTGGATCTCGCCGAACGAGTTTCCCTGCTCTCGCCGGCACCGGATGGCGTCGTCTTCTTCACCTCGGGCGGCTCCGATGCGATCGATAGCGCTGCCAAGCTGGTGCGCCGCTACTGGGACGCCGTCGGCGAGCCACAGCGGCAGTTGATCGTTGTTCGCGAAGGCGCATACCACGGCGTCAACGGCTTTGGCACGAGCCTCGCGGGCATCGGCGCGAACAGCGCTGGTTACGGTGACCTCGTTCCAGGCGTGGTCCGCCTGCCGCGTGATGACGCTCTCGCATTCGAACGGCTCGCTGCCGAGAGGGGTGGTGAGATCGCGGGCTTCTTCGGCGAGCCCGTCCTCGGCGCCGGCGGCGTCTATCCGCCGGTCGCGGGTTACTGGGACAAGGTTCAGCAGGTCTGCAAGGCCTGCGAGGCGCTGCTCGTCGTCGACGAGGTGATCACTGGCTTCGGGCGACTCGGGCGGTGGTTCGGAAGCGAGCGCTACCACATCGAGCCCGACCTCCTCGTCTGCGCGAAGGGCATCACGTCCGGCTATATCCCGCTCGGCGCAGTGGTCTGCGGCGCGCGGGTGGCAGAGCCGTTCTGGCGCGGCGACGCCGGCATGTTCCGCCACGGCTATACGTACTCCGGTCACGCGACCGCGTGCGCGGTTGCGCTCGCCAACATCGACATCCTCGAACGGGAGCAGCTCGTCGAAAGCGTAGGTGAGCGCGAAGCCCAACTCGAGGCACGTCTCCGTTCCCTCGCCGCGCACCCGCTCGTCGAGCAGGTTCGGACGGTCGGATTGCTCGCTGGAGTCGAACTCGCCGCCGAGGCCATCGCGCACGATCCGACGCTGGCCGACCGCGTCGTGGCCGCTGCACGCGATGAAGGCCTGCTCGTACGACACCTACTCGGCAAGGCGATCCAGATTTCACCGGCGTTCGTGATCTCAGAGCACGAGATCGATCTACTCGCCGCGGCGCTCGAAGCGGCGCTGGACAGGAGCGTCGCAGAGATCAGCACCGCACTGGCTTCCTGACAGAGCGTCCCAACCACGGAGCCCTCGAGTCGCTCAGTGGGCCGAGACCGCTCCGCTCTTGCCGGGCACTGTGATCCAGAAATGCCGCGCGAACGAAGACCTTACCCGGGTCCGCGCCTCTGCACATACATGCGTCCCGTTGAGACGATCGGATTCGCGTTCCATGCGCGATCCGTCGGCGCCGCGATCGTTCGGCGACGAGCGCTGCGTCGCCGGGCACGGCCTCCGAGGCAGGCGATGCGCGCATTTCGCGTCGGCTCGCCGCACGGGCAGGGCGGCGAGGAGGCTCTGCTGATCGAGGATGCAGCGGGCCGCGGTCGGCTCGGCCCGTCGGGGCTACTCGCGCCGCAAGGCTTCTCCGAGCTCGCCCTGGAGGATGACCGTGATCGCGCATTGGCCGAGGTGGATGGTCAGTTGTTGGTCGCCCTGCCAGAAGGCGCGTTCGAACTCGTCGGGGCGGAGCACGAAGCCGCTTTGTCGCGAGCCGACGTGGAAGAAGAGTGTCTCCACCGCTGACGTGTCGGCCCGCAGCAGTAGCTCTTGCAGGCGCTTGTCTGGCTCGCCGCGGTCGAGGCGGCCGGCGATGACGCCGGCGATGAACGGCGCGGCGCCGGCGCCGGAGCAGAGGACGAGCACCTGGCGTCCGATCAGCGAAAGCAGCGCCTCGAGGGTTGCCTCGTAGTCGAGCAGGCTCGAGTCTTCGTGCTCGCCGCCGCCGAGGAACTGGCTCAGCGCTGCTCGCCTCCGGCTGCAGCGCGGTCGGCACGGTGTGCGCGCATCTGGCGCGGTCGGCGCGGCTCGCCGACGAGGTTGGTGCGCGCCGCTTCCATCAGGCGACGCTGAGCGGGCGTGCCGCCGCACGTCGCCGTGTGAGCGCGAGGGTCGTGAGCGAGAGGACGACGCCGCAGACTGCGGCAAGGCTGGCGCTGGCGGCGATCAGGAGCCCGGAGGCGAGGGAGAAGTTGATCGCGATGTTCTTGCCGACGCCGAGCGTCAGCAGAATCGCGGCAGTCGCGCCGACGCTCGCGACCAGGCCGCCGGCCGTGATCGGGACGACACCTGCCGCGGCGCTGAGACAGAGCACGCAGAGGGCGGTGGTCGGCGAGAAGCGGACGCCGAGCGCGCTCAGCAGCAGCGTGCTGCCGAGCGCACGGGCGATCCAGCACGCGAGCAGGTACACGCCGGCGATGCCCGCGCTCCCGCGCCCGCGAGACGTCGTGTGCGCGGAGACGTGGCAGGCGACGCTGCGCAGGTGTCGGCTTCGACGCAGGAGCGGCAGCCGAACGAGGTGTGCGCTCGCGAGCAGGAGGATGCAGCAGCCAACGCCGAAAGCGACGACGACCAGCAGCGGCCCGCGGAGATCAGCCGAGCTGGTCGCGGTGGCGGAGATCGAGAGCGGCAGCATCGAGACCGCATCGACCATTCCCAACGAGACGATCGAGAGCGCGATCGCCTCGAGGCTGACGCGGATGCCGCCGAGTCGCCGCAGCGTCCCGATCTTGATCAGATAGTCGAGGCGAAACGGCAGCACGGTGCCGCTCGCGGCCGCCGCCCCGACCGAGGCGAGGCAGCGTGCGTGACCCGGGCACTCGTCGCGCGGAAACAGCCGGCGCCAGCCGCGCGCCCGCAGCACGAAGCCGACGAAGTAACAGAGCGCGGCTGCGCCGACGAGCAGCACGCGGGCGTGCGCAAGCGGCCAGCTCGCACCCGTCAGTCGCCTGCCAAGCAGCAGGCAGGCGACAACGGTCACGGCGGCAAACACGATGCCGGCCACGAGCCGCCGGCGTCCCGCGAGCGACGCCAGGCAGGCGCGAAGCCGTCTCAATGCGCGTGCCGGCCAGCCCGCATGCCCGGTCGCCGTCTCCCGACCCGATCCAGGTCGGCGGCAGCCCGCAGCCGGTCGAGCACACGCCGCAAACGCTTCCTCATGGTGGTGTTCCCTCCCTTTGGCCCCCAATGGAGAACTCGAACGGCGGGCTCGTGCGAGGGCAACGACACGGGAACGCTGCCCACACGATAGCCGACGAATAGGCACGGCGACCTGCTCCCCACTGGTCGCCGCTGACGACGACGCATTCGTGCGCCGACAGCCGGCCTTTGCGACGTGGCGACTCAGGACACTAGGGCAGCGGTCGCACGAGCCGCTGCGAGCTCGGCGCGAGCGGGCTCAGTACGAGCTGCACCCTTCGGTCGCCGCCGAGCTGACCGCGGTACAGGTAGCTGTGCCTGGTGGCGACCGCGAGGACCGCTCGCAGCGGCGCCGGGAGCGATCTCGCGGCTGCTCCCGAGTCGAGCAGCCCGGTGGCGATCGACGAGACCTCTTCTCCGTGGCCGATCGGCGCGAGGTCGTGCCGGCGGAAGTAGAGCGCGACCGACGGGACACCGGGCCCGGCGGCGGGCAGGAACTCCAGGACCTCCGTCACGCCGTGGAGTGACGCGAAACTGTCGAGCGCGAGCTGCACGCCCTCGGCCTCGGCGACGGCCTGCTGCAGCGCGAGCGAGGCGTTCGGCGCGTAGGCGCAGAAGAGCCCGCGGCCGCAGAACGTGTACTCGAGCAGCCCCGCCGTCGACTTCAGGAGCGGCAGCGGCGCCGTTCCGTCCGGCCGCGCGAGCGAGATGCTGGTGAGCTCGTACGGGCCGAGGGTCGGCCGCACGGCGGCGATCGTGAACGGCGGCGCGCCGGCAAGCGGCGGGTAGTGGAGACGGACGGACGCCGCCAGCGCCTCGGCGGCGGCGAGATCGATCTGCGGTCGAACCGCGGCGTGATGACCTGCCCGCGCCGGCCTCTCCGCAGCCACCCGCACGCCGGCGAAGGCGACCGCGGCCAGCACGAGGCCGAGCAGCGCGTACGCCGCTGCGAATCGCCCGCCGTACGGCACCGC
>Ga0070741_10019562_pt1 | contig 10795 bp, 11 predicted proteins | sample Coa_R1_4_FD_66440 | JGI IMG/M metagenome (GOLD analysis project Ga0070741, IMG submission 66440) | Surface soil microbial communities from Centralia Pennsylvania, which are recovering from an underground coalmine fire - Coalmine... | ecosystem: Environmental > Terrestrial > Soil > Unclassified ... | reverse complement strand
CGGTAGAGCCAGCTGCGCCGATTCGCGTGCCGCGGCGCGGTAAACGCCGTGCCGGAGATCTGCTCGGCATACAGCCCGTGCGCGACGCGCTGCGGCGAGTTCTGCCCGACCGGCAGCGTGCCTGCGACCGCTTCCGTGGCGAATTCGTTGCCGAATCCGGATTGGTATTCGCTCGTCATGCATCCGCCTCGTTGAGCCTACAACACCCCGCGCCGCATCTGCTCGCGCTCGATCGACTCGAACAGCGCCTGGAAATTGCCCTCGCCGAACCCCGGATTGCCCTTGCGCTGGATGATCTCGAAGAAGATCGGGCCGATCGCGTTCTGCGTGAATATCTGCAGGAGCAGCTTCTTCTTGGTTTCCTGGTCCGCGTCGATGAGGATCTTGTTCTTGCGCATGCGCGCGACATCCTCGCCGTGGTTCGGGATGCGTTCGTCGATGACGTCGTAGTAGGCATTCGGCGTGTCGAGGAATTCGACGCCCTGGGCGCGCATCGCCTCGATGGTTTCGTAGATGTTGTCCGTGAAGCACGCGATGTGCTGGATGCCTTCGCCGTGATACTGGTCGAGATATTCGTTGATCTGGCTCTTCGGGTCCGAGGATTCGTTGAGCGGAATGCGCACCATGCCGTCGGGCGCCGTCATCGCCTTGGAAACCAGTCCGGTCTTCGCACCCTTGATGTCGAAGTAGCGGATCTCGCGGAAGTTGAACAGGCGCTCGTAGTAGCCCGCCCATTTGGCCATGTTGCCGAAATACAGATTGTGCGTGAGGTGATCGATGAACGTGAGGCCGAAACCCTTTGGGTGGCGCTCGGCGCCCGGCAGCCAATCGAAGCTTTCGTCGTAGATGCTGCCCTTGTCGCCATAGCGGTCGACGAGGTACAGCATGCAATCGCCGATGCCCTTGATCACGGGCGCCATCACGGCCTTGCTCGCTTCCTTGTTTGCCACGGCTTCGGCGCCGTTCTTGATGGCCGCTTCGCGCGCCCATTCGGCGGGCTTGCTCACGCGGATCGCGAAGCCGCACGCGCAAGGACCGTGCTTCGCGGCGAAATCGGCGGCGAAGGAATTCGGCTCTTCGTTGACGAGGAAGTCGCAGGCACCTTGGCGGTAGAGCGTGATCGCGCGCGTCTTGTGCTTGGCCACGGCCGTGAAGCCGAGCTTGCGGAACAGCGTGTGCAGCATCGCGGGCTCGGGCGCGGCGAATTCCACGAACTGGAAACCATCGACGCCCATCGGGTTCTCGAACTGCACCGGCTGCATGCCGAGATTCGGTTGTGCGTTCATGTGATCCTCCAACAGCGACAGCGCCGCATGGGCGCCAAAGTAGAAAGTTGCCGGCCTTGCGGCCATTCCCGGGATTGCGGTGCAGCTTGCAAACGGGTGCGGTTGCAGTACCATAGTTTCATTTGCAACTAATTGCAAGCCGCGACGCAGCATGAGCGAGCACGAGCGCCTGGATCTCGAGCATTTCCTGCCGTACCGGCTATCCGTGCTGTCGAACCGGATCAGCCAGGCCATCGCACGCGAGTACGAATCGCGCTTCGCGCTCTCGATCACGGAATGGCGCGTCATCGCCGTGCTCGGCCGCTACGACGGGCTCTCGGCGCGTGAAGTCGCCGCGCGCACGGCGATGGACAAGGTGGCGGTCAGCCGGGCCGTGGCGCGGCTCGGCAAGGCCGGGCGCATCCGCCGCACGCTCGCCGATCACGACAAGCGCCAATCGGTGCTCAGGCTCACTGCCAACGGCTGGAAGATCTACGACGACGTGGTGCCGCTCGCGCTCGCCCACGAACGCCGTTTGCTGGGCCGGCTCGACGCCGGCGAGCGCGAGCGCTTGCAGGACCTGCTCGACAAGCTCGCGGCGAGCGCGTGAAGCGGCCTCAGCCGACGCCGATCACCGTTCGCACGTCGAGCAGCTCCGGGAAGAACGTGAGCTCGAGCGCCTTCCTGAGGAACGAGACGCCCGACGAGCCGCCGGTGCCGCGCTTGTGGCCGATGATGCGCTCGACGGTCTTCATATGGCGGAAGCGCCATAGCTGGAAGCTTTCTTCGACGTCCACGAGCTGCTCGCAAAGGTGGTAGTCGGCCCAGCAGCGCTCGGGGTGCTCGTAGATAGTCTTGAACACGGGAACGAGCTCGCGGTTCTCGCGGTAGGGCTGCGTCCAGTCGCGCTCGAGGCAGGCCTTCGGCACGGCGTGGCCTGCGCGTGCGAGGTGCATGAGGAACTCGTCGTACAAGCTCGGCGCTTCGAGCGCGGCGCGCAAGGTCTCGCGTTGCGCCGGATCGTAGTCGAACACGGCGATCATCGCCGCATTCTTGTTGCCGAGCAGGAACTCGACGAGCCGGTACTGCAGCGATTGGAAGCCCGACGCCGGTCCCAGCACGTGGCGGAACTGCATGTATTCGCTCGGCGTGAGCGTCTCGAGCACGGCCCATTGTTCGAAGAGCTGACGCTGGATCTGCTTGACCCGAGCGAGGATCTTGAGACAGGTATCGACGTCGTCGCGCTTGAGCGCCGCGAGCGCGGCGCGCAGCTCGTGCACGATGAGCTTGAGCCAAAGCTCGGATGTCTGATGCTGGATGATGAACAGCATCTCGTCGTGATGCGGCGGGTCCGACAGCGGCTGCTGCGCGCTCAGCAACTGACCGAGCTTGAGGTAGCCGTCGTAGGTCAGCCGCTCGCGCAGGTCGAGCTCGATGCCCGCTTCGAGCGGACGCTGGTTCGCATCGGAAGTCATGGTGCCCCGTCCCAACGAGGGCGCACATAGTCGAAGGTCGGGGCGGAAATGTCAAAGCGACACGGGTCCGGGCATGACGCGCGATCGCAACGTGCCGCGGCTATCGTTCGCGGATTTCGCGCGGGCCTGCTGCGCCACGGCTTGCCATCGGCGCCCGCTCACGCTCTACTAGTAAGTCCATTCGAGGAGCTCGCCGTGCCGGTCGTCGCCGCATTCGAAATCGAACACCTGCAATACCTCGACGCCGAGGGCAAGCTCGTGCGCGAAGATCTGCCCGAGGTCGCCGAGGACGTCGCCAAGCTCGTCGATCTCTACCGGCAGATGAGTTTCCTGCGCGTGTTCGACGGCAAGGCCATCGCGCTGCAGCGCACGGGCAAGCTCGGCACCTACGCATCGTGCCTCGGCATGGAAGCCGCGCACGTCGCCGTGGGCACGGCCATGCAGGAGGACGACGTGTTCGCGCCGATGTACCGCGAATACGGCGCGCAGTTCGCGCGCGGGGTCAAGCCGCGCGAGGTGCTCATGTATTGGGGCGGCGACGAACGCGGCAACGATTTCTCCGGTCCCGCGCACGATTTCGCCTGGTGCGTGCCGATCGCGACGCAATGCCTGCACGCCGCGGGCGCGGCGCTCGCGTTCAAGATCCGCAAGGAGCCGCGCGTGGCCGTGACGGTGGTCGGCGACGGCGGCACCTCGAAAAGCGATTTCTACGGCGCGATCAACGTCGCCGGCGCGATGACCCTGCCGCTCGTCGCCGTCATCGTCAACAACCAGTACGCGATCTCGGTGCCGCGCCGCGCGCAGACCGGCGCGAAAACGCTCGCGCAAAAAGGCATCGCGGCCGGGCTCGAGAGTATACAAGTGGACGGCAACGACATCATCGCGATGCGCGCCGCGCTCGATCATGCGCTCAAGCGCGCGCGCCACGGCCACGGCGGCAGCGTCATCGAAGCCGTGACCTACCGGCTTTCCGACCACACGACGGCCGACGACGCGCGCCGCTACCGGCCCGACGCCGAGGTCAAGGACGCGTGGACCCGCGAACCGCTCAAGCGCCTGCGCGCCTATCTCACCGCGAAAGGCGCCTGGAGCGATCAGGCCGAAGAGGCGTGGAAAGCCGATTGCGCAGCGCGCGTCGATGCGGAGGTGAACGCCTACCTCGAGACGAAATCGCAGCCGACCGCCGCGATGTTCGACTTCACCTACGCCGAGCTGCCGGCCGACCTCCTCGCGCAGCGCGAGGCCGCGCTCGCGCGCGAGTCCGGCGCGCACTGATGTCGATGCAGATCGCCCGTGCCAGCGATGCGCGCCGCGTGCGTGAGATCGGCGTGCGCAGCTATCGCGACCACTTCGCCGCGTTGTGGTCCGCGGGCGAACTCGACGCGTGGCTCGACGAAGAATTCGCCGTCGCAAGCGTGGCCGCCGACATCGAATACGAGCGCGCCACCTACGTGCTGTGGCACGAGCACCCCGAGGACGTCGGCTACGCGAAGCTGCGCTGGAGCCGGCCGGCGCCCGTCGGCGGCGAGCGCGGCGCGGAATTGCAAAAAATATACTTTTTGGCAGGCAGCACCAGGCACGGCCGCGGCACCCGGCTCATCGAGGCCTGCCTCGGTCTTGCCCGCGATCGCGGCGAACCGCAGGTCTGGCTCGAGGTGCTCGACGACAACGTGCGGGCGCAGGCGCTTTACGAGCGCACGGGCTTCGCGCGCGTCGGCGAGCACGAAGTCGAGCGCGGCGGACGGCGCTGGCGCCGCGTCGTCATGCAACACCCGTTCACGATTTCAGGATGATTGGAAACCCATGGCGCAAATCACCCTCATCGAAGGCGTCACCCAAGCGCTGGCCTACGAAATGAAGCGCGATCCGTCCGTGGTCGTGCTCGGCGAGGACGTCGGCGTGAACGGCGGCGTGTTCCGCGCCACCGCGGGCCTTCAGGAAAAATTCGGCGCCGACCGCGTCATCGACACGCCGCTCGACGAGACCACGATCGCCGGCCTCACCGTCGGCCTCGCGGCGCAAGGCATGAAGCCCGTGGCCGAGGCGCAGTTCGAGGGCTTCATCTATCCGATGATGGAGCACATCGCCTGCCACGCGGCGCGCATGCGCCATCGCACGCGCGGCCGCCTCTCGTGCCCGGCCGTGTTCCGTGCGCCGTGGGGCGGCGGCATCCGCGCACCCGAGCACCACTCGGAGGCCAATGAGCATTTGTTCACAAATATACCCGGACTGCGCGTCGTGCTGCCGTCCTCGCCCGGACGCGCCTACGGTCTGCTGCTCGCGGCGATCCGCGATCCCGACCCGGTGGTCTTCTACGAGCCCAAGCGCATCTACCGCCAATACAAGGAAGAGGTGCCCGACGACGGCGAAGCGCTGCCGCTGGACGTCTGCTTCGTGCTGCGCGACGGCGGCGACGTCACGCTCGTCACGTGGGGCGCGCAGGTCAAGGAAACGCTCGAGGCCGCCGATGCGCTCGCGCAGGACGGCATCGACGCCGAAGTGATCGACGTCGCCACGCTCAAACCGCTCGATTTCGATACGATCCACGAATCGGTGCGCAAGACCGGACGCTGCGTGATCGTGCACGAAGCGCCGTATACGGCCGGCTTCGGCGCCGAGATCGCCGCGCGCCTCGCCGAGCACGCGATGTACGATCTCGTCGCGCCGGTCGAACGCGTGACCGGCTACGACACGCACATTCCGCTGTTCCGGCTCGAGATGAAATACCTGCCGAGCGTGGATCGCATCGTCACCGCGGCGAAGCGGACGCTGGACGTTTCCTGATGACCCGCGCTGCGCCGGCCGCCTGCGTATTTCCGCTTGGGGGAAGCGGCCCGTCGTGCCCGTCTACGGTGGTATCCACCGAGGCGGGAGAAGTTCATGACGATCTTGAAGGGAATCGCCGGCGCGCTGCTCCTCGTGCTGCTGCCGGCCTGCGCGGCATTGGGCGAAGAATTGCAGCCGCAGCTCATTCCCCTGCCGCAGGTCGTACCGGTCGACCAGGCTTTCTACGCGCTCGTGTACCTGCACGCGAACCGCCACGCGAACGGATTCTCTGCGTCGTCGCCGGTGCTGAGCGGCAACGTGCTTTCGGCGACGTTCGACGCCGCCTGCTACGACGGACCATGCCAGCCGCAGAACGATGGATACTGGGGCTTCTACCTCGCGATACCCGCGCTCGCCGCCGGGACGTACGACATTCGCATCTCCGGTTCGCACGACCCTGCGCCGCTGCGGTTCACGCTCGGGGTCGACGGGCAGACGCCGATCGAACCGCTGCAGCAACTCGCGACCTCGCCGGCGCAGCCGCGCGCCGGACGAGCGTTCGTCGCCGACGCCTACTTCCTGCTGCCGTCCGATCGGTTTTCGTGGGGCGTGGCCGTCGGTACCGCGACAGTGTCCGGCAACACGATCTCGACACCGATATCTCCGATCTATTGCCCCTTCGAATGTCCGCCGATGCCGATGTACGGCGCATATCGTGTCGCGCTGCCGGCATTGGCGCCTGGGAGCTACACCCTCGCATTCGTCGATGCGCAGGCGCCGGGAACCGTGTATGCCAGGTTCCCGCTCGCGGTGGCCAACGCCGACCCCGCGCCGGCATTAGGCACGGCCGGAACTGTCGCGCTGGTCGCGCTGATGCTGCTCGCCGTGCAGGTGCGGCGCCGACCGGCCTAGACGCGCGCGTCGCCCCGCGCGCAGAACACTTCGAGCCGCAATTTGCCGCGAGCGCATCGCGGCATCGGCGATTTGCAATTCGCCCCCTCTCGTGCGCTTGCGGCGCGCGGGCTCGGACTATTGCGCGAACGGATTTTCCAGCGAATCCTCGCCCTCGTCGTTCTCCATTGCAACCCGGAAGCATCAATGGCTGACACCAAGACCTTCATTCTCCCCGACCTCGGCGAGGGCCTGCCCGACGCCACGGTCGTCGACTGGTTCGTCAAGGAAGGCGATGTCGTGAAGCTCGACGCGCCGCTCGTCTCGATGGAGACGGCCAAGGCGGTCGTCGAGGTACCTTCGCCGTATTCGGGCCGCGTGGCGAAGCTCTACGGCAAGGCCGGCGACGTCATCGACACGGGTGCGCCGCTCGTCGACATCGAGATCGATCCGAGCCTGCCGCAGCGCGCCGAGGCCGAGGCCACGGGCCATCATCATGTGCCCAAGCCCGCGGCCGAGAAGAAGCCGACGGGTGCGCCCGCGCCCGACGACAAAGGCAGGATCGTCGCCTCCGACGAGGGCGGCGAGATCCCGACCGGCGAGAAGAAGCCGCGCGCCGACGCCGGCACGGTCGTCGGCGCCATGGAATCGAGCGATCGCGTGCACAACGAATCCGCCGTGGCCGTGGGCGGCGTGAAGGCCGTCCCGGCCGTACGTGCGCTCGCGAAAAAGCTCGGAGTGGATTTATCCACAGTTATACCCACGGGTGCAGGCGGCGTCGCCACGCTCCAGGACGTCAAGAACGCCGCCGCCAAGCCACGCCTCGCGCCGGCGCCGCCGCAGACACGAGCGGCGCCGCCGAGCCCGAACCCGGCGCCCGCGCCGGCCGCGCCCGCGCGCACCGCGCTCTCGAGCAGCGGACAACCGATGCGCACCGCGCCGCCGGCGCAGAAGCTCGTCTACGGGCAGCCCGACCAGCTCAAGGGCGTGCGTCGCAACATGGCGCGCGTCATGGCCGATGCGCACGCGAAGGTCGTGCCGACGACGCTGGCGGACGATGCGGACATCCACGCGTGGCAGCCCGGCAACGACATCACGGTGCGGCTGATACGCGCGCTCGTCGCCGCGTGCAAAACAGAACCTGCGCTCAACGCCTGGTTCGACGGCGAGAACCTCACGCGCACGCTGCACCCGCACGTCGACATCGGCATCGCCGTGGATACCGAAGACGGCTTGTTCGTGCCGGCGCTGCGCAATGCCGACGTGCTCGACGCCGCCGGCGTACGCACCGCGATCGATCGCATCCGCGAGCAGGTCAAGGCCCGCAGCATTCCGCCCGAGGAGCTGAAGGGCTATACGATCTCGCTCTCGAATTTCGGCGTCTTCGCGGGCCGCTACGCCACGCCGGTCGTCGTGCCGCCCTGCGTCGCGATCGTCGCCGCCGGCAAACTGCGCCACGAGGTCGTCGCCGTGATGGGCGGCATCGAAACGCACCGCGTGATTCCGCTCTCCCTCACGTTCGACCATCGGGCCGCGACGGGCGGCGAGGCGGCGCGGTTCCTGAAGGCGATGCTCGACGACTTGAAGCTGCCGCGCTAGCAAGATGCGCAGGGCGAAGATCAGCGCCTGGGTGCTCGATTGCAAGGTCGAGGACCTTGGCGCAGCGGCGACGTTCTGGAGCCGAGCGCTCGGGCGGCCGGTCGCCGATGCCGACCAGGACGGAGACGGGCGCTACGCCGAGCTCGCCACCGATGCGGACGAACCGTTCCTGCTGCTCCAACGCGTGGACCACGAGCCGCGTATACATTTGGACATCGAAACCGACGATCTCGACGCCGAGGTCGTGCGCCTCGAAGCGCTGGGCGCGACGCGCGTGGCGTTCGTCAAGCGCTGGTGGATCATGCAGGCGCCCACCGGGCATCGGTTCTGCGTCGTGCGCAAGCAACCGCGGACGCCCTAGCCGCGCGACGAATCGATCAGCGCGCCGCTTCGAGCACGTTCATCGCCGCCTGTGCGGCGGCCATCGCGGTCTTTGGATCGGCGAAGCCGGTTTCCGAGGCAAGCACGTTCTTCTTCGCGTCGAGCACTTTGAACGCGAACGCCTGGTCGTCGCCGCGGAACACGACGGGCTGCATCTTAGGTTTGTCGGCATGCGCCGATTTCGCCGCGGACTCGCCGGCGACGATCCCGTCGCGCAGCGCACGCAGGCCTACCGCCTCGCGCAATCGCGCGAGGAACGGACGTGCGAGCTCGCGGGCGCGGTTCGCGCCGGCCAGCAAGGTGTCTTCGATCTCGCCCGGTTTGGCGATCAAGGCCTCGTAGCGTTCGCGCATCGGCGCCAATTCGCGGTCGAGGCGCTCGAAAAGCTTCTGTTTCGCATCGCCCCAGCTTATGCCGTCCGCGAAGGCCTGGCGCATGGCGGCCGTTTCCTCGGACGAGGCGAATGCCTGATAGATGCTGAAGATGTGCGATGCGTCGGGATTCTTGGGCTCGCCGGGCGCCTGCGAATTCGTGACGATGCCCAAGATCGCCTTGCGCAGCTCCTTCGCCGGGAGCCAGAGCGGAATCGTATTGTTGTAGCTCTTCGACATCTTGCGGCCGTCGAGGCCGGGCAAGGTGGCGACGTTCTCCTCGATCGCGGCTTCGGGCAAGGTGAAATGCTCGCCGGCGTAGAGATGGTTGAACCGCTGGCCGATGTCGCGCGCCATTTCGATGTGCTGCACTTGATCGCGTCCGACCGGCACCTTGTTCGCGTTGAAGACCAGGATGTCCGCCGCCATCAGCACGGGATACATGTAGAGGCCGGCCGTGACGCCGGCGTCTGCGTCTTCGTTCGCGGCGCGGTTCGCGTCGTTCGCGGCCTTGTAGGCGTGCGCGCGGTTGAGCAAGCCCTTGGCCGTCACGCAGGTCAAGAGCCACGTGAGCTCGGGGATCTCGGGAATGTCCGACTGCCGGTAAAAATATACTTTTTCGGGATCGAGGCCGCAGGCCAGCCAGCTCGCGGCGATCTCGAGCGTCGAGCGCTGGATGCGCGCGGGTTCGTCGCACTTGATCAGCGCGTGATAATCGGCGAGGAAATAGAACGATTCGACGTCCGCGTTGCGGCTCGCCGCGATGGCGGGGCGGATCGCACCGACGTAGTTGCCGAGGTGCGGCGTGCCCGTCGTCGTGATGCCGGTGAGGACTCGGGTTTTCTGCATGGATTCAGATTCCGTTGAAGAGAAAATCGAGCGCGCGCAGGATCGCTTCGCGCTGATCCCCGATGTTGGCTTCCCGCCGCACACAGTGTATGCCGGGCGTCGGTGGCGGGCAACGCCGCGGCGCGCGCGGGTAACCCCGGCCGTCGTGCAGCCCCGTTCCATCGGTCACCTGCCAACGGAGGAAGACCATGAAAATCCTGCTGCCTGCCTTGATCGCCGCCACGCTGGCCTGCGCGCCGCAAGCGCGTGCGGGCAATCTCGTCGACATCGGCGTGTTCGACCGCGACACGGGCGCCACGCTTCCCACGTACTCGCACGACGGCAAGCTGTTCGTCGCGGGCACGCCGGGCCACCGCTATGCCGTACGCATCACGAATCACACCGGCGCGCGCGTGCTCACCGTGCTCTCGGTCGACGGCGTGAACGCCATCACCGGCGAGACCGCGAACACGAACGAATCGGGCTACGTGCTCGATGCTTACCAGAGCACCGAAATCGAAGGCTGGCGCAAGAACATGTCCGAGATCGCCGAATTCAATTTCACGTCGCTCGGCGACAGCTACGCCGCGCGCACCGGCCGCCCGGCGAATGTCGGCGTGATCGGCGTGGCCGTGTTCCGCGAAAAACAGCGCCCGGTCTGGCGCGAGCGCGACGAGAAGATCGCCGCCCAGCCCGTGCCGCCCTCGGCGGCCGCGGCCGACAGCGCCGCACCCGCCTCCGCGCCGGCCGGCGCCACGGCGCAAGCCGAGCGCAAGTCGGCCGAATCCGCGACGGAAACCGCGCGCGCGAACAGTCTCGCCGGGGCACGGCCGGTGCCGAAACCCGAGGAATCGCTCGGCACTGGCCACGGTGCGCGCGAAGCTTCGTTCGCGAGCTACACGACCTTCGAGCGCGCGGGCTCGCGTCCCGACGAAGTCGATTCGATCTGGTACGACAGTTACCGCAACCTCGTCGCGCGCGGCGTAGTGCCGCAGCCGGTGCCGCGCGAGCCGCAGGCGTTCCCGAACCCGTTCGTGCCCGATCCGGCGCGCTGACCTCGGCGCTATCGTCCGGCGCTTGCCGCCGGACGAGCTCGGCGTATGATGGTCGGCGGGCCGCTGTGCTGCGGGGTGCACCATGTACCGCCGGCATTTGATCCAGACTGCTTGCGTTGCGCTCGTCCTCGTCGCGTCGCAAATTCCTGCGACGCTTATCTCGC
>Ga0070741_10019561_pt1 | contig 10795 bp, 7 predicted proteins | sample Coa_R1_4_FD_66440 | JGI IMG/M metagenome (GOLD analysis project Ga0070741, IMG submission 66440) | Surface soil microbial communities from Centralia Pennsylvania, which are recovering from an underground coalmine fire - Coalmine... | ecosystem: Environmental > Terrestrial > Soil > Unclassified ... | reverse complement strand
CTCGTCGTCACGTTCCTGCTCGTCGCGATCACCGAGTACTACACCGGCACACGCTGGAACCCGGTGAAGGCGATCGCGAAGGCGTCGCAGACGGGCCACGCGACGAACATCATCGAAGGCCTCGCCGTCGGCATGCAGGCGACGGCCGCGCCGGTGATCGTGATCGCGGCAGGGATCCTGGTGGCGCACCACGTCGCCGGGCTCTACGGCATCGGCGTCGCCGTCATGGCGCAGCTCTCGATGACGGGGCTGATCGTCGCGCTCGACGCGTACGGGCCGGTCACCGACAACGCGGGCGGCATCGCCGAGATGGCCGACCTGCCGGAGGAGGTGCGCGGGATCACCGATCCGCTCGACGCCGTCGGAAACACCACGAAGGCGGTCACGAAGGGCTACGCGATCGGCTCCGCCGCCCTCGCGGCGCTCGTGTTGTTCGACTCGTACACGAGCGGGCTGCACGACCAGGCGAAGGCGGGCTCAGCTCTCTCGCACGTCGTGTTCAACCTGTCGGACGCGTGGGTCGTCGCCGGTCTCTTCATCGGCGGGCTCATGCCGTTCCTGTTCGCGTCGCTCGCGATGCAGGCCGTCGGCCGGGTCGGAGGCGAGGTCGTCCAGGAGGTGCGCCGCCAGTTCCGCGAGCATCCCGGGATCATGGATCGCACGGAGCGGCCCGACTACAGCCGCGCGGTCGGCATCGTCACCGCCTCGGCGATCCGGTCGATGCTGGCACCCGCGCTGATCCCGATCGCCTTCCCGATCATCGTCGGGCTGATCAACGTGCGCATGCTCGGCGGGCTCCTGATCGGCACGATCGTGACGGGTCTGTTCCTCGCGATCGCGATGACGTCCGGCGGCGGCGCGTGGGACAACGCGAAGAAGTCGATCGAGGACGGCGCCTACGGCGGCAAGGGCTCCGAGGCGCACGCTGCGTCGGTCACCGGTGACACCGTCGGGGATCCGTACAAGGACACGGCGGGTCCGGCGATCAACCCGATGATCAAGATCACGAACATCGTCGCGATCCTGATCATTCCGCTTCTGATCTCGGTTCACTGAGGCTTAACCGCCGCGCGGAGGTCCCGGCCTCCGCGCGGCGTACCGTTCTCAGCGTGGGCGACACGCTGCACCTGTCGCTCGTCGTCGGCGGCGAGCTGACCGGCCGCGCAGGCGGTCGGCTCGGCCGCGTCGACGATCTCGTCGTCCGCCTGGATCACGCCTATCCGCCGCTCACCGGAGTGACCGCGACGGTCGCCGGGCGGTCGGTGTTCGTCGCGGCGGATGCCGTCGCCTCGCTCGGCCACGACCGCGTCGCGCTCACGACCGACCGCCTCGACCTGCGCCCGTTCGAGCGGCGACCGCTCGAGGTGCTGCTCAGGAAGGACGTCCTCGACCATCAGCTGATCGACGTCGACGGAGCACGTCTGCGCCGCGCGAACGACATCGAGCTCGCGCGCGTCGACGGCTGGTGGCGGGTCGTCGGCGTCGACGTCGGCCCGCGCGGCATCGTCAGGCGCGTCCTGCCGCGCCGGTTCGCGCTCCGCTTCGGCGACGGGGAGCTGCTCGACTGGGCCGAGGTCGAGCCGTTCACCGGGCACGTCCCGACCGTGCGCCTCCGCCGTCCTCATCCGAAGCTCGAGCGGCTGCACGCGGCCGAGCTCGCGGACCTCGTCGAGACGGCGGGGCGAGCGGAAGCGGAGGAGATCCTCGCCGCGGTGCACGACGACCCGGAGCTCGAGGCCGACGTGGTCGAGGAGCTCTCGTCGCCGCACCGGGTCGAGCTGCTGGAGCAGCGCGACGACGCCGAGCTGGCGGCCGTGCTGGCGCGGATGGAGACCGACGACGCCGTCGACCTGCTGCTCGAGCTCGACGAGCCGCGGCGCAACGCCTTGCTCGGGCTGCTTCCCGCCACGCAGCAGCGGCGCGCCCAAGCGCTGCTCGGCTACGCGTCGGCGACCGCCGGGGGCCTGATGACGCCCGACTTCACCTGCCTGTACGCCCAGGCGACCGTCGCCGAGGCGCTCGATCGCGTACGCCGGTCCACGGGCCCGCCCGAGACGCTCGAGCTGGTGTTCGTGATGGGGTCGCACCGCCGGGTGCAGGGCGGCATCGCCCTCGCCGATCTCGTGCGCGCCGACCCGCAGGACGTCGTCGGGGACATCGCAGCGATCCCGCGCACCGTCGGCGTCGACGCCGACCTCGACGAGATCGCTCGCTTGATGAAGGACTACGACCTCACCGTCGTCGGTGTCGTCGACGACGACGGCCGTCTCCAGGGCGTGGTCACTGTCGACGACGTTCTCGAGCTCGTCCTGCCGCGGCGATGACCGGCGTTCGCAGATTCGCCGCCAGTCACCGGCGGCTCGTCGCCGCGCTCGCCGTCCTCGGCCCCGGCCTCATCGCCGCGAATGCGGGCAACGATGCCGGGGGAATCGCCACCTACTCCTCCGTCGGCGCGCGGTACGGATACGACCTCCTCTGGATGATGCTCGTCATCACCCTCTCGCTGGTCGTGGTCCAGGAGATGGCGGCGCGGATGGGCATCGTGACGGGCAAGGGTCTCGCCGACCTCGTGCGCGAACAGTACGGCGTGCGCTGGTCGCTCTTCGCGACCGCCAGCGTCCTCGTCGCCAACCTCGGCATCTGCATCTCGGAGTTCGTCGGCATCGGCGCGGCGCTCGGGCTCGCGCACGTGCCCCCTCAGGTGTCGGTGCCGATTGCCGCCGTGGCCGTCTGGCTGCTCCTCGTCCGCGGCACGTACAAGATCGCCGAACGGATCTTCGTCGCGATGACGATCCCGTTCTTCGCCTACCCGATCGCCGCGATCCTCGCGCACCCGCATTGGGGGAAAGTGGGCAAAGCGATCGTCGCTCCGCACGTCCAGAGCAACCCCTCGTACGTCCTGCTCTTCGTCGCGACCGCCGGAACCACGATCACGCCCTTCATGCAGCTGTACCTGCAGTCGTCCGTCGTCGAGCGCGGCGTCGGCGTCGACGAGCTGAACGGCGAGCGAGCAGAGGTCGTCGCGGGCTCGATCTTCGCGAATGCGGTGGCGAGCTTCATCATCATCGCGACGGGCGCAACGCTCTTCGTCCACCACCACAGGTTCGTCGACACCGCCGCTCAGGCGGCGGGCGCGCTCGAGCCGTTCGCCGGGCGGTTCGCCGAGGTGCTGTTCGCCGTCGGCCTGCTCGGCGCGAGCCTGCTCGCAGCCGCCGTGCTGCCCGTGACGGCCGCCTACGTGATCGCGGAGACCTTCGGCTTCGAGCGCGGCATCTCCCGCTCTCCGCGCGAGGCACCCGTCTTCGTCGCGGTCGTCACGGCACTCGTCGTGATCGGCGCGCTCGTGGCGATCGTCCCCGGCGTCCCGGTGTTTCGGTTGCTCGTCGGTGTCCAGGCCGTCAACGGCGTGCTGCTCCCGATCACGCTGTTCTTCGTGTGGCGCCTGTCGGCGAGCGCCGAGGTGATGGGGAGCTATCGCAACGGTCGTATCTTCAACGGCGTCGCGGGACTGACCGTGGTCGCGACGTCGGCACTGTCGCTCGTCCTGCTCGCCGTCACCGCGTTCAACGCGTGAGCAGAGGAGTACGTTGAGGGGATGGAGCCCACGCGCCGTCTCGTCGCAGCAGGAGGCTCCACCGCCGCCGTCGCGGCTGCGACCGGCCTCGTCTTCGCCCTGAAGCCGATCGCGCCGGTCCTGAGCCTAGGCGTCCTGTACGTGCTCGCCGTGCTCGTCTGCGCGGTCCTGTTCGGAGTCGCGTTCGCCATCGCCGCTGCGTTCGCATCGATGCTCGCGTTCAACTTCCTGTTCCTGCCGCCCGTGCACACGCTGACGCTGACCGACGCGCGGAACTGGACGGCGCTCGCGGTCTACCTCACGACCGCCGTCGTCGCGAGCCATCTCGCGACGAGTGCGCGCCGGCGAGCGACGGAGGCCGAGCAGCGCGAGCGCGAGTCGGCGCTCCTCGCCGACGCGGCCGCCGCCGTGCTGCGCGAGCAGCCGCTCGACGAGATCCGGCTGCGCGCCGACGACGTGCTGGCGCGCGGCGGCGTGCTCGCGCACGCCCGGTTCGAGGCGGGCATCGCCGCGCTCGTCGCGCTCGCGGACGAACGGCGCGACCTGGAGGCGGTGCGGCGGTCGGACGCGATCAAGACGGTGATCCTCCAGACCGTCTCGCACGACTTCCGTACGCCGATCGCGTCCATCCGGACCGCGGTCGACGGGCTGCAGGACGAAGGTCTCGCGCTCACACGGGAGGACCGCGCGGCGCTCCTCGACACCATCGCCGCCGAAGCGACCCGGCTCTCCCGCCTCGTCGAGAACGTTCTCGACCTCTCGCGCCTTCAGGCAGGTGCGGCCGCGCCGCATCCGGCACTGTGGGACGTCGAGGACCTGCTCGCGCAGGCGGCCACCGATACCGCCGATCCGTCGCGGGTGCGGATCGACGCGCCGCTCGCGCTGCCGCCGGTCTCTGTCGACGCCGTCCAGCTGCAGCGGGTCCTCGGCAACCTGCTCGACAACGCGTTGAAGTTCTCGGACGGCCCCGTGGAGCTGCGGGCCGAGGACGTCGGCGACGTGGTCGCGATCGAGATCCTCGACCGCGGTCGCGGTGTCGGCGAGGCGCCGACAGGATCGCGCGGGCTCGGTCTCGGGCTCGCGATCGCGCGCGGGTTCGCCGAGGCGAACGGCGGGACCCTCGAGCTCGCCGACCGTCAGGGCGGCGGTACCTGCGCACGCGTCGTCGTACCGGCTCGCCCGCTCCCGGCGGAGCTGCGGGTGTGACGACGCGTGTCCTCGTCGTCGACGACGAGCCGCAATTCCTGCGTGCGCTCTCGACGAACCTCCGGGGGGCCGGCTACGAGGTCGAGACCGCGGCCACGGCCGCCGACGCGCTCGCCGCCGCGCCGCTTCGTCCGCCCGACGCCGTCATCCTCGACCTGCTCCTGCCCGACGGCTCCGGCCGCGACGTCTGCCGGAGCCTTCGCGAGTGGACCGACGCTCCGATCATCCTCGTGTCCGCTGTCGGCGACGACGACGAGAAGATCGCCGCGCTCGACGCGGGCGCCGACGACTACGTGACCAAGCCCTTCGCGATCGGCGAGCTGCTCGCGCGGTTGCGGGCGGTGCTGCGTCGCGCCGCGCCGCCGACCGTGCCGGTCCTCGAAGTGGGGCAGATCCGCATCGACCTCGAGCGCTCGTCGGTCACCGTCGACGGGCACCGCGTCCACCTGACGCCGCACGAGTTCCGGATCCTCCGGCTGCTCGCGCTGAACGAGGGGAAGCTGCTCACCCACCGCTCGATCCTGCGAGAGGTCTGGGGCCCGGCGTACGGCGACGAGTCGAACTACCTGCACGTCTACATGTCGCAGCTCCGACGCAAGCTCGAGCCCGATCCGGGCAAGCCGCGCTACCTGTTGACCGAGCCGGGCGCGGGTTACCGGCTCGTCGCGCCGCAGTCTTGAGACGATCTTGAGCTCGCGCGCCGAAATCCTGAGCCCGCGCTGAGGCGGTGCGTCCTACCCTCGAGGTATGGCCTCGAGGTTGCTCGCACCCGTGCGGAGCTGGGAGGCGCGGCGCGCTGTACGCACCGCGCGACGACTCGCCGACGCGGAGCTCGTCTCGACGCGGCTCCCGCCGCCCCGCCTCGCCTGGCGCGCGGCCGAGCTCGTCGACGACGACAACCGGCTCGAGCTCGCCCGCTCTCTCACCGACGTCGTCCACGCGGCGGACGAGCGACTTCTCCCGACGGCCTCGCCGCTCGCACGCCGCGCCGTTCGCAGCTGCCGGCCGCAGCTGCTCGAGCTCGCCGCGCGGCTGTACGACCTCTCGCTGCCCGTGACGGCGCGCGGCGTGCTGCTCGTCGAGCAGCTCCTGACCGACGGCAGCGGTCCGATGTACGGCCAGGGAGACGCGAGGCGGCTGCTCGCCGCGGTGCGGCGGGCGCAGGACGCGCTGTCAGGGGCGCAATGACCGTCCGCGAGCGGGAACGCCGGTCGCCGCTCCTGAAGCGGGTGGTCGTCGGACGTCCCATGGCATCCGACGAGCTCGAGGAGACGCTGCTTCCGAAGTGGCTCGCGCTGCCGATCTTCGCGTCGGACCCGCTCTCCTCCGTCGCCTACGCAACCGAGGCGGCGCTCGTCGTCCTCGTGACGGCGTCCGCGAGCGCAGCAGGTCTGACGTTCCCGATCTCGCTCGCGATCGCGACCCTGCTCGCGATCGTCGTGCTGTCGTACCGCCAGACGGTGCTCGTCTACGAGAGCTCCGGCGGCGCGTACGTCGTCGCCAAGGAGAACCTCGGGAAGCTGCCGAGCCTCGTCGCCGCGGCCGCGCTCCTCACCGACTACGTCCTGACGGTTGCCGTCTCCGTCGCTGCAGGCGTCCTCGCGCTGACGTCAGCGGTGTCGTCGCTGCGGGGCCACGAGCTCATGCTCTCGCTCGTCTGCGTCGTGGCGATCGCGCTGGCGAACCTGCGCGGTGTCAAGGAGGCCGGGATCCTGTTCGCGATCCCGACGTACGCGTTCGTGACGTCGATCTTCGCGCTCGTCGGGGTCGGCGTCGCCCGCTGCGCCGACGGCACGTGTCCGCGCGCGGCCGTCCCGCATCCGCTCGCCAGCGGCACGGGTGTCGTCACCGCGTTCGTCGTGCTGCGCGCGTTCGCCTCCGGGTCGACCGCGTTGACGGGCGTGGAGGCGATAGCGAACGGCGTCAACGCGTTCCGTCGACCGCACGGGCGCAACGCGGCGAGAACGCTCGTCGTTCTCGGGGCGATCGCGATCACGATGTTCGTGGGAGTGTCGTGGCTCGCGGTGCACATGCACGCTCGCCCGACAGCGACGGGCACGCCCTCGGTGCTGTCCGAGATCGCACGCGCGACGTTCCCGTCCTCGTCGGCCTTCGGGTTCATGTACTGGGCGGTACAGGCGCTGACGCTCGCGGTGCTCGTCCTCGCGGCGAACACCTCCTACCAGGGATTCCCGCGCCTCGCGGCACTGCTCGCGCGGGACCGCTTCTTCGCGCGGCAGTTCACGAACCTCGGCGACCGCCTCGTGTTCTCGAACGGGATCCTCGTCCTCACGGCGATCGCCATGGCCCTGTTGTGGGTGTACGACGCGAAGGTCGACTCGCTGATCCACCTCTACGTGATCGGGGTGTTCACCGCATTCACGCTCTCGCAGGCCGGCATGGTCCGCTACTGGCTCCGCTCCCGCGAGCCGGGCTCGCGTCGGAAGCTCCTCGTCAACGGAGTCGGCGCAGCCGCGACCGGCGTCGTGACGCTCGTCGTGATCTGGACGAAGTTCACGGAGGGCGCGTGGCTCGTGACGCTCGCCATCCCGCTGCTCGTGCTCGCGTTCCTCGGCATCAACCGCCACTACCGCCGGTTCGGCCGCCGCCTCCGCTGCGGGATCAGCGCGGTGAACGCCGCTCGCACGCCGACGAACGAGGTGCTTCTCGCCGTCGACGCGATCGACGCCGCGACCGAGGGCGCTCTCTGGTACGCGCGCCAGGTCGTCCCGTCCGATCGCATCCGCGCCGTGCACGTTCCGACGAGCACGTCCGACAGCGGGATCCGGGCCCGGTGGTTCGACTTCGCCCACGAGCAGCCGCGCCTCGAGGTCCTCCCCGCCGACGAGGGGCGGATGCACACGCTTCTCGAAGAGGTCTGGCGGCTCCCGCGCGGGGAATCCGACTTCGTCACCGTCGTCGTCCCGGAGCAGTTCGAGCGGCCGTCGCTCCTGACTGCAGCGGGACGAGCGTCGTTCCGGCTCAAGCTGCGTCTCCTGTCCGAGCCGGGAGTCGTGGTGACCGACGTGCCGGCCGTCGGTCCCGAGCGGCGGCCCGACGGGTTCACCCCCAGCCGCCTCGCCGTGCGCGTCCTGATCGCCAACGTGCACGCGGGGTCGCTGCGCGCGCTGAACTACGCCACCGCGCTCGACGTTCCCGACACACGCGCGGTCTCGTTCGCGTTCGACGAAGAAGAGGCGGAGCGGGTGCGGGACGAGTGGCTCCGTGCCGGCATGCCGGTGCCGCTCGACCTCAGCGACGCGCCGTACCGCGACATCGGCACGCCGCTCCTCGCGTACCTCCGTGAGCTGACGGCCGATCCGGGCACGGTCGTCAACGTCGTCATGCCCGAGATCGTCGTGCGCGGCTGGGCGCGGCTGCTCCACAACCAGCGTGCGCTCTACCTCAAGCGGCTCCTCCTGTTCGAGCCGCACGTCATCCTCTCGAGCGTCCCGTACCAGCTGTTCAGATAGCGCTAGCCTGCGTCGGTGCGGAACCGGGTGCTCGTGTACGCGGAGGCGCTCGACGTCGCGGCCGAAGGCGCCATCTGGTATGCACGGAGAGTCGGCGGCGGCACCTTCGAAGCGCTCCACGTCGCAGGGAGGAAGACGGACACCGGCATCCACGCGCGGTGGTTCGACTTCACACGCGGCGACCCGCGCCTCGACGTCCGGCCGCCGGGGACCGACGCGCAGAAGGCGGTGCTCACGGAGGTCGACCGTCTTCGGGCCACGAGCGACGACACGGTCGTGACCGTGGTGCTGCCGGAGCAGTTCCGCCGGCGCTCGCTCCTCGCAGCAGCGCAGCGCGAGCAGTTCCGGCTGAAGCTCCGCCTGCTCGTCGAGCCTCGCGTCGTCGTCGCGGACGTGCCGGCGGTGACGTCGGAGCGCCGACCGGAGGGTCGCGTCCCCGACCGGCTCGTCGTGCGCGTGATCGCCGGCCAGGCGGACGACGCGACCCGGCGAGCGGTCGAGTACGCGAGCGGAATCGGCGCCGACGAGCTGCGGGCCGTCCACTTCGGGCCGCGTGGATGGCGAGAAGACGTCGGTATTCCAGTCGACGACGCACCGCGGAGCGGACGGCTCGGCGACTCGATCCTCGCGTACGTCCGGCAGCTGACCGCCGACCCGGCGGCTGCCGTCAACGTCGTCCTGCCGGAGCGGCTCCAGCCGAACCTGCCGCGGTTGCGAGGCCGGCGCGCCCTCGCGATCAAGCGCTGCCTGCTCTTCGAGCCGCACGTCATCCTCAGCTCAGTCCCGCACGCGGATTAACCTGCGGAGCCGTGCCCCGGCGTCGTCGGCAGAGCCATGGCCTCGAGCGGGTCCTCGGCGCCCCCGCCCTCTTCGCGACGGCGTACGGGAACGTCGGCTCGTCGATCTACTACGCGCTCGGGCTCGTCGCGGGCATTGCGCTCGGGCTCACGCCCCTCGTCTTCATCATCAGCGGTCTGATCTTCGCTGCGACCGCGGCGAGCTACGCGGAGGGAACGGTCCGTTACCCGGAGGCGGGCGGTTCGTCGAGCTTCGCACGCCATGCCTTCAACGAGCTCGTGTCGTTCGGTGCCGCGTGGGCGCAGATGCTCAACTACGTCATCACCGTCGCGATCTCGGTGATCTTCGTCCCGCACTACCTCTCGATCTTCTGGGCGCCGCTGCGGACGAACCCGTGGGACATCGTCCTCGGGATCGGGTTCACCTGGCTGCTCGTGGGGCTCAACATCGTCGGCGTCCAGGAGGCGGCGCGCCTGAACATCGTGCTCGCCGTCGTCGACTTCGCGACGCAGCTGCTGCTGGTCGTGCTCGGCTTCTTCCTGATCTTCAACCCGAGCACGCTCTGGCACAACGTCCACTTCGGGGTCGCGCCGACGTGGAGCGCCTTCCTGCTCGCGATCCCCGTCGCGATGATCGCGTACACGGGAATCGAGACGGTGTCGAACCTCGCCGAGGAGGCTCGCGACCCGGCGCGGTCGATCCCGCGCTCGATCTCGTGGGTCGCGGTCGCCGTCTTCGCCATCTACTTCACGCTGCCGTGGATCGCGCTCTCCGCGATGCCCGTTGCGCACCGCGGCCACGCCTACGTCACGAAGCTCGGGCTCAACCCGCCGACCGGGTTCAAGAACGACCCCGTGCTCGGGCTCGTCGAGAACCTCGGCATCCACGGCGGCGTCCTCGCGGTCGCGAAGATCTACGTCGGCATCCTCGCGGCGACGATCCTCTTCATCGCCACGAACGCGGGCGTGATCGGCGCGTCGCGGATCACCTACTCGATGTCCAGCTACCGGCAGCTTCCGGAGGTGTTCCGTCGCCTGCATCCGAAGCTGAAGACGCCGTGGCTCTCGCTCGTCGTCTTCGCGGGAGTGGGCCCGACGATCTTCCTCATCTCGGGCCAGGTCGACTTCCTCGGCAACATGTACGCGTTCGGCGCGATGCTCTCGTTCACGATCGCGCACATCGCGGTGATCAGGCTGCGCGTCAAGCACCGCGACGAGGAGCTCGAGTGGCGCGCACGTCCCAACCTGCGCATCCGCGGTGTCGACTGGCCCCTGTTCGCGATCTTCGGAGCGGTGGGGACGGGCGCGGCGTGGCTCGTCGTCGTCATCCAGAAGGCGCCGACCAGATACGCGGGCCTCGCGTGGCTCGTCGCCGGGGCGATCTTCTACCTCATCTACCGCCGCCGCATCGGCGTGCCGATCGCGGTCACGCGCCGCGCGCCCGTGCCGGTCGGAGCGGCGCTCGCGCTCGAGTACCGCAACATCCTCGTGCCGGTCGTCGCCGGCGCCGAGTCGTACGAGGCGGTCGAGCTCGCTTCCCGGCTCGCCACCGAGCGCGCGGGTCGGATCGTGCTGCTCCGCGTGATCGTCGTGCCGCTCGAGCTGCCGCTCGACGCCGATCTCACGGACCAGATCGCCGCGGCAGACCAGCTGCTCGACGAGCTTCGCGCGAGCGCCGAGGCATACGGCGTCCGCGTGGTGGAGCGTGTCGTCCGCGCGCGCAACGCCGGTCGCGCGATCGTCGA
>Ga0070741_10019560_pt1 | contig 10795 bp, 13 predicted proteins | sample Coa_R1_4_FD_66440 | JGI IMG/M metagenome (GOLD analysis project Ga0070741, IMG submission 66440) | Surface soil microbial communities from Centralia Pennsylvania, which are recovering from an underground coalmine fire - Coalmine... | ecosystem: Environmental > Terrestrial > Soil > Unclassified ... | reverse complement strand
TATTCGCCGGGGTTCGTGATCATCTTGTCGATCTTCTCATAGTCCCAGGTCTCGTTGTTCTTCGCCTTGAGCGCGTCGGAATATTCGTAGCCTTCGTGGCCTGCGATCTTGCGGCCGAGCACGCCGTAGAGATTGGGGCCGATCATGTTGGGGCCGCCCTTCTCGAAATTGTGGCAGAGCGCGCATTTCTTGGCGACCTCTTCGCCATGCTTGGCGTCAGCCTTGGCGAGCAGGGCAGGGAGTTCGTCGCCGGCCGGCTTCTCGCCGCCGGGCTTGCCGGCCTCGGTGCCGGGAACCTCGTAGCCCGGCGTCTCCTCGTGCTCCTCGAACGCGATGTTGATCAGCGTTCTTGCGCCGAAAAACAGCAACAGCGCCCCGAGCACTGCCATGGCGATCTGATTGAAGCGGTAATAATTCATGGTCCAATTCCCCCCAAAGCAAGGCTACTTGAGCAGCTCTTGCGACGCGGCGCGACACTATAGAGCGTATGGGCTTGTTGCAACTCAGACAATTTGCCTTACGCCCGGCTCTGGCCTAGGAAAATTTCCCGCCAAGCCAGGACCCACGCTCATGGCAGATTGCCTTATCGTTATACCGGCCAGATTGAAAGCGACAAGGCTTCCGGACAAGCCGCTTGCCGACATTGCCGGCGAGCCGATGATCGTGCATGTCTGGCGCCGCGCGACCGAGGCGGGTTGCGGGCCGGTCGTGGTCGCAACCGATGCAGAGGCGGTGCGCGATGCGGTTCTGCGTGCTGGCGGTAAGGCCTTGATGACACGGGCCGATCACCCGAGCGGTTCCGACCGCGTGTTCGAGGCCGTCGAGACCTTCGACCCCAAGGGCGAGATCGAGGTCGTGGTCAATCTCCAGGGCGACCTGCCCACGCTCGACCCCCGCCTCGTGCGGAGCTGTCTCGCCGCCCTGCGCGACCACGACGGCGACATCGGCACCATCGCGGCGGTCATCGCGCGCGAGGAGGAGCGCACCGACCCCAACGTGGTTAAGGTCGTGGGCACCCCGCTCAAGGGAGGAGTGACGCTGCGCGCGCTCTATTTCACCCGCGCCACCGCGCCCCACGGCGAGGGCCCGCTCCTCCACCATATCGGCATCTATGCCTACCGCCGGCAGGCGCTGAAGCGCTTCGTCTCGCTGCCTCCATCGCCGCTCGAACAGCGGGAGAAACTCGAGCAGCTCCGCGCGCTCGAAGCCGGCATGCGCATCCATGTCGGTCTCGTTGACACCGTCCCCCTCGGTGTCGATACTCCCGCCGACCTCAAACGGGCGCGTGAAATTCTTTCCCGGCCATCCTGATTTCCAGTCATGCCCTGTGTTCGCGGGCATGACGAGTTCCACAAGCCGCACTCCTATGATCAAGTCAAAGGTGAACAAGATCGCCTTCCAGGGCGAGCCCGGCGCCAATTCGCACCTCGCCGCGCGCGACGCCTTTCCCGACATGGAGGCGCTTCCCTGCAATACCTTCGAGGATGCGCTCGCGGCGGTGAAATCGGGCGAAGCCAGGCTCGCCATGATCCCGATCGAGAATTCGGTGGCCGGCCGGGTCGCCGACATCCATCATCTGCTGCCGCATTCGGGTCTCTATATCGTCGGCGAGCACTTCGAGCGCGTGCGTCATCAGCTTCTCACCCTCCCCGGCGCCAAGCTCTCCGATCTCAAGACGGTGCACAGCCACACTATGGCCCTCGGCCAATGCCGCAAGGCGATCGCCGCGCTCAAGTTGAAGCCGGTGATCGAGGCCGACACCGCGGGCGCCGCCCGCCACGTGCGCGAGCAGGGCGACCGCACCAAGGCCGCGATCGCCTCGAGCCTTGCCGCCAAGATCTATGGTCTCAAGATCGCCAAAGCCGATATCGAGGATGCCGAGCACAACACCACGCGCTTCGTCGTGCTCGCCGCCAAGCCTGTCAAGGTGCCGAAGAGCGACGGCCCGGTGGTCACGAGCTTCGTGTTTCGCGTGCGTAACGTGCCGGCCGCGCTCTACAAGGCGCTCGGCGGTTTCGCCACCAACGGCGTGAACATGACCAAGCTCGAGTCCTATCAGCTCGAAGGTTCGTTCAACGCCACCATGTTCTATGCCGATATCGAGGGCCACCCCGAGGAGCGGCCGGTCGCGCTTGCGCTTGAAGAGCTGCACTTCTTCTCGAGTGAAGTGACCGTGCTCGGCACCTACCCGGCGAGTCCCTTCCGCGCCAAGCTCAAGGCGACGCACGGCTGAAGAGCGCGAATCGCTTATCTTGCGGAAGCCTTAGGGTCGGGAGGCTCCCATGATCGGCATTGCCATCGCGCTCTTAAGCGTGTTGCTTCCTGTCCTGCATCTTTATGTGAGCAAGCTGCCCCGGACGCGGCGCCGCGTCATTCATATTCTCCTGCTCTACGCGCTCGTGCTGGATGTCGGCGTCATCGGTCTGCCGCTCGGCTTCATTCCCCATGTCTTTTTTGCCGACGAAACGGCGCGCATGATCGGCTGGGCGCCGGGAAGCCCGTTCCAATTCGAGGTCGGCATGCACGACGGCGCCTGGGGCGTGCTCGGTTTTCTATGCATCTGGATCGGCGGCACGTTCTGGCTTGCGACCGGGCTCGGCTGGTCGCTGTTCATGCTGGGCGCCGCTTACGGGCACATCCGCGAGACGATGCTCAATTCGGACTACGCGCCCTACAACTTCCTGACCGTCTTCTCAGACGGGTTCATCGCCGCCTGGCTGCTTCTCCTGCTTTGGCTCTATTGGCGCGAGGGCGGATTCGAGCCGAGCGGCTAGCGGCCGCCCCGAGCGCACGGCGTCGAGCCTCCGGACGCGGGGAGAGCCTATTGCTGCTTCATGGTCGCCGATGGCGCTTTGTATTTTTGGATTTGCTTGCCGGGGCTGATCGTCTTTGCCGGCGTGCAGCTGCTCGTCGTGGTCTTCTCCACGCTGCATACCGGCGGATCTCCGAGCGTGCAGCACGATTTCGAGCACGTCGTCGAGTCGCAATTGTGCACCACGCCGTTGATGGTCTTTTGTGTCTTCACGGGGCTGCCGCAGGTCTCGGCCCCGCACTGCTTCTGGGCGGCGAGCGCCGCCATCGGAACCACCAAGCACACTACGAACGTCAAGAGCTGCGTGTGGGTCATGCCGGCGCTTCCTTCTGTTAAAATTTGTTGGTGGGCATTCCTTCTTGCTGCAGGCGGGCTAGGCGAAAAACTCCGCCGAGAAAATACAATACCGCCGAAGCCGCAACAATTCCGAAGACCGGGAACACTTGACCCAGCTATTGAGCCGGCGAGGATTGCGGCGCGGACGCTTGGGCGCCGTGCACCGGGGCGCTTGGCGAAGGCGTGGTCGAAAGCGACACGTCTATCTTGCCATAACCGTAATAGACCAAGGCTCCGAAGCCGATGGCAAACAAGACGGCCGAGGTAAGTGCGTTCAGGGCGGGACGCCGGCTGAAGACTATGACGCTACCGACGAAGTCGACGATGAAAACGATGATCGCCGCGATGAGCACCGGCTCAAACCAGGCATATTCAGCGGGCATAAACATAACCGTGCCTCTACGCAACCTAACGCGGAGGCCCCGTTGAAGTTCCGCGCCCGCGCTGCGTGATAAGCTCGCGCCGCTCGATTGAATCTAGGCAGACTTGGCCTGGAAGAGCTGGCACCATCCGCTCGCGCTGATCGGATCCTCAACGACCTTGCAGGACGCCGGCGCCACGAACTGCACGCAACCCGAGCACTGCTGGCCGTTATTGGGGTGATCCTGATATTTGGCGGCGTCGTGCGTGAGCTTCGTCTGCGCGAAGAGGTTCGGCGCAACCGCGCTTGTCGAGATGATGGCGCCCGCCACCATCGGCACGCTCTTCAGCACCGAACGGCGGCAAATTCCCTTCTTTGGCGAGTCGGATGGATTGGTCATGCGAGCACTCCTTGCATTGCCCAGAAATGAAGCGAGTCTCGCCGGCAGAAACCTTGAGCTTCGCCGAAAAGTTCCGGACACCCCCTTTTTTGAAGTGGCCAGAGCCGGGCAGGACCTCGAACCTTGCGCTTCGCCTATAGGCAAGGATCTGCCCGGCGCGAGATTGCCGGAGGCGTGAAGCCGGGTTGCCACGGGGCAGCCGATCTCCGATATACTCTCTTCGGGAGGTTGGCGGCAGGCGCGTGCCTCGCCAACCGGGTCAGGTCCGGAAGGAAGCAGCCCTAACGAGCGTTTCGCGGGTTGCTCGTCCAGCCTCCCACCTCGCCTTAAAGCGCTATAGTGCGTATTTGCTGGGCTCGAGCCTGGCGTGATAGTCCCACGAAAATGTCCGAACCTCGCCATCAGAAGAGTACGCCCGGCTCAGCCGGCAACGCTCAGGCCTCTTCCGCCGCGATTGGCGAGAGCCATATCGCGCTTGCGCGCAAGTACCGCCCCAAGGTCTTCGCCGAGCTGATCGGCCAGGACGCCATGGTGCGCACCTTGCGCAACGCCTTCGCGTCGGGCCGCATCGCCCAGGCCTATATGCTGACCGGCGTGCGCGGGGTGGGCAAGACCACGACCGCGCGGCTCATCGCCCGCGCGCTCAATTACGAGGCGCCGGGCGTGTCGGGCCCAACGCTCGACATGGACGGTGAGGGCGCCCATTGCCGCGCCATCCTCGAGAGCCGCCACCTCGACGTGGTCGAGATGGACGCCGCCTCCCATACCGGGATCGACGACATCCGCGATCTGATCGACAGCGCGCACTACAAGCCGAACACCGCCCGCTACAAGGTCTACATCCTCGACGAGGTGCACATGCTCTCCAAGCCGGCCTTCGCCGGCCTGCTCAAGACGCTCGAAGAGCCGCCTGAGCACGTGAAGTTCATCTTCGCCACCACCGAGGTGCGCAAAGTGCCGGTCACCGTGCTCTCGCGCTGCCAGCGCTTCGACCTGAAGCGCATCGAAAGCGATGAGCTCATCGAGCATCTTAAGCGCGTCACCGCGCAGGAAGGCGCGACCGCCGAGGAGGGCGCGCTCGCGCTGATCGCGCGCGCCGCCGAAGGCTCCGTGCGCGACGCGCTTTCGATCCTCGACCGCGCTATCGCCTTTGGCGCCGGCAAGGTCGAGACCGAGTCCGTGCGCGGTCTCTTGGGCCTTGCCGACCGCGGCCGCATCTTCGATCTGCTCGAGACGGTGTTGAAGGGCGACGCGGGCGCTGCCCTTGGCCAGCTTGCCGAGCTCAATCGCGACGGCGCCGAGCCCGGCCAGGTGATCGCCGACCTTGCCGATGCGGTGCATGCCGTGACGCTCGTCAAGGCGGCCGGCGAAGGGAGCGCCGATCCCGCCATAAGCGAGGCCGAGCGCGCGCGCGCCGCCGATCTCGCCAAGCGCCTCTCCATGCCCGCGCTCGCCCGCGCCTGGCAGATGCTGCTCAAGGGGCATGAGGAGGTGCGCTCGAGCCCGCGCCCGCTCGCCGCCGCCGACATGGTCCTGGTCAGGCTCGCTTATGCCGCGGAGCTTCCGCCGCCCGCCGAGCTTGCCCGGCAGTTGCGCGATGGCGGCGGCCGGAGCGAGAAGGCGCCGTCACCGCCATCGCCTCCACCGAAGCCCGCACGCAAGCCCGCTCCGAGCGAAGCAAAGGCTGCTCCGGCAATATCCTCCCCGGCGCCATCGCCAGCGGGGCGGCAAGCCGAAGAGTCGGAAAATTCGGCCCCGCCCGAGGCCGCGCCCTCCTTGGAGCTCAGGAGCTTCGATGACGTGGTGGCTCTTGCCGAGGCAAAGCGCGACTTGAAACTGAAGCACGCGCTCCTTGAGCAAGTGCGCCTCGTCCATTTCAAGCCGGGCAATATCGAGCTCAATCCGCTGCCGCAGGCCGCCAAGAACCTGACGCAGGAGCTGATGCGCAAGCTGAAGTCCTGGACGGGCCGGGTGTGGATCGTTGCCGTCAGCGACGAGCCCGGCGCCGAGCCGCTCGGCCAGCAGCGCCGGGAGAAGGAAGCGCGCGAGATCGAGACGATTCGCGAGCACCCCAAGGTCAAGGAAGTGCTCCAGCATTTTCCCGACGCCCGCATCGCCGCGGTGAGGCCGGCGGCCACGCCGCAGGACGCCGATGGGCCGGGCGAGGAGACCGACGATGTGAGAGAGGACGGGACGAGCCGATGAAGAACTTCACTGAGATGATGAAGCAGGCGCAACAGCTGCAAGGCCGCATGGCGGAGATGCAGGCCGAGATGGAGCGCACCGTCGTCGAAGGACGCTCCGGCGGCGGCATGGTCGTGGTGTCGCTCAACGGCAAGGGCGACATGACCGGGTTGAGCATCGATGCGTCTCTGCTCAAGCCCGGCGAGGGCGAGATCCTCGAGGATTTGGTCGTGGCGGCCCACGCCGACGCCAAGTCGAAGGTCGAAGAGGCGATGAAGGAGAAGATGAAGGCGCTCGCTGGCGGCCTCCCGCTCCCTCCCGGCCTCAAGCTGTTCTGATGACTCCGAACAAGCCGACAAACTTGCCGCTCGCTCCCCGCTCCCCCCTGGTGGGGGAGCACGTTCGCGCCAGGCGCGATCGGAGGGGGGTGAAGGGCAGTGCGTGCCTATTTGCAGACCCCTCCTCCCTATCCCACCAGGAGCGAGGGGATACAGCTTGGCCGCTCCGAGCCGCCCAACCGTGCGCGGAGCGCCTTTAATGGCGAAAGTCGCGGCAGGGCCCGAGATCGAACGGCTGATCCAGCTCTTGGCGCGGCTGCCGGGGCTCGGCCCCCGCTCGGCGCGCCGTGCCGCGCTCGCTCTCGTGAAGAAGAAGGAGCAGCTTCTCGCCCCGCTTGCCGCCGCGCTCGCCGAGACGCGCGACACGATCCTCACCTGCGAGATTTGCGGCAATATCGACACGCAGAGCCCGTGCACGCTCTGCCGCGATCCTGCCCGCGACCGCTCTCTGATCTGCGTGGTCGAGGAGGTCGGCGACCTGTGGGCGCTCGAGCGCGCAGGGGTGCTCAACGGGCTCTATCACGTGCTCGGCGGCACGCTCTCCCCGCTCGACGGCATAGGCCCCGAGGACCTCGCCATCGCCAAGCTGATCGAGCGGGCGCGCGACCCGCACGTCAAGGAAGTGCTGCTCGCGCTCAATGCCACCGTCGAGGGCCAGTCGACCGCGCACTATTTGATGGACCAGCTCGCCGGCACCGAGGTGACCGTCTCGCGGCTTGCCCATGGCGTGCCGATCGGCGGCGAGCTCGACTATCTCGACGAGGGCACGCTCGCCGCCGCCGTCAAGTCGCGCAAGGCCATGTAACCAACGGCGCCCGGCCTGAGACGCAATGTTCCGGAGCGCGGCGCTAGGAACCACGTCGCGCCCTCATACATTTTGTAATGGGCACTCGATAATTCCTTTGCCATTTGCAAGGAGACGACCATGCGACGATTTTTGATGTTGGTTCTTGGGGCGCTGGCGCTCGCTTCGGTAGCGCTCGCGCCTGTCACCGCTTCCGCGGGCCATGGCCATGGCCACGGGCACGGCGGCCACGGCCATTGGCACGGGCACTGGCACGGCGGCCACGGTCACTGGCACGGCCATTGGGGCCGCGGGTGGGGCGGCTGGGGCTGGGGCTGGGGCCCGCGCATCTATATCGGGCCGCGCTATCGCGGCTGCTGGGCGCCGGGCTACGGCTGGGTCCCCTGCGGCGGCTGGTGGTGGTAGCCGTTTGAATCAGTGACGCGCGCGGGCCGTCACCCCGAATTGGCGGCGCGTTCCTTCGCTTCGATCTCGGCGAAATCGCCGCGGGCCGTAAGCAGCCAGAGCAGCAGGAGGCCCGGGATCGCGGCGGCGGCGCACAGCGCGAAGAACGCGATCCAGCCGACGCTCTCGGCCACGTAGCCCGTGATCGAGGCAAGCGTCGTGCGCCCGAACGACGCGAGCGCGGTCAGCAGCGCGAACTGCGTCGCCGTGTGCGCCGGGCTCGAGCAGAGCGCCGAGAGATAGGCAATGAACACGACGGTGCCGATCGCGCTCGTGAAGTTCTCGGTCGAGATGGCGACGGCGAGCCCGAGATGGTTGGTGCCGAGCCAGGCGAGCCAGGAGAAGGTGAAATTCGCCACCGCCTGGAGCACGCCCGCAACGAGCAGTGCGCGGGAGAGCGGCATGGCGCGCGCGAGCACTCCGCCCGCGACGCCGCCGATGAGAAGCGCGGCGAAGCCCACGCCCTTCACGATGGCGGCATAGCTCGCCTTGTCGAAGCCGATATCGAGCACGAACGGTCCGGTCATCACCCCGGCGAAGGTGTCGGTGAGCTTGTAGAGAACCACGAACAGGAGGATGAGCAGGGCGTCCTTCTTGGAGAAGAAATCGGCGAACGCGGCGTAGGCCGCGCGGAAGAAGCGGAACAGGGGATTGCCCTCGCGCTCGCCGAGAGCCTCGGCCTCCGCCTCGCGCTCCTTGGCGCGCGGCTCCTTGGCCAGCAGCGCCGCCACCATGCCGATGACGACGAGCGCCGCCATCACCGCATAGCCGTAGGCCCACACCAGGCTCTTATCGACGCCGACATGCTCGAAATAGGCGACCAGCGCCACCGCTCCCGCGGTCGAGATCAGCATGCCGACGCGGTAGGCGGCGACGAAATAGGCCATGCCGGCCGCCTGGTTCTCGGTCGGCAGATATTCGACGCGGAAGGCGTCGATGACGATGTCCTGGGTGGCCGAGGCGGTGGCGACGATCACCGCGGCAAGCGCCACCATCCAGGGGTTGGCAAGCGGATTCTGAAATCCGAGGAACACGATCGTAGCCATCAGCAGGAGTTGCGAGAATACAAGCCAGCCGCGCCGGTGGCCGAGCAGCCGCCCGAGGATCGGAATCTGGAACGCATCGACGATCGGCGCCCACAGGAACTTGATGGTGTAAGGGACGCCGACCAGGGAGAAGAGGCCGATGGTCTTGAGATCGACGCCGACGTCCTTCATCCACAGAAGGAGCGTCGAGGCGGACAGCGCGAGCGGCAGCCCCGAGGAGAAGCCGAGCAGAAGGATGATCAGCACGCGCGGATCGAGGAAGACGGCCGCCGCGCGCGCTATCCGCTCGCCGAAGCTTGGCTTCGCTGCCGTTCCCTCTCCCGCCGTCATCTGTCCCTAATACCAATCCCATAGGCGTTCGTCATGCCCGGCCTAACCCGTCATGACGCAAAATTGTGCTTTTCGCGTGCGTCGCTAAGCACGGACACGCGTTATTCGGCCAAAAAGGGAGAGACTCATGGTGCGCGTCACAGGGATCGATCATCTCGTCTTGAGCGTCGGCGACTTCGAGAAGTCCAAGGCCTTCTATGCCCCGTTGATGGAGTTCTTGGGCTTCGGCGTCGAGGCCGAATATGAAGGCAGCATGATGGGCTGGGCCAACGGCAAGACGCTGTTCTGGATCGCCGCCGCCGACGCGGAGGGCAAGAAGCACAAATACCGCAAGGGCGATATCGGCTTTCACCATTATGCCTTTCGGCTCCGCAGCCGGAAGGACGTCGATGCGCTTCAGGCCTATCTCGAAAAGAGTGGCGCGACCATCGTCGATCCGGCCGGCGAATATTACGACGACTATTACGCCGTGTTCTTCCTCGACCCCGACGGCATGAAGCTCGAAGGCATGAAATGGGGCGAGAAGCACGAGGAGGCCGCCAAGAAGCGCGCCGCGCGGAAACGCGCCGCCGCCGCTAAGAAGAAGGCGCCGTCTCGCCGCCGTGCCGCAGGATCTCGATGATGAGCGCCGTCGACCAGCCGATCAGCATGATGCCGTTCAGCGCCGTCATGGGCGCGAGCAGCCACCAATTCTCGGCGAGCGGCGTGCCGTTATAGCCGAGCGTGGTGTAATTGGCGAAGGCGAGCTCGACGAGACGCGCGCCGGGCGCCGCCGCGCCGACGAAACCGTAGGTGACCGCCCACAGCACGACCTCGACGCAATGTCCGGCCACGAGCAGCGTTCCGGTGGCGACGATGATGAGCGTGTATTGGGCAAGATGCGGCACGAATCTGTCGCTTACAGAAAGCCGCCGCACCGTCCACACCACGGCGGCGAGCAGAACAGCGTGGATGACGAGATTGATAAGGCTCGCCGCGCCCCCGACTAGAACCTGGCCGAGCACGACGCCGCTGCCGATCGACTCTTCGCCCATCACTCGCCGGCGAGGAGATCGGGCTGGCGCACGATGCGCGGCCCGCCGGTCCGCCGCTGATTTCCCTCTCCCCGTTGCGGGGAGGGCGGCGCGTCGGCGCCAAGCGCCGAGGCGCCGGGTGAGGGGGCTCCGCCGCTGCCCCGCTCCCCGGTTTGGCGGGCTCGCAAATCACCCTCTCGCCTGGTGGGAGAGGGTGAGGGGGCCACTGCACCGTTGGCGCCTTCATGCTCGATCTCGGCCGCTTGCGCCGCCTCCTCGAACTCCAAGGCCTCGATCTTGCGCCCGCGCGCGGTGACTTTCTCGGATGAGGTGAGGATCTTCTCGATATCGGCGTTGGCCTGGCCGAAATGGCGCTGGAGATCGAGCACCCGTTCGCGCAGCCGCACGGTGTCTTCCATCAGGTGCACCACCTCGCGCTGGATGAGATGCGCCTGCTCGCGCATCTTCACGTCCTTGAGGATCGCCTGCATGGTCTGCACCGCGAGCATCAGCATGTTGGGCGAGGTGATGACGATGCGCGAGCGGTGCGCCTTCTGCACCAGATCGTCGAAATGCTCGGCAAGGTCGGCATAGACCGACTCCGAAGGCACGAACAGAATGGCCGTGTCCTGCGTCTCGCCGGGCAGGAAATAGCGCTCGGCCATCGCCTCGATGTGGCGGGCGACGTCGTTGCGCACGCGCCGCGCCGCCTCCTTCCGTTCTTCC
>Ga0070741_10019559_pt1 | contig 10796 bp, 8 predicted proteins | sample Coa_R1_4_FD_66440 | JGI IMG/M metagenome (GOLD analysis project Ga0070741, IMG submission 66440) | Surface soil microbial communities from Centralia Pennsylvania, which are recovering from an underground coalmine fire - Coalmine... | ecosystem: Environmental > Terrestrial > Soil > Unclassified ... | reverse complement strand
CGGGCGAACACGCATTGCACTTTCATCAGGTCGCAAAGTGCGATGCTCCTGACTTCAAATCCGCGGGGCCTCACTTCAATCCTGAAAAGAAAGAGCACGGGCTACAAAATCCCAAAGGGCCTCATGCCGGGGACATGGAAAACTTTTCTGTGGGCTCCGATGGCATCACCACAGCAACGGTACACAATGGGAATGTGACGCTGCGTGGGAAGAATTCGCTTCTTGCGAATGGCGGAACGGCTCTCGTCATCCACGCCAAAGCCGATGATATGACAACCGATCCCGCCGGCAATGCGGGCGACCGCATTGCATGCGGCATCGTCGCCGAGTAAATCCAAAACAGCTGCAAGAATCGCACTCCGCACAAGTGCCATCACCTTCGTTTCTTTGTGTAAAGTGCCCCCTAAGCTAAAGTCTGCCTCTCGCGTGGAGGAAGCATGGTAGACGGCGGATTCGGTGTGGCCCCCAGCAAAGTATCTGAGCCCCTTGCTCCCGCTTCGTCCCATGTTGGCGGCCCGTCCACGACCGACGAGCGCCCCCAGACACAAACCGTCTTTGACGAAACCACTTTCGTGCCCAAGCGGCCGAACTGCACGATCGCCGTGAATTCCACCACCCAAAAGGTCCAGCGCGCCTCTCTCCGCTTTTTTATCGTGGCCGGGGTTTCGCTGTTTGAAGCGTTCTACTTTCGTAGCAGCGATTGGAAATTGGCCGCCACTTGCGGCGTAGTCGCAGTGATATTCGGGATTCTCGGAGCACTCGTCTACCGCCTGAACAAGGCAAGGGTCCTGGCCGCAATGGCCCTTTTTTCGGCGGAAACCCTACTGTTCGTGGTGCATGGTTGGAGCACAAATCTAATCGTAGTGGCGTACGCTGTCTTCGTTCACTGTGCTCTCATTTACCGCCTTTACCTTACTTACGGCATCATCTGCGATCTGGAAACTGCAGAAGGTTAGATTCCTCGTTTTTCTCTGCGCGCAAAAATGGCCACGTCGAAATGACGTGGCCAATTTCTCCACGAGGCTCTGCGCCCAGCCCCTCAATCTTCTTTTGCCTCACGGATCAGGATTACGTCGGAATTGGTGTGGCTTCGAACCAGCGCCAGGGAGTCATGTTGCGCTTGTTGAGGCGTCGGGGTCCCCATAATTTCGTCCGCCCCTACCCGTCTGTACATATCCCAGCCGCGCTATCCTGCTGAATCGCGAAAATCTACCGCCAGGCATGACCTTGGTAACGTGTGGCAGTCACCTGGCTGTGCTACTGTACAGCCGAATCCAAAGGATTACTCCTGCCCCCACGGGAGTCGTGCCCGAATCTTCCAGGAATCGTACCCACTTTGGCCGATCCGGGTGGATTTGAGGCGCGCAGTTTGTGCCGGAGTCCGCAACCTCTATGGCATTCGGGTTCGGTTTCAACAAAGCGAAGGTTCTGAGTGCGGCGGAGCGGTACGTGCAGCAGGGCAAACTGCTGAACGCTATCGCGGAATACGAAAAAGTCGTTAAGGCCGATCCCAAAGACCTCACCGTCCTGAACACTATCGGTGATCTCTACGCGCGCATCGGCCAGACCGATCAGGCAGCCTCGTACTTCCGCAGCGTCGGCGATGCTTATGGCGAACAGGGCTTCACGGTCAAAGCCATCGCCATGTACAAGAAGCTCACCAAACTGAGCCCCACCAACGAATGCATTCTCAAGCTGGCGGAGCTGTACTCGCAACAGGGGCTGTTCAATGATGCGCGGGCGCAGTACTTGCAGATTGCCGAACAGGCGATGCGCGCAGGCCAGCTAGATCAGGCTGTCCGAATTTTCCAGAAAATCCTGGAGATGGATCCGGAAAACTCCGCCATGCAGGTGAAGTTGGCGGAAGTTTACATTCGCCTGGGCCGGAAGGAAGAGGGCGCCAAAATTTTTATCAAGGCCGCCGAGGGGTTGCAGGCTCGCGGCGCGGCTGACCAGGCCGAAGACATTCTCAAGCGCATGCTGGCCGTCGATCCTGGCAACACCTACGCGCTGGTGTTGCGCGGGAAAGCTGCCCTGGACAGCGGCGATGCCGAAGGCGCCGTGCAGCTCTTCGAAAAAGTTCCCGAGCTCAACTCGAATCCGGACGGTCTGCGCTACGTGATGCGAGCTTACCTGTTGGCCAACCGCCGCTCGGATGCCGCTACGGCCGCCGGCAAGCTTTTCGGTCTTCACAAGGACACGCAGGGCATTTCCGAGTATGCCGAAGCAATGTTCAAAGCGGGCGCCTACGATGAAGCGCTGCGCATGTATTACGAGTACTCGGAGCAGCTTCTCGCTGGTGATACCAGCGCGGTCATCGAAAGCCTGCGGGCTGCCATTGGGCATGTCAAAGACAATCCCGCTGCCCTCGAGATTCTGCGCGACCTGCTGCAGAAAGCCGGCGACACCGCCAATATTGCTGAAATCACCGAATTACTGGCGCATGCGTATGTGCAGAACGGGCAGCTCACTGCGGCACGCGATCTGTATCACCAGTTAACCGAAATCGAGCCCGACAATCCAGTGCACGGGCAGAACTACCGCCAGATCGTCAGCAAGCTCGGCGGTGAAACCGAGCCCAAGCCGTCCTTCAATCTTGAGGATGGTGTTCTGCAACTCGACGAACTGGAAGCGACCGCGCCCGTCGTCCCCGAGCATTATGCAGACGATGTCGCGACCGTAGTGCGGGCCGCGATCACCGATGCCGAGCTGTTCCTCTCCTATAACTTGCCGGCAAAGGCCATGGCCCCTTTGCTTGCCGTCTTGCCGAAAGCGCCTCGGGATGTGCGCGTCAACCAGCGCTTGGCTTCGCTGCACGCGCGCAATTCGCGCTTCGCCGATGCGGCCCAGTGCTGTCGCACGCTTGCCAGTGTTTTCTCCGATGCAGGTTACCCCGACGAGGCATTGCGTTACGCTGAAGTAGCGGAAAAGTACTCGGAGCGGGCAAAGACCATGCCTGCCCCGGCGCCTCTCCCGGTTGCGGCCTCTGCCAAGCCCAAGGCGAAGGTTGCGGCAGCTTCATCGGCTGGCTCGGAAACGACTACAGCGACCGCGCAATCGATATCCACCACATCAGAACACTCTCTGGCCGGCGCAGCACCATGGCCGATCACGCCTGTTCCACCGCCGCCTCCAGTTCCCCTTGTGGAAATCGTGCCTCCTGCGCCCGAGCAGGAAATTGATATTTCCGGAGAGTGGAGTGCGGTTGAAGAGGCGCATCCCGCCAAGTCAAAGGAAACCGCGGCTTCCACCGGCGACGAGCAACTGGATGCAATCCTGGAGGAAGTTCGATTCTATCTTTCGAACTCCATGTGGGAGGAAGCCTGGGCTGCGATTGGCAATGCCGAAGCGCTATCCCCAGGAGCTCCAGAACTAGAAAATCTCAAGAAGCAATTTGAAACCGCGTCGAAAGCGGCGAAAGCCACGTCAGCGGTTGCGGAGGCCGAGCCTGCGATCGAAGTTGTTTCTGAACCGACTCCTGCGCCTACCGCCTCCCTGGATGTCCGTGTGTCCGAGGAGCCCGCGGCCCAGCTTCAGGAGGTTCCGGCTGCACATTATGAATCGCCTTCCGAATCCGGCGGTGACACCCTCAACGAGCTTGTATTTGAACTTGAGCAGTCTCTTGGCGATCTCGAGCCGCCGGCGGCCGAGCCTGTGCCCCCGCCCAAGCCGCCCGCCCCTGCCGTTCCGGTGGCGGCCGCACCTCCATTACCCGTAATACAGCCCTCGGCTCGCCCACCGGTAGCGCCGTCTACCCCGAGCTTCACTCCACCTGTAGCCGCGCCGGTTGCCAGTACTGCGCCGCCCGCCGCCGACCCCCAGGCCGAGTCCGCCCTCGCCGACATCTTCTCCGACTTCAAGCAGGAGATGGAACACGACAGCGGTCCCGCCGAGGATCCGGACACCCACTACAATCTCGGTGTCGCCTTTAAGGAAATGGGGCTGCTGGACGAAGCCATCAGTGAATTGCAGAAGGTGTGTCAGGCGGTCGAGAGTGGACATGCATTCAGCCAGGCTATGCAGGCCTACACCTGGCTGGCACAATGTTTCCTGGAAAAGGAAGTGCCTGAAGCTGCCGTGCGTTGGTACGAAAAAGCTCTTAAGCTGCCCGCCATCGATGCGGAAGCCCGCACCGCCCTGCATTACGAACTCGCCTCTGCGTATGAGGCCGCCAACAATAAACAGTCCGCGCTCGCCCATTTCCTCGAAGTGTACGGCAACAATATTGACTACCGTGATGTAGCTGAGCGGATCAAAGCCCTAAAGTCGTAGAATCTAGGAATGGATCTACGACGACCATGCTGCTATACCTGCGAAGGTCGCGTTGTCCTGTGATTCCCGCATCCTGTGGAGAGCCGTCTGAAGTCCAATCCTAACCCAGAGTCCAGCAGTGAACGATGGAATGCGGTAGATCCCGAAGACCGTGGGCCGGGTCTTTTTCCCCAAGTCACGGCGGTTGTTTCCGAGGATCCCGGCGCTCCGGCTTCCGCTCCGCGCTCCCGCGGAAGTGTTTGGGGCCGCCGCTTCTTCATGGTCATTCTGGTCCTCTTTTGCATCGAACTCGGTCTGGCGCTCACCGTATTACCCTGGCTGAGCGTTTGGACAGAAAACAGCTTGCTCGCCGGCCTGCCGCAATTGAAGGCATTCCTGGCAAATTATTTTGTGCGTGGAGCTTTTACCGGCCTGGGAATAATCGATATCTGGATTGGCGTGTGGGAGGCGGTTCACTACCGGGACCGTCCGGCACAATGACCTTATTAGGCTAAGCCTTGCCCAACCGAGCTTTCGTTCCTGAATCCTGAAATCACTGTTATGAAAGATAGAGATCATAAGAACATCGAACCCCTGCCCCTGGCGCCACTGGCCTACGAGAACGAGGCCTTCCTGAACAGTCCCGATGGACGCATTCTGCGCATTCTGTCGGAGTACCAGGAGCCGCTGGCGCGTTTTCGCCGCGAAGCGATACAAGACACGGTTGTATTTTTCGGATCAGCTCGCTTCGACAGTCCCACGCATGCGGCGGACAAGCTGCGCGTTCTCGAAAAGCCTGGATCTGCCGAAGTTGCCGATCACGCCGAGCAGATCAAGCGGGCACACGCGGCGGTAAAGATGGCTCGCTACTACGAGGATGCCCGCCGTCTTGCGTTCCTGCTGACGGAGTGGTCGTCGCACATCCCGTCCCGGCGTCATCGCTTCGTCGTAACTACCGGCGGCGGTCCGGGCATCATGGAAGCCGCCAACCAGGGCGCTTATGAGGCCAAAGGAAAAAGCATCGGCCTCAACATACGTCTTCCCTTCGAGCAGATGCCGAACCACTTCATTACCCCGGCCCTGAATTTCGAGTTTCACTACTTTTTCATGAGGAAGTTTTGGTTCGCTTACCTGGCCAAGGCGTTGGTCATTTTCCCCGGCGGCTTCGGCACACTCGACGAGCTCTTTGAAATTCTGACCCTTGCCCAGACTGAAAAGCTGGCCAAGAAAATTCTCGTGCTCATCTACGGCAGGGAGTATTGGAAGAACATCGTCAACTTCCAGGCGATGGTCGACGCCGGCACCATCTCCCGCGAAGACCTCGATCTGTTTGGCATGGTGGATACGCCTGAGGAAGGCTTTGAATTCCTGCGCGACGGATTGACGCGCCACCACTTGGATAGGGAAAAGCCTAAGCGCGAGCCCACGCCGGAGATCGCCAAGACGCGGCCCTGAGGCGGGAACACTTCAGCGGGGGGACGCTATCGTTCCTCTTCGCCCTCAGTTACTGTACCCGAACAATGGAATCTGGGAAGATGCGGGTAGACGCAGCTTGTCGAACAGCCGTTTGCCCCCGGAGCCGGATTGCTCACTGGGCGGGGCGCCAACCTGCCAGCCGCGCGTGGTTTCCTGCGCGCCACACCGGATGCACACATTCAGATCAAGAGAATGGTCGAAGATAATGAGGCCGTAACAGAACGTGCAACGATCGCAAGATTCAGCCGAATTTGAATGACGATGACTCACTGGGGAGGCACTACCTGAGCCTTTAGTAAGGGGAACACCGAAGGCGGCAACCAGTCAACGTTACCAAGGTACTATCCCAGCGATTACTGCCCGTTTCGGCGCATTTCCTGAATCCGGAGCCCTCACAGCTCACGCCGCCCGCTGCCCTTCCTCCGGTAAATTCTGCTTCTTTTCCTCTGTGGCCAGCTCTTTATGCTCGATTTCTACCCGCTCCCGCTTCAGATCGAGCCGCAGGCGTCCGAACAGGCTCATGTATATGTTTGCGACCCATACCAGGGCAAAGCCTCCTACCAGGTATCCCCGCCAGTCCGCGTACAGCAGCTTGTAGCGCGTCATCGCCAGAAACGCGATTGTCACGTAATGACTGAAGCAATACTCGCAGGTAAACAGGTAGAAAAATTTGCGCCGCACCAGACTGGACGCGTGCCGGCTCTTGTGCAGGCAGTAATCCCGCGGCTCATGAAAGACCTCTTCATGCGTGACCGTCCAGGCAATACTGGCTACAGGAATTCCTAAAACAAAAAGCCAGATGATCTGCGTTCCCACCGGCATTCCCTTGTTGGATTACTTTCCCCACTCCGATGTTTGCTCCCCGGCAAAAGAAGTCCGCATGATGGCTCCTCAACTCGTCCCCGCAAAGCTCCATCCTGTGATCGCCGCCGCCGCCTGTTAACGGGGTCGGCGTGTACAATGGCGGGTCCGGAGGCCGGTCAATGCGCTCTTTTTCTTCTTCTCGCCCATTCTTCATCGCGTTTCTTGTACTGTTCTTGCTCAGTCCATTCGTCCTTATCCCGGCTCAAACTCCCGATCAGCCGCCCACTATCGCCGAAGCCGAGGCGTTCATGAAGGACGCGGAAGCGCGTCTTCTCGACCTGGGCGTTAAGGCGAGCCGCGCTTCCTGGGTGCAGGAAAACTTCATCACCGACGACACAGAAACCATCTCGGCCGAGGCGAATGACAACCTGACCGCGCTGGTCACCGACCTGGCTACCAAGGCAAAGCGTTTCGACCAACTCAATCTCCCGCCCGAGCTGGCGCGCAAGATGATGTTGTTGCGCCTTTCGCTTCCGCTCCCCGCTCCTTCCAATCCTGTCGAGCGCCAGGAAGAGACCAGAATCGAAAGCTCACTCGACGCTGACTACGGCAAGGGAAAATACTGCCGCAAAGACGGCAAGTGCCTCGACATCACCGCCATGGACGCTCTCTTCGCCACCGACCGCAATCCTGATGAGCTCCTGGACATGTGGGTGGGCTGGCACAGAGTCGGTGCCCCCATGCGCGACCGCTATTCGCGTCTGGTGGAGTTGGCCAACAAGGGCTCGAAGGAAATGGGCTTCGCCGACGTCGGCGCCCTGTGGCGTTCCAACTACGACATGCCCCCTGACCAGTTCAGTGCCGAGCTCGAGCGCTTATGGCAACAGGTCAAGCCTCTCTATCTTTCGTTGCACGCCTATGTGCGCACGCAGTTGGGGAAGAAGTACGGCACAAAGCTCGTCCCCCCGGACGGCATGATTCCGGCGCATCTGCTGGGCAACATGTGGGCCCAGGAGTGGGGAAACATCTATCCTCTCGTCGCCCCCGCGCAAAAAGGTCCCACTGTCGACCTGACCGAGCTCCTTAAAGCACACAAGGTCACTCCCGTGGGCATGGTTCACTACGGAGAAAACTTCTTCAAGTCCCTGGGATTCGCTCCTCTTCCACAGACCTTCTGGGAACGTTCCCTCTTTACCAAGCCGGCCGACCGCGACGTGGTTTGCCATGCCAGCGCGTGGGATGTGGACAGTAAGGACGATCTCCGCCTGAAAGTCTGCTTCCAGGTTCGCGCCGATGACTTCATCACCGTGCACCACGAGCTCGGGCACAATTTCTACCAGCGCGCCTACAAAGACCAGCCCACGCTCTTCGAGGACGGCGCCAATGACGGATTCCACGAGGCCATCGGCGACACCATCGCGCTCGCCGTCACCCCGGAGTATCTGCACGAAGTCGGTCTCCTCGCGCAGGTGCCCCCCGCGAATCCAGACAGCGATACCGCCTTGCTGCTTCGCCAGGCGCTCGACAAAGTCGCCTTCCTGCCTTTTGGATTGCTCATTGATCAATGGCGCTGGCGGGTTTATTCCGGCGAGATCAAGCCTGCGGACTACAACAAGTCCTGGTGGGAAATGCGCAACAAGTACCAGGGCGTCTCCGCGCCCGTGCCGCGCAGCGAAGCTGACTTCGATCCCGGCGCCAAATACCACGTTCCCGGCAACGTTCCCTACACGCGTTACTTCCTCGCGCGCATCCTGCAGTTCCAGTTTTACCGCGCGATGTGCCGTGAGGCCGGGTACAAAGGGCCGCTGTATCGCTGCACCTTTTTCAACAGCAAAGAAGCGGGCGCGCGGCTGAACAAGATGCTTGCCATGGGTCGCAGCCGCCCCTGGCCGGAGGCGCTCAAGGAATTGACCGGCGAGGATCGCATGGATGCCGGCGCAATGCTCGAATACTTCGCTCCCCTGAAATCCTGGCTGGACGAGCAGAACAAGGGCGTGAAGCTCGGCTGGTAGCGTTTTGTGGCTTTACTACATCACTGATCGCAAGCAGCTCGGCGGCACACCTGCGGAACAGCGCCGTCGCCTTCTCGACAAGATTGCCCAGGCTGCGCGCTGCGGCGTAGAATTCATTCAGCTCCGCGAGAAAGATCTTTCCTCACGCGAGCTCGAAAACCTGGCCCGTGAAGCCCTCGCCATCGTGCGGGAAAATTCTTTCTCCGCTCCTCACTCGCCCGCAGACAAGACCTTGGCATCCGGCCTGTCCACCCGTCTTTTGATCAATTCCCGGGTTGATGTTGCCATTGCTGTGGGCACACACGGAGTTCATCTTCCGTCCCATGACCTCTCGCCTACCGAGACGCGGGCGGTGTGGGATAAATCAGCATCACTTGCTCGACACCCGCCATACCGGCCTCTGGTCGGCGTTTCGTGCCATTCCGTTGAGGATGTCCGCCTCGCGCACGCTCAAGGCACCGATTTTGCCGTCTTCGCTCCCGTCTTCGAGAAAATGAGCGTGGGCTCCTCCACCAAGCGGCCGGGCGCAGGATTGACTGCGCTGCGGGCAGCATGTCACATCGCTGCCCCGCCAACTTCTCCCGCGAGGAAATTCCCTGTCTTTGCCTTGGGCGGCATTACCCTCGAAAATGCCCCGGCCTGCGTGCAGGCGGGCGCGATCGGTGTCGCCGGCATTCGCTTGTTTCAGCAGAATGATGTGAAGTCGGTTGTCGATCGCTTGAAAACTCTTGAGTGAAGAAAAGCTAATCCGTAGTGCGCCTGGTTCCACTAACTCCTAACTACAAACTCCTGGCTGCTATTTCAGTATTCCGCCCGACGCGGCGGCCCCACCAGCCAGCGCAGAAGTAAGTTGACCAGGGCCAGCACGATCGCGCCGACGAACGCAGCTCCGAAGTTCGCAACTTCGAAGTTAGGCCGCAGCAATACTGAGGCGACCTCAAGCATGATGGCGTTGATCACGAACCAGAAAATCCCCAGCGTCAGAATGGTCAGCGGGAAAGTAATGACCTTCAAGAACAACCCGAGCGTGGCGTTGATCAGCCCAATGATCACGGCCGCGATCAAGGCTGACGCGACACCCCTAACGTAGACTCCCGGAACCAGGTAGCCGACGATCATCAGGGCCAGGGCGCTGAGAAGCCAGTTCAGAATCAGGCGCATAAGTCGGCATGAACTATACGCTCTTTCCCCGCACTAGTGGCAAGTGATCCCGGTCACCTGCCCGGCCCGGGAGTTCATGCTATCTTCCGGCGGTGCTAAAATTAAAGGTTTGTTTCTGCCCCTCTTAAACAGAAGGTGAGTGTCTTGCATGCCTGAAACCATGGTCGCGGTGGTGAAGCCCGAGCCCAAGCCGGGTACTGAAATTCGTGATGTCGCCATTCCTAAGATTGGGCCCACCGACGTCCTGGTGAAGGTCAAAGTGGCATCCATCTGCGGCACCGATCTTCACATTTACAACTGGGACCCTTGGGCACAGCACCGAATTCACCCGCCACTGATTCCGGGTCATGAATTTTGCGGCGAGGTGGTCGCCTATGGCAATGAAGTCACCAGCGTGAAAGAGGGCGATTTTGTTTCCGCCGAGATGCACGTGGCCTGCGGCAAGTGCTTGCAGTGCCGCACCGGGGAAGCCCACATTTGCCAGTTCGTGAAAATCATCGGTGTGGATGCGGACGGCGCCTTCGCCGAGTACGTGAAAATTCCCGAGTCGAACATCTGGAAACTCGATCCCGCCATTCCGCTGGAGTACGCTTCCATCCTCGATCCTTTGGGAAATGCGGTACACACGGTGTTGGCAGGCGAGATCGCAGCCAAGACCGTGGCGATTACCGGCGCCGGCCCGATCGGCCTGTTTTCGATCGCCGTGGCGCGCGCTGTCGGCGCCGCTCGCGTCTATGTCATTGAGGTCAACGAGCACCGCAGGAAAATCGCCAAGGAGATGAAGGCCGACTACGTCCTCGATCCGAAATCCGACGACGTACAGACCGTCATCATGGACACCACGGGGGGCCAGGGGGTCGATGTCGTCCTCGAGATGGCCGGCCATCCCGACGCCATTCGAACAGCCTTCAACATCGTGCGGCGCGGCGGACGCATTTCCCTCCTCGGCTTGACCTCAAAACCCATCTCGCTCAACTTCTCCGAAGACATTATTTTCAAGGGCATCACGATCCAGGGCATCAACGGCCGCCGCATGTACCAGACCTGGTACCAGATGACCGCGCTGCTCAAGGCCGGCAAGCTCGACCTGCA
>Ga0070741_10019558_pt1 | contig 10796 bp, 9 predicted proteins | sample Coa_R1_4_FD_66440 | JGI IMG/M metagenome (GOLD analysis project Ga0070741, IMG submission 66440) | Surface soil microbial communities from Centralia Pennsylvania, which are recovering from an underground coalmine fire - Coalmine... | ecosystem: Environmental > Terrestrial > Soil > Unclassified ... | reverse complement strand
CGGGCTCGGCCGGAACATGCGGAAGCACCTGCGCAAGTTCGCCAACCGCCTCGAGCGGGATGCGGGCCCGCCGAAGCTCGTCACGGTGACGGACGTCGACGCGCTCGACCCGGCCCTGGACGCGTTCTTCGACCTCCACTCGCGCCGGGCGGCGGCCGACATCACCCGCCGGCACGAGGAGCGCTTCCCGACGCCCATCCACCGGGGCTTCCTCCGGGCAGCCGCGCGGCGCCTCGCCGAGCGCGACCGGCTCCGGCTCTGGTTCCTCGAGATCGACGGGCAGCCGGTGGCCGCGCAGATGTGCTTCGCCCTCGGCCGCCGCCTGTACGCCTACCACTCGGGGTACGACCCGCGATGGGCGTGGCACGCGGTGATGATGTTCCTCTTCCGCCGCTGCATCGAGAGCGCGATCGCCGAGGGCTTCCAGGAGTTCGACCTCGGGCTCGGTCACGACCAGGAGAAGCTCCGGTGGGGCGGCCAGCCCCGCCCGGTGGTGCACCTGACGCTCGCGAATCCCCGCCTCCGATCCCGGGCCGCCCTCGGCCTCTGGCGCGCCCGGCGGCGCTGGCGAGCCCGCCGGGCGAGTCCCGAGGGCACCGCCGGGGTCAGCGCTCCCGAGTGGGCGCCGGAGTGAGGTCGGGGGGGGCGGTGGGACGGACGGTGGCCGATCCCTCCCAGAGCGGCAGCTTGACGATGAGCGCCGCGCCGGCGCCCGCGGCGTCGAACGCCTCCAGCGTGCCGCCGTGGCGGCGGACGACCCAGTCGGCGATGCCGAGCGCGCGGCCGCCCGCCCGGCCGGCGGTCTCTCGGCCGGCGCCGGGCAGGGTGACGCGCGCGTCCCGGACCATGATCAGCGCGTACTCCTCGCCGGCGCCGGCCACGATCTCCGTCTCGTCGCCGGGGCCCAGCTGGCGCAGCCGGTCGCGGAGGAGGGCGAGGAACGTCTCCCGGAGCAGGTGGGCGTCGCCGCGGATCGCCGGCAGGTGGGCGGGGACGCGCGCCGTGAGCCGGACGCCGGCGTCGGCCGCCGCGCTGGCGAGCGCGCCCACGACGTCGTCCAGGAGGCGGGAGAGCCAGATCATCTCCCCGCCGTGGAGCGGCGCGCCCGCCGGCAGGAACGCCTCGGCCAGCGCGTTGAGGCGGTGCATCTCGGTCGAGAGCGCCTCGAGGCGGGTGAGCAGCTGGGCGTCCGCGGTGACCTGGGACGCCGCCCATCGCCGGACGATGTAGAGGTTCAGGAGGAGCGCGTGCAGCGAGTTCTTGACCTCGTGCGCGAACTCGACCACGTCGTCGGCCGGCGGCCGGTCGGCGCGGCGGTCGACGTTCGTGCGGATCACGACCAGGCCGCCCCACAGCCTCCCGTCCCGGGCCAGGGCGCGGCCCTCGATCACGAGGCGCAGCGCGCCGTCGACGTAGACCTCGGCCGCCTGGCCGTCCTCCGGCAGACGGGCGAGGAGATCCAGCACCTCGCGCTGCCACCGGCCCGCGCCGCGTTCCAGTCGCGCGGCGTCGGCGGGCAGGGCCATGAGCTCGCGGGCCGCGCGGTTGGCGAGGTCGATGGCGCCGTCGAGGGCGATGACGAGTAGCGGCGTGTCCAGGGTCTCGCCCAGCTGGGCGAGGCAGGCCCGAACTGCCTCGTCGAAGGCGATCATCTTACGCCGCGAGCCGAGCAAGCGCGATGCCACCGGGTCTGCCGGCCCCGGCGCCGCGAGGGCCCCGCTCGCGGGGCGATTGTTGCCCACGGTCCGGCAACTGTTGCACGGACGGCGCCGGTGATCCTGCTGCTGCTCATCCTGGCGGCGGGGCTCCTCGTCGGACGCCTGGCGACGCGGATCACGCCGGCGGTCGACCTCGCGCTGTTCGCGGTCGTGGCCGCGCTGGTGGTGGCCCAGCTCCTGCTGTGGCAGTCAGGACTGGTGCTCGATCTCGGAACCCTCCTGCACGGCGCCGGCGGCGGTCGGTGACGCGGCCGTGATCGGGGCCGGTGTCTGAAGGCGAACGTGGAGATCCTGGTCTTCGCGCCCTACGTCCCGTATCCTCCCTGGTTCGGGGGGGCGTCGCGCGTCTACCACCTCATCCGGGTGCTCGGCCGCGAGCACCGGATCACGCTCCTCTGCCTCGGCACGACGGCCGAGCTGGACGCCGCGCGCCCGCTCCGGGACGCCTGCGTCGAGGTGCTGGCGGTGCCGCCCCCGCCGGGCGCGCGGTGGCGCCGGCTGTACCAGGCACGGTCGGTCCTGGGCCATCCGTACTACCGCTACGCGTACTACTCGGCGCCGATGCGCCGGGCCCTCGACGCCCTGCTGCGGCGGCGCAGCTTCGACGTGATCCACGTCGAGTTCGCCCACATGGGCTACTACCGCCTGCCGCCGGGCCCGCTGCGGGTGCTCGACGAGCACAACGTGGAGTACCGCCTGCTGGAGCGCGTCGGGCGACAGGAGCGCGATCCGCTGCGGCGCTTCTACGCCTTCGTCCAGGCCCGCAAGTTCCGCCGGGACGAGCTGGCCGCGTGCCGGCGCATGGACGGCGTCCTCACGACCTCGGAGGCCGACCGGGCGGTGCTGGCCGCCGAGGGCGTGGACGTCCCGATCCACGTCGTCCCGAACGGCGTCGACTGCGAGTTCTTCACCGCCGCCCGGCCGCCCGAGAGCGGCGCCAGGCTCCTGTTCACCGGGGCGATCAACTACGTCCCCAACACGGACGCCGTGCTCTACTTCTGCGACGAGATCCTGCCTCGCGTGCGGGCGGTCCGGCCCGACGTCAGCTTCGCCATCGTCGGGCGCGATCCGCCGGAGCGCGTCCGCCGCCTGGCCGGCCCCTCGATCACCGTCACCGGGACGGTGCCCGACGTGCGGCCGTGGATGCGCGACGCCGCGGTCGTCGTGGTGCCGCTCCGGTCCGGCAGCGGCACGCGGCTGAAGATCCTGGAGGCGCTGGCCAGCGGCTGCGCGGTGGTCTCGAGCTCCATCGGCTGCGAAGGCCTCGAGGTCACCCACGGCCGGGACATCCTGATCGCCGACCGGCCCGACGAGTTCGCGGCCGGGGTGCTCCGCTGCCTCGCCGACCCGGGGCTCCGGGCCCGGCTGGGCCGCGGCGGGCGGGCGCTGGTCGAGCAGCGGTACCGCTGGGAGTCGATCGGACGGGCGCTCTCGCGCCACTACGCCGAGATGCAGGACGCCTCGCGCCGGGTGGCGCGGGTGCCGGCCGCGGCGTGGGGACCGGGGGCGGGGCTGGTGCCGTGACCGCGCGCCGGGAGGTGCTGCGGCTCGGGCTCGGAGCGGTCGCCCTGGCCGGTGCGCCGCGGCGGGCCCGCGCCGGCGCGCTCCCCGCGATCCGGGTCGACCAGCTCGGCTACCGTCCGGGCGACCGGAAGCTGGCGCTGGTCGCCGCCTCGCCGTCCGCCTTCGCGGTGCGCGAGGCGACCGGGGGGCGGGTCGTCCTCGAGGGCGCCGCCCTGGCCCTGGGGGCGCGCGATCGCGGCGCGGACGAGCGCGTGGCGGTCCTCGACCTGAGCGCGCTCACGGCGCCGGGGCAGTACGTGGTCACCGCGCCGGGGGCGGTCCCCTCGCCGCCGTTCCGGATCGCGGAGGATGTCTACGCCGACCCGCTCCGGACCGTGCTGGCGAGCTTCGGGTTCCAGCGCTGTGGCGCCGCGGTCGGCGGGGGCCTGCCGTGGAGCCACGCCCCGTGCCACCTGGACGACGCGGCGCCCTGGGGCGGCGGGGCGCGGCGCGACGCCACCGGCGGCTGGCACGACGCGGGCGACTACGGCAAGTACGTGCCGCCGGCCGCGCTGACCCTCTGGCACCTGGCCGCGCTGCAGGAGCCGCCCCGGCGCGCGAGCCCGGCGCTGCTGGCCGAGATGCGGTGGGAGCTCGACTGGCTGGTCCGCATGCAGCGCGACGACGGCGCCGTCCACCACAAGGTGGGTCCCGCCCGCTGGACCGCCGACCGGCCGCCCGATCGCGATCCGGAGCGGCGATACCTGTTCGGGGTCTCGTCCGCGGCGACCGCGGGGTTCACCGCCGTGGCGGCCCAGGCGGCCCGGCTGTTCGAGGCGGCCGACCCCGCCTACGCCCGGCGGCTCCTCGAGCGCGCGGAGGCGGGCTGGCGATGGCTCCTCCGGCAGCCGGGCAACGTGCCCCCCGGCGGGTTCGAGAACCCGCCGGGCGTGGACGGCAGCGGCGCGTACGGGGACCGCGACGACGGGGACGAGCGGTTCTGGGCCGCGGTGGAGCTCTGGCGCGCGACCGGGGACGCCCGCTACCGTCCGGCGGTGCTCGCCGCGCTGGCTCGCGGCGGCGCGTTCGAGGCGCCGGCGTCGTGGGAGAACGTCCGGCCGGTCGCCGCGCTGAGCCTCCTCGCGTCCGGGTCCCCGCTGCGCGGCGAGGCACGGGCGCGCCTGGCCGCGGAGCTCCTGGCGTGGGCGAGCGGCCTGGGTGGGCTCGTCGGCGGCGGCGGGTACCGGGTCGCGCTGCGCCCGGACGAGTACTACTGGGGCTCGAACGGGCTGGCGCTGGAGCGAGCGGTGGCCCTCCTGGCCGCCCACCGCGAGACCGGACGCGGCGAGTTCCGCGACTGGGCGCTCGACCAGCTGCACTACGTCCTCGGCCGGAACGCGCTCGGCAAGAGCTTCGTCACCGGCCTGGGCGCCGACCCGCCCCGGCGACCCTACCACCAGCCGTCGCTGACGAACCCGCGCGGCGTGGTCGTGCCCGGCCTGGTGGTCGGCGGCCCCAACGCCGCCAGCGCCCGGCTGAAGGGCGCGCCGCCGGCGCGCGCGTACCGCGACGACGACCGGCTGTACGAGGTGAACGAGCCCTCGATCTACTGGACGGCGGCCCTGGCCCACGTGCTGGCGGCCGTCCAGCCGGATTCCGCGGGAGCGCGCTCGTGAGCGGAGCCGGGCCGCGCGTCCACCGTCGGCCGCGGCGTCCGTGGCACGGCGCTTGCTCCACGTGTCGATGATGCGCTCACGGCCGATGCTGGCTCCGAGCCGCACGCAGGAGATCCTCCTGATCGGCGCCGGCGCGCTGCTGATCGCCGTGTCGGTCACCGTCGGGGCGGAGGGGCCGGCGCCGTTTCTCGTGCTGGCGCTGCCAGCGATCGTCGCGCTCTCGTGGTGGCGGCCCGCGTACGGCCTCGCGTTCCTGATGGGCGTGGTGCTCCTCACCGATCAGTACGGCGAGATCCTGGCCGACGGCATCGAGCCGTTCCTGCTGCAAGCTTTGCCGATCTACACGAACCTCGAGGACTTCACGCCGCTCTCGTTCGTGTACGCGAACCTGGTCGAGCTCTGGATCGTCCTGTTGGTCGCGGTGTGGTTCGTCCGCGGGGTCGCCCACGGCGCGCTCCGGCTGCGCGCGCCGGCGTGCCCGCTGGCCTGGGTGCTCGCCGCGGGCACGGTCGCCGCGACGTTCGCCGGCGGGATCCTGACCGGGGGCGACTTCAAGATCGCGCTGTGGGAGGTGCGGGCGCTGGGGTACCTCTTCGGGCTGGCCTGGTTCGTCCCCCAGGTGCTCGAGCGGCGCCGCGACCTGGTGGTCCTCCTGTCGGTCATGGCGGTCGCCCTCGGCGCCAAGGCGCTCCAGGGGCTCTACTTCTACTTCGTGGTGCTGCGGATGCAGATGGATCTCGAGGACACGTTCCTCGCCCACGAGGATCCGGTGATGTTCATCCCGCTCCTGTTCCTGCTGATCCTGCTGGTGCACTTCCGGATCACCCCGGGCCTGACCCGGATCCTGGCCGCCGCCACCCCCCCGATGGTCGCCGGCCTGGTGCTGACGCAGCGCCGGGTCGCCTACGTGAGCCTGGTCCTCTGCGGCGTCATCTTCGCGGTGCTCCTGCAGCCGGCCGCCCGCCGCACCTACGCCCGGCTCGCGGTGCCCGTCGCGCTGCTCGGCGCCGTGTACGTGGCGGCGTTCTACGGGTCGAGCTCGCCGCTCGGGCGTCCGATCGAGCGCGCGCTGCTGCTCTTCGACTCGACCAACGAGTCGAACCTCTACCGCGTCGTCGAGGCCGAGGACCTCCGTCACACGATCGACGTGCACCCGTGGGGCGTCGGCTTCGGCCAGCCGTTCGAGATGATCCGCGACCTGCCGAAGGTCTGGGACCTCTGGGAGTACATCCCCCACAACGAGATCCTCTGGATCTGGGTGAAGGCGGGGACGCCCGGGTTCATCCTCGTCATGTACTACTTCGCCCGCGTCCTGGCCCAGGCGGCGTGGGCCCACCGGGCGCTCCGCGACCCGCTGTTCCGGGCGGTGGCGGCGGTGGCCGGGATCGCCGTCGTGAACCAGCTCGTGGTGGCGTACTACGAGCTCCAGCTCACGTACGCCCGCAACATGCTCTACCTGGGGACGCTCGTCGGCGTCCTGGCCGCCGTCACCGCCTGGGACGCCGCCGGGCGCCGTCCGCGGAGGCTCCGGTGGGCGTGAGGGCCGGCGACCTGCCTCCCGCGCCCCGCCGCCGGCGGGTGCTGGTCGTCGACGACGACGCCGCGGTGCGGGGCATGTTCGCCGCGGTGCTCCGGGCCGACGGGTTCGACGTCGCCGCCGCGCCGGACGGCCTGGCCGCGCTCGATCTCCTGCGCCGCGAGCGGTTCGCGGTGGTGCTGGTCGACTACGCGATGCCGCGCCTGGACGGGCTCGCGATGCTCCGCCGGCTGCACGAGACCGGGTTCGACACGCCGGTCATCTTCGTCTCCGGCTCGCTCGAGGCCAGCCGGGAGAGCGAGGCCCAGCGGCTGGGCGCGGTCGCGGTCCTCTCGAAGCCGCCCGACCTGCACCGGCTGCTGCGGCTCTGCCACGAGCTGAGCGGCCGGGCGTCGGCGCTGCCGCACGGCGGCGGCTGATGGATCCGATCACCAGCATCCTCCGGAACTCGGCGGTGCTCATCGGCGCCAAGGTGGTCTCGGCGGCGATGGGGCTGGCGCTCATCGCCGTGCTGCCGCGGTTGCTCGGCGACGTCGAGTACGGCCGTCTCCACCTGGCGCTCTCCCTGGTGGGCATGTTCGGGGTGGCGGTCGACTTCGGGCTCACGCAGGTCATGGCCCGCAGCGTCGCCCGGGACCGCACGCTGGCCCGCGCCTTCCTTCGCCGGGCCGGCGCGATCACGCTTGGGCTGGGCGTGGCGGCGTACGCGGGGCTCTTCGGGCTGCTGGCGATCGTCGCCTATCCCGTCGGGACCGGCGCGGTCGTCGCGGTGCTGGGCCTCGGCATGATCCTGGACGCCCTCGCCCAGCTCCTCTCCGGGCTGTTCCAGGGCCACGAGCGCATGGTGGTCCCGGCGGCGGCCCGGATCGTCGGGAACGCCCTCACCCTGGGGCTCCTCGCCCCGTGGTTCTGGTCGGAGGGGCCGGCCGACGCCACCGCGGTCGCGGCCGTCCTGGTGGCGAGCAGCGTCGTCCGGCTCCTGATCCAGGCCTGGGGGCTGCGCGGGCTCGATGGCCTGCGGGCGGGCCGGGCGGCGGACCTGCCCTGGCGTGGCCTCCTGGCGGCCGGGCTCCCGTTCCTGCTGTGGCAGGCCCTGGGGGTCATCTACTTCCGCATGGACGTCATCATGCTGGGCCGCCTGGCCCCCGCGGCGACCGTCGGGTGGTACGGCGCGGCGAGCCGGCTGCTCGATGGGCTCACGTTCATCGCCGACGTCGTCACCATCACCAGCTATCCCGTCATGGCGCGGCTCTGGATCGAGTCGCCGGGCGAGTTCGGCCGCATCGCCCAGCGCACCCTCGACCTCCTCCTGGTGGTGACCGTCCCGCTCTCGGTGTCGCTGCTCGTGTTCGCCCCGCAGATCGTCGAGACGCTCTTCTCCGCCCAGTTCGCCGGCACGGTGCCGATCCTGCGGGTGCAGGCGTTCACCCTCGCCCTCCTCTTCCTCGACTACTTCCTGGCGACGGTCCTCATGGCGATCGGGCGCGAGCGGGCGTGGCTCCGCATCGCGGTCGTCGCGTGCGTGCTGAACCCGGTCCTGAACTGGGTGGCGATCCCCCTGACCGAGGCGCGGTACGGCAACGGCGGGATCGGCGCGGCGGCGGCGACCCTCACCACGGAGGCCTGCGTCGCGGTCTGCGCGCTGGCGCTCACGCCCCGGGGCGCGCTCGGCGCCGCGTGGGCCGGCCGGCTCCTGCGGCTCGGGGCGGGGGCGGTCGCGATGGCGGGAGTCGTCGCCGTGAGCCTCGGGCTCGGCGCCCCGTGGTTCCTGGGCGGCGTGGTCGGAGGGCTCGCGTACCTGGGCGTGGTCGTCCGGCTGGGGCTCCTCCCGGCCGACGTCCTCAGTCGCCTGCGCGCCATGGGAACCTGGCGGCCCGCGAGGGAGGTGGTCTCGTGACCCCGATCGAGTGGTTCGTCGCCGAGACCGAGGAGGCGTGGCTCGAGCTCGAGCCGGAGTGGCGCGCGCTCGCCGCGTGCCTCGGTGACCCGTCGCTGTTCGCGACCCCGGAGTGGCACCGCGTCTGGTGGCGCCACTTCGGCCGCGGCCGGTCCCCGCGGCTGGCCGGAGCCCGCCGGGACGGTGCGCTGATCGGGCTGGCCCCGCTCTGCACCAAGACCGGCCTGGGCGGGGTCCGCATCCGGGAATGGCTCGGGTCCGAGGAGGCGGACTGGGGCGGGCTCCTGGTCGCGCCCGGAGCGGAGCCGATGGCCCCCGACCTGCTGGGAGTGGCGTTGCGGGACCGCCGCTGGGATTTGGTCGACCTCTGGTGCGTGCCGTCCGGCTCGGAGGCCCGGGTCGCGTGGGGCTCGGTGATCGAGCGGAGCCCCCTTCGCCACCGGGAGGCGCCGCAGTGCCAGAACCCGGTGCTGAGCCTCCGCACCGACGAGTGGATGCAGGGCGTGCGGCGGGAGCAGCTCGGGCGGAAGCGCCGGGCGCTCGAGCGCCAGGGGGCGCTCCGGCTGGTCCTTCCCGACGACGGCCCCGGGGTGGCGGCGGCGCTGGGCGATCTGCGCCGGCTCCACGTCGAGCGGTGGCGCCAGGCCGGCGAGATCAGCCGCCTCACGGTCCCGGCCTACTGGGACTGGGTCCGGGACCTGGCGCTGGAGGCCTTCCGGCTGGGCTGGCTCTACCTCCCGCGGCTCGAGCTCGACGGCCGCCTGGTCGCGACCGGGCTGTTCGTGCTCTACCGTCGGCGGCTGTTCCAGTGGTTCAACGGGCACGCGCTCGAGTTCGCGCGGCACTCGCCGTTCCTGCTCCTCCAGCTGGCGGTGATCGAGCACGTCCGGGCGGCGGACTGCGCGGACTGTCTCGACTTCGGGCGCGGTGATGAATGGTACAAGTCCCGCTGGACCGACAAGGCGACGTCGCTGGAGCGGCTGATGGCGTGGCGCCACGTGCGCGGCCACGCTGCGCAGGTCTGGCGCGGTCGCATCCGGCCCTGGGCGTGGTCGAACCCGCGGTGGAGCCGCCCGGTCCGGCGCGTCAAGCGCGTCCTGCGGCGCCTGGCGCCGGGGGTGGCGTGATGCGCGCCCCGGCGTCCGCTCCCCAGCCGGCGTCGCTCGAGCCGGCGCCGGCGAGATCGGAGCCGGCCTCGGGGGGGCGGTCGCAGCGGCCCCACTGGCCGGACGCGGTGCGGCGCCGGACGCGGGTCCCCATCCTCATGTACCACCGGCTGACCGTCCGGCCGGAGCCGCACCCGTTCAGCCTGGTGGCCGCCCGCTTCCGCCGCCAGCTCGCGGTCCTCCGGGCGCTCGGCTATCGCTCGGTGTCGCCGACCGACATCGCGCGGGCGACGGTGGGCGAGCTCCGTCTGGCCCGGCGGTCGATCGCGATCACCTTCGACGACGGCTACCTGGACACGCTGACGGTCGCGCTGCCCCTCCTCCGCGAGTTCGGGTTCACGGCTGTCTGCTACGTCGTGCTCGAGCGAGTGGGCCGGAGCTCGGACTGGACGGCGCCGGCCCCGCTGATGGACTGGGCGGACCTGCGACGCTGGCTGGCCGAGGGCATGGCGATCGGATCCCACTCGCGCTCCCACCGGGACCTGACCCTGCTCTCCGCGGCGGAGCTGCGCGAGGAGGTCGAGGGGTCCCGCGCCGGGCTGGAGGACCGCCTGGGGGTGGCGGTGCCGTCCTTCGCGTACCCCTTCAACCGGTGCGGCGCGCGCGAGCTCGACGCCGTGCGGACGGCGGGGTACGCGGCGGGCTGCGCGGGCCCCGAGCTCCGCCGCTCCGTGTTCGGGCTGACGCGGGTGGCCGGGGCGTGCGACTCCCTCGGCTGGTTCCTGCTGCAGCTGCTCCCGAGCTATCCGGAGCTCCGCCACCTGTACCGGCGCATCCACCGGACGAGCGGGGGGCAGGCCTCGGAGCTCGCGAGCGCGCTCCGCCAGCCGTAGGGCGCCGGGGCGCGGACTCTCGCACCGGAGGGCGCGATGGACGCGGTCGGGGGGCTGATCCGGGTGGCCGGCGGGGTGCATCCCGCCCTCGGGGCGCGGCTGACGTGGGTCCGCGAAAAGCGGCGGGGCGACGTCGCGGTCCGCGTCCTGGAGGCGCTGGTCCGGAAGGGGACCGTCGCCCTCGACATCGGCGCCAACTGGGGCTTCTTCGCCTACCATCTCGCCCGGCTCGTGGGCCCGGAGGGGCACGTCCACGTGGTGGAGCCGGACCCCGGGCACCTGGCGAGCCTGCGGGCCATCGCGGCCCGCCGGCGCAACCTCACGATCCACCCGGTCGGGCTCTCGGACCGGGACGGCGTTGCCGAACTGCACGTCCCGGTGGTGGACGGCCGTCGGATCGACGCCCTGGCGAGCCTCGCGATCCCTGCGGGCCGGGCGGCGATCGAGCATGTCCGGGTGCCGGTGC
>Ga0070741_10019557_pt1 | contig 10796 bp, 9 predicted proteins | sample Coa_R1_4_FD_66440 | JGI IMG/M metagenome (GOLD analysis project Ga0070741, IMG submission 66440) | Surface soil microbial communities from Centralia Pennsylvania, which are recovering from an underground coalmine fire - Coalmine... | ecosystem: Environmental > Terrestrial > Soil > Unclassified ... | reverse complement strand
CCGAAATCGAGCCTGCAGGTCGCGAAACCGGAGGTGGACACGAAGCCGGCTTAACCTGGCGAGATACTCTGGATCGTTTGTCAATTGCTGGTTGCTGGTTGCCGGTCGCTTCCTTTCCAACCAGCCTTCTCAGCCTCGCATCACACTGCGCTCAGAAGGAGGACGCACACGCATGCAAACTGCTCACGAACTTTTCATTCACGAGTTACAGGACATGCTCGATGCCGAGCAGCAGTTGGTTGAGGCGCTCGGCGAGCAGGCCGACGAGAGCTCCCGTCCCGACCTCCAGAAGGCCTTCCAGTCGCACCAGCAGCAGACGCAAAAGCAGGTGGAGCGCCTGCACCAGGTATTCGAATCCATCGGCGAAGAACCCGAGGAAACGGAGTGCGCCGGAATCCGCGGCCTTATCCAGGAGCACAACAACTTCAAGCAGGAAGATCCGGCCGAAGACATCATGGACATCTTCAACGCGGGCGCGGCGGAGAAGGTGGAGAGCTACGAAATCTGCGCTTATGAGGGCCTGATCCGGCTGGCGCAGGAGATGGGGCACAAGAAAGCCGAGCGCCTGCTTGCTCAGAACCTGAAAGAAGAGCAGCAGACACTTAAGAAGATGCAGGGCTTCTCGAAGAAGCTGAAGCCCGAAAACATGGGGATGGAAGAGGAAGAAGAAGGAAAGGAAGAGGATTCGCAGCAATCCGATTCCTCGCGCAGACGGGTGTCGTCGTCATCGGCATCACGCAGCCGCCGCCGCGTGGCATGATCGCGCCTGCATACCGGAGTCCGGCTTTGGATAAAATTCACCACGGAGATACGGAGGGCGCGGAGCTTCACATGAATCGCTCCGTGTGCTCGGTGCCGCCGTGGTGAATTGATTTTCCTACTCCAGCAACTTTCACCGTTCCTTACCGCCTGTTACACTTGCACCTCGGTAATGAACGAGACAAGTCGTCAGAAAGACTCCCCAACAATCCGGCTGGTGCTGCTGTGGCACATGCATCAGCCTTTTTACAAGGACATGGTAACGGGCGAGTACCGCCTGCCCTGGGTGCGCCTGCACGCGCTCAAGGACTACTACGGAATGGTGAAACTGCTGGACGAGTTCCCGCACGTCCACCAGAATTTCAATCTCGTGCCTTCGCTGGTGGCCCAAATCCAGGATTACGTCTCCGGCCAGGCGCGTGACCCGTTTTTCGATCTCGTGGCCAAGCCCGCTAAGGACCTTTCGCCAGGCGAGCGCAGCTTCGCTTTGCAATATCTGTTTCAGGCCAACCCGGTCAATATGATCGGACGCTATCCGCGATACAGGGAACTTTGGGAGCGTTACCGGAGCACCTACGATCGCCCGGAAGGGCCCGAGTCCTACTTCGCCGCTCGCGATTATGCCGACCTGCAGGTGCTCTCTCAGCTTGCCTGGTTTGACGAGTTCTTCCTTACCGATCCTGATGTGGCAGCTCTGTTGCGAAAGGGAGAGGACTTCACCGCTCAAGATCAGAAAGTTGTCTTGGACAAAGAACGCGAGCTGCTGGCGAAGGTGCTGCCCGCATACGCCGAAGCGGCCCAGCGCGGCTCGATCGAGCTCTCGGCGACTCCGTACTATCATCCCATCCTGCCACTGCTATGCGACACCAACGTGGGCGCCGAGTCCTCGCCCGGGCTGCCGCTGCCTACACGGCGATTTAAGCACCCGGATGATGCAAGCCTGCAGATCAAGCGCGCGCTCGACTCCCACCAGGCGCTGTTCGGGGTGCGTCCCAAGGGTTTATGGCCGTCGGAGGGCAGCGTTTCCGACGAGGCGCTAAAGCTGGCTTGTCGCGAAGGTATCGAGTGGATGGCCACCGACGAAGGCGTGCTGGGACGCTCGCTCGATTTCAACTTTGCGCGGTACAACAGCGATTACCTGTCTGCCGACGGCGCGCAGCGTCTCTACAACATTTATCGCTACAAGAAGGGCGATACCAGGATGCATCTGGTGTTTCGCGATCACCGGCTCTCGGACTTGATTGGTTTCGTGTACTCGGGAATGCCGCCGGCGGATGCGGCGCGGCACCTGATTGGGAACATCAAACGCGCGGCGCAGCCGATGCTGGATGCCGGGCGCGACGCGGTTGTCTCCATCATCCTCGACGGCGAGAACGCCTGGGAGTACTACCCGCAATCCGGGCGCGAGTTTTTGAGAAGGTTTTACGACTCGGTGCAGAGCGATCACCAGATTGAGCCGGTAACGATCAGTGAAGCCATTGCGCGTCACAAAGAAGCAGACTTTGGCCGGCTCCAGCATCTCGTCCCTGGCTCCTGGATTGACGGCAACTTCAATGTCTGGATCGGAGCTCCCGAAGACAACCACGCCTGGGACCTGTTAGCGGAGGCGCGCGACTATTATGACCGTCACGCCCATCGCGTTTCCGAAGCTCAGCGCCGGATCGCCTGGGAGGAGCTGCTCATCGCCGAGGGCAGTGACTGGAACTGGTGGTACGGGCCGGAACATCACTCGGCCAATGACCGCGACTTCGACGAGTTGTACCGCAAACATCTCTCGAACGTTTACCACGCGCTGGAAGCCATTCCGCCGGAGGAGCTGAATACGCCGATCGGCAGCGGCATCGTGCGCCCCAGCTACATTCCGCAAACCGCATACGTGCGTGCGCGCGTGGACGGGCGGATTAGCGGCTACTTCGAATGGATGGGCGCCGCCAGCTACACCTCCGACCAACGAACCAGCGCAATGCATGGCAAGCAGTTTCTGCTGGACGCCGTCTACGCCGGCCTGGACGCCGATTCCGTCTCCGGGCGCCTCGACTTCCATCACGGCGTACCTCAGGACGCCTATCGGCTGGTGGTGAACCTTGAGGTTTGGCGCGCGGCGGCCGATCACAAGAGCGTGCCGGCCTCCTATCGCCTGGCAGTGGACGCCGAAGGGCGGGAGGTGCGCGGTTGGGCGCTGCACAACGGCAGGGAATCGATTGTGCTGGCAGCTTCCAGCGGCGAGTCCGGGGGCATTGAGGTCGCACTCGACGAGATCTTCGAGATGCGCGTCCCATTTTCCTTGATCGGGGCGGAGCAGGAGAGCCGCGTGCGCCTGCGCTTCTCCATCTGGCGCGAGCACCTGCCCGTCGACTCCCTACCCCTTGAGGGCTGGATCGACCTGCATGCCTTGGCGGAAGAAGAATTGGAGACAAACCTGTACAGCTACTCGCCGCCGGAATGACGTCCAGCCGATCTTGCCGCCGCAGGCTGCAGAAATCGACTCTCCTCAGTCTCCCGGCTCGAATCGATAGCCAACCCACGGCTCGGTGAGGATGTACTTGGGTGAGGCGGCGTTCGGCTCCAGCTTCTTGCGAAGCTGTCCGACAAAAACCCTCAGATATTCGTTTTGCTCCATGCTGTTGCTGCCCCAAACTGCGTTGAGGATGGCGCGGTGCGTGAGGACCTTGTGAGGGCGCTGCGCCATGTACAGCAGCACGTCGAACTCCTTGGGAGTGAGACGGACTTCACGCTCCGCGACGCGGACCGAGCGGGTATCGACATCGATACGAAAGTCGCCTTGTTCAATCTTCGTCTTCTGCTCGGCCGCAGATGTGGGTGCGCGCCGCAGCGCCGCCCGTACGCGTGCCAGCAGTTCGCCCGTGCTGAACGGCTTCGTGATGTAATCGTCCGCTCCGGAATCCAGCGCTTCAATCTTGCTGCGTTCCTCGCCGCGCACGGAGAGCACAAGGATGGGCACCTGTGATGTCTGGCGTAATCGCCGGCACAGCTCGATGCCATTCAGGTTGGGCATCATCAGGTCGGTGATCACCAGGTCCGGTGTGAAATCCTTCACAATCTCAAGCGCCGTCTCGCCGTCATTGGCGACACGGATCTCATAGCCCTGCGCGTTCAGCGTGGTGCGCAGCACTCGCGTGATCTGCGGCTCGTCGTCGACAACCAGGATGTGAGGACGTGACATCAGTTTCAAGTTTCAAGTCAACTTTCGAGTTTCGAGTTCGAGTTCGAGTTGGACGGCTACGACAGCGATTTCATCAGGGCGCTCAGCATTCGAAGCAGCTCTTCCGTCCTCTCACGCAGCAGCTTCGCGGTTTCAATGGTTAGGGAGATTCAGCTCTTGAGCGATCTGTACCTGAGTATCAAGCTCCAGCAACGATCCACGCGATATTGCGACAAATTGCCTAAAATCCCTCTTGGAAGCACGTCCCTGTCCCTCCGCGATATTGCACGGCACGGAGACAGCGGCCCGCCGCATTTGCAATGTCAACCCAAACATCTCTTCCTTGGGAAACGAGCGCGTCTCCTCATAAATCAGCTTCACCAAACTCATGCTCTTCTGCCAAACGAGAAGATCCCGGTAAGAGTGAGCCATCGGTGCTGCATCCTCAACTCGAAACTTGAAACTCGAAACTTGAAACTTGAAACTCGAAACCGCCTTAAACCTGTTGCTTGACAATGTGCACATCCACCGCCGGCGCGTCACGGAGGAAGCGATGCACCGCCGAGAGAAACAAGTATCGGCGCCAGCCGCTGGTGGCGGAGTGTCCGAAAATCACCTGTGTGATGTGCTTCTCTCGAACAAACTCGGCCATGGCCGAGGCGACCTCTTTACCATTCAGCTTGACCACCTGCGCGCCAAGATTTTCCGAGAACTGAAAATTCGACAGTAATGAGCGTTTGCGCTCGGGATCGTCGTCGGCGCCGATGTCCACATAGACCACGAACAGGTCCGCATTGGCAGCTTGCGCCATGCGAGCAGCCCTGGCCACCAGGTACTGTGCCGCCGGATTTGAGCTTATACCGACGGCGATGCGTTCCCGCACCCGCAGCTCGCGCGCGGGGTCCATCTCGCTTTGGATGTACGGCTCCAGGCTGCGATCGACGACCTGCGCCACGTGCCGTAGAGCGATCTCGCGCAATGCGATCAAATTGCTGGGTCGAAAAAAATTCCCCAGCGCGCGGTCCACACGTTCCTGGGGATAAATATCGCCGCGCCGCATGCGCGTCTGCAGCGCCTCGGGCGTGACGTCTGCCAGCACGATCTCGTCGACGCGCTTCAACACGTAGTCCGGCACCGTCTCCCGCACCACCAAACCGGTGATCTTATGCACCATCGGAGTCACACTCTCCAGATGCTGCACGTTCATGGTAGAGACCACATCGATGTGGCTGTCGAGCAGATCGAAAACATCCTCGTAACGCTTGTGGTGCTTGCTGCCGTCGATGTTGGTGTGCGCCAGCTCATCCACCAGCACAACCTGTGGGCGGCGGGCGAGTATGGCATCGACGTCCATCTCTTCGAAGATCGTTCCCTTATAGTCGAGCTTCTTGCGCGGCACAGCTTCCAGGCGGCCGGCCAGTTCCCGGGTGGCAGCCCGGCCGTGGGTTTCGATTACGCCCACCACCACGTCTTCTCCGCGGCTTTGCCGGCGAATGGCCTCGCTCAACATAGAGTAGGTCTTTCCCACTCCCGGGGCATATCCGAGAAAGAGCTTGAAAACGCCGTCTTTCTTGGGCGGCGCGGCTTGCTCCAGCCATTGCTCGGGCGTCTTCTGCATAAGCCATCATTCTGCGGCACAGGTCGTCAAAAGTCGATTCGGTACAATCGTCCGCGTGAAGCAGGCCGGCTCATCATGGAGATCAATGCCGTTCGATCGCCGTCATCTGCAGACTCTGGCGATGCGTTATGGCATTGCGATAGGCGCCGTCGCCGTAGTGGTGGCGGTCTACCGCCGGCTGCCGGTTAACCCGACCACCGTCGCCCTTACCTTCCTGCTGGTTGTGCTCGTCGCAGCCAGCCGCTGGGGTCTTACCCTGGCGACGACGACCGCCATCGTTGCGACCCTGGCTTTCAATTACTTCTTCCTACCGCCCGCCGGTGCCTTCACCATCGCCGATCCGCAGAACTGGGTGGCGCTGCTGGCCTTCGTCATCAGCGCGATCGTGGCCAGCCGGCTTTCCGAGCGGGCACGACGCGAGGCCCTCAATGCGACCCGGCGGCGTAAGGAGGTTGAGCGACTCTACTATCTCAGCCAACAGTTGCTGGCCACCGATAACGTCCTGGAGCTGCTCAACTCGATTCCACGATATGTCTGCGACGCCTTTGGATTGACAGCGGCAGCCATGTACGTGCCCTCCCGAAAGGAGGTTTATCGTACCGGCCTGGAACATCGCGAGCTGACCGCCGAGCAGTTGGAATCGGTGAGCGGACGCGGGGAGCTGGTGATCGACGAAAAGCAGTTGCTGAGCTTCGTGCCATTGCGTATCGGGGTCAAGCCGGTAGGCAGCCTCGGGCTTACGGGCGCGGTTTTATCCCGCGAGACGCTGGAAGCGGTGGGCAGCTTGATTGCTATCTCAATTGAGCGGGCCGGCGCCGTCGAGACCCTGACGCGCAATGAAGCGGCCCGCGAAAGCGAAAACTTGCGCTCGGCGCTGCTCGACAGCGTTACTCACGAATTTCGCACCCCGCTGACCGCCATCAAACTTTCCGTGACCACGCTGCTAGGGCCGGATGCCATCGGCGCGGAGGAACGGCAGGATCTGCTCACCGTCATAAATGAAGAAGCCGACCGGCTGAACCGCCTGGTTGGCGAGGCCGCGGAAATGGCGCAGCTGGATGCTCACCAGGTGGAGCTGCGCTGTGAGCCCCGGCCGGTCGCCGAGATCGTGTCCGCTGCCACCGCATTGTCGAAGCAGTCACTCGCCGGTCGCGAGCTGAGACTGCAAATCCCCAGCTCCTTGCCGCTGGTGCAGGTCGATCAGGAGCGAATTGCCGAGGTCCTGGTGCAATTGCTGGAGAATGCCGCTAAATATTCGCCCAGCGGCACGGCCATAACCATCGCTGCCGAAGCCGCCGGGACCCGCGTGCGAATCAGCGTGGCCGACCAGGGACCGGGGATCGACGACATGGAGCAGTCCCTGATCTTCGAGAAGTTCTATCGCGGGCGCGACCAGCGCTACCGGGTCCAGGGCACCGGCATGGGGCTCGCTATCGCCAAAGCCATTGTGGAGGCTCACAAGGGGACCATTGACGTGGTCTCGCAGTTGGGCAGCGGCTCGGTAATTACCTTCACCGTGCCGGTGGCGAGCAGCTCAGCCGACAAATCCTGAGTGCCACGCTCCAACATTCCCTTATTGCAAACAAGGCTTGCGGTGGCGATCGAGATTGAAGAGCCACCACGCACTTGCACTAAAGCGCCTGCGGCTTTACGCCGAAGACATAAGTGGAGATGGAACGCAGCGAGAGAGGCGCAGGCGACGTGTGGAAATCAGTGCTTCGAAGGGTGGTGCTGGCAGCGATGACGGTGCTGGCCGGAGGCTTGATTTCGGCGACGCTGGTCCGCTATGCCCCCGGGTTTGGCAGCGATGAGCGGCAGCTGGATGCACGCCTCAGCAGCGCCAGCCTGGCCGCCATCCGCGATGCTAACGCGAGCGAGCGCAGAATTTTGCCGTACTACGCCGGCTATATCGCGCGGGCGTTGCACGGCGATCTCGGCATCTCGCGGTCGCTGAATCGCCCCATTCAGCAAATCCTGGCCGAACGCTTGAGCATTACCAGCCTGCTGGCGGTGAAGGCTTTGCTGGTTGCGTGGCTCGCCGCGCTATCGCTGGTTTTTGCGGCTGGCGTGCTGCGTCTGCCCGCACTCTCCCTCAGCAGCTCGATCGGCTCCGGTGTATTGCTGTGCATCCCCGCCGGCGCTTTGGCCTTGCTCTCGGTGCTGCTCAATGCGCCGGGATACCTGGCGCTTGCCGTAGTCCTGTTTCCCAAGCTGAATCGTTATCTCAGCAACCTGACTGCGGCCACGGTCAGTATGCCGCATGTCTTGGCAGCCAGAGCCAAAGGACTATCGGAGACACAGATTCTCGTCTGGCATGTAATCCCGGTGATCAAGGGCGAGGTGCTGGCGCTGGCCGGGGTGTCGGTCGGACTCGCCATCAGCGCGGCCATACCGGTCGAGGCCTTGTGCGGAATCCCCGGCATCGGGCAACTGGCCTGGCAATCCGCGTTGGCTCGTGACCTGCCTCTGCTGATCAATCTTTCCATGCTGGTGATTGCAGGTGTAACTCTGGCAAACTCCGGGGCCGACCTGCTGAGTGCAGATCGAGGGCAGGCGGCATGAAGGCAATCCGGCTCGCGGCAACGGTGTTGATCGTTGTAATTGCCATGGCAAGTGTTCTAGGTAGCTTGCTCCCGGTCTTCGACTACGCCCGCCAGGACCGCGAACGAATCAATGCCGGCGTTTCCGCCGCACATTGGCTGGGAACCGACGACCTGGGCCGCGACCGGCTCTCCCGCCTGCTGCATGGTACACAGGTTTCGCTGTTGCTCGCACCGGCCGCTGCTGCGCTCTCGATGCTGCTGGCCCTGGTGATCGGCGCTGCGTCCGGCCTGATCGGCGGATTCGCTGAGCGGAGCTCGAAGCTGATCATCGATCTATTCCTCTCCATACCGTGGTTGTTTCTGCTGCTCATCGTACGAGCCATGCTTCCGCTGAACACTTCGCCGGCGCTCTCAGCGGTGGTCACCTTTCTTATGCTGGGAGCCTTGGGTTGGGCGGCGCCGGCAAGGATTCTGCAGGCCCGGGCTTCGCGGCTGCGGCATGCGCCGTTCATCCTTCTGGCGCGCGCCGCCGGAATCTCACGCTGCCGCTTGGTTTTCCATCACGTTCTTCCCAACTTGCGTCCGGTACTGCTTGCGCAGTTCTGGATATCGGTTCCTGTTTTCATTCTGGCTGAGGCGAACCTGAGTCTACTGGGGCTTGGCGTGGCCGAGCCTCTGCCGTCACTGGGCAGTTTGCTAAGAGAATTGGAGAGCGCCTTGAGTCTGGGCAGCGACGTCTGCCGCTTTGCCGCTCTTATGGTCCTCATCCTTGTAGTGAGCAGTTTGCAGATCGCCGTTCCCCAGCAGGAGGCTTGCTGATATGCGCCGTGTCTTCTTCGGTACTTGCCTGTTTCTGGTTGCGTTCTTGGCTGCCGCATCGTGCTCCGATGAGCTGCGATTTTATCTGCGTTCGGAGCCCAAAACCTTCAACCCGGCGCTGGTGGCGGACGATTCGTCGGAGACGGTCCGCTATCTCACTGGAGGCGTGCTGCTCCGCCTGAATCGCCAGAGTCAAAATCTGCAGCCGGAGCTGGCGCAGGCCTGGACGGTCTCCCGGGATGGCCGGACCATCACCTTCACTCTGCGCAAGAACGTACGTTTTTCCGATGGCACGCCCTTCAGCGCGCTCGACGTGAAATACACCATGGAGCAACTCATGGACCCGGCGCTGCACTCGCCGACGGGCGACGCATTTCGTTCGAGCTCCGGGAGAATGATTGTCACGGTACTCGGGCCCGACAAGGTTGCTATCACCTTTCCCGCGCCGGTGGCCGGATTGGCCGCACTGTTCGACCAAGTGGCGATCGTCTCTTCACAATCGGCCAGGCATGAGATGGCTTCGCTCGGCCCCTTCTATATCGCCGAGCATAAGCCTGGTTCCTACGTTTACCTGCGACGGAACCCGAATTACTGGAAGCACGATGTCTCGGGGCGGCAGCTGCCGTACCTCGATTCCATCAAGCTGGAGATCCAGTCCAACCGCGACATCGAGTTCCTGCGGTTCACGCGCAACGAAATACACCTGATCAACTCCATGGATGCCGATTACTTTGATCGTCTGGCGCTGTCGGCGCCGGCGAAGGTGCGCGATGCCGGTCCATCGCTCGATTCCGAGCAGATGTGGTTCAACCAGGTCCCCACCGCCCCCATTCCGGCCTACAAACGCGAATGGTTCCGGTCGCGCAGCTTCCGGCTGGCGATCTCCTCGGGTATTAGTCGTGACGATCTATGCAAGGTCGTCTTCAAGGGGCATGCAACTCCGGCACGCGGACCGGTCTCGCCGGCAAATAAGTTCTGGTTCAACGCCCGCCTGCAGCCGGTACCGCTCGACACCAAACGGGCCCTGCAGCTGCTCGAGCAGGATGGCTTCCGCCTTTCCAGCGGCAAACTCTATGACCGTGCCGGCCACCCTGTGGAATTTTCCATTGTGACCAATGCCGGCAATCGTGCGCGCGAAGCGATGGCGACCATGATCCAGCAGGACCTGCGCGCGGCTGGCATCACGGTTAACGTTGTCACCCTGGATTTCCCCTCACTGATCCAGCGCATCAGCAAATCGTTCGATTACGAAGCTGCGCTTCTTGGTCTGGTGAACGATGAGCTCGATCCCAACGCGCAGATGAACGTGTGGCTGAGCTCCTCGGAGGAGCACCAGTGGAACCCCCAGCAAAGCGCACCGGCCACCCCATGGGAAGCCGAAATCGACCAGTTGATGCGGGCGCAGGCGTCCTCCATGCAGGACGCAACCCGTAAGAAGTATTACGACCGGGTGCAAAAGATTGTGGCCGATGAGGCGCCGTTCATCTATCTGGTCAACAAGAACGCGCTCACCGGGATAACGCCCACGGTGCAGGGAGCGCGACCCGTACCGCTGCGGCCACAGACCTTCTGGAATATCGAATACCTGAAACTAGCCGACGAGAGGGCCGGCAGTGGAAACTGAGCAGCCACTATTGTCGGTCGATCTGCGCGTTGATTATCCCAACAAGCCGCGCACGCTGAGTCGCGTCTGCTTCGAAATGCGTCGTGGGGAAATCCTTGGGCTGGTCGGAGAGAGCGGCTCTGGAAAGAGCACAGTAGCGCTGTCGATTCTGAGCCTGTTGTCTTTCCAGCAAGGAAGGGCGAAAGGGCACGTGCTCTTTCGCGGCCGCGAGATACTGACGGCATGCGAACCAGAGATGCGCAGGGTGCGCGGCCGCGACATCGCCTTGGT
>Ga0070741_10019556_pt1 | contig 10797 bp, 13 predicted proteins | sample Coa_R1_4_FD_66440 | JGI IMG/M metagenome (GOLD analysis project Ga0070741, IMG submission 66440) | Surface soil microbial communities from Centralia Pennsylvania, which are recovering from an underground coalmine fire - Coalmine... | ecosystem: Environmental > Terrestrial > Soil > Unclassified ... | reverse complement strand
AGCATGGCGAGCCACGAACTCAAAACCCCGGTCACGAGCTTAAAAGGCTTTACCAATGTACTCCAGCGCCGCTTGACAAAACAGGGAGATGTACAGGCGATGCATTACCTGGCTCGTATGGATGCTCAACTTGATAAGCTTACCGGTCTCATCAACGAGTTGCTGGATATCTCACGCATGCAGTCGGGCAAACTGCTCATGAGAACCGAGCTCGTGGACCTGGACAGCCTGATTTTGGAGACAGTGGAAACGGTGCAGGCAACTACCTCGACGCATCAGTTGTCTATCGAAGGAAGAACAGGGGTGCAGGTGCTGGGTGATCGCGAACGTTTGGGGCAAGTCTTTATCAATTTGCTCACCAATGCGATCAAGTATTCTCCTGAGGAGACGCAAGTGATTGTGCGTCTCTTCCTCGAAGACGAGCGGTACGTGAGGGTTGGCGTACAAGATTTTGGCATCGGCATTGACCCGGCGCATCACGAAAAAATCTTTGAACGCTTCTATCAAGTCACCGATCCAGAAGAAAAGACCTATCCGGGTCTGGGCATTGGCCTCTATATCTCTAGCGAGATCCTGGCACGGCATGAGGGCCGGATGTGGGTGGAAAGCCGCAAAGGGCAAGGCTCAACTTTTTTTGTCGCTTTGCCTCTTCCTGGTGCAAAAGAAAAAGCTCGAATAAGTGGGAGCGAAAGGTAGGAAATGTCTCGATGCAGAGCACACCTAAACGAATCCTGGTGGTGGACGATGAACCAGATATTCTGGAGTTTCTTCAGATTATCCTGGAAGAGGAAGGATATGAGGTAGTAACTTCGGTCAAGGGCGAATACCTTGAACAACTGCATAATGGTGGGCTTCCTCACCTCATTCTGCTAGATGTGCTGCTCTCGGGCAAAGATGGGCGCGATATTGTGAAATATCTCAAGAGCCAGCAAGAGACACAACACATCCCTGTTATTATGTTCTCAGCTCATCCAAGTGCCGAGGCGACGGCACGTCAGGCAGGTGCAGACGATTTTCTGGAGAAACCATTTCACATGAGTACCTTATTAGCAAAAATCGCGCATTTCCTCACAGAAGACACTGATGCGTGAAAATTGCTATTATACACCTATTATGATTTGCAATGGTATGATATGTAATATTATTGCTTTATGAGCAATTTTTACGCGTATCATAGTCCTACCTCCTATTCCCATGTTCTGGCGGCGTTGATCTGCTCTTTCTGGCGGAACGCTGTTTCCAGGTCTACCTGAAAGTAGTTGGCCAGATCTAACAGATAACTCAATACGTCGGCAAATTCCTCTTCAAGCTCTAGATGTTTTTGTTTGGCCTTTTCCTGATAGAGCCCTTGTGTTTTACGGATCGCCTTCGCTAACTCTCCAACCTCCTCAGTAAAAAGCAAGAACTTCTCTGCATAACTATCTTTCGTCCAGCCTCGTTCCTTGCAGACCTCGTCCATGTAGCGTTGCAGTTCCGGTAATGTGGGATGTGCGAATAGATCAGCCATAGATGCTCTCCTCTTATATATTATATTAAAAACAGGTAATATGATCTTAAAAATGAGTACGCAGTTCTGCGAAAGTGGACAATGTTAATAACTGTCCTCTCCCGATGTTCTCAATCTCCTCGTGCTCTAAACGCCAGGTATGAGGGTGAGGAATATAGATGGCATTGAGGTTGGCTGCCAGAGCGGGATTAATGTCAGAGCGAGGAGAATTGCCGATCATCCATGTATATTTCGGGTCAACTTGCAATTCCTCGGCGATACGGTGATATGTTGCAACATCTTTTTCTGGCACAATGACTACCTCCCTGAAACTCTGCTCTATCCCCGACCGTTCGACTTTCAACTTTTGTTCTTCGAAATCGCCCTTTGTCAACAAGATGAGATCATGTCGAGGCGACAGGTAGTCCAGTGTCTCTTTGACGCCATCAATTAACTGCAAGGGATGGGCGCGAATTTGTTCTCCAAACTGCCGAACCTGCTGAATATCCTCGTCCTGAAGGTCCTTTTCTGTCAGACGACGATAGGTTTCGACCAGACTCTTCGTAAAATTCACCGATCCATAGCCCATGATATGTTCTACCTCGTCAAGTACGGCTCGTACCTCCTCTGGAGTGAGTTGGGAATGATTGAGGAAGGTGATAAACGCGTGAATGGCCTGCTCAAAGTAGATATTGTTCTCCCAAAGTGTGTCATCTGCATCAATCAAGAGATGATTTCGCATGTCGAGTCCTTTCAAATCAAATCGACTTCAAATTTTTGTCTCTTGTCCTATCCTTTATCGAGGCTGCCTCTTCTCATTCCCCTGGTATTATCGTGAGTTGGCTGCAGTCGTGGATGCTCGCACTACCAGTTCGAGCGGAACCGTGATCTGGGTGGAAACAATGACATGGTCCTCTTCCAATACCTTCAGCAGAAGCCGAAGCGCTTGCTCTCCAACGGTACGGGCAGGAATCGCAACAGTCGTCAATTCCGGGTCAAGAATGCGTGCAATGATGCTATCATCAAAGCTGGCGACAGAGACATCCTGTGGAATAGTGAGTTGCAAGTCTTTTGCTGCCTTGTAGACGCCGACCGCGAGCACGTCACTATCACAGATGACGGCAGAAGGCGGATCAGCACAGGCCAACACCTGATGTGCAGCTTGATGCGCATCAGAAATGGTAAAGGATGCCTGTACCTGATACTCTTTCACGACCGGGCATCCGGCACGCTGCAATGTATCCAGATACGCCCGATGGCGCAGGCGGAACGTTTCGGTATCTACAGCGGCAGCCAGGTGAGCAATTTTTGTATGTCCCAACTGCAGCAGATGCGTCATCGCTGCCTGCATTCCTGCCGTGATATCCAATTGAAGCGAGGGGAAGGCGTAACCTGCGACATTGACCATCACGGCCTTGCCTTGCAATGCCATGTGCCCGCTTGTTGCCGGAAGCTGTACCTCACAGAGCAGAAAACCATCTACCGCTCGGGACGTGAGCTCGTCGAGAATCATCTGCTGCCAGTCTTGCTCATCTCGGACCTGAGCCAGCATCACCGAATAGCCATGTGTACGTGCTGCTTGCTCGGCTCCCTGAAGCACAGTGGCAAAATAAGGATTACTGACATCAGGGATAGCCAGCGCTACGAGACGAGATCGGCCTGAGCGCAGTGTCCGTGCAGCACTATTGGGACGATACCCTAACTCGCGAGCCGCTTGCAGAATAGCTTCTTGCGTCCGCTTCCCCACCCGGCCAGCGGCTTTTCCCCCAAAAACGAGAGAAACAGCTGATTGCGAAACTCCTGCGCGACGGGCCACATCAACGCTCGTTGGTGGAGGAACAGGTCCATTGTCTGCCATAACCACCTTACTTTCCTCGGCATCCTGCACGACACTATTGTAAGCATTTGAACTGCCGAGCGCTCATTGCTCATCTTCCATCATCATACGTATGACTTATTTATACACGACAAATCTGCTGCGTGTCAAGCGAAAGAGAGCAAGATGAAGAAGATTGACATCAAAACCTTGCAAGAGGCCTATGAACAAAAGTAGTTCAATCTGGCGAGGGAGAGAGAGCCATAACTGCTCCTGACAAGTGGAATCAAGAGGGGATCAGTTACTCATAGAACTGATCCCCTGCTATGCGCTACGGCGCTGGCTTAAGTCTTCCGAGATCTCGTACTTATTGGCGAAGATGCGGCTACTACAGAAGATGTTGCGTCTGGCAAATGGCTCTGGCGATTCCCGTAGAAGGCGCTCGCGAACCCGAGGCTTATCCGCAAGAGGTGAGTGAAACCAGGGCTCGGGCAACTTCTCATATACCGGATCATGAACCCACTGTGGGCAAGGAACGTCGTATTTCTGACAGAGATACTCCACGCTCGCGGCGCAGAAGGTAGCCCAGCGATGCTGCTCTGGAGTTGTATTTGCAGGCTCCTGGATGGGATCGTTCAGTAGCTCCTCGCGCAGGTCGGTGTGATAGCCAAAAAAGTCATTCATGAAGTTCCCCAGGGGCAGCCAGGGATCTTCACCTTGACAGATGTCCTGATAGGTCAGGGCCATTGTTTGTAGTATATCTACAAAGCTTGTTGGCATAATCTCACCTCGATATTGTTATATCTATTGTACCACAAGACGGCTGACTAGAAAAGATCGTCAAGCGCTTCGTAGAGTTTATATTCTTGTTGCCAACGTTGGTAAATGTACTTATCTGCGATAGCCTGTGCGTGCTCCCTGGTTGTCACTTGCAATGCCTCAAGCAGTGCACGAATATCTGAAAGATCCTTGTCACGATAGGCAAACAGCTTTAATGCTAAAATGAAATCTTCGGGTGGCAGGTAGATTTCCAGCATGCCAAATGTCTGCCACAGGGTTAATTGTGGCTCAGGCCCGAGTCCCCCAAGCATGGAAAATGCAACATCATTGAGCCAGTCTTTCGGGATGCCGTGACGACGAGCGACGGCGCGTACAGCGGCTTGAAAGTTTTTCGTTTCTTCGGATGCCTGGGTTGACACAGGGATATTCAGCGGGAAGATGTCCACGTCTTTGGTCGTTCTACGATTGTGCTGCGTCAGAATCATGTATGCGCCTCCAATCAGCATCACCCGTACCGGTTCGTGAAACTTCTTTGCCAACTCGTCGCCAAACTCGCGTAAAAACTGCTCGATCTCCTGACCCTGTAAAAACTTCATATAGCCATTCGCCCCCCCTCTTTTTGCAACTGAACACAACAATATAATAGCATCTCTTGTCGCTGCATACTATGCTACCACCTAGAATGACCTGAGTAGCTTTAGGGTGAAAGTCCTTGTCTTATTCAACCTGATGGGGGTTGTTCTGGAGGAAGGAACAGAAAGCGGCCAGGGCTCTTTATCCAGTTGGCGGGAATGGAAGGTTGTAAAATGAATGCCTGGAATGAACTCATGTTGCAGGACAGATGAGGATGTCAACTTCTGGCGAGAGAGGGTGTGCGTGTCCCTCTCTCCTTGAAATGTCGGACCACCTGGATCAGCCAGCTTTCTTCTCAACATAGCGAGCCAACTTCTCAAGCGTCTGCTGTGTCCCAGCCTCATTGTCTTCGGGTCGAACACCCGATGGAATATTTTTGAAAGAGATAGACACTCTAGTTCCGCTGTCTTCAGCCTCAAAGGTGATCTCCATGATCATTTCGCCTGAGAAGGCTGGGTCGACCGAATCAAAGGCGATTGCCTGGACGATTCTGCTCGGGGGAGTCAGTTCGACAAACCGTGCCGTATAGCGGTCTTCCTGATCATTCGTCTTGCCGGGCACGGGGTGCTCGGATGAAAGATAGTACAGCGACATCTCATATCCTCCACCAACCCGGCCATCGAACCGATGAACTTTGCCTGTCATGTCTCCAGGGGCAAACCACACTTCCAGTGCTGCCGGATCAGTAAAGGCTTGATAGAGCACTTCAGGCGGTGTTTTGATCCATTTCGAGTTTCGCGTGCTTGCCCGCGAGAAGGCATCAGTCATAGGTCTTTCCTTTCGCCATTTTGTTGGTAATCGTCTTCAATCAGCATATCGACGCTTCCAACAGCCTGATCTACCCCTCTGTCTTCGATTCTATGGATTGGTTGATCTCCCAGAGGTTGCCTTCAGGATCAGCAAAGTGTGCCGTGCGCAATCCCCAGCGCTGGTCGGTTGGGGGCCTGAGGAAAGTAACGCCCAGCGCTTTGAGTTCCTCATATGCCGCATCTACATTCGCAACACCAGCGGCCAGAAGTCCGTGTGGCCCTCCAACAACCTTCTGCTTGTTAACCGGCATCTCTAACAGGTCTGCTGATCCTTCGGGCGAAAGCAAAATCAAGTACAACCCATCTTGTAGAAGGAAACTGGCAGAATTGGCATCGCTCCCTTGATATTGAAGTTTGAACGTATCTCGATAAAATGCTGTACATCCGTCCAGATCTTGGACGAACAAGACCATCGCTTCGATCTTGTGAATCATGATTTCTCCTTTTATGTTGTCCTCTGTCGAATCAAAATGTTCTACCCAGAAGGTGCGCGAGTCATGCCCCTCCCCACTCGGCAGAGGACAGGAGCATCTTTGCTCGACAAGGTGTAGTCTAGCAGGGAAGAGGAGAAAAAACTTCTCCTATCTTGCTTTTTATAGATCATTTAGCAAAAATCGAGATTCCTTCTGACTGAATAGGGAATATTTTTTGCAATGCAACGGTATAGCAAGGCGAAGGCGACACCATGTGAAAAGCTTCGCCTTACTACACCGTTGCATCGGAGGAAATGACCTGTGAGATTTTTGAACAAAGGCGTATTGGCCCTGACCTTCGGAATCGTGCTTGTAATTGCCTCGGCCTGTGACACTACAAGTCCGCAGCAGCAGACAACCACTCCGCCACAACAGAAGACGACCGTAGCTAATGGTTCCAGTGGCGCTATCGTCGTCACCTGGAATAAGGAACTGTTACACATTGTGCAAACGCCCGGCGCTCAACCGGCTACTGTTCACCCGACGCGCAGCTTCGCCATTTTGCACACGGCGATCTACAACGCTGTCGTCTCCATCACCGGAGATGCCCAGCCATATCTCTTCTCGTACAGTGCCCCGCATAGTGCACTACCCGACGTGGCAGCGGCAACGGCTGGTCATGATACCCTGGTGGCGCTCTATCCTAAATTGAAGGCTGAGCTTGATAAACTGCTCTCTGGCGAACTCGCCACTATCCCCGATGGCACGGGGAAACAGCAGGGCATCCAGGTTGGTCAGACTATCGCTGCACGCTTGATAGCTATGCGCGCTGATGACGGCTCCGCTGCTAAGCCGTCACCCTTTGTAGCAGGCAAGCAACCAGGTGATTATCAGCCCACGCCGCCAAAATTCCCATCACCCGTTTTTACCAATTGGGGGAATGTGACTCCCTTTGTGCTGCAAAGCGCGTCGCAGTTCCGTCCAGAAGCGCCTCCAGCATTGACCAGTCAGGCTTACGCTCAGGCTGTGAACGAGGTGAAGAGCCTGGGGCAAGATACCAGCACAACACGGACACCTGACCAGACCGTGATCGCAAAGTTCTGGGCAGGGCCGATCTGGAATACCTGGAATGAGATCGCCGAGAATGCCGTACTGGCTCACCACTCAAACCTGGAGACCACTGCGCGCCTCTTCGCAGTCCTCAACCTTTCCTTTGCCGACAGTGCTATCGCCTTCTATGACGCCAAATATTATTACCATCTGTGGAGGCCTGTGACGGCTATCCGCGAGGCCGACATGGCTGGGAATCCAGCGGTAATAGGCGATCCTAAGTGGACGCCGCTCGCCGTCACCGCTTCTGATCCGTCTTATCCAGGTGCCCACAGCACGATCAGCGCGGCTGGAGCGACTGTGTTGTCTTCTTTCCTGGGCAATCAGGACCACATCCGCATTACTTCTGATGTTCTGCCCGGCGTCGTTCGGATCTTTGGCAGCTACAGCGATGTTGCAACAGAGGCTGGTTTGAGCCGGATCTATGCGGGACAGCATACACGAATCGATCACGATGCTGGCGTCAAACTCGGGCACGATGTTGCGCAATTTGCCCTTTCTCATCTAAATGGTCAGTAAAAGCAAAAAGTGAACAAAAATAATCTGATTCTGCACCGCCAGGTGCAGAATCAGATTATTTTTGTTCATCAGGGCGTGTTCTGTTGAAGCAATCGCACAAACTCCTGCAATTGTGCCTCTTCGAGATCCGATACGGCCCAATAGATCATGCCTGATTTGGCCCAGGATACGATATGGTAGCCCTGCTCAGTAGTGGTAGTTGCTTGCAGGCTTTCATTGTAGCTTGCAGGCCAGACAAAGAGATTAATCACATGTTCGCCATGTTGATAGACCAGGACTGCTACTGCTCTATTATCCACATAGTCGAGGCGTCCACCGGTCAGGGGATAGCCCTGTTGTTTCAGGTCTACTACTGGCGGCGAAAAGTCCAGCTTGCCGTCAAACCAGGGTTTGACTGTATGCTGATCGGAAGAGGCGACATCCATCAGGTGGCCGGGCATCAGCGAACGAATGTGGCTGGCGAGTACTTCCTGGGTTAAAGTGTTGCTGGCGGGAGGAGGTAAAAGCAGGCGCAGCGTACTCCAGGCCAGTATTACTAGCAGTGTAAGTGCGGCAGCAGCGACCAGTGTACGCCGGGTGATGATACGTAGAGGTGGTGTGCTAGTTTTTTGCAGCGATGATTGGATACGTTTTTGCAGTGTGGCTGGTGCATAATAATAGAAGTTGCCCTGCTTCAAATCTCTACGCAGCACTTGCCGACTTTCGTATGCCTGTTTACATGATGTGCATTGTTGTAGATGCTCTTCAATTTCCAGGCTCCTGACCAGATCCAGTTCACCATCCACATACCCGTCGATAAGGTGTTGTACATCATTGCAGTTCATGTCATTGCTCCTTCTTCATCTGGTAGGTCAGGTAGTGCTGGAGTCGCTTGCGAGCGCGTGCCAGTCGTGACATCACCGTACCTAAAGGAACTCCTGTAATAGTTGCGATTTCTTTATAAGACAGATCCTCCAATTCACGTAAAATGATTATCTCGCGAAACTCGGCGGGAAGCTGTTGCAGAGCCTCGCGCAGTAACTCGTAGTTACTACTTTGCAGCACCAACTCTTCCGGGTTCAGTGCAGCAGAACCTGTGCTATCGGTCTCTTCATCGAAGTAATCTATAGGCTCATGAGCGCGCTTCTGTTGTACCCATGTATAGTACGTGTTGCGTACAATCGTCAGTAACCAGGGACGGGAATCGCTGCCATGAAAGCTATGAAAAAACTTAAAGGCGCGCAGGTAGGCTTCTTGCACAATATCTTCCGCGTCCTGCTCGTTGCGTGTCAACCAGCGTGCCAGGTTATATGCTGCATCCAGATGTGGTAGGACTGCCTGCTCAAAACGTTTGATATGATTGGGCGTTTGCACCGGCGTTCCTTTTTACTTGGCTATTATGCAGATGGTTCGCGAAGCCTGCGGTTCTGAGCCATCTACAATAAATAATCTATTCTCTACTGGCATAAATCTTGCTTGCATCTGTGTACCCAAGTTTATACTATACTACATCATAACTTTTTTAACCATAGACAGTGATCAAATCGGGTCAATGCTTACCTCCGTTAAAAAAACACTGACAGGTCGTAAGGTTCCGTGCCATTGATAACCAGGTCAGCCTTTTGTTCTGGATGTTCACGCTCAATATATTCATCCTCGCGTGCCATCCATTCCTCCCATTGAGCACGAGCAGCTTCACCATCACGTTCGAGACCACGCCGCAGCCGGTCTTGACGAGGCGTTTCAATCCAGATGCTAAATGCTATGTATGGTCGAAATGCTTCTCTTGATGAAGATACTCCCTCAAGTATGAGATACTCGACTGGCTGTATTTCGTGCCACTCCGCCAGACGGTTTGTGCTCCAATCATAGCGTTGGTAACGTGCTATTTCATTGTGAGAAAGTGGTTTAAGCACTTGCCCAAGCAAACGAGGCCACCAGTTGAGAGGATTATCCCAACTGGCAAAATCATCGGTGTGAAGAATTGGTGCGTTGCCTAATTTTTGTGACAACTGCTCAGCAAGCGTGCTTTTACCTGCACCGCCTGGACCATCAATGGCGATAATCTTTGTGGTCATCCCATCTGGAGTCTGTGCAGTCTGGATTGCCTGCATGATGTTTCTTTTCTCTGCTTTTGGTACCGCTTGCAGATATTGTTTGATGGGGTCAGCGGTGTCCATAGGACCCTTTCTTCCTTTCTTTGGCAAGTGAATACAACAATATAATAGCATCTCCTGCGGCTACATACTACTCTTGCTATGAGTGTATCTAGAACTTTTTTCGATTGGGACGGTTGTGACAGTTGGCAAAAGACTTTTGCTTGAGACGTTGCGATACTAGGACAATGGGACGATTGTGACGGTTGGGACAAGATTTTATATGAGATATTTGAAACCTGAATAGAGAAAGAAGTGGCAAAACAGGGAGACAACCCCTCCACTCAATCACAACAAAAATTTCATGAACAGCAAAAAATATATTATTTCCTTGACAATTTGTTGTATATGTACTATATTTTATCGTAGAAGCTATCACATCACGAAAGGGGCGAGACCACGATGCCGGAAACCGTGATTTACAATCGCTTGCCTGTGTTGCGTGCTGAGCGTGGGATGTCTCGACAGGATCTGGCTAAGGCCCTGGGGATCAATTATCAGACAGTGGGCTATCTGGAACGCGGCGAGTATAACCCTAGTCTTGAGCTTGCCTTTCGTATCAGCGATTTCTTTGGTTTACCTATTGAGGCCATCTTTTCACGGAAGCCATTCCGACCGTTGAGTGAAGAGGTCTACCAGCAAAACCGTTCTTAAAAATTCTCAGGAGAAAAAGTATGAAAATGTTTGATAATGATACTATTATTGGCGACTCGCAGACACCAGAGAGGCGCTTTTCTATGAGCCAACGTGTCCTCGTTTTTGTGCTCATCGCTCTTCCTTGTCTCATGATTGTCTTTGGATTACTTACAGGGACACTTATCAGGCCAGATGAATCGAACATCATTTATGGTATAGGAGGATACTTACCCGCAGTGCTTATTGTGGTGCTTCTGGTAGTGAGCTACTCTCTCCTCAAAAACAATCCTGGCCTTAGGAGAGCTTCAATGTGCGCATTTCGATCTTATTCACAAAGTGTCGTAGGGCTCGACGAGCGCGAGAAGTTGGTCATTGACCAGGCGTTTCATACCTCCTACAGGATCATCGTCATGGCTTGCATACTGACACTTGTCTGTGTTCTCATCAACGTTCAGACATT
>Ga0070741_10019554_pt1 | contig 10798 bp, 11 predicted proteins | sample Coa_R1_4_FD_66440 | JGI IMG/M metagenome (GOLD analysis project Ga0070741, IMG submission 66440) | Surface soil microbial communities from Centralia Pennsylvania, which are recovering from an underground coalmine fire - Coalmine... | ecosystem: Environmental > Terrestrial > Soil > Unclassified ... | reverse complement strand
TGCCGCGGGCTTGTGTCTTCATCAAAGGCACACGCGTGCCGCACTTCGCGCAGACAGCCTGGTTTGGCTGCAGCTCGGTGCCACAGTTCGAGCAATACATTCCCCCACTCCCTGAAGCTGTATGTCTTGGTTCTAATGGGCCTGTACGATGGGCGGCATGATCGTACATCTCATCGACGGGACATACGAGCTGTTCCGGCATTTCTACGGGCAGCGGCGCTTCAACAAGGGCAACGACAAACCGTTCGGCGCGGTGGCCGGCGTGTTACACACCGTGCTCGAAACTATCGAGGGCGGCGGCACGCACATCGGCGTCGCGACCGATCACGTCATCGAGTCGTTTCGCAATGACCTGTGGGCGGGCTACAAGACGGGGGAGGGAATCGAGCCGGCGCTGCTTGCGCAGTTTCATCCACTCGAGCGCGGGCTCGCAGCGATGGGTGTCACCGTCTGGCCGATGATCGAGCTGGAGGCGGATGACGCGCTCGCCTCTGCCGCACGGCTCGCCGGGGCCGATGCGTGCGTGCAGAAAGTATGTATCTGGACTCCGGACAAGGACCTCGCCCAGTGTGTCGTGGAGGATCGCATCGTACAGGTCGATCGCAAGACCCGTGTGATCCGCAACGCGCAGGCGGTTCGCCAGAAATTTGGCGTCGAGCCGCGGCACATTCCCGATTTCCTGGCCTTGGTGGGGGATACCGCGGATGGCTATCCGGGCTTGAGTGGGATCGGTGCCGTCACCGCCGCCCGGCTCATCGAGCGCTACGGGGCAATCGAGGCATTTCCGCCGGAAATTCTGGGCGAGCGACGCGAACTGGCCTTGCGCTTCAAACAGCTGGCCACGCTCAAAAGCGAGGCCAGGCTGTTCGCAACTGTCGATGAGCTGAAATGGCGTGGTCCAACGCTAGGATTCGCGGCCTGCGCCGCAGAGTTTGCCGATGCGCGCCTTGTGCCACGGACCCTGCGGGCCGCAAGTGGTGAATCCGTCCGAACGAATGTTGGTGTGCGAGGAGACTGAGTGAACATACCCGGATCAATGCGTCAGGCCCTTGCTATAGGGACCCCCATCCGTCACCTTGCCACCGCGTCCCGGCGCGTTGTGCTGCTCGCGGCGGCTGCGATTTGCCTGTTCTATGCGGGGTCCGGCGCTGCCGCCCCGCCGCCCTGGAGTCCCGACCCCGGGACACCCGATGTCTGGTTGCGGCTTCAGCGGGCATCCTGGGCGGCGCAAGGCTCAACTCACCCGCAGCACATCCTGTACGTGATAACCGATGCCAACTGCCCCTTCTGCCACGATCTGTGGTTATCGCTTCAGCCGCTGTATGCCGAGAATCTGCAGGTGCGCTACATCATGGTGGGCATTCTCGCGCGGAACAGTCCGGGCAAGGCCGCCGCCATTCTCGAGGCCAAGAACCCCTCACAGGCCCTGGATCGCAACGAAAGGCGCTGGGCCAGCCTGCCCGATGACCTCGGTGGTGGTATTCCGCCGTTGCGTACGCCTCGACCCGCGACGCTCGCCGCCATCGCGTCGAACGAAGCCCTGATGCACGATCTGGGCGCGCGCGGAACTCCGGCCCTGATCTATCGGGATACCGCGCACGCCATGCATGTCGTCCAGAGCTCGCTCGACGCCGGGAAACTGAAGGTCATCATCGCCGCTTCATCGACTTGATCGCACGGTAGGCGGCCGGCATGTCAAGCCGGCTCGTGCGCTCAGGGAGTGCTCGCTTTGCAGCCGCCGAGCGCAATGGCAGTGACGCGCTGGAAAAAGGTCATGTTCTTGCCACCGAGTTTGACAGCCAGTGTGCCCGTGAGCCGCCGGTATCCGGCTTCCCAGCGTGCCACGCCGGTTGTTCCATGATTGCCGTCGCACAGCAGCGGATAGGTCACTTCGTGGGCACTGGAGATCGCTGGGGCACCCAGATAGCAGCCCGCGAGAGCCGGGTGCTGCAAAATGGGAAACAACCGATGCAGTCCGTCGCGGGACAGGCAGCGCCGCTCGTGCGTGATCGTGTAGCGGAGATTTTCCTCCAGATGCGGCATCCCGATCTCCGTGGTGACCTCATACAATGCGACAGGCGGGGCCGCCAGGAGCGTTGCCGGCCACATCGATGAGGTCAGAATCACGAGCGTCTGCAGGATGAAGATCGGGAAGCGATTCATGGTCTGATATTCGATTCTGCCGGCCACGCGGCACTGGCCTACGCGGCGCCAAGGCCATCGCACCGCGCTCCGACAGCCTGGCCCGGATGCATTCGCGAGTCGATCCGATTCTTGCTGTTGCGTTTGCGCGCGCGGCCGAGCCCCTTTACCGTAGCCAGGGCCGCAGCACCCGCCGCACGGGCTCGGTCACGGTAGCCTTCAGATCCGGGTCCAGCAGGCGGCGGCGCTTCAGATGCCGGATCGAGCTCTGCACGCTCGATTTCGACAAGCCCGTGCGCGTGGCGATGGTCTGCAGACTCGCGCTCACCCGGTCGCTCGAGCGCTGCCCGCTGTGCCGCAGGAGAAACAGATACACCACGAAGGCGGCCGGCCGGCGATCGTGACCCACGAGGTCCGGCATCAGCACATCGGTCACGTAAGCGTCGATGCTCAGGCGCTGCATATCATTAAGTACTATAGCAGATAGAGATAATCCGGCCGCGGCGGTCGCGCTAGGATATGCACAGGCTCATTCGAGGACGCTCTGATGATCACTCACGTGAAGTTCGTCGGCATTCCCACCCGGGACCAGGATCGTGCCCTCAAGTTCTACACCGAGCAGCTGGGGTTCGAGGTCTCCACCGATCAGCCCTTCGATGCCCACCAGCGCTGGATCGAGCTGCGCGTCGCGCACTCGCAGACGCGGGTGGTGCTTTTCACTCCAGAGGGGCACGAAAGCCGTATCGGAACCTTCTTCAACGGCTCCCTTGCCTGCGATGATGTCGAGGCGACGTACCGGCAACTGCGCCAGCGGGGCGTTGAGTTCACTGGCGAACCTCAGCGGCAGCCCTGGGGAACGTTCGCGACCTTCAAGGATCCGGATGGCAACCAGTTCGTGCTGTCCTCGAGCTGAGCTCGCACACCTGGAATCGGCGCCGCTAACCTGGCAACTTCGGAGGCGGGGCGAGCCTGCCGAGGGCGGACTCCAAGCCGAGTCCGAGCGAGAGCAAAGCCCGATCGGATCCCGAGGGACCGTCGAACTGCAGCGCAACGGGCAGGCCATTCGGGGTCAATCCTGCGGGCAGCACGAGACCTGGCAGGCCCGCTGTGCTGCCCGGCGCAATGTTGCGTGCGATGGCGACATCAAGCGGCATCCGCCGGCCGCGGACCTCCACTTCCATGTTTTCCTCGCCGAGCTTGGGAGCGGGCAGAATCGTCGTGGGGAGGACAATTGCCGAGATCTGCGCGCGCGCGAAGCAGTCCTTGAACAACCTGCGCAGCGCCGGCAAGTGTACGTTGACGGCCGCTCGGTACTGCGCCTCGGGCACGTAGTCAGGACCACCCGGTGTGATGGCCGGCTCGATCATCTCCCGCACATCCGGACTCGCCTGCGCGAGCAGGGACTCGAAAGTGACGCCCGTATGATATTCGGCCAGGTAGCGCGTCAGGGAAGGTTTGACGTCGTGGTTCTGGATCGGATCGGTCGTCAAGGCGATCAAATGCGGCAGCTCCGGCAACTCCGCCTCGACGAGCTCGATGCCTGCGTCAGTCAGCCGTTTGAGCGCCGCATCGGTGATGCGTTCGACCTCAGGATCCAGGCCCGACCAGTAAAATGATCGGATCAGTCCGAGTCGCACCCCCTTGAGAGAGGCGCTGGCTGGGGGTTGCACATCGCCGGTGACCACACCGTCAAACAGCAACAGATCTTCCACCGAGCGCGCGTGCGGGCCCAACTGATCGAACAGCGGAGTGATCGGGGCGCAGGCGGCCGTCGAATATCGGCCGGTGGTGGGCCGAAATCCAGCCAGCCCGCACAGGGCTGCCGGCACGCGGATGGAGCCTTCCGTATCTTCGGCGATTCCGAGTGGTGCCATGTGGTAGGCGATTGCCGCCGCGGTTCCGCCGCTGCTGCCGCCGGGGATCCGTGTAGGATCGTAGGGGTTGCGAACTGCACCGTAAGCATGGTTGTTGCTGGTATAGCCGTATGAGAGCTCGTGCAGATTCGTCTTGCCGAGCACGATGGCACCGGCGCGGCGCAGGATGGCCACCGTCGGCGCATCGGCGGCCGGCTGGAAATGCCGCAGTGCCGGTGTTCCGGCGGTGGTGGGCAGGTCCCGCGTGTTGACACTGTCCTTGATCGGGATGGGCAGGCCGTGCAGGGGACCGAGCGGCTGACCCGCGCGCCTGCGGCGATCGCAGTCGCGAGCCGCCTCGAGCACGGCTTCAGGCCGCAGGGTGATGAAGGCATTGAGCAGCGCGCCCGACTGAGCTTGGAGCAACAGTGCGCCGGCATAGGCCTCGGCGGTGATATCCCCGTTGCGCAGTGCCGCCACTGCCTTCACGGCGCTCAGTGAGGTCAGCTGCGCAGCGTTGTCCTTCTGCCGCGAGTGCGCGCGGCGCCATCCCAGAGACAGGGCGGCCGATGCGGTGGCCGCCGAGCTTTGGGCAAGGAAGCGCCGGCGTGAGATGCCGTGGTTATTTGTCATTCATGCATCCTCACAGGACTCTCATCACAGTTCGACTCGTGCGCGCGCGGCGAGCCGCAGCAAAGGTGCACGCATGACCAGAGCGGCCGCCGCGCCCACGCCCATCACTATTGCAATGATCCCAAATGTCGCGGTGAAGCCAACCGTGTCCACCCAATTCCCGGTGACCCCGGAAAGGTATCCTCCCAAACCCAGCGTCAGCAGATACCAGGCTCCCATGGTGACCGATGCGAACCCCGCGGGTGCGGCCCGAGTGACAAAGCCGTAGGTGGCGGTCCACGCCACGATCTCGCCGCAACCCAACATCGAGACACCGAGCAAGGGCATCCAGATGGGAGCCAGCTGGCCCCGGCCGGCCAGGGCTCCGGCCCAGTACATCAGGCCATTCCCCAACATCGCCATGACAATGGCGAAGAAGAATTTCTGGATGATATTGACCGACCGGTTGCTCGCCGCAAGCCGAACCCACAGGCTCGCCAGGATGGGAGCGATCGAAATCACGACGACCGCGTTGATCGATGAGAACCATGCCACGGGTACGGTCAGGGGACCCACCGCGCGGTCCACCGAGTGCTCGATGAACAATGACCAGCTGCCATACATCTGAAACCAGCCCGTGCTGAAGATGCACATCAACGCCGCGAGCACCAGCACCAGGATGATGCGCCGCCACGTCTCGGCGGCAGCGGGCGCGGCGGGCGGCGTAGCGGACACGGTATTCGAATCGGACGTCGCCGCGCTGTGCTCGCCGATGTTTCCAAGCCAACGCTTGCTCAGCAGCAGGTACAGGCTCAGCGCTACGGCCATGCCGATGGCCGCCACGGCGAATCCCGAAGCCCAGCCGTAGCGTTCGGAGGCGATGCCCACCACGAATCCGGACAGCATCGCTCCGACGGAAATGCCGAGATAGTAGTAGGCAAAGGCACCTTCGCGGCGAGGGTCGTCCGGCCTGAACGTCTCGCCACAGAGTACGACCAGAGTCGATTTCATCACCGCGTTGCCCAGGATCAGAAAGAACAGCGCGGCGTAGAAGCCCATCGCACTCGCGGTGTAGGCCTGAGCGAGCCAGGTGGCTCCATGGACTGGGTCCAGCGCCGCGCCGTGCATCTGGAGCGCGGCGGACAACTGCCCACTTTGCCGCAATTGACCGAGCGGCACGCCGATCGAGCGCAAGGCGGGCAGCAATGGCTGACGGTGCCACAAGCCCAGCAGCTTGGGCAGATAGGCGGGGGAGGCGGTGAGCGATTGCCCGATGAGCATGCAAGTCGCGCCAAGGGCAACGGCACGCCGGCGTCCCAACACGCGATCGGCTAAATATCCGCCGAACGCGGGGAATGCGTACATGGCCCCCGAATAGGCACCCACGAGGGCCAGAGCGGACGCGGACGACCAGCCGAAGCCTCCGTGAGCGACGTCATCGGTGAGGAAAAGCGCCAGGATCGCCAGCATCCCGTAGAAGCTGAAGCGCTCCCAGAACTCGACACTGATGACGAGCCAGGCGCCGCGTGGGTATCCCAGCCATGCCCGCTCGCGCCCCGGGCCGGCCGGGACATTCGCGATTGCACGCGGATCATCTGCGGATAACTGCACTCTTGAGGGCACCTGCATCGGATCGGTGGACCTGCCTTGAGATTATTTCCGCGACGAGTGCGGGTCTGCAGCGGCGACCGTCGACGAGCTCTTTTCCAGGGAAATCCGGCTCCTGCCCGCAGCGCGGGAGAGCTGCGCCGCTTCCTTCACCAGCGCGGCCCGATCGATCTTGTGCGTCCCTGAAACCGGCAGCAGATCCCGAAATTCCACGAAACGCGGATGCGCGTACGCCGCTCCGTTCTCGAGCGCATATTGTTTGATCTCATCAGCGCTCGGTGCCACGCTGGGCCGAGGCACGATGAAGGCAACGGGGATCTGCCCCTTGATGTCATCCGGTGCGGGCACCACGATCGCCTGGGCCACTCCGGGGTGGCGCTCGAGAAGCTTTTCGACTTCACCGGGATAGATGTTCTCTCCGCCGCAGACAAACATGTCATCCGCGCGTCCCACGAAGTAGAAGAACCCGCCTGCGTCGCGACGCATGATGTCGCCCGTGAGATACCAGCCATCGCGCATCTTCTCGGCTGTCACATGCGGTAAATTCACATAACCGCCCATGAGCGCAGGCGTGCGCAAGGCCAGCACTCCCTCCTCGCTCGAAGACCCATCCACCAGGCGCCAGCCGATGCTCGCCAGCGGGTAGCCGAGCGAGAGCGGCGGCGTCGGCAGCCCGTCGGGGTGCGCACCGAACACGGCAGGTCCCGCCTCGGTCGTGCCGAAGCCGTTGGAGACCTCGGCATTGGGAAATAGCGCCTGAACCTGGCCGAGCAGAGCATCGGTGAGCGGCGCGGAGCCGATGGCCACTTCCTTCACGGAGCTCAGATCCAGAGTCTCGATGAGATCGGTTTCGCGCACCATCATGGCGAACATCGTAGGGATTCCCGACAGCACGGTGCAACGCTGCTCGGCCACAGTCTTCAGGTACGTGCGCACTTCGAAGCGCGGCAGTGAAAGGACTGCCATGCGATTAGCCAGTGCCACGGTGCTAAAGAACAGGCCGTTCATGTGGTACAGAGGCGCAACGACCAGCGTTCGGTCCTCGGGTGTACCCTCACCCTCACTCAGCTCCGCACAGTAATTGGCCAATGCCCACACCTGTCCACGGTGCGTCAGTGGCACGCCTTTGGGCATCCCGGTCGAGCCAGAGGTGTACAGAATCTCTGCGAGGTCCTGCTCCCCGGGAACGAACGTCTCGAACGGGCCCGCATCGAGAAAGTCCTCGAACTCCTTACCGGCGGCGGCGTCGAAGGAGACGATCGGCATCCCGGGGGGAACCTGCCGCGTGCGCTGCGCGTCCACGAACACGAGTTTGACGGCGCTGTCACGCATGATATGTGCGATGGTCGCTCCGGCCAGTTTGAAATTGACCGGCACCGCGACCGCCCCCATGCGCATGATCGCGAGATATGTTGCAAGGAACTCAACACGGTTCTCGGCAAGAATTCCGACGCGCTCGCCCAATCGAATGCCGCGTCGCACGAGCCCGCGGCCGATGGCGCGGATGCGCTCATCGAGCTCCTCGGCGGTGAGCGGCAGAGGCTGATCCGGCCGGCGCAGGTCGAGATAGGCGAGCCGGTCGCCGAGCGCCGGCAGCCGCAGGATGTCGCCGAGATTGAGCAGCTCGCTCATGATACGGTTCGCTTCAGGGTTTCAGGACCACTTTGCCGAAAACCTCGCGGTCCTCCAGCAGGCGCTCACCCTCAGCCGTCTGCTCCAGCGGCAGTATGCGGTCAATGACGGGCCGCAGCCGACCACTGGCGACCAGCGCCAGGAGCCTCTCGAGGTCCTCCTTCATCCAGCCGTCTGAACCGATCAGGGTCTGCTCGAACGTCCACCAGTAACGCGCATCGAGCTGGAGGTTGAAGCCCGCAGTAGCGCCGCAGCAGAGAATGCGCCCTCCCAACTTGACGCATTTCTGTGTGGGCAGGAGGGTATCGCCGCCGGTGAAATTGACGGCCACATCCACCCCTCCCGCGCCGCTCACTCTCGGTTTGCCGCACAGCGACTTGATGGCCTCCTGAAACGGCTGCTCACGGTAGTTGATCACGTGGTCGGCGCCTATTTCCCGAAGGCGCTGCAACTTGGCCTCGCTGCTGGCACAGGCGATGACCTCCGCCCCGAGCAGCTTCGCGATCTGGACGCAGGCGACTCCGACCCCACCGCTGGCGCCGAGCACCAGCACGCGCTCCCCCGCTTTCACTTCTCCGCGGGTCACCATCATGCGATGTGCAGTGCCGTAGGCCAGCGGCAAGGATGCGGCCTGTTCGAAACTCACTTCCTCCGGCAGCTCGACCAGCATCGACTGCGCCACGGCGATCAGCTCCGCACGGCCTCCGGGAAGTGTTTCCCCCAGCATCCCGATGCGATCGCTCTGCCGGAGCACGGGATCGATGAGCACGCGCTTGCCCACCCACGCCGCATCGGCACGCGGGCCTGCCGCAAGCACGGTCCCGGCGATATCCGATCCGGCAATGACGGGCAGACTGATGCGGACACCGGGCATACCACGGCGAGTGAAGATGTCGTGATAGTTGACCGAGGTCGCCGCGACACACACGAGCGCCTCCGCTGCGTCCGGTTGCGGATTCGGCACGTCATTCCGATATTGAAGGGCCTCTCGACCGCCGTGTGAGACCGTCAGCACCGCTCGCATGGTTTTGTCCTTGAACGTCTGCCTCGATCTCAGCCCGCCTGGGTACCGTAGCAGCCGCGACCGATCGCAATGAGTCGGCCGTCGTCGTCTTCGATGTCGATATCCACGACGCCTACCGTGCGTCCCGACTTGCGCACTCGCGCCCGCGCGATGAGGCCTCCCCTGCGGGCCGGCCTCAGGTAATCAACCCGAAAATTGATCGTGGGCACCCCGTGTCCGAGCACGGCGATCAGCGCAAAATCGCCTGCAATATCAATGATGCTGGCGATGACGCCACCGTGGTACTGGCCGGTTCCGGGAGAGCGCTCCAGCCGTGGCCCGAAATCGCAGCGGATGGCTATGCTGTGCGCGCCGGGATCGACCGACTCCAGCCGCAATCCCAGCACCTGGTGAAAGGGGCTCTCTGCGAGCAGCGCCGCGATCTGCTCGGAGGACGGCGGACTGCCCGTCCCATGGCCCTCTCGAGATCCGGTCATATACTCATGTACGGACGGTTGTTGCCTCTTCGCCCGAGATGGATTAAATCCTAACTGCCGGGCGTGAGCCATCCGATCCGAAGCATGACTACTGCGATCGGACGGCCTTGGGAGGCACTACCCCGTCGTCCCGGAGAGAGGGCGGCACACTGTTGCCCGTTACGGCGTGGTTGACCGGGGGCCAGTGAGACGAAGTTGAGTACAAACGAAGATATCGTTCAGGGCATCGACCACCTCATTGTCATGGTGCGGGACCTCGACCGCGCCGAGCGCATCTGGCAGAGCCTCGGATTTGCCACGACGCCGCGCGGTTTTCATCGCACCGGCGGGACGGCCAATCACCTGATCATGCTGGATCGCACTTATATCGAGCTCCTCGGATCGTCCGGGCAACCTTCGGCAGCAGCTGCCTATAGCGACATGATGGCCGATCCGGGCCTGTGGGGAACCGCCCTGCGCGGCTCGGCTCAGGCCCTGTTCCAACTCTGGAGCGCGGCTGGATTGCAGCCCTCGACGCCAGTGGATCTTGCCAGGGGGGTGGAGATAGAGGGTCGGGACGAGGTGGCGCGCTTCCGCCTGGCCATGCTCGAGCGAACGCCCGAGCTACCCTTTCTGCTGTTCTGTTGCGAGCACGTGACCCCCCAGTTCGTGTGGCATCCGGGTGTTGCCCGCCACCCCAACGGGGCGCGCAGGTTACGCGAGCTCATCGTGCTCGCCGAGAGCGGCGCGACGAGGAGCAGCTTGGAGCGGGTGCTGGGCCGGCCGGCCACGGGGAGCGCCGGCGGAGCTGTTCTGCGGCTCGGCGAGTCCCGCATCAGCCTGCTCTCGGCAGCTTCCTTCGAGCAGCGATTCCGACAAGCCCCGCGCTTCGGGACGCGCCGCGAGCCGTTGCTCGCCGGGTTTGGCCTGGCCTCGGACAATCTCAATCGAGCACGCGAGTTCGCTGAGCGCGCCGGCCATCGCGTTTGGGAGACCGTCGAGGGCGGATTTTTCGTACATCTCCCCGACGAAGGAGTGATGATCGAATGGTCGTCGGAACAGTAGGCACGCAGGACCGGGGCCGCCGCAGGGACCTGCAGGAGAGTGCTCCCCAGGACGTTCTGGTTGCCCGACAACCCATCGTCGGCATGCTCCAGGACGATGCCGAGCGGATCCTGGGTGAAATGCTGGGTGCATCACCGACCGCCTCCGCGGTAGATGTCGTCCCGCCGGGTCGCTGGACTGCAGCGAGCGTCCGCCATTATCTCCACGTCGGCGAGGGAGACGGATACTGGGACTTTTACAAGCCCTGGACCGCTCTCATGCTGTCGGTAACCGACGCCACGTACCGCAGCGACACCTGGGTGCGCGTGGAGGGCACCGACTACTTCAAGCTGCGGGTTCTTCTCTCCGGAACGCTCCGTGCGAGATCGGGCCAGGTGATTGCCAGAGCACCCGAGGCGCTGCTGTAT